>Ga0335081_10001395_pt1 | contig 38494 bp, 38 predicted proteins | sample Lox_Sample_35_FD_206713 | JGI IMG/M metagenome (GOLD analysis project Ga0335081, IMG submission 206713) | Soil microbial communities from Loxahatchee National Wildlife Refuge, Florida, United States - Lox_Sample_3.5 | ecosystem: Environmental > Terrestrial > Soil > Wetlands | place: USA...
GATCTCCGAGCATTGCTCGATCGGCGGATGGGCCGGCTCACAACAGCGAGGGTCATGGAGATGTCCAAAAGCCCTGCAATCGCGTTAAAATGAATTGTCAGAGCGTGAGTGTTTCCGCTAGGGAACGACCGCGATACTGGCCGGCAGCAAGCTAGGCCGCCAATCCAAAACGGCACTCACGCTCTCGGCGTGATCGCCGGTTGGCGCGATGCCTTGGAGTGAGAGGGTCCGTCCTTGCCTCGGCCTGAGCGGCGCCAGGCCGTGATGAATATGTCCTCTCGATCGCCTCGACATCGGGCTGAGCGGGAAGCAGGACGATCTTCAACACCCCAGCGCTGAGGAGCGGCGGGACCGCGGCGACCTCTGAGGTGCGCGTCGGCAAGAGGGCCGCCCGGCCCCCTGGCAATCTGGAAGACAGGAGCGTCGGTGAGGTGTCCGTGATCCACCGTGCACTCGGCGAGCCTCACGCGACATCGGCGCACTTCCGTCGCCCGGATCAGGTATCCATCGCGGCGTGTGAAGGGGCGATCTGCTGACCGGGCGGCGCTCTCACGCGCGGACGGCATACGCCGATCAAGGAATCCCGGATGTCCCTGTGCTCTGCCGCGAGCGCCCGATTTTCCGTCGATGGAGCCCGACGCCTCGACCAGGGGGACGATCGTCCAGTGGTGGCCGGCGCGGCAATGGTGAAACCGCCACCAACCCAGGTTGATCGGCTTCAGCGAGGTTCCGGGAACCCAGATCGTCGTAAACAGGTGACCGCGGCAGCGGACGGTGCCGTTGCCGGCAGGCCGATGGCTCCGCAACGAGAGTCCGTCCATCTCGACCGCGATGGGCGCGATGATCAGCAGCGGACATCGACGATGATTCCCGGTCCCGCCTGCCACCCCTGGGACAACGTCTGAGCACGCGAGCTAGTACACGCATCCGGAAGTACGCGCCGTAATGATTGAAGGGGTTGAGTGGGCGGCGGCGAAGTTATGTAGCGATGGCGCGTCCACCCCGGCACCGGATCGAGCTGACCGACGATGAGCGGGGTGAGCTCGAGCGAATCGCGCGCGCTGAGAAGCGTCCGTGGCAGGAGGTGCAACGCGCACGGATCGTGCTCTATGCGGCCGATGGGTTGCACGACACCGAGATCGCTCAGCGGCTCGACACGACGCCGGGGATTGTTGGGAAGTGGCGAAGACGGTATGCGGAGGATCGGCTTGAGGGATTGCGCGATCGACCGCGCTCGGGTCGACCGCGTCGTTTTCCCCCCGGAGCAGGTCGCCGCGGTCAAGGCGGTGGCGTGCGAGCTGCCGATCCGCTACGGGCTGCCGCTGTCGCGCTTCTCCCGCACTGAGCTTCACCGACTGGTGATCGAGCTGGCGGTGAGCGACGCGTCGGCGTCGACGATCTGGCGATGGCTGCACGACGACGCGTTGAAGCCGTGGCAGCAGCGGTCCTGGATCTACCGCCGCGACCCCGACTTCGCGGCGAAGGCCGCGCGCGTGCTCGACCTCTACGCCCGCGTGTTCGACGGCCAGCGGCTGCGGCCGGACGAGTACGTCATCAGCGCCGATGAGAAGAGCCAGCTGCAAGCGCTCGGCCGAGCGCACGAAACCCAGACGCCCGCGCCTGGACGGACGATCCGCTACGAGTTCGAGTACGAGCGCGGCGGCACGCTGGCGTACCTGGCCGCCTGGGATGTGCACCACGCCAACCTGTTCGACCGCGTCGAGCCGACGACCGGGATTGAGCCGTTCGGCCGGCTTGTCGAGCAGGTCATGACCACCGAGCCTTACGCCTCCGCTCGCACGGTCTATTGGATCGTCGATAACGGCTCCTCCCACGCCGGCAAGACCTCCGTGAAGCGAATGACGGATCGCTGGGAGAACGCCAGACTGATCCACCTCCCGGTGCACGCCTCGTGGCTGAACCAGATAGAGCTCTACTTCTCGATCCTCCAGCGCAAAGCGCTCACCCCGAACGACCTCGCGACGCGCGACGCGCTGGCCGAGCGACTGCTGGGCTTCGGCGAGCACTACCGGCAGATCGCACGACCCTTCGAGTGGACCTTCACCCGCCAAGACCTCGACGCCCTCCTCGCCCGGATCGACCGGCATGAGCCTCAACTCGCCCTCGCCGCGTAACCATCAGAACTTGCGGACACGTGTACTAGTGAGTCTCGATGAGTTTGTGCTCGAGCGCGTAGCGCACGAGGTCTGAGCGTGAATCGCGGCGAAGCTTCTGCTGGATGTGCGCTCGGTGCGTCTCGACGGTGCGCACCGACAGGTACAGCTGCTCGGCGATTTCGCTGTTGGTGTGGCCGAGCGCGACCATCTCCAGCACCTCGACCTCGCGCTCGGAGAGACCGTCCGGGGGGCCGGGCGGGGGGCCGGCCGCGACACGCGCCCCGAGCCTCGGGTTCAGGTACGTGTCGCCGGCGGCAGCGCGGCGGACCGCTTCGACCAGTTCCGAGTCGGCCGCCTCCTTGAGCACGTAGCCAAGCGCCCCCGAGCTGAGCGCCTCGCGGGCGTAGCGCGGCTCGTCTTCCATCGTCAGCACGACGATCTGCGTGTCCGGGAACTCGGCGCGGATCTCGGAGATCGCGCCAAGGCTCGATCCCTCAGGAAGGTTGAGGTCGAGCACGAGCACGTCCGGATGGTGCCCGCGCAGGCAGCGGCGGGTCCCGTCCAGGTCCGAGGCTTCGGCGAGCACCTCGAACCCATCCTCGGCGTCTAGTACCTGCCGAAGCCCTCGGCGCACCACTGCATGGTCGTCGGCGATCACAACCCGAGTCCGGGGCAGGGGCGGGCCATCTGACCTTGTCGAGGCGCGGGCGTCGGGCACCGAGATCGACGTGTCGGCGCCCTCACCGATCTTCTGCACGATCTCGGCCTTGAGCTTGGCGATTGACGTCTCGATGCGCTCAAGTCGAGCGAGCAACGCCATCCCGGTCTGCGCGCCGAGCGGCCGGGCCAGACGTCCACAACGCGCGCTCAGTTGCTCCCAGGCGGTTACCGCTTGCTCGAAGCGTTCAACCGCGCCGACGGCGGCACGTTCCGTGTCCGCCGCGGTCGGCTCGTCGGGCGTTCCGTGCGCGGCTGCGCGAGCCTGCGTTGGCGATGAGGGGTCGTCTCGGTGCTGGACCTCGATGACGTTCCGGCGCACGAGCTCAGCCCAGGCTGAGCGGCCGGCCGCATTCGCGACGCTCAGAGTGTCGCGCCACGCCGTTTCCAGTTCGCCTGGTCGCTCGCGCAGCGGGACGAGTTCGCGGGCCTGCGCCTCGTTGGTCGGCGCGGGCAGGCCCGCTTTGACAACAACTGTTGTCACCGCCGCGGCGTCGATGAACTGCCGCGCCCGCTGGCGAGTGAACCCCCACCGCTCGCGGCAGTACCGCTCGAAAGTGTCATGGCTCGCCCGGTACAGCCTGCGTTCGCGGATCTCGGCGAGCGCCTGGCCGACCTCAACGAACGTTTGCAGGCCGCGGTCGACGGCCTGCTCGAGCTCAACGAGGCGGTCGGTCTCGACAGCCGTCAAGCCGGTCGAGGCCTCCGGCGCCGCAGCGAGCACGATCGTCGCCCCGGCGGCGGGACCGTTGCGCTTGTCGAACGCCGGCCGCGGATCGCGCCGGTGTTGGTTGTGGCGAGCGATCCCTCCAGCCCCCGCTTGAGCAGGCTCTGCCGTGCTCATCGCTTCGGCGCGCCGCGACGGTTGGCTTGCCCGGGTGCCGTGGCGTGCGACAGCTCAGGTGCCTTGCCGAGGACGCCGTGTGGACGTGGACGACGGTTCGCGTCATGCAGCGGCCGCGAGCATCGCGGACATGTCTCACCCACCGCCCACAACAGGACGATCGGCATCGCCGACCGGCACACCGGACAGCGGACCCCGATTCGATCGATCATCAGCCTCTCCCAAGAGGGCGTGTTCTCGACGAGCCGGGCGGGCTCTCGCCCCGGTGCACCCGTCATCCAAGCTGCGCCTACGCCACCACGCTCGGCGCGTCGGACGCTCGCCAAACTTACCGTTTGTTCTGACCGACCGGTATCCGTAGTTTCCCCGGGCGCTTCCGTCTAGCGGCGGGTCGAGCACGCGGGAGCTGCTGGCGGGCGTGTATCTCCGACGTGGTGCGGATCGGCGAAGCGGTTCACGATCGAGCCGGTGACCGCATTGCCGCGCAGGGCATGCACGACCTGTTTGGGACCGTGCTCAGATCTTCACCGCAAGACGATCGTGGGCAGCATGAGCCTTCGCGCAGAGTGCGCCGACCTCGCGCTGAAGCTGGGCGTGTGGTGGAGCGCTGCGGCCGATCTGGGTGAGGAGGATCGAGCCGACCGGCCACGTGCAGGCGGTCGGCAGCGCCTCGTCGATCGTCAGATGCGAGAACAGTCGCCGGTGCCACATCGCTCCGTCGAGGACGAGGACGGTCACACCGGCGCAGAAGCGCTCCAACTCTGGTGTCAGGTGGGCGACATCGGAGGCGTACACGATCGATCGCTCGCCTGCGGACACGCGCCAGGCGTACGTGGGGAAGCGAGGATCCTGGGCGTGCGGGACGGTCAGGGCGCTCAAGGCGAGCGGCCCTACCCGGCGAAGGTCTCCGGGAGCTGTGATGCGCAGGCGGCAGTGTTCGAGGCGCTGGTAGCGCGTCCGGATGATGTTGGCGGTCGCCTCGCTGAGGAAGACGTCGATCGGCTCCGGGGCGCGGTTCGCAAGCCACCAGCGGCGCAGGGCGGGCAGGCCGCCGATCGCGTCCCGGTGGGCGTGCGTCAGCGCGACCGCGTCGATCCGGGACAGGCGCTCGCCCTGGACGGCGAAATCGCGGGTCACGTCGATCAGCAGTGTCGCCCGGTTGGAGATCAGCATCGAGCTCTCGAGCCGCCGCGAGTGCCCGTGACCCGAGGTGCCCCCGCTGGCGCCGGTTCCGAGGAAGAGAAGCCGCACGCTTTCAAGGATGGCGATTCGCACTCCCGCCAGCGTGCGTGGAAAGCCGAAGCCACGGTCACGGATCGCTACCGATGATCGAACACCGGGGCGCATGCGAGGCTGGGCTCATGTCAGTCCTGACGCCACCATGCCGCGAGGAGCTCGAAGCGCTCGTCAGGCACTACCACCACGTGGAGAGCGAGCACGAGCGCGCGCACCTGGAGGGGTCGGTTCGGCGTCACCTCGAGCGGCGCCTGGATCACGACCGCAGGCGGTTTGAGCATCTGCTCGCCGAGTACGTTCCCGACGAGAGCACCCGCCGCGCGTGGCGCGATTTCCTGCATCACCGCGACGGCGAGCCGTCTGGACCACCCGCGCTCAGGCCCGTGCTGTTCAAGGGGCGATCGCAGGCCGGCTCGGTCCTCGAGGCTCGTGGCGATCCCTCCGGCGAGCTTGTCGTCAAGGTCGACGGTCAGCTCGTGGAGCGGCTGGAAGGCCCGACGATCCGAACTGGGAAAGGGCCCGCAGCGGTGTTTAGCCTCGATGGGACCGAGTTCCGGGAGGAGTTCGATGCTGGACCGGGCGCGCTGCGAGCGCTGCGACGCTTCCGCGCCTCGGGCGGCGATCCGCCGTGGGAGCACGCCTCGGCGCTGCTGTCTGATGGCCTGATCGATGTCGACTTCGCGTTGACCGCGCGCGGCCGGCGCGCCCTGGCGCAGCGACGAGGAGGCTGAAATGGAAGACGCGAGGCAGGAGTGCGGGGTCCATGGGGTGGAAGCGGTTATCGACTTCCTCGAGCGCCACCAGGCCGCCTATGAGGTGATCGAGCACCGCGACACGTTCGCGGCGACGTCGGAGGCGCGCGCCTCGGGGACGCCGCCCGAGCGGATGGCGAAGACCGTGTTGTTGCATGATCATGAGGGCTTCGGGCTCGCGGTCATTCCCGCCACCGAGCACCTCGACCTGCACAAGGCGCGGGCGCTGCTTGATGCGAGCGGGCACCTGCGGCTCGCGAGCGAGGAGGAAATCGAGCGCGAGTTCCCCGCGTTCGACGTCGGCGCCATGCCGCCCTTCAGCGCGCTCCTCGGAGCGCCCGAGCTCCTCGATAGACGGCTGCTTGCGCACCACCGGATCCTGTGCGCCGGCGGAGATCACCGGCATACGCTGGAGATCTCACCCCACGAGCTCGAACGACTCGGCAACCCGCTAGTGGGCGATCTCTGCGTCGACTAAGGCCACGTCTCGCGGCGCAGCCGGCCCTCGCCATCGATCACCAGATGAACGCCGTCGAGTGACGGGTCGCGCCCGGGGAAGTCAGTCCGTTGGTGCGCGCCGCGTGACTCCTGCCTGCTGAGGGCAGCGCGCGCGATCAGCCCGGCTAGCGGATAGGGGTCGTCGAGCAGTTGCTCGAGCTCGGCGGCGCGGCGCCGCGGTCCGGCCAGGCGCCACATCGCCTCTCGCGTCTGCGCGGTGGGGGGTGTGAACTCCCATTCCGGGGCCGTGGGTCGATGGGCGACGTGTGGCTCGGCCGCGGCGGCTTGGGCGGCGCGTGCTCCGAACACGAAGCACTCGGTGAGCGAGTTGGAGGCGAGGCGGTTCGCGCCGTGCACGCCGGTGCACGCGCACTCGCCCACTGCGTAGAGGCCGGGCAGGGTGGTGCGGCCGTGCAGGTCGCTTACGATGCCGCCGATCAGATAGTGGGCTGCGGGAGCGACCGGCACCGGCGCGCGCTCGGGAGCGAGGCCGGCCTCGTGGCAGGCGGCGAACACGTTCGGGAAGCGTGCGGGATCGATGCCGCGCAGGTCGAGCGCGACGCGGTCGGTGCCGTCGGCGTCCATGCGCGCGAGAATCGCCGCGGTGACCTGGTCGCGCGGAGCGAGCTCGTCGGTGAACCGCCTGCCAGACGCGTCGAGCAAGGTCGCGCCTTCTCCGCGCAGCGCCTCGGTGAGCAGCGTGCCGTCGTGCTCAGAGCCGGGGAGCGCCAGCGCGGTCGGGTGGAACTGGCAGAACTCAAGATCGGCTAGGTCGGCCCCGGCGGCGTGTGCGAGGACCGAGCCGGCGGCGATCGCACCGTAAGGGTTGGTGGTCCGCGCCCACAGTGCCGCGCCGCCGCCGGTGGCCAGCACCGTCGCCCGCGCCGCCACCGGTCCGTCGTTGGTGATCACCCCTGCGCAGCGCTCGCCGTCGCTCCATAGCGCGACCACCGAGCGGCGCTCGCGCACATCGATGCTGGGGCTTGCTTGCATGAGCTCGATCAGCCGATCGGTGAGCGCCTTGCCGGTCGCGCTGCCGCCCGCGTGGACGATCCGGCGCGCGCTGTGTCCGCCCTCCAGCGACAGCGCCAGGCTCCCGTCCGGTTCGGTGTCGAAGCCGACGCCGCGCGCCACCAGCTCCTCCACGGCCCCGGGCGCGTCGTGAACGAGCGCCTCGACCGCCGCCGTGCGGCACAGGTCACGCCCGGCGGCGATCGTGTCCCGGGCGTGACGCTCGGGTGAGTCGCCCGGGGCCAGCGCCGCCGCCAGGCCGCCCTGGGCCCAGAAGCTCGCGCTCTCCTGCACCGCCTCCCGGAGGCGCTTGCGGGAGATCAGCACCACCCGCGCGCCCGCCTCGGCCGCGCGCAGCGCCGTATACATCCCGGCCGCGCCGGCCCCCACCACCGCCAGGTCCACCTCCAGCGCATGCCGAGGCGACGGACGTGCTGTCGGGGGCGGCGACACCGAGGGCGATCGTACGGGCAGCGGCCTAGCCCACTCAACCCTCGGGGGAGGCTACGGATGAGCGCCTGGGCCGACGGATCTACGATCGATCGCGTGAGAGAGATCCCCACCATCGAGGACCCGGTTCCCGTCCTCGACCTCAGCCCGGACGAGATCGAGGAGCTGACCGAAGAGGTGCGGGCACTTGCGGCTGAGCGGGGCGTGGTGATCCTGGCCCACAACTACCAGGTGCCCGAGATCCAGGACCTGGCCGACTTCGTGGGCGACTCGCTCGCGCTCTCCCGCCAAGCGGCGGCGACGGACGCCGAGTTGATCGTCTTCTGCGGCGTGCACTTCATGGCCGAGACGGCGTCGATCCTCGCTCCCGCAAAGACCGTGCTGATCCCCGACCTACAGGCGGGCTGCTCGCTGGCCGACTCGATCACCGCGAACGAGCTTCGCAACTGGAAGCAGCGCTACCCCGGGGCCGTGGTGGTGATGTACGTCAACACCTCGGCCGAGGTCAAGGCGGAGACCGATTACTGCTGCACCTCGGCCAACGCCGTGCAGGTGGTCGAGCACGTACGCGCAGAGCGCGGCGGGGACGTCCAGATCCTGTTCGGCCCCGACATGTGGCTGGGCACCTACGTCGAGCGCGTCAGCGGCAAGCCGATGATCGTTTGGCCCGGCGAGTGCCACGTACACGCCGGGATCAAGCCGGACGACATCGACCGCTTGCGCGCCGAGCAGCCCGGATCGGAGTTCCTCATCCACCCCGAGTGCGCGTGCGCCACTCATGCGGTCTCCAGGGAGATCCTCGACGGCGGCGTTCACATACTCGGCACCAGCGGGATGCTCAAACAGGTCGCCGGGCATCCCGACGGCGACTTCGTCATCGCCACCGAGACCGGAATGCTGCACCCGCTGCACAAGGCGGCCCCCCGAGCCCGCCTCACCGCGGCCAATCCCAAGGCGGTGTGCAAGTACATGAAGATGATCACGCTGCCCAAGCTCCGCGACTCACTACGCGACCGCAAGTACGAGGTAAGGGTGCCGGGCGACATCGCCGAACGCGCCCGCATCCCGATCCAGCGCATGATCGCGATCGGCTGATCGAGGGCTACGATGCCCTCAGCGAGCGACTCGACCGAAAAGCAACGCCGGATGTACCGCGAGCTGCACGAGCGAACCGAGCGTCAGCAGCGCTGGCGCGAGCAGCTGATCGAACGACTCGTCCAACAGCAGCGCGAACGCCAACGGCGCTCGTTTCGCCACCCAACCCGATAGCTCAGGGCCTCTGCGATCTGTAGGTTCCCTGCCGCGAGTGCGGCATCGTCAAGATGACCGGGGCGAGCCTAACCCGAGCCCGAACGAGCTCGTCGCATCCGTGAGGCTGATCGCCGGCGACCCGTGTCGCGAACGTTCTGAGTGGGTCGCCCGGCTCACTGCCCACTGGGGCATACATCACCGCCTCTCCGAGCCGCTGCCCGCTTGAAGGGACAGGACGCCCGGCTGCCATCTGGTAGCCTCGCGATCGGCGTGGCCTCGGAGCGCAGACCGGTGATCGTCGTCGGCTACGACGGCTCGGAGGCATCGCGCGCTGCGGTGACGATGGCCGCTCGGCGTGCAGGACTCACCGGCATCGTGTTCGTCGTGCACGCCTACGAGCTGCCCCCTGACTTCCTGGGCTCGCCAAACTTCGAGCGGCTCCTGTCGGACCGGAAGGACCACGGCGGGCGCTGCTGGACGCGATGCCGCTGACCGGCAACGACGAGCTGCTCGAGACCGAGTACGAGACAGAGTTGATCGGTGGGCCGCCCGCCGAGGCGATCGCCAACGTCGCCCGGGTTAGAGACGCCGATGAGATCGTCGTCGGCGCCCGCGGCCTCGGCCGTGTCCGCGCGCTGCTCGGCAGCGTCTCGCACGAGTTGCTGCACATCGCCGATCGGCCCGTGCTGGTCATCCCGGCCGCGGCCGTTGAGTCGGTCGAGGCTGGCCGGTCCGCGTAGTAAGCGCCGGCACCGGGATGCCAGCGATCCGAGCGACACGGAAATTGCGCAGCGCGGGCACGCCGGACCGGACGAGCTCTGCGGCACATCGCGAAGGGCGCGCGGGCGCGTCGGAAGGCGGCGGCGGGGCGAGCAGTTGCGCGACTTGCCACATGGCCCGGCTGCCGGCGAAGTAGGCTGCCGATCCGATGTCAGAGCGGCATGGCGTGCACGAACTCGACCCGGATGCGCTCCGGCGTGTCTGCGCTCCCGATGCGCTCGGCTTCGCGTCCACCGAGGAGGTGGAGCCGGTCGACGGCACGGTCGGCCAAGCGCGCGCGAACGAGGCGATCGCGTTCGGGCTCGATGCGCAGGTTGCGGGGTACAACATCTTTGCCACCGGGCCGGTGGGAGTGGGCAAGCGAACCTCGCTCGAGGCGTACCTGCACGAGCACGCGAGAACGCGGCCGGCCCCCGGAGACTCGGTGTACCTGCACAACTTCCGCAAGCCTCGACATCCGATCGCGGTTCTGCTGGCCAGCGGGGAGGGGCACAGGCTGGCCGCCGACATGCGCCGGTTCCTTCAGGACTCGCGCCGCGAGCTGACGGCTGCATTCGAGAGCGACACCTACACCCGCCGCCAGCGCGAGGTGACAGAGCCGATCGAGTGCGAGCAGCAGGCGGCAATGGCGAAGCTGCGCGAGCAGGCCCAAGCGGGCAGCATCGCAGTCGAGTTCACCCCGACCGGGGTCATAACCGTGCCGTTGCGCGGCGGTCAGCCAATGACGCCAGCCGAGTTCGCGCAGCTCCCGGAGCCTGTCCGCGCCCGCTACCAGGCGACGCTCGAGGAACTGGGACCACGCACCCAGGCGTTCCTGACGGAGATGCGCGCGCTTCAGCGCGAGGCCCGCGAGCGGTTGCGGGCGCTCGAGCGCGAGGTCGCGCTATTCGCAGTCGGCCACCTGATCGACGAGCTGAAGGAGCGCTACACGGACTCGGCGAAGGTGGCGGAGTGGCTGGACGCTGTTGCCGAGGACGTGACCGAGAACCGCGGACAGTTCCAAGCCCCCGACCGGGACGGCGAGGCGGAGTTGCCTTCCCCATTGCTACAGGCCATCGCCGCAGGCGCGGAGCAGACGCTCGGACGCTACGAGGTCAACGTGTTCGTGGCCCATGAGGCCGACGGTCGCGCGCCGGTGGTGTTCGAGACCAACCCCACCTACCCCAACCTGTTCGGGCGGATCGAGCATCATGGCGTCCTCGGCGGCGGGTTCGTGACCGATCACCGGATGCTGCGTCCGGGGGCGGTGCATCGCGCCAACGGCGGCTATCTGATGCTTCCGGCCGCGGAGGTCCTGGCGCAGCCGCTGGTCTGGCTCAAGCTCAAGGAGGTGCTGCGCAGTGGCCAGGTCCGCCTCGAGAACCTGGCCGACCAGTACGCGCTGTTTCCAACGGCGACGCTCACGCCCGAGCCGATCAACCTCGATCTCAAGGTGGTGCTGGTCGGCTCGCAGCTCTTGTACGGGCTTGCCTACATGCTCGACGAGGACGTGCGCAAGCTGTTTCGCGTCAAGGCGGAGTTCGACTGGCGCTTGCCTTGGGACGAGGACGGCGCGCGCGGTTACGCGGCGTTCCTCAGCGCCCAGACCCGCCGCGCGGGGCTGCGCCACTTCGACGCCGGCGCGGTCGCGCGCGTGGTCGAGCACGGCGCGCGCCTGGCCGAGGACCGGGAGTGGCTCTCGACTCGGTTCGTGGAGATTGCCGGGATCGCGGCGGAGGCCAGCCACTGGGCATTGAAGGGGGGCAGCGAGCTGGTTGGAGCCGAGCACGTCGAGCGTGCGATCGAGCAGAAGGTACGGCGCTCGGACATGATCGAGCAACGGCTGCTTGAGATGGTGGCCGAGGGGACGTTGTTGCTCGACTTCGACGGCCGGCGCGTCGGGCAGGTCAACGGCCTGTCGGTGATTGATCTCGGGGACTACGCGTTCGGACGGCCGGTGCGGATCACGGCGAGCGCCGGGCCGGGTCGGGGGGCGCTTGTGTCGATCGAGCGCGAGACCGAGCTGAGCGGCCACGTCCACGACAAGGGCTTTCTGATCCTGAGCGGCTACTTACGGGAGCGCTACGGCGGCGAGCGCCGGATCGCGCTTCACGCGAACCTGACCTTCGAGCAGTCATACGAGCAGATCGAGGGCGACTCCGCCGCCAGCGCGGAGCTGTACGCGCTCGTGTCCGAGCTCGCGGAAGCCCCGCTGAGGCAGGACATTGCCGTCACCGGATCGGTCAATCAGCACGGTGAGCTGCAGGCCATCGGCGGGGTCAACGAGAAGATCGAGGGCTTCCATCGCACCTGCAAGCTCAGGAAGCTGACCGGCCGCCAGGGCGTGATCATCCCCGAGTCCAACGTGCGACATCTGATGCTCTCGCACGAGGTCGTCGACAGCGTTCGCAGCGGACGCTTCCACGTGTGGAGCGCGCGAACCGTGGACGAGGGAATCGAGCACTTGACCGGCATTCCCGCCGGCGAGCGCGGAGCGGACGGTAGCTTCCCCGAGGGAACGCTGCACGCCGGCGTCGAGGAGCGGCTCGAGCGCTGGGCGCGGCTCGCCGAGGAGGAGAGACCGACGTACGAGGACTGAGAACCTCCTCAAGCGCTGTGCTCGGCGACCCGCGGCGTGACGAGCACCGGGCATTATGCGGGACGGATCACGGCATGAGACAAGCTCCCAGTCAGCGTTCGCCGCTCTGGGCCGTAGCGCGCGAGCCAACCAGTGCGTCGCGTGCATCGCCGAAGATCAACGTGAGCGCGCCGAACGCGGCCCGGATCAGGTTGAACATGGTGAGGACGTTTGCGCGGACGACGGTCGCGTAGAGCGGCTCGTGCGCAGGCGTGCCGGTATGGCTACTGGGGCCAGCCGCCGGGCTGCGTCGTCCTCGGTGACCCCGACGGCGACAACGCCGCGGTCGGCGTCGCGGGTAAGTGTTTCGGTCGCTGAACTCACCGTCGCGCTGCCACACCATGGAGGGGATGGTGTCTCGGCATCGGGCCAAGCCGCATGGCGCCCTTAGTTGATCCGGTTCGCTCGGTGGTTCGCCTCGCGTGTGAGGGATTGGACGACGGAGGGGAGTTCTGGCTCTGGTTGCGCGATGTCAGCCGGCCGCTGCTGGTGTGACGGGACGCGGCCGTGTTGCCGTGCGCGTCCTGATTACGTATCGCCGTAGCTCGTCAGCGCCCCAGACGATGAAGGGATATGGGAGCGCGAAGAGCAGCTCGGCGGGGCTGAGCGCTGCGGTGGACAGCAAGGCCTGAAACGGCGGGGCGTAGATCAGAATCGCCGCGAGCATCAGCTCGAACGCGATCCCCCATAGCAATAGGCGATTCGAGAGCACGCCGACGGACCGCAGCGATGCCCGGTCGGTGCGGGCGGCGAACGCCGTTCCGATCTGACCGGCGATCATGCCGAAGAACGTCATCGTCGTCGCTACCACGTAGGCGTGATGCAAGGAGTCCCCGGGTCCTACCGGTGCTCCGGGATGCCAGCCGGCCCGCAGCAGTACGAAGAAGAACCCGGCCATCTGGAGGCACGCGCAGATCACCCCGAGAAATAGCCACGCGCGCAGGAGCATCGGCGGCTGGATGACTCCCTCGGAGCGAGGACGCGGCGGTCGGCGCATCAGACCAGGCTCGGCGGGCTCACGCCCCAGGGCAAGCGCAGGCAGTGTCTCGGTGCCCACGTCGAACGCCAATAGCTGCAGGACGGTGAGGGGCAGGGGAATCCGGCCGCCGCTCAGAGCGAAGAACAGGAACGGTGTGACCTCGGGTGTAGCGTGGGCGAAGATGTAGAGGATGAACTTGCGGATGTTGTCGTAGACCCGGCGGCCTTCCTGAATCGCGGTCACGATCGTCGCGAAGTTGTCGTCGGTCAGCACCATCGTGGCGGCCTCGCGGGCGACATCGGTGCCGGACTGTCCCATCGCCACGCCGATATCGGCCCGCCGAAGCGCTGGCGCGTCGTTGACACCGTCACCCGTCATCGCCACGACGTGCCCTTCCGCCTGCAACGCCTCGGCGACTCGCAGCTTGGCTTCCGGCGAGGCTCGAGCAAACACGATCTCCTCGCCGCCCCGCAACAGCGCCTCCAGCGCCGAGTCGCTCATTCGATCGAGCTCGTCACCAGTGACGATTGGCGAGGCCTCATCGCCGATTCCCACCTTCCGCGCGATCGTCGCGCCGGTCGTCGGATGGTCACCGGTGATGACGATGATGCGCATTCCTGCCTCGTGGCAGCGCGCGACGGCTTCGGATACCTCCGGGCGCGGCGGATCGAGCATCGCGACGAGCCCCAGGAAGCAGAGATGGCGTTCGGCGTCCTCGCGGCGCTCGGGTGCCCTCGCGCCCTCCTCGAGCGCACGGTCGGCGACCCCGAGCACCCGCAGCCCCCGGGCCGCGAACTTCTCGGCCGCGACCTTGATCGCGCGACGGTCACCCGCTCCCAGCGCTCGGTCGCGCCCGTCGACCGAAAGGACGGTCGTGCAGCTCGGCAGGAGTTGTTCGGGCGCTCCCTTCGAGTCGACCCACAGAGTCCCTTCGCGCGCGTCGACGGTGCTCATCCGCTTGAGCACCGGATCGAAGTGGAAGTGACGTTTACGCCCGGCCTCCCGTGCCTGGGGGTCGAGGTCGACCCCCGCCGATCGTGCGAACTCAAGCAGCGCGATCTCGGTCGGGTCGCCGATCGCACCGGTCGGCGTGCCCAGCTCGGCGTTGTTGCACCATGCGATCACCGCGATCAGACGCCGGCTAGCGGCGACAGCGCCGCGCGTGCCAGCCGCGTCGTCCACCTGCTGCCCCGGGACCCAGACGCCCTCAACGCGCATGCGATTCGTGGTCAGCGTTCCGGTCTTGTCGGTGCAGATCACCGTCGTCGAGCCCAGCGTCTCGACCGCGCTCAGTCGCTTGACCACGGCCCCCCGCGCCACCAGGTCGCGGACCCCTACAGCGAGCGCCAGCGTGATGACCGGCAGCAGCCCTTCGGGGACGTTCCCAACGATCAGGCCCACCGCGAACACGGTCGCCGCGGAGAGCCCCAGCCCGGCGAGCGCGGTGGCGACTGGGATGAACGCAATACCGAAAATGACCGCGATCAACGCGATCAGCCACGCCACCCGCCGCACCTGCGAGTCGAGCGGGCTCTCCTCGACCTTGAGCCGCTCCGACAGTGCGGCGATGCGCCCCAGCTCGGTGTGCATCCCGGTGGCGAACACGACCCCTCGCGCCTCGCCCTCGGTGCACGTCGTCCCGCTGAACACGATCTCACGCGCCTGCAACAGGGGCACGCCGTGATCCGTCAGGTCAGCGGCGCGGAACACAGGCATCGACTCTCCCGTGAGGGTTGAGGCGTCAACCTCGATGCCCCCGCTCAGCAGCCGCGCATCGGCAGAGATGCGATCCCCCTCTTCGATGATCAGGACATCTCCCGGAACCAGCTCGCGAGCCTCGAGGACCACATGCCGGCCGTCGCGAACCACCTTGGCGTGGGACGGAATGAAGGCCGCCAGCGCCTCGACGGCGCGCTCGGCCTGCATCTCCTGAACGAACGCGAACCCCGCATTCAGGAGGATCACCGCGACGATCGCCAACGCGACTGCCACGATCCCGGCGATCCACGCGAGCGCCGCCGCAGCGACCAGCAGAAGCGCCAAAGGATGCGTGAACTGCCGCGCCAGCTCACGCGGCCATCGCCTTCCGCCCTGCCGTCTCAGCTCGTTAGGTCCGAACTGGGTCAGGCGTCGCTGAGCCTCGCGCGAGCTGAGGCCCCCGTAGCCGGACTTCAGCCTTCGCAGCAGCCCATCGGCGTCCCCGGTCGGCTCAACCGCGGGTGCAACCTCGACCGGATCAGCTATGAGAGCGCTCATCCCGCAAACCCCAGTGGGCGTCCGCTCGGCATCCGTCAGCGCCAACCGCGATCCGAGCGATCCCGGAGTCGCGCTCTAGCCGATTCACGGATCCCACCGCCACGACTGCCATCGGCGCGGAGCATGGCCCGTGCGTGCGCGCGAGGCATCGGCACAACCTCTCCCCTCGAGTGCGGGCAATTACCGACCGGGCACCCGCCGGCGAGCCCTACCGCCGCGACGAAGGAAGGACATCCGGGCCGGCGCGGACATCGGTATCGCCCCCGCGCAGCCGGGAAGACGACGGCCCGTAACGGTGTCGCGAGACCAGCGAACTGGTGCGTTAAGGCATCCGTTCGTTCGGGGGGGCGGCCGCGACCTCATCAGCCGCCGGAAGGAGTTCGCGCGACCAGGCCTCAGGCCGTCGCTAGTCGCCTCCGTAGCACGACGGCCCACCACGGCATGGTCGCCCCGCGGACGGCGTGCTCGCGCTCCCCAGCGCCACCCGACGCACCAGCGATCCCTCGCCTCTTGCGGCTCTCTTCCCGCCGATATCGGCCAATCGCAGCCCCCTCCTCCCTGGGCGGAGCCTCGCGCCGGACGACAGGATTTCACCGAGCTTCTTCACGTTGGCCGCGGAGGCGGGTTCGCCGCGGCTCGATAACGCGCCGCCCCTAAACAGGCACTGCGTGGCCTCCGAGGCCCGCGAGAACAACGGGTGAGGATCGTCTGACCGGGGCGACGTCGCGGTCAGTGCGGACGCCTCCCAGAGCGGCCACTCGGGCTTCCGGTTGATCGTGCATCCGCAGAGAACCACATGCCGCTAACGGAGTGCCGCGCACAGTGGGCGGCGATCCCCCGATGTCGTTGTGCCGCTCCACCCTAGGCTCGACGGGCGACTCGACGCAGGCGGAACAACGACATGTCCCCTCGACACGATGCGCACGTGCTGATCGTGGGTGGTGGCGCCACCGGCGGAGGCCTCGCCCACGATCTGGCGCTGCGCGGACTACGCGTGACGCTGGTCGAACGCGGCGAGCTCACCTCGGGCACGTCGGGGCGGCACCACGGTCTGCTCCACAGCGGCGCGCGCTACGCCGTCGTCGATCGCGAGGCGGGCTCGAGTGCATCCGGGAGAACGCGCTCCTGAAGCGCATCGCTCCCGGCTCGTTCGAGTGCAACGACGGACTGTTCGTCGCCGTATGCGAGGAGGACCTCGAGTACCTCGGACCGCTCGTCGAGGGTTGTACCGCGGCCGACATTCCCGTCCAACGGCTCTCTCCCGAGGAGGCGCTCCGCCTCGAGCCCAACGTCAACCCCGAGGTGAAGGCCGCCGTGCGCGTCCCGGACGCGACGGTCGACCCGATGCGGCTGATCCTGCGGTTCCTGGCCACCGCGCGTCACAACGGCGCCGACATCCGGCCGTTCATGGAGGTGATCGGGCTGCTCGTGCACGACGGCAGGGTCTCGGGGGCCGCTCTACGCGACCACGTCACCGGCAAGACCGGCGAGTTCCACGCTGACCTCGTCGTCAACGCGGCGGGGCTGTGGTCGGGGAAGGTCGCGGCGATGGCCAGGGCCAGCGTTCCGATTCAGCCCTCGCCCGGCGTGCTGCTCGCCCTGCGCGGCCGGTTCTGCAACATGGTGATCAACCGGATGCACAAGTCGGGCGACGGCGACATCGTGGTGCCGCAGCGCGGCCTCTCGATCGTCGGCACGACCTCCTGGGTGGTCGAGGACCCCGACGACCTCTCGGTGCCCGAGGACCACGTCGAGCGCATGTACGCCGAGGGCTCCAGGCTGATTCCTGCGCTTCGTCATGCGGAGCGTCGTGCGGCGTGGTCGGCGGCGCGACCGCTGGTGGGCTCCGGTGGCGCGGCAACGGGACGCGAACTGTCACGCACCTTCCAGACCTTCGATCACGCCGAGCGAGACGGCGTCGAGAGGTTCGTCACGATCACCGGCGGCAAGTCCACAACGTTGCGCGGGATGGCCGAGCTGTGCGCCGATGTGGTCTGCCGCAAGCTTGGCATCGACGAGCCCTGCCGCACCCGCAACACGGTCCTGCTCCCGCACACCGCGTATTACAGCGCCGCTGCAGCATGAGGAGACCAGCGATGAGCCCACAGCAGTCACCCTCGGACGCGCCGGCCGGCACTCCCGGCGAGCCCGTCGACACCCGGCGCTTCCGCGTCTATCGCTACAAACGCGGGGACGACAATGAGCGCTTCGACGAGTTCGATGTGCCGGTGGGTACGCACACCACCGTGCTCGACGCATTGCGCTGGATCCAGCTGCACCGGGATCCCTCGCTGACCCTGCGCCATTCGTGCCTGCACGCCTCGTGCGGCACCTGCGGCATTCTGGTGGACGGGCGCGAGGAGATCGCGTGCGCGTGCTCGGTGAACGACCACGGCGCCGAGATCACCGTCGAGCCGCTCGCGAACCTCCCGATCCTCACCGACCTGGTCGTGGAGATGGCCGGCTTCTTCGAGCGCTTCCCGCACGCCCATCCGATCATCCGCTCGAGCGAAGCGCCAGTTGAGGGCGGCGAGCCGTCGGACGGCCATCACGCCGAGGTCACGCTCGAAACCGAGATCACCCTCCACCACCATCCGCTTCATCACCTTCACCGGGCGGCGCCACCCGGGTGGACTTCGTGCGGCTGGAGGACTGCATCGAGTGCGGGCTGTGCCTGTCGGCCTGCCCGGTCGCCTCGACCTCTCACGAGTATGTCGGCCCGGCCGCCCTGGCCGCCGCCGAGCGTCTGCTCGAGGAGCCGCGCGGCGTGCGGCGCGAGGACGTGCTGGCGTGGGCCGGCCGACCCGAGGGTGTGTGGCGTTGCCACGTCGGCTTTGAGTGCACGAGGCCTGCCGCACGGATGCGATCCCCGCCGAACGCATCATGGCCCTGCGGCGCGAGCTGATGTTCGGCCAAGACGACGACAAGCACGCCCAGCGATGAGCGACTCCGTGACCAACGAGCTGCCGGGCCCCGCCGAGCGAGCGCTCACCGGGCCGATCCATCACAAGGGGCCCGGCCCCGCCGAGAGCGGCTGGCTCGAGCCCGCGCGGGCGAGGCCACGGCGGCCGTGCCCTGGCTCTGCACCGCGTGACCGGACTGGTGATCGTCTTCTATCTGTACCTACACCTCGCCGTCCTGTCGATACTGCTGATCGGCCGCTCCGCCTGGAGCAGCTTCCTCAGCCTGGTGACCTCCAAGGGCTTTCTCGCGCTCGAGGTGGTGCTGATCGCCACCGTCCTCTTCCACGGCCTGAACGGCATTCGCGTGGCGCTCGTCGGCAGCGGCATCGCGGTCTCGCGCGAGCGGGCGATGCTCTGGGGCGCCACCGCACTCGCGACCGCCGGCACCGTCTTCGCCGCCCTCCACATCCTCGGAGCCCTGTGATGGGCGTGATCGATCTCCCCAAGCGCGAGTCGGTTGCTGATGCTCCAGTCCAGACCTACCGACGCGGCCGGTCCGCCCGTCTGTGGTACTGGACCGCAGGCAGTGGCATGGCACTGGTGCTGCTCGCGACGATGCATATCGTCGCGCAGCACTTCATCGTCCACCAGAAGGGCGGGCTGAGGACGTATGCCGAGGTGTTGACGTACATCTCCAACCCGGTCATCGTCGTCCTCGATGCAGGCTTCCTGCTCGCGGTCACCATCCACGCGATGCTCGGGATCCGGAGCATCCTGCACGACCTCGATCTCAGCCACCGCGCCACCCGCCGGCTCGATCGCGCCCTCTGGGCGCTCGGTTCGCTCACGGTCCTCTACGGCGCCGCGCTGTTGATCACCCTGACGCTCCGCAGCTGAGCGCCAGCGCGCCCCCAATCTCAGTGCTGCGCGTGCGCGGCCGCGGAATCTAGGATCTGGGCGATCTGCTTGTGCAGCCGCATGCGCGTATCCGTGTGCAGTTCAGGTCCACCAGCACCGCCGCGAGCAGGTCAGGGAGACGACCAGCGTTGGTCTCGAGCGCCCGTGCGTGCACGTCGCTTCCGGCCGGACGATGCACATCGACGTGCGCCCCGCGCAGTATCTCCGCGATCTCCTGGTGAAGACACAAGCACGTATCCGTGTGGACGTTTGGATCCACGAGGACGTCCCCCAACAGGTCGACGAGCTTCTGATCCTCGGGCTCGAGCCGCTTTTTCCGGTGTTGCATGCTGGCCATCGGGGGGCGTTGTCCAAGGGGTCATGCAGGACGCGATTGCCCTGCTGTCGCAGTTCCCCGACAGTTCCGCTCACCGCTGATCGGGTTCTGGTTATCGCGCACCGGACCGTCCTCGGGCGTGCGAGGCACCCAGGTCCAGTCCGATGGCGAGAATCAACGTTCCGGTCCACGCGTTCACGGGATCGAACAGCAGCGGCTCGTGACCGCCGACGTCATTGGCGATGAGCCAGACGATGAACCACAACCGTCATCGCGAGGTGTCGACGAGCTGCTTCTTCGACGCTGGCAGGGAGCGGGCGAGTTCGGCGCCCCACGCTCGGGCCCGCTCGAGCTCACCCGCCACCAGCGGCCCCTCCGTGTCCTCGACGAGAAAGCTCTCGGTGGCGATCACATCGATTCCGAGGCGACGCAGGCGTCGTGCGATACCGCGTGCCGCCGCGCCGCTGATCCAAGGGGACTTGTCCAGGCGCGTGTCGAACGCCGCAGCGTGGTGCGCTGCTCCGGGCGAGAGATCGTGAAGCCATGTGCGAAGACCCGGTTCGGCCGTTGCGCCGGCCTCCAGGTGACTCCGTCCGTCCTCCTCGGCGGTCGCGGCGCCGACACGGCGGCTGCGCTTGGTCGCCAATCCATGCACGTGGGTCGGACCGCCGACGATCAGCAGGTCGACCATGCCCTGGCGTCCCCCTGCCTCCTGCACGGGTAGTACCGCGATGGCGCCGGCGCCGTCGGCAATGGCCTCGGCGACCCCGCGTGTGTTTCCGTAAACCGATTCATATACAACGATGGCGTCCATGGCGTACTCCTAGGTTCGCGAGACCTCTGCCTCTAGATTGGCGGATGCCGCGCCACCGAGCATCGGGGGTGGTGTGCATCGCGCCGCCGTGACAACTACTGAGGGCGAGAAACCGCCGTCATGCCCACCATCGTTTGTCGGGAGTTCGCGTCCTCCTGACAGGAGACTCGATGAACAGAGTGATGAGACAGTGATACTCGCCTGCGCGGGGTCGGTTCTGCTCGCGGGTACGCCGCCGCGAATACCGTCCCACCACGATCACCCGTGATCGACCAGCTCATCCGAGCGCAATAGCTCGGTCACCGCGAATTTCAGCCTGAACGGTGGGTCCGCGACGATGACCCACGTGGATTGGCGTCAGCAGCGGCGCCGGCGACGCCGAAAAAAGAAATAATCGATGTCGTCCCCACATCTTCAACGACGCGAACAGCCCTCGGGGGTGACAAGATCGCCGGCGCAGGAGCGCAACGAGTGCATCCCTTCCTCGATCACCCCGGTCCGATCGCGTTCGCCCACCGCGGTGGGGCTGGCGAGGCACCCGAGAACACGCTCGTGGCGTTCGAGATCGCCATCACACTCGGGTACAGCTACCTCGAGACGGACGCCCACATCACTCGCGACGGCGTGTTGATCGCCTTCCACGACGACCGGCTGGACCGGGTCACCGACCGGGCCGGCGCGATCGCCGCCGTCGATATCGACGAGGTGGAGGCAGCCGACGCCGGTTACACGTTCTCACCCGACGGCGGCCAAACCTTCCCGTTCCGCGGTCAGGGCATCCGCATCCCGCGACTCGAAGACCTCCTCGTCCGGTGGCCCGAGGCACGCGTCAATATCGACCCCAAGGCCGATGCCTGCGTCATACCGCTGGCGGCGCTCCTCGACCGTCTGAACGCGTGGGATCGCGTGTGCATCGGATCGTTCTCGGACCGCCGCCTGCGGTGGATCCGTGAACTCGGTCGTGGCCGGGCATGCACATCCATGGGACCCCACGCCGTCGCACTGTGCCGTGCCGCCGCCACAATCGGGCTGATGCCGCGCCTCGCCGCCGACTGCCTGCAGGTGCCGACGCATCGAGGACCCCTCCCGATCGCCACGGAGCGATTCGTCGCGGCCGCGCATCGCGCGCACCTACCCGTGCATGTGTGGACGATCAACGAAGAGCCCACTATCGAGCGGCTCCTCGACCTCGGCGTAGACGGCATCATGAGCGACCGCCTCCGGCTGCTTCTAAACGTCCTCCGGCGCCGCCGAGATGCAACTGCCGGAACGGGAATGTGAGGTAGCAGACATCCGGCCCACGCCCGGGACCGCCGGAATCGGCGCTCCGTACTGCTCGAGCGGTTGCGCATTCAGCCGGCGCCCGCGGCTTGATCCTGCGATGTATGAAAGCTTGCGCAAGCCGGCGTCCTGCGCGATTGGTCAGGAAGCGCCGGGACTCGGCGCAAGCGCGAGGCCGAGCGCAGTGAGAGTCATCGGGCGCTGCGCCCGCGGGCGGCCCCACGACCGCGCCGACGGGGGCCGGGACTGACGATCACGCCATCGGCGGGGTAGACGATCGACTCGTGCTGCTCGTCCCAGCGCACGCGGTAATGCTGGTGGCCTTCGCGCCCGAGCACCTCGAGGATCTCCTCGAACGGGCGGGCATGCACCGCGCGGGGGTGATCGTCAACCGCGTCCACCCCAGGCATCTCGCGTCGCCGGACGCGAGCTTTTCTTTGGTCTACGTGTGCGGCCGCGGGCCGATTTCGTGGTGGCGTCATCAACTGGGGGAAGAGCGGCCCTTTGATCGTGAGGCGTCGATGCTGGCACGGAACGCGAGAGAGCCGGGATTCAAGCCAGCGTCGCCTGCGTGCCAGGCCTGTCGCCCGCTGCCGGGCTGCATGACCTCGCGAACACGATCGCGGCCGACCTGATTGTGGTTGGTCCCTCGAGGCACACGCCGACCGGACGGGTGCTCCTCGGAGACGATGCCAGTGCCTCGCTCCACGGAGCGCCCTGCCCGATCGCAGTCGCACCGCGGGGGTACACCAGGAGTGCCTTTCCCTACGCTAAATCGGCGTCAGGTCGGAGCGCTGACAGTTCGCAACCTCTCGGAACCGCCTCTGTCACATCGACCTGACTTCGTCGGCGACCGGCGGGGCGCCCCGCCCTGGGGTGAGGTGTCGGGATCCTGCCGTCCTGCTGGCGCTTCGCGTGCCGCAGTTGATGGATAACTAGGGGGCCGAACTACGTCAACCAGACGCCGGCAGGGTCCTTCAGCACCCTGGAGCTCGCCGACAGCCACATTGTGTTGGTCGTCATCGGTGTTCGGCAGCGCTGCGCCGTTCACGTCGAGCGGGACTAGTTTGGTTAGGTCACAAACCCGGGTGGTCACCGGCACGGTCGGGATCGCGACCGCCCCGAGTCGGCACGGGACCAAGGGAGCGATGTGCGTCTCGGTCGAGCTGGTGCTGCTCCAATCGCTGACCTTCACACCTAGGTGTCATCACCGCACGGAGCATCAACAAGCCGAGCTTCGCGGTCACTCTTGCGGGCAGCGGTGTAGTTCATCCGACGGGAAGCACGATGCGCCTCATCGTGAGGCTTGCCGGCTCGGGCGACGAGCTCAGCTGTCCATCGGCGCGTGGCCCTCTCTCACTCACGCGCACAGAGACAACTTTCCGTACTCGCTGGGTCGCGTATGGACCAGTGCCCTGGACCTCCTGCCCGCGACCGTGTGCTCAACCCGCATGTATCCCATCGCGAGTCCTCACTCGCACGTGCGCGGCGAGGCGCTCGATCTCTTCGCGCGTCCCGCTGCCGAGGCCCCGGCGCGTTGCGTTCAGCGCCCCCGCGGCCACGCCGAGGCGGAGCGCGTCGATCATGGCCATCCCCCGCGCCAGTCCGACCCCGGTCGCGGCAAACATGGAGTCGCCGGTGCCGCGTTGATCGAGGGCCTCGAACACCGGCGGGACCAGTTCGACCTGCTCCATCGCGGTGGCGCCATCGATCAGCACCGCAGGCGCCGAGGCTCGGGAGATCACGACCCGATGCGCCCCCGCGGCATTCAGCCGGAGCGCTCCGGCGACGATCTCCGCCGCTTCGTCGCTCGCGGCGTATCCCTCCCACACGAGCTCCTCCTCGCTGAGCCTCAGCAACTCGACGCCGCCATCAAGCGCCGCTCGCAGCGGCGGTCCTGTGAGGTCGGCGATCACGAGCTTGTTGTTGGCGCGCAGGTCGGTGACCAGTCGGCGGTATACAGCGGGGTTGATGATGTCCGGCGGCTGGCAGCCGGTGATCATGGTCACGTCGGCGTCCAGTCCGGCGCCGAGCGCGATCCCGTACAGCTCGTCCGTCGCGTGGCGCTCAAGCGGGCGGGAGTCCACGCTCACGATTTCCGCTCGGGTGCCGCTCCGTCGATCGTGGATGTACACGCCGTTGGGGGTGCCGCCGGCCGCCGCCCTGAGCTCGATCGGCTCGGCCTCGATCAAACCCCTGAGCACACGGCCCGGCTCGCCGCCCAGCGCGCAGCACAGGCTCACTTCCGCGCCCAGCGTCGCCGCGAGCCGCGCGACCCAGAAGCCCTGACCACCGGCATGCAGATGAACCTCCGGGCGGTCGGTTCCCGCCTCGACGGTGATCGTCAAAAGCGGCGACGGCGCGAACACCGCGATCCGACCCACGGTTGGCGGCGGGTCGCGCTTGGCGCGAGCGGTGTGACGCTGGAGGCGAGGAGGCAGGCGAAGTCTCACATAGCCTCCGCGACGATCCGACGAATCGGCTCCACCAGTGATGGCACCGCGGCGATCGTGTACCGAGATCCGGCGTTGTGCCGGGAGCCGTCGTAGTCGAACACGATCCCTCCGGCCTCCCGCACGAGCAGAAGACCGGCCGTCACGTCCCACGGGAGGTTCGACAGCATCAGCGTCGCGTTCAGCCGGCCGGCTGCCAGCCAGGCGAGATCGAGGGCCGCCGAACCCAGCATCCGCACGCGCAGGCTCTCGCGGGCCAGACGGCCAAGCGCCGCGAGATGCACGCGGTTCTCCTCCTCAGAGCCCACACCGACCTTGAAGTCAGCTACGCCAACGATCGCCTCCCGCAATCCCGGCACCTCGGAGACGCTGATCCTCGTGCCGTTCAGGTACGCGCCCTTGCCCTGACGCGCGATGAACCGCTCGCCGAGCAGCGGCGCGTCGACGATCCCCAGCACGGGCTGTCCGTCGATCAAAAGCGACAGCGAGATCGAGCACAGCGGACTGTCGCGCGCGAAGTTGATGGTGCCGTCGATCGGGTCAAGCACCCACCGTGCTCCTCGCCCATTCCCCTCTCCGCTCCCCTCTTCGCCCAGGAATGGGATCTCGGGCGTGGCGCCTGCCAGGCATGCCTTGATCTCGGCCTCGATGCGCAGGTCTACATCGGTCGCGAAGTCGCGATCCCCCTTGCTGATCAGCGCACCGATGTGGGAGCGGCCCTGCCGCAGGGTCGCTGCCCCGATATCGACCGCATGCTCGGCAGCGAGCAGCAGGCTCGCCGACCCGAAAGCGGAGGTTACAAAGCCCTCGACTCCGTCCACACAGTCACCGCCCGGAATCCGGCGCTGCCCGAAACCGCCGCCACCGCGCGTGAAGCGTCAGCCGTCATCGGCGCTCCTTCGAGGACGCACCTAACAGCTTTCGCGATGCCGCTTCCCAGCGCATGCCCAGATCCTGCTCCCGACCTGTGGACGTCGCATCGGGACATAGCGCGATTCGCCTCTGCGGCCGACTACGGATGCAGGCAGGCACCGACCGTCGGCGATGGACCGCGTCCTTGATTGCCGCGCCGGTCGGCCTATCTAACGCGGGTGTCGAGGGCCTGCAGCGCGGCGCGGCACCGCTCCGAGTAGGAGACCGGATAGCTCTCACCCTCAGCGTCGAGCTCGCGCAGCCCAGACGACAGCGCCTCTAGCTCGGCCCGCGCTCGCCCGCGCATCTGTTCGATGGTCTCTTCGCGTGCCGGGACACCGTTGCCCACGAACGGCACCAGCCGCGGCCGGGCCGAAGAGGTATTCCTAGACGCGCGCGATCACATCGCCTCGCATCGCGCCCCCGGCGTAGTCGCGGAACACCTGCTCGACGCCCGGAACGGTGGTCTTCTCGGGCGATCGCGTTTGCACATCCCGCCACTCTCCCCCGACGTTCAGCCCTTCACTCCCACGACGGGTTCGCGACCAGCCTCCTTCCCCTCGCTGGCGGCGATCACGCGCGCAGAGCGTGGCAGCACCAACAACGGGCAGCGAGCCATGTGTGTGAGCTTCCTGGACGTGCTTCCGTGAATCAGCCGGCCGATGGGGCCGTAGCCGCGCGAGCCGACGACGAGCAGGTCGAGCGACGCGCTGTACAGCGCCAGTTCCTCGGCGGCGTCGCCGTAAGCTGCGTGGGCCTCGACGCCCCCGAGTGCTCTGATCCGTTCCAACGCCTCGTTCACCAGCGTGTCGACCGCGTCGCTCAAACGGAACAAGCGCGCCTCGAACCGGCTGGTCGAAAGCGACACGGCCTCGAAGGCCGAGAGCCTCGCGCCGGTTCCGGCCGCTATCCGCCGGGCGAGCTCGAGCGCGTGCTCGCTCTCGGACGAGCCGTTGTAGCCGACGCCGATTTCGCGCATGGCGACCGGCTCGCCTGAGTAGCAGGTCGGGGCGATCGCGATCGCGCACGGTGCGGCGTCGAGCGCCGCTTGCGCGTCGTCGCCGAGCAGAACTCGTCCCAGCAGCCCGCGCCGGGATGACCCCACGGCGAGCAGGTCGGCCCCGATCAGTTCGCGAAGCTCGTGCAGTCCGCGCCCCACGGAACCGGAAACGTGCCAACGCAGGTGTGCTTCGACACCGGCCTCGTCCCGGACCTCTTCCAGCAGCTCGGCTGCACGGGCCCAACCCGACGCCTCGTAGGCCGCGCTGGGGCCACGGTAGCCGTGCCCATCGTGCGCCAGGACATGCGCGAGCGTGAGCTCACTATCCCGCGCCAGCAGATGCTTGGCCAGCGCGATCGCGTCACGACCGCCCTCCTGCTCGTCAACTCCGACGACGATCCGCTTGAACATCACGATGCCTCCTGGCCTAGCAGGTGATGGACGTACGGTATGTCGGTGGGGTTGGGCGCCATCGGGGGCGACTCCGATTTCCGCGTGCGGGTTTCTACGCGGCCATCCACCGCCGCGACCGTCCCGCCATGTGCGTCGGAGCCTGGAACGCCCTCCGCGGGTGCGTCGGTGACTGGAGCAGAGCGGTCGCGGAACGGTGGACGACCACGCTCTCACGCGGGCGAACTACTGATGAAGCGCTCCCGCAGCACGGCTACTGTCGGTCGCGAGGTAGGCGCGCTCCACCGGGTGGCGCTTCCGCAGAGTAGTTGGACGAGTGCGTGGCTCGGGTACTGACGCCCGACTCTTGGCTTGTCGAGCAGAGCCTCTTCGGAGGGACGCATGATGTATGCAGCCCAACCTCTCCGTCGGACTCGCCGGTTCGTACTGCCCGCGTTCACTGCGTGGACAGCGCGCGACACCTGCGCGTCGTATTCCGCGCCGCCGCGCCCTTACTCGCGATTCGAAACGCCCCCAGAGGAGGAAAGCACGCCTTCGCGCCCCGGCGATAGCGTCGGATCGGTCGTCCAAACCGCGGCAGTTCGACCCGGGCGGCGGTTGTGATGAACGCCAGCCGGCCGGTGTTCTGCCGTGACCCCTCGCTGCTTCTGAGCTGCCCGCGGTGCGGATTGAGCGTCAGGCCAAAGGTCCACTCGCTGGCGATCGAGCACTGCCCGCGGTGCTTGGCACATGCACACATCGCCGTCACGCTGGTCTCCTGGCCACCCACTGGTGAAAGCGTGTGGCATCAGCCGCGTCCCGCGCAACGCGCGGATCGTTCCGGCATCCGGGCCGCAGAGCGGAGTAGCCCGCGATGAGCGGCCGGCTCAGCAGCGATATGCCTGATGCCAGGACGCCTTTACGGCTCCTCCCGCCGTGCGCCGCGACCGCGCAGCGTTTGCGGATCGCGGTGCTGGCGCCACCGTGGATCCCGGTGCCGCCGGACGGTTACGGGGGAACCGAGGCGGTCGTCGAACTGCTCTGCGACGCGCTCGCAGCCCGCCGTCACGACGTGACCCTGTTCGCCGCCCCGGGCTCGCACTCGACGGCGCGTGTCCACGTGCTGCTCGAGGAGCCGCACCCCGACGCGATCGGCTCGGCGCTGCACGAGTCAGACCATCTGGCCTGCGCCTGGGAGCAGATCGACCTTGCCGCCGCGCAGCACCATCCATTCGATGTCGTGCACGACCACTCCGGGTTCACCGCACTGGCCATGGCCGACCAGGTCCGGGTCCCGGTGGTGCACACGATCCACGGTGCGTTCGACCACGACACGAAGCGCTTCTACCAGCGCCACGCCAGCAAGGCGACGCTCGTCGCGATCAGCCGCTCGCAGGCCGCGAGCGCCCCCGCCGGGGTGCGGATCCGCGCGGTGGTCCCCAATCCGATCGCGGTCGCCCGCTGGCCGCTGTCCACCCAGAAGCAGGATTACGTGCTGTGGATCGGGCGGATGGATCCGGTCAAGGGCGCCCACCGTGCGATCGAGGCGGCGCGCCTGGCGGGCAGAAGCCTGGTACTCGCCGGGCCGGTGCAACCAGGGCAGGAGCGCTACTTCCGCGAGCAGATCGAGCCGCAGATCGACGGTCGGCGGGTTCGGTACTTCGGCGAGGTCACCGGGACCAGAAAGCAGCAGCTCTACGCGAACGCGCGGGCGCTGCTCATGCCGGTGCGTTGGCGCGAGCCGTTCGGAATGGTGATGATCGAGGCGCTCGCCTGTGGCACGCCGGTGATCGCCTTTCCCGAGGGTGCTGCGGCCGAGATTGTGATCGACGGAGAGAACGGGATGCTCGTCTCAGGCGAGCACCAGATGGCACGCGCGATCGATCAAGTGGGGGCGATCGACCCGGCGCGCTGCCGCGCGAGCGTCGCCGAGCGCTACGACATCGCGGTCACCGCGACCAGCTACGAGCGGGTCTACCGCAATGTGGCCGGTGTCGAACGCGCATCGGCGGCGCTCGCGCCTCGCATCCAGTCGAGCGGCCACGTTCAGCCTCTTCAGCGGAGCGGGCGCCGATGATCATCCACGCTCAGGCCAGGAAGGCCCAGCAGGACGAGCCTGGCACCTCCTGGGATCGTCACGCGGCCCGCCTGCTCGCGCTGCTTGAAGACAACCGGCACGACGCTGTGACGATCACCACCATGCTTGAGCATGGGATCGAGACGCCTGCGCAGGTGATCTACGCGCTGCAACTCGCCGGCTATGACATCGACCGCGCGCCCGCCCTCGGCAATCCCCGCGGTCCGCTGGGCTATCGCCTAAACAGCGGCATACCGCACGTCGACGGATGGGCGGACGCGTCAGAGGCACGTGTAGCTGATGAGCGCTGACACCGGACCGGAGGCCCGAGAGGACATGTCGAGTGACCCGGTCACGGTGCGCGTCGAGCACAACGCCTCCGGATGGCGGGTCCCACTGCCCGACGACTTACGCCGGTCACATGCGAGACATTCGACGATGCCCGCCGCATCGCGTACCTGTGCGCTGCTCACACCCGCCGCTGCGAGCCGATCGTGCACGACTCGTGCCACCGCCACCTTCACCACGAGGTGATCGATGCCCACACACCGCACCCGAGGAGAAGATCGCTACCCGCGTCACCGGCGGCTGACTCGCTTCTCCGTCGAGCACCTCGTGCGCTTTTGCTGTCATGCCTAACGCGCTCGACCCCCACCAGAACTCCAGCGGCAGAACGTGAGCACAACCCTCGTCCCTCCCAGTTACTACGTGGTCAAGCTGCGCGGCCGCCTCGCTCGCTTGTACAACACGCTGAGCGAAGTCGCCGTGGCGATCTACCTGCTTCCGCGCACGCCGGCCACCGTCAGCGCCTTGACCGGCAGCCGGCAACGCAGCCTCACCGATGCTGAGCTGCGCGAGCTGGGACGGAACCTCCGGGCCGTTCGCCTCCAGGCAGGCGAGGCCACTCCCGCAGCCGCCGTAACGTCCGTTCATGAGCGTCGGGTATTACGCCGATGAGTGCCGCAGGCCACAGCGCGACGCCGGCGCTCGCCGATCCCGGCGTGATCAAGGACTATGCCGGCAAACCCTGCAGGTACCTGACTGACGGCGTCAATCTTTACCGCTACGTGGGCACGATCCCCGGCTCGATGGGGCGCATGATCGGCCTTGAGAATTGCCACTCGCTGGATCTCATCCTCTGGCCGATCGCCGAGTTGCACACGCTGCGGCTACGCAGCGTCACTCCGGCCGTCACGTCGGCCGCGTAAGCGGCCGATGCTTAGGCCTGTGAGCTGCCGGGTCATCATCGCCAGGAGACTCCTAGCGCACCGCCGGCGTGAAGGCTGCACCCTCGGTGAACACCTTGTATCGCTGGTTCAGGATCGCGCCGCCCCAGAGGATCATCGATCGCCCGGTCCAAACCGCGGTGAGACTGGCACGTCCGGTGAGCGGCGCCGCTGGCAGCCCTGACCAGCGGTTTGCGGTTGGATCGAAGGCGATCCCGCTTGGCGGCGTGCTCCCGCCCCAGATCAGCAGTCTCTTGCCGGTCCACACCGCCGGGAAGTTCGTACGCCCCGTGGGCATCGGCGCAACCTGTCGCCAGCGGTTGGTGTTCGGGTTGAACGCGAAACCAAGCCTGGCCGGCGAACCCGGCTTGCCGCCCTGAGATGCGCCGATGCCACCGACGACGAGCATCTCGTGCCCGTCCCAGACAGCTTCCGCGTTGAGGCGGGGAGCTGGCAGTGGCGCGAGCCGGCGCCAAGCGTTGCTGACGGGGTTGTACGCGGCGATGCGCGCGAAGCTGCTCGGATAGGGCTTGCCGTCGGGATCGAGCCCGCTGACCAGCACGATCAGCTCGTGACCGGTCCACACCCCGCGGGGGCCCTGGCTCGGGGCCAGCGGAGAGCTTTGCAGCTTGCGCCACCGGTTCGCGACCGGATTGAACGCCCAGCCGGTCGCGAACGCATCGCCGCAGCAGCCGCCGCCCCAATCGATCATTTCCTTGCCGGTCCAGACGACCAGGCCCGCGCCGTCGACGGCGCTCGGCGGCGCTGCCGGCCGCCGCCAGCGAGAGCTCACTGGGTTGTAGGCCTGAAAGTCAAATGGCCCGAGGACCAGCATCTCCTTGCCGGTCCAGACGGCGTGGTACTCGCCCTGAAGATTGCCGACCGGGCCCTTCAGCGGGGTCAGTCGACGCCATGCGTTGCTCGTGGGGCTGTAGGCGGCCGCGACGTCGATCCCGGATGGTGGCTTCGGGTACGCGCGGCCGAAGATCACCATCTGCCTACCGGTCCACACGCTCACGGTCAGCACGGTGGCGGCGGGCGAGGGCGCCGGGGGCAGCCGTCGCCACACCCCGGCGAGCACGGAGGATGCGCTTGGCCCGCTCACGGCGGCTCGGCCGCGGGCCAGACCCAACGAGGCCGTCGCCGCCGCAACGAGGACGAGGAGGGCACCCCAGCGCAACCTGTGAGCGCTCGAAGTGATCCTCGCTCGCAACGTCATCGCCCCTCGGTGGTCGTGAACGAGTTGGGATGCGTGACGCGTAACACCTGGCGCCGGACGAGCACGCGGCCGGTGAAGCTCGTGGCGCGCCAGGTCCGCCCGCCATCATCGGTGAGCAGCAGCTGTCCGATGCTGGTGAGGGGTGCGGGCGCGTGGATAACGGCACCGTCGAGCGCGTTCGTGAAGCCGAGGTCCGCCCATCCGGCGCCACCGTCACCGTAGGTGAGCGCGGTGCGCCAGCGCCGGCCGCCGTCACTGCTGCGGTCAAGCCAGCTCGCGCCGCTAACCGCCGCGATCACGACCGCCTTGTCGCTGCCGGCGGCGAACCCGGCCGGGCCCCCGGAAGGGGGCGGATGGCCCACCGGGCTCCAGGCGGACCCGATGCGGCTGGTCCGATAGATGGACTTCTCGACCCCGCCGGTGTATCCCGCGCCGAGGCACAGCAGATAGGTGTGGGGGCCGTCGTCGGTGACCCCGCCCGGATACGGGATCCCCACGCCGCCGTGCGGCGGTCGGCAGGGTTGACTGTGCGATCGGAAGCTAAGGCCGCCGTCCGTCGAGAGGTACAGGTCATAGCCGGCGAGCAACCAGACGATCTTGGCGTGCACGGCGATGTCCACGGCACCGCTCCTCCCCGCGTTCACGGCAACCCGCGTCCACCTGCCCGCGCCGAGCCGCCGGTGGTAGACCACGACACCCCGGGCGCAGCCGATCGAGCGGCAGCTCGTCGTTGCCGCCACCAGCTCCCGGTCCCGCACCACCGCGAACGCGAGCACCATCCGACCCGGCACCTTCATCCGCGCCCACCTCGCACCACCGTCGCTGGTCTGCCACAGCCCGGCACCGTACGCATAGCCCCGACGGACATCCGCGAACCGCAATCCCCACAGACCGTTGCCGTCGGGAACGCTGATCGCCTCCCCCGGCGCCGACACGCGACTCCACGAACGCCCCCGATCGCGCGTGCGCAGAACCAGCGTGCACGGCGCGTGCGCGCACGGAGCGCTTCCGAGCACGAACGCGGTGCTCGAGGAGACAAACGAGACGCTCGCCGGCGCCGCACTCGCCGGCACCTGCCCGCCGGGCGGCGGGACTCCCACGGCCGTGCGCCCTGGCTTCTCCGACGCCGCCGCAAGCCGCGGCGGGTGCCCGCACTGGACCCCCACGAGCGCCGGTGAGGGCGCTCCGCGCATTCGTCTCGCCGGCCCCCGGGCGAACACCTTGAGCGCCGGACCCTTCCACGAGTAGACCGTGTCCTGGCGCATCCATGAATGGGTGCCGAACTTGATAGAGAAGCCGTGCTCGGTGACCAAATGGCGGCCGCCCGCGACGCTGCAGGTGATCCCGTACAGGACGCCGTAGTCATTCCCATAAGCCGACAGCGTTCCCGCCCTGACCAGGCTCCCGCGCCAGTCGGTATAGATGCTGATGCTCTCCGCCGTGGTCACGTGGACCACGTCGACGAACAGCTCCTCGCCCGGCCGCCCGTCGACGTTGCCGCTGGCGACCAGCCCCGGCAGCCACACCGCGTCAGACGGCGTCGCGACGGACAGACGCCCGCCACCCCGCAACGCCACGGTGAGCTCCCCCTTCGAGACACCGGTGCGGCGCAGCGTCACGAGATCTAACCGTCCATCGCCGTTGACGTCGGCATAGCCGCGGTAGACCACCTTCAGATTGGCTCGCGCGTTGGAGGCCGGAAGCGCCAGCGCCTCCTGGACCAAGCAGGCCAGCGCCCCGTCCTTGGCCGAGCTCGCCGCAGCCTCAAAATAGCCGCCCTGCCCCTGCGGCGCGGTGTAGTGCAACACGACCCGCCAGCGCCCGATCGCCGACACCGAGCGTGACGCCAACACGTCTCCAACGGCGTCGCGCAGCACGATGCGGAACTGGTTCTCAAACAGCCCACCGGCGCTACCGCCCGCGCTCACCGTCCCCGGTCCCGAATTCACCCGGCTGAGCGTCAAGCAGCCGTTCTGACCGCGAAAGAGGTCCCCCGCTGGCGCGAACGTGCTCTTCCACACATCGACCACCAGATGGTCGGAGCCGGCCAGGCTGTAGGAGAGATACTTGAACGCCCCCGGCAACGCACCGATCCCCACGCTGAGTCCATACGGAACCTCGACCACACGCACCGAAAGCCCGTGCGCGGTCACCAGCGAAACGTGACTGGCGACCTGGGGGTAGGACACCAGCAGCCCACCTGTGCCGTTCGATGGGTTGGGGTCGGTGGCCTGAACCTCGCTCACGGTTAAACCCGGTCCGCTGAAGTCGACCACCGCCTGGACATACGCCGGGTGATCGGTGATGTGCACGGCGGTGGCGGTCAAGGTCGGGGTCGACGCAGCCGAGGCGCTATAGGCACCCGGCGTCAGCACCATGCCAAGCGCCGCCACCACCGCCAAGCGAAGATACCCTCGCCGCCTGCGCGGCGACCCGAAGCGGCGCCAACCTGTCACTCGTTCCAACTCCCCTCCCACCGCCTGATCGCTCCCAACTTAACTGACTCCACCAAGGTCTGCCTCTTCACTCGGTCACCAAGGCTGGCGAGCGCAGACGCGCCGATCATCCGCAATCGCGCGCAGATACGCACGGGTAGCTACGGAGGGGCTGAGGCTAGAACCGGCCACCAGCGATCCACTGGCCAGTGATCGGCACCCTCGGAGCCCCTTCTGCGTTCCCCCGGTGCCCCGGCCGCTCCGACTGCTACACGCTGTTCCCGGCCAAAGACGGTGCTGCTCAGGGGCTCGTCCACAAACGCATGCCGACCCGTCCGAACTGCCACACGGTCTGCGCCTCCTCGCTCGGCACGCGGATGCACCCGTGCGAGGCGGGGTACGTGGGCACATCAGAGAACTCGTGCATCGCATAGCCATCATCGAAGTACTGCGCCAGCGGCATCCACACCCGGAACGGCACCGACCAGCTCATCACCGATCGCCACTGGATCGTGTAGTGCCCGCGCGGCGTCGGCCATCCCGGCCTTCCGGTGGAGACGTGAATGGCACGCTGGACCCGCCCGCCAGCGACGATCAGCAGCACCTGCTGGCCGATATGGACCTCAAACCCGGTCGCCGTCGACCATGGCGCTGGCCGACTCGCGTGAGACAGCGCCGCCCGCGTCTTGGGCCCAACGAGCCCGTCGCGGATAAGGCCGCTCCAGCCCTGAAACGCGACCACCGCATGCCACGTGCGCATCCCGAAGGCACCATCGACCCCACTCGCGGGCAGATAGGTCAGTCGAGCGAGGTCGCGCTGGAGCGCGCGCACCGGTGCCCCGTGCGAGCCGAGCCGCAGCACCGACGGGGCCGCACGGGGTCTCGCTGACGCCGCCCCGCCCGCGGCCGACGGCGGCTTGACCTGCGCGGTGGTGACCGCTGGCTGCGTCGTCGCGAGTCGCGTGTTGGCCGTAGCTCCGCGAAGCGGCAGCCCCCGGCAGCACCGCAACCGCCATAGCGCCCAGCAGGAGCGCTCGCCCCCAACCCCAGTGATGGCCTGCGAACCCTCGCACGACTTTCACGATGCTCGCCGAGCGCCGAAGGAACAAGCGCGCCACACCGACCTGTGCGCGCTCGAAACTACGGAGTCCGAATTACAACCAGAACTCCGGACGTGCCCGCTGGCCTCAAGTGCCGAGCGTGGCGCACGGCCGCTCGGCCACGTCGAGGGCGGGCTGCCTACCGCCTGTGGGAACGATCGGCGACGGGCGGTACTTTCCCGGGGATGGATGGCGTTGATCGTGTTCAGGAGCGTCGTAGGGCGGCCGCGCTCGCGCGCCACTATCGCGATCAGGAAGGTCTGCCAATCGCTGAGATCGCCCGTCGCCTGGGGCGCGCGGAGGCCACGGTCAAGGCGTTACCTGTATGACCCGGCCGGCGAGAAGGCGCGGGCGGTCAAGGCGCGCTACGCAGGGGGTACCGCGTTGCGGGGGCCTCACACCCAGCCTCGCAACGGCAAGGCGATGCAGCCGCGTACTGCATGTCTGCCACCGCGCGCGATCGAGCCGAACCGCGTGCAGGAGCTGGTGAAGTGTGCGCACTCTTCTGCATCCCCCTCAAGCAGCGATCTTAGGACCCCACTCGTGTTGCTGCTGATGTCCCGAACCGGAGCTAACGTCGTCGGCCTCGATTCTCCCCGATTGGATGGGAAGCGCCGTTGTCTGCGCCGACGAGGCCGCCGGGCGCCACGTCATTCTGCGGACCAACAGTCTGGCTACGCCCGAGCCGGGTCGTGCGCTGTTTGGCTCTAGATCACCGGTCTAGTGTCGTTGCGCTTCCAGTTTCGCCGGCGGAGTGGGGTAGTGAGCCCGTGTGCCTCGCGAGCCGTTCGGGCCCGGCCGTTTCTCGGCCATCTCGATGGCACTCGATTACACGCTCACCGGCGTCAACGCACGCCAGCGCTTGAAGAGGCGACGGCCGCCGACGATTATGCAAAGCCGCCGTGGCCGCGCAGGCGCATGGCCTCCAGCACTCGCTCGATAGCAAGCTCGTACGCCGCCAACCGCGGCGTGACCCCCTGGCGACGTGCGCGTTCCTCGACCTCGCGGTATGCGCTCCGCATCCTCGCGCCGAGCTTGTTGTTGACCTCGTGCTCGTCCCAGCCCACGTGCTGGAGGTTCTGCACCCACTCGAAGTAGGACACGACGACGCCGCCGGCGTTGGCGAGGATGTCCGGAACGATCAGCATCCCCTTGTCGGCGAGGATTTGGTCCGCTGCGGGTGTGGTCGGGTTGTTTGCGCCCTCGATCACGATCCGGGCCCGAATGGAGTCCGCGTTTCCCGCGTGGATCGTGCCGCCCAGAGCCGCTGCGATGAACACTTCGCAATCAAGCGCCATCAGGTCCTCAGAGCCGATCGGTTCCGCGGCCGGATACTCCGCGAGCTTTCCGTCCCCGGCGAGGTGCCGGGCGAGGGCGTCGGCGTCGATGCCCTGCTCGGAGTGGATCGCCCCACTCGTGTTCGAGACGCCCACGAGCGTGCAGCCGAGCTGCGTCATGAGACGCGCCGTCCAGGAACCGACGTTGCCGAAGCCCTGGATGGCCACGCGCGTCGAATCTGGATGCAACCCGAGCGCACGTGCGGCTTCTCGGTAGGCGTAGACGACCCCGCGGCCAGTCGCTGCCTCTCTGCCTGGCGAGCCGCCCAGCGAGATCGGCTTGCCGGTGACGACCGCCGGCGTGTCGCCGTGCAGCTTGGCGTACTCGTCCATCATCCATGCCATCACCTGCGCATTGGTGCCCGCGTCCGGCGCCGGGATGTCCCGCGCCGGCCCCAGAATCCCCGCGATCTTGTCCGTGAACGACCGCGTGATCCGCTCGAGCTCGCCCTGGTCGAGATCGCGCGCGGGGCAGTTGACACCGCCCTTCGCGCCACCGAACGGGACGTCGACCAGCGCCGTCTTCAGGGTCATCAGCGCCGCGAGCGCACGCACCTCGTCCAGATTGACGCGCTCGTGGTAACGGATGCCGCCCTTGAATGGCCCACGCGCACGGTTGTGCTGCACCCGGTAGCCGGAGAAGACGTGGATCCCGGCGTCCCGCAGCCTAACGGGAACCTGCACCTGCACCTCGCGGTAGGCAGTGCGAATTACCGCGCGCAGGCCTTCCGGAACGCCAAGCCGATCAGCTGCGGCGTCGAAGTAATGCGAGACCGTGTCGAAGCTCGAGGTCTCCGCCGGCCCGGGGTGCGGTGCCTTGTTCGCAACCCGCGGCGACTTATCAGGGTGAGTAAGCCGGCCGACGGCGGTGTGCGGCGCGAAATGCTCTACGTCCGCCACCGTCGCGCCAAGGTTATGCGCCCGTCCCGCGCCATCATCCCCGCCGCCTGACCCGAGCGGGCCCAGATGTCGGCCCCACACTCATACAGCAGGAATCTTGGCATGACCGTGCACATCTTTCTGATCACGGACGCATGGCGACCCCCGACCGTCCGCGCTCGTCGCGTTGCCGCGCGGCAACGGGATTCCGCGCAACTCGGGACCCGGGCCGGGGTCGCCCAGGCACCTCTGCGCTGCGCAGAGCAGGTCCGCTCGACCGTGATGACTGGCATTGGGGCTGACTCTTACTGAAGGGGGTCACGCGTCGTGGTGGCTGCTGTGGCGAACCGCCGGCAGCGCCGCGCTGGCTATGGGGTTTCGCTCGGTGGGACGGCTCGCCGCACGCCCCCAGCTACCGCGCGCAACGACGGCTAACGCCGCGGTGCCAGCTGGCGCTCGCGACACGTCTGCATTCGCCGGGGTGGCCGGTTGAATGCTCTACTCGACAGCGATCGCCAGCGCGGCGGCATCGGCGTAGGCGCTCTGGCCGCGCAGTCGGCGCCTGAGCCGGTACCCGAGCAGGACGAAGCGGTACATGAGCTTGTACTGGTCGAGCATCAGGTGCTGCACGCGCAGGAGGTCTGCGCCGTCCGTCAGGATCTCCGCGCGCCCCTCGATCGGCGCGCCGCGCAGTTTGCCGCCGGGCCAGCAGGGCGCCAGCAGCACACGCGGGTCGCGCCGGATGCGCTTGATCTTGCCTGAGTGCAGGTCGGTGAACGCGTACAACCGGCGGCCGTCCGACACCGACAGCAGCGGCCTCATGACCGCGGTGCCGTCGCGCTTAAACGTCGTCACGCTGATGAACCGGCCCGGGAACCGGGTCTTGAAGTCGACGGCGGGCCGGTCGCTCGCCTGGGTGGCCATGGCACTCCTTTCACGCAGTCAGTGGTGTCGTCGCGGCGAGTGAACCCCCCGGCGGTGCGCGCTGTGTGGTCGACCAACGGATGATGACCCACTGACACTGGATCCCTGCCGCCAGTCTCACCCCAGGCAGCCCCCGATGCGTCGGGAAGTTTCCGCAACCCAGATTCGGCGAAGTCACCTCTCTGGAGGTAAGAACCGGTGACGGCGGATGCCTCCAGTCCAGGCTCAGCGGGACTGGCACGATCGGTGTCCTGAGGCCAAGCGCGAATGCGGGTCTCGCCGCGACAGCGATAGCGAACTGCGCTCAGCGTCCCGCGTCTGGGTCGAGGTGGACCTCGACTGTGACCCCCGTATGCTCGTCGCCGTGGGCCCGTGCTCGGCCAGCGCGGCGACGGCCCCGGATCCGCATTTCCACCCGATCTTCATAGCTGAGGTTGCGCCACCAGCGCTTGCGCCCGGCCGCCCCGACGTTCACGGTCACCCAGTCCCCGTCCTGGCGGTAGCCGACCGGGAACGTGTAGCGCCGGCCGCTCCGACGCCCCGTGACCGTGATCAGCGCCAGGCCGCGACTCAACAACCGGTGCAGCGGCGAGCTGAGCACCGCCCTCACGAGCGGATTGGCGGTGCGGTTCAACACGGCGAACGGCGCATGACCCTGCGACACGGACGCGACCGTATCGCAGGACTCCCTCTGTCATCGACCTCGACCGGCCCAGCGGCGATCATCATCTTGAGCTCTTCCATGAACGCGCACCTGCTGGACATCACGTTCAGGGTTTGGGTCATCGAGATCGCCGTCTCG
>Ga0335081_10001396_pt1 | contig 38486 bp, 38 predicted proteins | sample Lox_Sample_35_FD_206713 | JGI IMG/M metagenome (GOLD analysis project Ga0335081, IMG submission 206713) | Soil microbial communities from Loxahatchee National Wildlife Refuge, Florida, United States - Lox_Sample_3.5 | ecosystem: Environmental > Terrestrial > Soil > Wetlands | place: USA...
AGGCTTCCGGTGTGGATTGTGCCGGTGCCTGAGGTTCACCTCTAATCTTTGGGGAGGGGCCAAACCGGACAAACAAGAGGATGACTAGAGCTTGACATGTGACAGGTGCAACCAGCGCAGCGACGCAGTCGAGTTATTGGAGGGCTGCCACGCCTCATGCACGCCTCGCCGACATGGCCCATTCATGGCCATTATGAATGGCCGTCTTTAGGCTGGGAGTATCGCGTGCCATGGACCGAATTGAAATCGGCTACCGCGGCGCAACGGCATCAAACGCCGGTGCCATCGCTACGGTCGGTAGGGCTTTTGGGTCTGAGCCTGGAAGACTCGATTTAGCCCTTCAGCAATCGTTTCTATTTCCCGCGTCTTTCCCGAATCGACCTCCTGACAACGCGAGTTGCTTCTAACTGGCGGACGGTCCTCGCATCATGGGCGAGCGACCGGGCGATGTGTTCGTCAGATCCACCAAGCGAAGGCCAAGGGAGCGCACTGCTCGTACGTCGTGTCAGAGGCGTATCCGGACGCCATCGCGATTTGCATGCTTCGGTGTCGGTAGTTCGACCATCCTGACGAAGTTCGGGTCATTGCCTTGGTCCAAATCAGCCCCAGCAATCGCGGGGCCGACAAGGCGATCTGCTTGCGATTCATCATGTTATGCGCGAAACGCGATCGGGTACTTTGAGCGGTAAGAGTCGTGCACCTCTCTGGTGGAGACGAATCTACCAGGCAATGCCCAGGACAATTCTCGTCGTCGACGACCACGCGGCAAATCGGGAGTTCATCCGTGAGGCGCTGGACGACTCTGCGTACCAAATCAGTGAAGCCCCAACCGCATCGGAAGCTCTGGAGCAACTCCGGCGCCATGAGACCGACGTGGTCATCACCGATGTGCAGATGCCGGGGATTTCCGGTGTTGAACTGCTCAGGCGGTTACGCAGCGACTATCCGGACATCGTTGTGATTCTTGTAACGGCATTCGCCACAGTCGAAACCGCGGTTGAGGCGATGAAGTTAGGAGCGCACGATTATCTAAAACAGCCACTTGATATCGACGAACTGCGACTGGTCATCCAGCGGGCGCTTGATCTCCATAATCTTCGAATAGATCGGAGCCGTTGCAGCGACACAGTGGAACAACGGCCCGGGTTTGAAAACGTCCTCGGGCGTTCGAAGGAGTTGCTGGGCGTATTGGACCAGGCGACAAGAGCCGCAGGAACCAGCTGCACGGTTCTGATCCAGGGTGAAACCGGAACGGGAAAGGAACTGCTTGCCCGCGGAATTCACTCCCTCAGTGCACGGAGCACGAAGCCATTTGTCACTCTCAACTGCAGCGCGATACCGAAGGATCTGCTGGAATCCGAACTCTTTGGCCATTTGAAGGGGGCCTTTACCGGCGCCTTCATGGACCGCAAAGGGCAAGTGGAAGCTGCTAATGGCGGGACACTATTCCTGGATGAGATCGGGGAAATGCGGCCGGAGTTACAAGTCAAGCTCCTGCGGTTGCTGCAAAATGCCGAGATCCAAAAGCTCGGCGCCGCATGCAGCACGAAGGTTGACGTCCGGGTGGTCGCGGCTACCCATCGCAACCTCGCCGCGATGGTGCATGACGGTGCGTTCCGCGAAGATCTCTATTACCGTCTCAACGTAATTCCACTCAGACTGCCGAGTCTGCGTGACCGCCGCGAAGACATCCCGCAACTCCTGGGCTTCTTCTTTGACCGCAGCTGCTCCAAGCATGGACGCCAGAATTTCAGCCTGGCCGAAGGAGTTCTCGATCGGTTCCTGGCGTACCGATGGCCGGGTAATATCCGCGAATTGGAACATGTTGTCGAACGTATCGTCGTCCTCACGCGTGAGACTGAGGTCGGCATTGCCGATCTGCCGGAATTTCTGCAGCCCGACCCCAATCCTGTCGAAGCCATCAATCTCGATCTTCCCCCCAATGGAATCTGCTTTAGCGGCCTCGAGAAAGAGGTGCTCCTTCGAGCACTGGAACAATCCAACTGGAACCAATCACTAGCTGCGCGTTACCTTGGCATGAGCCGGAAGACACTCGTTTACCGGATGCACAAACACAATCTGCTTAAAGGCTCGCCTTTGAGCGTCGTGCGGGATCACTCGAATGTGCTAGAGATGAGCAGTCGAGCGAACCTCCGCAAGTCACCGCGTACCGGTTGAGTCATGGCGGCAAGCAGCGCTCGTTCTAACTCGATATCGGGTGGGCCGGTTGCAGACAATCGATACCGGAGACTGTTGGAGGCAGCGCCAGACGGAATCGTCGAGGTAGATGGCTCAGGTCGGATCCTCCTGGTGAATTCTCAGGCGGAGAGGATGTTCGGCTACCGGCGAGAAGAACTCCTTGGAAAGTCTGTCGAGATGCTGATGCCGGAACGCTTTCGAGGACGTCACCCGGCGCACCGCGACCGGTACTCCGCACACTCCGTGATTCGCCCGATGGGATCGGGACTCGATTTACGAGCGGTCCGCGCGGATGGAACGGAATTCGCCGTGGATATTAACCTCAGCCCTTTTGAAGGCGAGACGGGCGAGTCTGTCGTGTGTGTAATTCGGGATGTGACCGATCGCAAACTAGCGGAAGAACAAATAAAGAGTCTGAACCTTAGCCTCGAGCAGCGCACGCGCGACCTGGCGGTAATCAACTCAGAACTGGAGGTTCGAAATCGGGAAGTCGAGAAAGCCAACCGCTTGAAGAGCAATTTTCTCACGACCATGAGCCACGAATTGCGAACGCCCCTGAATGCCATTGTTGGGTTCGCCGACCTCCTGACGAGGCAGACCGCCGGCCCCCTTACGCAGAAGCAGGATCGGTTTGTGCGGCATATTAAGGAGAGCTCCAGGCACCTCCTGGCCCTGATTGATGACATTCTCGATCTTTCGAAAATCGAAGCCGGGCGTTTGGACTTAAAGTTCGAAAGCTTTCCACTAAGCATCGCGGCCGACGAGGTGCTGTCGACTCTTAGGCCATTGGCCGCTGCAAAGGAGATAGACCTCACCACCGATCTAAGTCCCGATCTGACGTTGCATGCGGACCGCGTCCGCGTGAAGCAGATGCTCTATAACTTACTGAGCAACGCGATCAAATTCACGCCAGCGAAAGGTCGTGTTCGGCTGTTTGCAGGATTGAATAAAGCGGTTATTCAGATCTCGGTGATCGATACAGGAATCGGAATACCGTTCGAAGAACACGAGGCGATTTTTGAAACATTCCACCGCTGTCTGACCTCCACCCAGGACGTGTGTGAAGGGACCGGACTCGGTCTTGCGATCACCAGGCTCCTGGTTGAGCAGCATGGAGGCAGGATTTGGGTGGAAAGTGAACCCGACAAGGGAAGTCAATTTCATTTGACGCTGCCGAATAACAGGGACCGGATTCGATGACTATTCTGGTGGTGGACGATAACGCCTTCAGCCGTGAGGTGATGAGAGAGCTTCTGGAAGCATCGGGCCACGTGATTCTGGAAGCAGTCAACGGCCGCAATGCGCTTGAGCTGATTCGCCAATACGTTCCCGACCTGGTATTCCTGGATTTGCAGATGCCTCTGCAGGACGGGTTCAGCGTCATTTGGGAGCTGCGGAACGACAGTCGTTTCCAAAACCTGCCAGTGGTTGCCGTGACGGCCAGCGCCATGATCGGCGACCGCGAACGAGCGATTGCGGCCGGATTTGATTCGTATATCGCCAAGCCGGTAGATCTGTGCGAGGTCGAGGCGCAGGTAGAAGCGCTCGCTTCGCGTTCTCGTGTTGACTGAAAACCTTGCTTAGGAGTGATGGATCGAAACTCTATTGAGGATGCGGCCATTATGGCGAGGACAATCTTACGACTGACTACATTGGTCCTGCTGCTTTGGACACCGTGTACTCCGGAGTCTCATTGGCGCTTCGTGACTGGGATTGTGACCGACAGGAGGGGGAATGAACTCGCCCACGCCGTGGTTCAACTAGAAGGTGAGACTACATTGTTCGTGCGGTCGTACATTACGGGTGCTGACGGTCGATACCACTTCAGCGGAGTAAGCGCGGACATGGATTACAGGCTGCGGGCTAGATACAGGAAGTACTGGTCCAAGCGACACTCCCAGATTCGATTCACCAAAACGCCGCGACATTCGTCTGGTCATACCAATCGATTGAGCGAACCGTTCGATGGATAGCAACTGGTCGAGGGCGATTAGGTTGGTCGTGTTCGCCACCATTGCATGGTTCAGTTTGTCACCGGTGTGTGCGGCTGGTGAGGGGCCGTTTTTCATTACCTACACGCACCAGATGGAAGAGCCCGGGAATCTGGAGTTCGGAACGAACAGCGTCACTGGCAAGCCGAATAGCGGCGATCGGTTCTTGGGCACCACGGCCGAACTTGAATATGGAGTAAAGGCATGGTGGACGAGCGAGTTGTATTTCGACGGGCAAACCACCGCCGGTCAAAGCAGCCTGTTCACGGGTTATCGCTGGGAGAACCGTTTTCGGCTAGTGCCGGGTGAGCACTGGATCAACCCGGTGCTGTATTTCGAGTTCGAGAACATCAACGGCGCCGACCGGAGTCTGCTCGAGATCGTCAACCATGACGGCAACGATGACTTGAGGGAACTGAACGTGGTGACGCGCCTTGAAAAGAAGCGCGAACTTGAAGCGAAACTCATCCTCGGCAGCTACTACAAGGGTTGGACCATTGCCGAGAATTTCATTGCCGAGAAGAACGTCAAACATAAGCCGTTCGAGTTCGGCTACGCAGTTGGGATCAGCCGCCCATTGGCATTTGCGGCGCGAGCGGAAAGGTGCAACTTCTGCCGCGAGAATTTTCAGGTCGGGGTGGAAATGTACGGCGGCCTGGGGACGTACGGACAGTTTGGCCTGCGGGGAACATCGCACTACATCGCGCCCACCGTCGCATGGACGTTCACGAACGGAACCACGTTGAAGGTCTCACCCGGTTTCGGCGTGACAGAGAACAGCACCGGCTATCTGCTGCGGTTCGGAGTTGGCTATGAGATCGCCCAATTTGGGCGTGCAGCTCGAACCCTGTTCCACGAAGGACGCTGATGAAAGCCGTGCAAGCCGTCGTGTTGGTTCTCGGGATTGCGACCGCATGGGCCGCAACTGGGAGTCCCATTCAGAGAGTCCCGCTTCCCGCAGCAGAAAGGCGGAATCCGTTTGGGCGCGATGAGCAGGCCCGGCGCGCCGGAGCTAAACTCTACGCTCGTCAATGCGCTTCCTGTCACGGCGCGAACCGGGAGGGCCGGAGCCCCGCTCCACCTCTCGACCGACCAGATATAGTGAAGGCCGCGCCGGGAACGCTGTTTTGGGTCCTGCGGAACGGATCGCTTTATCGAGGGATGCCGTCTTTTGGTCATTTGCCTGAAGCGCAACGCTGGCAGATTGTCACATTTCTCCAAGCGACTACCCGAATTGATGTTCAACCTCTAGCTGAACGACTCTAACGATTGGGTCGGCGCCGCTGTTATCCAAATTCAATTGACCATTTGGGGCAGCACGGCGAACGCCCTGGCTCATTTGCGGCACCTGAGAATCGTGGCCTCTGGCGGCAGAGGTATTGCGCGCCAATCTGGATTTGAGAGCATTCTAGAGTTTCTCGCTGCAGGAAGGTAGCCGAGGGCATTTGGCACGCCGCGTGCCGTTGCGATGAAGGAAACTCCATGCCGGATCCCCCTGTCAACGACAATCCAAAACGTCCGATACTCATGCTGCTCACCAGCCATTGGGTGAGCATGCTGGGTGTCGCACTTGTGACGACAGCCGGCTTCTCCTGGCTGTTCGCGGCCCCAACTGAGCTTCGCGGACACACCAGCAATCCGTACATCGGCATTGTCCTCTTTATTATTATTCCGGTTGTCTTCGTAGCGGGCCTGATGCTGATCGCGTCCGGCCTTTTCCTTGCTCGAAGGCGCGTTGAGAAGGGGCTGTTAACGGCAGCGAACCGGCAAACTTATCTTCGAAGACTAGCGATCTTCTTCGCCGCAACCACCGCAATCAATATCGTGATAGGGACTCAGGGAACCTACCGTGCCGTAGAGCATATGGAGACCGCCCAATTTTGCGGACAGAGTTGCCATGTGATGAAGCCGGAGTTCACCGCACATCGGAACTCGCCTCACGCCAATGTTCTTTGCGTGGATTGCCACGTCGCCCCAGGCGCCACGGGGTGGGTGGAAAGCAAGAAGGCCGGCACGCGGCAGTTGATGGACGTGGTATTCAGGCGCGTGCAATACCCGATTGAATCGGCCCTCGAAAGCAATCGCCTGGTTCCATCGCGCCTGACCTGCGAACAGTGCCACTGGCCTCAGAAATTCGATTCGACGAAGCTGCGGGTTATCTTTCATTTCCAGGCCGACGCGACCAATACCCAAACGCAGACGGTTTTGACGATGCTCACCGGCGGAGGCGATCTTGGGGGCATTCACGGGAAACATCTAAGTCCTGGAATCGAAATCCATTACGCAGCCGCCGATGCCAAGCGTCAGACCATCCCCTGGGTGGAGTACCGGAATCGGAACACCGGGGAAACCCGATCGTTTCTGGCGGACGGCTCGACCTCTAAGTCCGTCGCGAGTTTGCCCCGCTATCAGATGCAGTGTGTCGACTGCCATAACCGCCCCACCCACACATTCGAGCTTCCCGAGCGAGCTGTGGATCGAGCTATGGGATTAGGGCATATTTCTCCCACACTGCCTTATGTCAAGAAGAAAGCGATGGAGTTGTTGAAGATCAACTACGCGACCAACCAGGATGCCGCGAGCGACATTCCTGTCAGGTTAGCCGGCTTCTATCGGGACAAATATCCGGCGATCTCATCGCAACGCGCCAGCGACATCTCCAAAGCGGGCGCCGAGATCGCCGATATCTACAACCGGAACGTGTTTCCCGACCTGAAGGTCACGTGGGGCACATACCCCAATAATCTCGGACATACTGATTTTCCTGGATGCTTCCGCTGCCATGACGGATCGCACTCCACATCTGACAAGAAGGCGACGATTACGCAAGACTGTAACACCTGCCACGAGCCGCTCGCGGTGGAAGAAGCATCTCCCGGCGTGTTGAAAACGATCGGACTGGCAGACCGCATCGCCAGCCTGCAAAAACGATAAAGCGAAAGGATGGTCGCTATGAGAAAGACTGCTCTGAATATCGTCGGATTTATGAAAGGGCTTCGTTTTTACGGGCGGACGGCGGCCTCGCTAGTCGTGATCGCGCTCTGCTTGACTGGTGCGAGCACGAAGCATCCCTATTCCCCGCACGAAAAGGCTGCATATGCGGATGCGGCTACCGTCGATTTCATCCGGCCGGGCCTTGTTATCACCATCAACCAGGCACAGATCGCCTCCGGGGGGACTATCACTGTCGTGTACACATTGACAGACCCGAACGGTCTGCCGCTCGATGCGGCCGGAGTTACGACACCGGGCACAATCACCTTGGGTTATATCGCGGCGGTGTTGCCAAACGACCAGGAAGAGTACACGGCCTACACGACTCACGCCAATTCCGGGCCAGCCGTTCCATCTACGAATCAGCCAGGCCCCGATTCTGGCGGCGTGACAACCAACGTGGGGCCAGGGCAATATCAGTACGTTTTCCACACTAAGGCGCCCACCGGGTTCGACACCACTGCCACACACACCATCGGCATCTACGCAACACGAGTATTGACCGACTACAATTTGCCTAACAACTTCGCCAGTGCTGAGTTTAACTTCGTCCCCAATGGCGCGAAGGTGACCAAGTTCCACGACATCATCAAGACTGCTAGCTGTAATTCCTGTCACGATCAGCTGTCGTACCACGGGGGAAGGCGCCGGGGCATCGAGATGTGCGTGCTCTGCCACACCCAGCAAAATGTAGACACGACTACTGGGGGTTCGCTCGACTTAAAGGTGATCGCCCATCAGATCCATATGGGAAGCAAGTTGCCAAGCGTGGTTGCCGGAGCACCTCTTATGATCAATGCGACCGACTTCACGAACGTCGTATATCCAGCCGATCCGGGTGATCCGCGGCGTTGCGAAACGTGTCATTCGCAAACCACTGGTGCCACGCAGGCGACAGCCTACCTCACTAACCCGACGCGTGCCGCCTGCGGTGCCTGCCACAACGACGTGAACTTTGCGACGGGCGCGAATCACCCAGGCGGTATACAGTTCGACGACAACCAGTGCCACAATTGCCACATCCCTCAGGGCGAAATCGATTTTGACGCTTCCATAAAGGGCGCACACGTAGCTCCCACCGCTTCGAGCCTCCTCACGGGCCTCGCTGTGAACATCGCGAAAGTGCAGAACGGAACGGCGGGGAGCGCTCCCGTGGTCGCGTTCACGGTGCAGGATGGGAGTGGCAAACCTCTTCCGCTCTCCACGCTCGGCTCCATCTCGTTCACCATGGCCGGTCCCACCACCGATTACGGATACACCAGTTTTGGAAGCAACACCGCAAGCACGCCTGGCTATGTGACCGAAAGCGCGGCGAAAGCCAATTGCGATGGCAGCGGGAACTGCAGCTATACGTTCACGCACGCCGTTCCCGCAAAGGCCACGGGGACCTATGCCATCGGCGTAGAAGCGCGGCGGACTGAGACTGTGCTCGCAGGAACAACGTCGCAGCAGAGTATTACTTACGGCGCACCGAACAAAGTGGTCTACTTCTCGGTGGATGGATCGCCGGTTACGCCCCGGCGCGAGGTCGTCGCCAACGCCAACTGCAACCAGTGTCACGTGGCGTTATCCGTTCACGGGTCGCTGCGCAACGACACGGAATATTGCGTGATGTGCCACAATCCGTCGAATACTGACGCTTCGCAGCGCGTCAATGCCAAGGTCGCCGCGGATAAAGTCGCGCCTCCGCAGGGCATCACTTTTCCGCTTCTCGTCCATCGGATTCACGACGGCGTGAACATGCTTGCCGATGGCGGCAGCTACACAGTGGTGGGATACGGCGGCAGTCACAACGATTTTTCGACAACGCTGTTTCCGGCGATGACCCCCAACGGTAAAGCGAAGGACCTGGCCAATTGCTCGCTATGCCACGTGAACGGTTCTCAGGCAAACCTGCCCGTGGGGTTAAACAACGTAGTGAATCCGCAGGGCTGGATTAATCCGGAAGGCGCCACCGCGACTGCCTGCTCGGGATGCCACGTGGCTCAAGATGCGGCAGCGCATTTCCTGGCCAACACGTCCTCAGCACTCGGCGAGAGCTGCACGGTTTGCCATCAGCCGGGAGCCGCGTTCGACGTGAACCAGGTTCATGCGCAGTACTGAGGCTGCGCTACTGTTCATTGGTCTGGCCCTGGCTGCGCGCACTGCATGGGCGCAGCCGGCGTCGCCTTACGCCGGATCGGAAGCGTGCGGGACCTGCCATGAAGACATCGCAAGTGCCTTCGCGAAGAGCCCGCACTATGTGGTCGAGACGGACAAAAAGCGGGGGAACGCCGGACACGCCTGCGAGTCCTGCCACGGCCCCGGCCAGAAACACGCCGAGTCGGCGGATGCCACGGCTATCCGCAATCCAGCGAAGCTGACGGCTGCGGCTACGGATCGCGTTTGCCTCAGTTGCCATCTGAACCAGCCCACGCACGTCGGACGCTTGCAGAGCAGCCACGCCAAAGATGCGGTCGCGTGCACAACGTGCCACAAAGTCCACGACAGCGGGCCGGACGGACTGGTAATGCGCAAGGCCGCCGCGATGAACCAGCAGTGCTCGAGCTGTCATCTCGAAGTTTGGGCGCAGTTCCAGCGTCCGAATCACCACAGACTTCCTGAGGAAGCCATGAGTTGCGTGGACTGTCACAACCCCCACGGGAGTATCCGGCCGAGAATGACTACGGCGTTTGCAGCCAACGAACCGGGTTGCTTCACCTGCCACGGCGATAAGCGCGGTCCGTTCGCCTTCGAGCATGCTCCCGTGCGTTTCGAGGGCTGTGCGAGCTGTCACGAACCGCACGGCTCGGCTAATCCGCGCATGCTGACTCGACAGTCGGTGCAGTACGTGTGCCTCGAATGTCATGCCAATCTCCCGACGCTCAACAAGACGAGGACCATCGGGGTCGTGCCGCCGGCGTTTCATGATCTGCGCTCGCCCAGTTTCCAAAACTGCACAGTGTGCCATCAGAAAATCCACGGAAGCCACGTGGACCGGAATCTGCTCAAATGAGACTGCTGCTGATGATCGGGATGACGATCTCGTCGTTCACGCAAGTGTTCGCGCAACAAGCTCCGACGGCTAGCGACTCGCCGCCGTCCAAGCAGGACGCGGCTGGACAGGGGACGGCGAACTCTCCGGTACCCGCGACCGAATCCTGGCTTACAGGTTCGATCGATGTGGGCTACCGCTGGCGCACGGACGTGGGCGGCAGCCTCGACACGTACCGCACTTTTGTGGACCTTGGATCGGGTCCTAAGCTGCTGGGCGCCGAGTTCACTCTCACAGATCCAAAACAGCGACTGTTCGATCGGATTCGCGTGCGCGCCCATAGCTGGGGCGGCGAGCCTTACCAGACGTTTCATCTGGACGCCGAAAAATCCAAACTGTATGACTTCAGCACCGACTACCGCGATATCGCCTACTTCGACTTCCTGCCGTCCTATGCGGATCCGCTGCTCTCCCGAGGCATCGTGCTCAATGAGCAGGCTTACGACACGCACCGCAAGATGGGGAGCTTCCAGCTTGATCTGCTGCCCGGCAATTGGGTCATCCCTTACTTCGCCTATGACTCCGATTGGGGCTCGGGCAGAGGCACGACTACATTCTTCACCGACGCCAATCAGTTTCCGGAACCGAACAGGCTGAGGGACTCGACTAATCTGTATCGCGGAGGCGTCCGCTTTGAACTGCGCCGGTTTCACGCCACGCTCGAGGAAGGCGGAACGACATTCAAAGATGACCAGAGCGTGTTCCAGAATCCCGGCTCGACCAACAATGGCAATGTGTCGACGCCGGTGCTTGGCCAGATCACCGATCTGACAAGTCTGCTGGCTGCCTATGGAATTCGCGGCACCAGCATCTACACCAAGGCACTGTTCACGGCCAACCCGGTGTCGTGGCTTAACCTCTATGGCCAGTTCCTCTACAGCCAGCCCAAATCCGATGTTAACTATCAGCAGAACGTCACAGGCAATCTGCTGCTATTGAATCCCTTGTTGTTCTACACGAGCCAGGCATATCTGCTTTCTGCCGCGGCCAAGCTCCCGCACACGACAGGGAGCTTGAGCGCCGAGGAACGCCCGCTGCAGCGCTTGCGGATCGTCGAGAGCTGGCTTACCGACCGCCTGCACAACGCTGGCTCGGCCACGTCAAACCAACTTTCCGTGAATTCCACCACTCCCGACCAGATCACGGCGCTTCTCAATTCCGCGCTGGTGAACAACTATAACCATGCGGAGATCGAACTGTTCCTTGACGCAACGTCAAAGCTGATGCTGCGCGGCGGATATCGACATGAATGGGGGGATGCGAGCGATGCGGTTCTTCCGCCTTCGGGGTTAGTCAGTGCTGATCAGGCTAAGTTCCGGCGCAATGTCGGGCTGGGTGGCGTGAGATACCGTCCCATGGAAAAACTCTCGCTGACGGCCGAGGCTGAAGTCGGATCGAGCGGCGCCGCTTACTTCCGCACCAGCCTTTACGACTATCAGAAGGTCCGCGCGCAGGCGCGTTATCAAGCCATCAAGTCACTAACAGTTACGGCTGATTTTTCAGCGCTACTCAATCACAACCCGACGGCGGGCGTGAACTCCGATTACCGAGCGCAGCAGGAATCGCTGTCTTTGTTCTGGACGCTGTCCAAGATCTGGAATATTCAAGGCTCCTATACGCGATCCACGGTGTACTCTGATATCAATTATCTGGACCCGGGAACATTGCAGCCGCAGACGTCGCTCTATCGCGATAATGCCCACACAGCCACCGCTTTATTCAATCTGACGCCGCTGGCGGGCTCCCGCTTCGCGCCTAGAATCACAGCAGGCGGCTCGTTCTTCCTTTCCTCCGGAAGCCGTCCCAGCAGCTACTATCAGCCGATGGCGACGCTCTGGCTGCCCCTCCGCAAGAATCTCAACTGGTTCACCGAGTGGCGATATTACGGATACGGTGAAGCGTTCTACATTTACGAGGGCTTCCGCACACATATGCTGACCACCGGGTTGAGGCTCACGCGATAATGACGAGCCTTGGCGCCTTGCGCGGCGCCAATTTCCCGGACGCGACGTCTTCCGACTTGTCCCTCCTGGATTCTAAAACAAGCTATGTTGAATCGGATTCGCCCGTTGGTGGTTCTGGCGGTGGCCGGCGTACTTCCTGCCCTTGCCGGCATGTTCCTGGAATCAAGAACTTCGATCAGGTTGCAATAGATGTAACCGTCTCGTGCGGACGACGTCATTCTGATCGCGTCTGGCGCGTACTTTAAACTTGCTGCCGCGCATGGACGACAAATCGTTTCGGCGCTGCCCCCACATAACTGAATGGGTAGCAGGTGACGAGCGTCAACTCGGGGTCAGCCGTCCGGTGAAGAACTTGCACATCACTCGGGCCAACGATCTCGATTGCGTCTACCACATACCGAAATGTCCCGTAGGAAGTCGTCAAGACGATGGCATCTTGCGGCTTCACTTCGCGCAGCGGCCGGAAGAATGTGTCCCGATGAGCAGCGATACCGATATTGCCGGTGGTGCCCGGCAGAGCCGTACCCTTAATGTGTCCGGCGGCCACCAGAAGGATTTTCGGAGCCGCGTCTTCGAGAACCATCACAGAAAGATGGAGGCGAGGAATCTCGATTCGCCCGATCGGCTCTCCAGCACGAGGCGGAACGATAACGAGAGTATGCGGAACAGATCGAGCCTGGAATGATTCCGCATGGCGCTCCTTCTGCTCATCAAGGAGCCGGTTCGCCGCTCGTTGCACGCGGAGCATATCCAATCGGAGATACCCGTACCAAGAAATAGCGAGTGCGCCCCCGCAAATGAGGACGCACCCGATATAGACCAGTAGTTTCTTCCGCATGGAAGGAACCATTCAAGCCTGCTTTGTTGCGAAACGAAGCGCCGTGAAACCGCCGGACAGGAGCGCCAGGCCAACCAGCGGAATAGTAGCGAAGTTGCCTGCGGTCTGCGGCAGAGAGTCCGGCAAAGTGGTTGGGGCACTCTCGTTGGCCGGCGCGGCGGGCTCCGCCTGAGCGACGATCATCTCTTCTGTGCGCACCATTTCCGTGGAATCGCCCGTAGGCTGTTCCACAGGCGGCTCTGCCATCATTACCTGCTGCGTCGGCGCGGGCGCCGGCTGTTCGGCTTCAAGGACAGGATGCCTTTCGGATTTTGGATAGACGAATTCGACGCCATAGTTCTCGCCGGGGTAGAACCAGTTATGCAGAGCTTCAGGCGAGCCCGACGGTCGCTCGTCAAAAGTCACGATGGTCTTATCCGCAGGTTCCTCCCGGTAAGCCGGAACTGCCAGGATCGTTGCGAGAATGTGTTTCTGATCCTGCGTGAAGACCTGGACGATGGTTCGATCGGAGTCACTGTCAGCCAACTTGAAAACGTACGTGCCCGCCGACAAAACCTGGCCGGGAATCTCCACCGGTTCGTTAAAGGTCAGAACCGTTTCCTTATTCCACTCATCTGCCCTTGCAGCAGGCGCGAACCAAGCGGCGCCGGCCACGACCAGAGTCAAAACCGCGAACTTCAATTCTTTAGTCATATATTTTCCTTTTTGAATTTGGTTGGCGCTTTGTGAAATGGCGCCTCACTTTCGCAGACGAATCGCGAATCTCTAAACGCCTGCTTAAGTCAATCTCTTCTCCACCTTCTACAAGGGCACGTACGAGACCAGCCACTGCCGCTTTGTTTTCAGCTGGTTATCACTTCGGTCGATGCTCGATCTGCCGAATAAACAAACGTGGCCCCGGAAACTGCTGCGGATTTCATCAGGAATACTCTTTCGGTAACGGTCCATTCGATATGGGACTATCGAGAAACTAGAGCAGCACCGAACCGCGCGCGTCAGCAAGCGGCATCATTCAGGACTTTTTAATCTATGGATGCGGTCGTAAGCTCGTGCTGCGACGGCGGCCGGGAAACATCCCATCCTCCGCCGAGGCTCACCACCAACTGCACGCTTGCCGTGAGGTGATTCGTCAGCACGTCCACTTGCGTCCGTTGAGCCGAGAGCAGAGTCGTCTGCGCCGTAATCACCGTGAGATAGTCGGCGGTTCCCGCCTTGTACTGCGCCGTGGATAGGTCCAGCGCGCGTTGGGCGGACTTCACCGACCGATCGACCGGCATCGATTCCAATTGGATGATCCGCTCCGCGGCAAGGGCATCCTCCACCTGCTGGAACGCGGTGAGCACGGTCTGCCGGTATGTCGCCACCGTTGCATCGTACGCTGCCTGGAATTCTGCGACGGTCGCGCGCCGCTTGCCGGCATCAAAAACCATTTCTGCAAGCGACGGCCCGAGCTCGTCTAGATACAGACAATGGGAGCGACCAGTTGCTGTAGTTGTTCCGGTGACTGCGATACGACAGCCGGTGGTGCTGGCGGCTGCTGCGCGGCCAGCGGCGGGCATAGTGTTCCCAGAACAATCCAGCCCGACAGCAGGAGCGCAATCGAATCTTTGAATCTCATATCAATTCTCCTTGGCGGGGCACGCACCTATCGGCGTGTGCCCACTCCTGTGAAAGCAGCCGTTACCGGTTCGGTACCATGCATCGGCACTGAACCACGAAACGTGAGTGAGTGGCCACTTTCATTCTTGGTTGTGGTCCGCAGGACCATGATCATTCGTAGAGAATGCGCAACAGACGCCACGCCCACGAACGCCGCACAAGTGATGCTTGGGACGGAGTTACGGTCAGCGGTGGCCCTGTCCAGCGTCTCTCGCGTGGTTTGTTTTGCTGCTAATTGCGACAGACGCGCCATTGTGCAACACAACCAGTCAAGACGTTCATCCGACATCCGCGTCGGTCGGCTGTCACCAAAGGCTGCCATGTCCTGCTGCCGGTTCTGACAGGTCACATGATGCACGTGAAAATGCTTGACCCTGCTTGGCGCAGCGACCCGAAGCATATGAACTGCAACGTCTCGGGAGGTCCCGCGCTGCCGCGCGCAGTTTGGCCATCCACGTGCACTTTCACAGTCGGCTGCGTTTCAACCAGCAATGAAAGGACGCCAGATGAAGCTTCGGTCGAATATGCAATTTTCAGCCGGGCTGATGCTGCTCCTCGCGAGCGCGTCGTTCGCTCAGCACGTCAAGACGGATTTTGACCGTAATGCCAACTTCGGACAGTACAGGACTTACTCTTGGGCGAACGTCAAGACCCAAGACGAACTGGTGGTGGATCGCATCAAGGCGGCGGTGAATAGCGCTCTTGCAGCCAAAGGCTGGACGGAGGTTCCGTCCGGTGGCGACGCGTTTATCGTCGCACTCGAGACGACTCAGGATCAGCAAACGCTGGATACTTTCTACGACGGTTTTGGCGGCGGCTGGCGCTGGGGCGGGTTCGGGGATGCCATCACGACAACCGAAACCTATACGGTGGGGACTCTCGTGATCGATATTTTCGATGCAAATACCAAACACCTGATCTGGCGCGGTTCGGCGAGCGACACCCTGTCGGACAAATCAGACAAGAACATCAAGATTTTGGACAAGAGCGTCCACAAAATGTTCGAACATTTTCCAACGGGGGCGCCGAAGAAGTGGGTAGGTTAACTGCCGGTGTAATCCTCGCAGGCACGCGATTCAAGTAACAAGGCGGTTCATTACCGTGAAATGCACGACGTTTTATTCAAAGGAGCGAGCCTTGTGAGATTCAGTATTAACAAGCGGAATCTGGAGTGGTTTTGCGCTAGTCTTATCGTTCTATCAGGCAGCGCTTTGTATTCGGATACGCCGCCGGCGCGTCAGATCCCGGCGGGCGAAAAGACCCGGATCACAGGCACAATTCTGTCACGGCGTGGAGATCTCGTCACGGTCCGGGACAAGAAGTCCGGTGACCTGGTCCTAATCAATCTGTTTGAGGATACAAAGATCGAACGGAAGACGGGCCAGTGGCAGTTCTTCCGCCACCCCCGTATGGACGTCACCGCCATGGTGCCGGGATTAACAATCGAAGCGGAAGGCGTCGGCGATTCGAAAGGGCAACTCGATGCTCGCAGGATTTCTTTCAAGCCCGACGTGTTCGCGATTGAAATCGCGGAGGAGCAGCAGATCCTGGCCAACCAGGCCGCGGCCGAACGCGCGCAAGGCACCGCCACCAGAGGACTCGACACAGCCAATGTAGCGCAAGATTCGGCTAAACAGGCTCAATCGTCGGCTGACAAGGCGCGGGACACGGCAACGCAAGCGGCAGCGGTGGCGCAATCGGCAGGCGATCTTGGAGTTTTGGATGCCGCCGCCGTCCAAATGATCAACAAACGCGTGTCGGAGTTGGACGACTACGACACGGTCGCCGAGACTTCCATCTACTTTGGCGACGACAACGCCGGGTTGGATGGCACTGCCAAAAAAGCGCTCGACCAGGTTGCCGACGTAGCGACCTCGCTGGATGGCTACATGATCGAAATTACAGGTTATGCCTCCGGCCCCGGAGCCCGGAAGTTGAACCAAAAGCTCAGCGAGGAGCGGGCAGCCGCCGTTGCGCAGTACCTGCTGGAAACTAAAAACGTGCCCATGCGCCGCATTCTGGCACCTGCGGGCTACGGCGCGACTCATTTGTTTGCAAGCAGCGCCGATCCTTACGATCGCCCTCTGGACCGCCGCGTCGATATCAAGGTGCTGGTGAACAAAGCTTTAAGCCAGGTGCAATAGACGATCGAACCACTGCAAGGCATGCTGCCAAGCTAGCGTTAGTCGTGGGCGGTGTAACCAGCCGGTGCATCCAGGCGTGCCACCGGGATGTGCTTGGCAACCGGAGAGAAATAACCTGATTGGTGATTGCACGGCCCTAGCTGAGCTAACTCGGATGAATCGTTTACTAGCACCGCTTCGGCGAATGTTTGATGTTCGATCAGGCGAGCGCCTACGGACCTGGGCGATGTTCTGCTACCTGTTCTTGGTCCTGATGGCTTACTACATCGTGAAGCCCGTCTCACGATCGATGTTTCTCACGAAGTTCGACGTCGACAAGCTGCCGTGGCTGTACATCCTGATCGCCGCCACTGGCGGTTTCTTTGCCTACCTCTACGCCAGACTCGCTGCCAGGACTTCGCTCAGCACAGCGGTCTTCTGGACCATGCTGTTATCGGTGGTTTCGCTCGCTGCCATGTGGGCGTTCATTCACTTCCATTGGATGATCTACGTCCTCAACATCTGGGTGAGCCTCTTCAGCGTCGTTCTGGTGTCACAGGGCTGGCTGGTAGCAAGCAACATCTTCAACGCGCGTGAGGCCAAGCGGCTGTACCCGTTGCTGGGAATGGCCATGGTGCTCGGGGCCGCGTTTGGCGGCGAGTTCACCAGCCGGACGGTCCGGCTGGTAGGCACGCAAAACCTGCTGCTGGCTTGCGCCGCGATCGTGGTTCTGGCGTACGCAGCGTTTCGCGCGGCCACACGTCATTCGGTCACGGGCATTGGGCAGGCGCCTGCCGGCTCCGAAGAAGCGACCAATTTTTCCTTCACCGCCATTGTGCGTGACCTCGTGCGCGTGCGGCACCTGCAAGTGATCGTGAGCCTGATGGTGGCCATGTACATCGTGGATACGCTCGTCGAGTATCAGCTCCAGTATGTCGCGGCGCGCGCGTATCACGGCGATAACCTCACGGCGTTCTTCGGGCGGTTCTACGGGCTGTACCTGAATGGCATCGAAGCTGTCTTCCAGTTATTCGTGACTGGCGCCGTGCTGACGCGTTTCGGCGTCGGGTACACGCTACAGATTGCGCCTGCCTGCGTCGGCCTGTGTTCCATCGCCGCGGTTGTGGCTCCAGGCGTGGCGTCTGGCTCCGCTGTGCGTCTGACGGAAGCCTCCACCCGCTACACGTTCAACCGGACCGGCATGGAGCTGCTCTACATGCCGCTGCCGAAGGCGCTGCGCAACCGCGTCAAGGCCTTTATCGACATCTGTGTCGACCGGCTATCACGAGGGCTGGGCGGTGTGCTGCTGCTGTTGCTGACGGGCCGCATGCTGCACCTGGGAATCCGGGGAATCTCGATGGTGGTGATGGGCTTCTGTGTGGTGTGGGCGCGGTTCGCGCATAAAGCGCGCAAGGAGTATGTCGAGTCTGTGCAGCGGCGCCTGGAATCCACGCGCGTGGATCTTCCGGCTGAACGCATCACCGTCACCGACGCTCACACGGTCCGGCTGCTGGAGGAGACGGCTGGTGGCAAGAGGCCGAGGCAGGCTGCTTATGCGTTGGAACTGTTGGCCGAAGCGCCCGGATACGATGTCCGCCCATTGCTCCACGCGCTGGCCCAAAGCCCGGCGCGCGAGGTGCACGAGAAAGTCTACGAGTTGGCTGGGGCGCTGCGCTTCGATGGCGTCCTCGTCGAAGCGATGTCGGAAATCCGGGCGGCAGACGCCGGTCAGTTAATGTCCTATGGGCACAGTCCGTCCCACGCTGTCGTCGCGTATGCAATTACGGTATCGCCCGAGCGCACACGGTTGGCCGCCGAACTGCTCGATTCCGGGGTGAATGAGCTTGTGCAGGGCGCGCTTGAGGGTCTGCGCTCGGACCGCGAATTGGCGCAAAAGCTGATCTCGCGCGAGTGGATCAACAAGATGGCGTCCTCCGCAGATCCGCGCCGCCGTGCGCTGGCAGCCATAGCCGTCGGTGATCGAGGCGACCAGGGCATCGAAGTCCTGCATGCCCTGTTGCAAGATGCGGATCCCGAACCTACGGCGGCAGCCTGTCGCGCCGCCGGGCTGCTGCGAACGCGGTCGTACGTGTATGCGCTGGTGGACGCGCTCGGCAACCCTCGATTGCGGCCCGACGCCATCAGCGCGCTGGCAGCATACGGGCCCTCAATCTGCGGAACATTGGGTGACATTCTGATGGATGAGACGGCTCCCATCCATGTGCGGCGTCAGTTGCCGCGCGTGCTGAAGAACATCCCGCATCAATCGTCCGTCGACGTGCTGCTGCGTGCTATAGGGCACGACGATATCATTCTGCGGACCGCTGCGCTGAAGGCCTTGAACCGGTTGCGCCAGATCGCTCCCAACCTCCACTTCGAGAGCAGATTCATGACTCCGCAGATTCTGATCGAAGCGCAGCGCTACTTCGAGTTGAACGCCGCGCTGGAGCCGTTCCGCAGCCGGAGCAGCGGCCACCGCAGCGCTTCCAGCCTGCTCGCGCGCACCCTGGAAGGACACTTGCGCGACACCCTGGATCGGCTGTTCCGGCTGCTGGGGCTGCAATACCCGCCGAAAGAGATTTACGCGGCGTACCAGGCGGTTTCCCAGTCTCGTTCGGAAGAAGCCGCCGCGGCTCTGGAGTTTCTCGACGGCATTCTCGATCACGATCTCAAACGCATCCTGCTGCCCCTGCTGGATGGGCCTGAATACGTGCTGGACCACGGCCGCGAGCTGTTCGGCATTGAGCCGCTCACTGTCGAGCAAGCGCTTCGCATTCTGCTCGAGGCCGGCGATCCGTGGCTGCGAGCGTGTGCCGCGGCTGCTGCCGCCGAACTGAAGCTGCGCAGCCTGGCGCCGGAGATCGAGCGTGCGGCTGCGGAACCGGACAAGAGAGTCTCGCAGGTCGCCCGTTTCGCCGCAGCGGCCCTTGCGGCCGTTTGAGGAGTATCTATGCAGCAACTCAACATAGTGGAAAAGGTGATTGCCCTGGAGGCAGTCGATGTTTTTGTGAATCTGACGCCGGAGCAATTGGCGCGCATCGCTGCCATCGCGCACGAGGTTGAGTCCACTCCGGGGGCAGTCATTTTGGATGGGTCAAAACCGATTGACGCCCTGTACGTGATTATGGAGGGCGCCGTGGAGTTGAGCCACGGTGACGAGCCGCCAACCACTGGACGGGAAGGCAAGGTGCTCGGCGCATGGGCCCTGTTCACGGAAAACGATCCCATTCGCGTAACCGCCAGGGCGCTCGAAGACACGCGGCTGCTGCGCATTGACCGCGAACAGTTCTATGAACTGCTGACCGATCACAGCGAAATCACGTCGGCGATATTTGCCGCACTGGTCGAGCGGTTCCGCGGGGCGGTGAAACAATAAGGACCCGCATCGAGTTTTCCGAGCCGTACCAGGCCGGAATTACAACACAAAAACCATTGGGATTAGGATATGAAACGTCTACCGAGAATTACAGCATCTGTAGGACTGACACTGTTGCTTGCGAGCGCTTCGTTTGCTCAGCAGGCCAACAGTGACGGTGCCGACGGTACGGCTTCAACGCTTTCTAGCGCCAATGCCGGAAAAGAGTCGTGGGGCGAGCAGGCCGGGGATTTTGTTCCTATGACGAGAAGCGAAAGACTCGCTCACTACGCGTATTCCCTGTTTGGGCCTCAAGCATTCGTATTCTCGGCGGCGCGTGCCAGCATCGGCCAGGCCCGTAACTCGCCTAAGGAATGGCGTCAAGGCGCGGAAGGCTATGGAAGGCGATATGGCAGCGCCTACGCACAGCGCATTGTCGGTCAAACCATCGAAAACGGGGCCGCTTTTGCATTGCATGAGGACAACCGCTATTTCCGGTCGGATAAGACTGGGTTCGGACGGCTGGGTTACGCCATCACGAGCGCATTCCTAGCGCGGCACGATGACGGGTCGCGTCGTATCTCCTTTTCCGGGATTGGCGGCGTCGCCGGCAGCGCGTTTATTTCGCGCGCCTGGCAGCCGCGCAGCATCACGTCAATGGGCGATGGCGCCACCACGTTTGGCATCAGCATGGGGGTCCGCGTGGGCTTGAATGTGGCACGCGAGTTCCTACCGCGCCGGGTTACCGGATTCCTGAGATGATTCGGTTGCTAACGTGGGCATTGCTAACGGTTGCGGTGGCCGTTTGCGATCCAAATCCAGCAGACGCGTCGAGTGCAGGCAAGGCGCTCCCAGAAGTTTTATGGCGGGCGCCTCGTCAAATGACGATGGAGGACTGGACCTGCGGCCCTGGAGGCTGTGATCGTGTTCCCGCGCCGCCGTTTCAGTTCATCAAAGAAGACCCAGGCGGGACCAATCCAAAAGTGACCGTTCGGGATGCGAACAGGCGCGCCTGGAGCGTCAAGTTCGGCGCCGAGGTGATTCCGGAATGCTTTGCGCCGCGTTTGCTCGAGGCGCTGGGCTATGCCGCGGAACCGACCTATTTCGTTGCGACCGGGAAAATTATAGGTGTTCACGACCTCCACCGCGCACGCTGGATGGTGAAGAAGGATGGGACTTTTACGAAAGCCCGGTTCGAACTGCGCGGCCAGCCGGACCTGGTGTATCTGAAGGGCCGGGAGTGGTCGTGGCTTGATAACCCGTTTCGCGGCACGCCAGAACTCGCGGGACTCAAAATCGCGATGATGCTTCTCTCCAACTGGGACGCCAAAGATGCCCGCGACGGCGGCGATTCAAACAATGGCGTGTTTCGTGAAGCCGAACCAGGCACGTCTGATCTGCGCTATGAAGTTTTCGATTGGGGGGCTTCGCTAGGGCGCTGGGGCGGACAGCTGCGGCGGGACCAAAGCGATTGCGCCGGTTTTGCCGAAGACACACAGCATTTCGTGAAGGGGGTGCGGCAGAGTGAGGTGGAATGGGGCTTTACGGGCAAGCACTGGCAGGACTTGACCGCCGGCATCTCGGTCGATGATGTCCGTTGGCTGATGCCTCACCTGCTGCGGATCACGCCCGAGCAGATGCAGGCAGGATTGAAGGCCTCAGGCGCGACCGAGCGCGAAGCGACGTGCTGGGCCGGTGCAATTGAAAATCGGATCCAGCAGCTTCAGGCGATCACCCGATAAGGAAACGTCAGGATGAGAACCGCACGAAGCACAATTGCACTTATTCCTCAATACACCGGCGCATTTTTGAAGCGGTGATAAGAACGCCATAACTCTTTCCTTCTTACCTCCTCCAAAAGGCGGGAGAACCCAGTGGTTGGCTGCACTGGACTCCCGCCTCCCATCCACGCTTCGCAGGATCCGGCCCCTACCTCATAGCTGCGCACTCCAAACCCCCGACAAGAGAATAAGACAGAGACGCGCGCCTCAAGGCCTCTGAAAGAACGGGGTCGGGGCGTGCCCGGCTATGCTAGGGGCGAGGCAAGCCTCGTCCATGATTCTTTTTGCGACAGCCTGGCGGAAATATGCACAATGCTCCCGGTCGCAAGCCTTGTGCGAGGGTCTGGCGTTAGACCTAAACGTATGCGTTCCACCTGTTTATGGCTCTTGCTGCGAACGGAACACGACTTGCCGTACGTTGAGCAGACCACATTCGGTCAATTGTCCATTGAAAGGAATCTCCGATGATGAAGGCAGATCTCAGGTCGCTACGACAGATTTTGGAGGCACGACTGAAGGAAGCGACCTCCGGCAAGGCGTTGAGCGACTCGCTCCATATACACCAGGTCGCCGACCCTATTGACATGACGCAGGAAGCTGCCCGCCGGGACGTGGCAGTGCAGATACTCGACCGCGAGTCGTCGCTCGTTCGGCACCTTCGTTTGGCTATCGATCGCATTAAAGACGGATCTTACGGGATCTGCCTGCAATGCGAAGAGGAAATAGCCCCAAGGCGTTTGAAGGCAATACCGTGGGCCGAACTGTGCATCCGCTGCCAGGAACAAGCCGAGAATTCTGTAAGCCAAAGAGAACATATCTCGGCTTTCGAAGAGCTACTCAAAGCAGCATAGAGGTCCAATGCTACTTTTTGCGACACGGCTGCTGGAAATCCGCGCACCGGTCTGCAATGGCCTTGCAGTCGATAGCGAGGCGGCGGCGTGAGCGATCTCCCCAGATCGCGGATACAGTATGATGCAGCGATGCCCATCGAGACCTTCCGCCCAACGAAGGTCAGGATTGCGTTCGGCATGGCTCTGGCGGTGCTTAGTGCGGCCGGAATTCTGTTGTCCCGCGATATTTCGCGCCTCTCGAAGACGGTGCAGCGAGCGTGGGAGGCACGCGACATGATAGCGGGCCTCGACGACATTTTCGGTGCATTGCGAGACTCCGTAAGCGCCTCGCGTGGGTCCGCGCCTGACGCCCTTCGACTGCACCGGCAGGCGGTCGAATCCATACAGTCGGCGCTGCAGGGCGTCCGCCAAGGTACGATCGACAAACCGGACCAGCGGCAGCGCCTGAGGTCCTTGGAAGCTGCCCTTGATCAGGTTATTGCATTGGAGCGGCGAAGGCAGGAGATGGTCCCTCTCAAAGGAGCGGATGTGGCTGATGTCCAGTTTCTTAAGGGCGGCGCACGTGAACTCGACGATCGGATCCGGCAAATTATCGCAGACATGAAGTCAGCAGAGAACTTATTCAGCCGGAGGTTGCAAGCAGAACGAGATCGCAGAATCCGCACATTGGAAAACGTATTCTTCTCTAGCATTGCCTTGGGAGTCGTTATACTCCTTGCTGTCTACTACCACCTGGAACGCGAAATCGGCCGGCGCCAGCGTTCGGAGTCCCGGCTGATTCATTTGAACCGGCTCTACGCGTTCCTGAGCCAGGCCAACCAGGCGATTGTGCGGGCGCGGACGCGCGAAGAATTGTTCCGTGACGTTTGCCGCGTAGCCGTAGAGCATGGTCAGTTCCTGAGTGCCTGGATTGGAACGCTCGCGCCTGAAAGCGGCCGGGTCACACGAGATACCTGGTGGGCTCGCGAAAAAGGACATGTGCGGCAGGTGCAGACCTCGGCCGGTGACGAGGTGGATGCTGGTGATCCATGGCAATCCGCCATTCGCGCTGGAACAAGTTTCGTGTGCAACGACATCGCTGGCGATCCGCGTACGCTCTCTTGGCGCGAGCAGGCGCTGACACGCGAGTGCCGTTCCGGCGCTGGGCTTCCAATCAAAGTGGGACCGATAGTGATGGGTGCTCTTAGTGTCTTTGCGGACCGCCGCGATTTTTTCGATGAGGAGACCCTTCGTCTCCTGGATGAGGTGAATTCCGACGTTTCATTCGCGCTGCACACGATGGATCAGGGGGAACAAAGAAGGATTGCTGAGACCGAGGGTCGGCGCCTCAATCGGGAACTCGAACAACGAGTTCTCGAACGGACGTCTCAACTTGGCGAGGCCAACAGCCGCCTGGCGATGCAGAATGAGGAACTCGCTCGAGCCAGCCGCATGAAGAGCGAATTCCTGACGCGCATGAGCCACGAATTCCGCACGCCGCTCAACTCCATCATCGGGTTCACCGATCTACTAGCGGAACAAGGCGAGGGACCTCTCGGAGAGTTCTACGCCGATTATGTGCGCCACGTACACGAAGGCGCGCATCACCTGCTGGCGCTTGTCAACGACATTCTGGATCTTTCCCGCATCGAAGCCGGACGCATCGATTTGCGCCATGAGGAGTTTGCCGCAGCGGATGCAGTCTCTGAAGTCCTCTCGGTCATCGGACCCCTCGCCGAAGCCAAGAAAATCGAGTTCCGCAGCGAGGTATCGCCGGCGCTAATCGCATATGGTGATCGAACTCGTTTCAAGCAGATTCTTTATAAGCTGATGAGCAATGCCGTGAAATTTACGCCCGTTGGCGGCAGCGTGCAGATAACCGCCGAACCAGACTACGGTGAGATCCGCTTTTGTGTAAGCGACACGGGCATCGGTATACCACGCGAGCAGCAGATCGCCATATTCCAGGAGTTCACGCAGGTGGCGCCGGCGGCCAGCGGTGTGAAAGAAGGCGCGGGATTGGGCTTAACGATTACGAAACGAATCGTAGAACTCCACGGCGGCCGCATCTGGGTTGAAAGCACATTGGGGGAAGGGAGCCGTTTCTTCTTCACGACGCCGGCCGCCCGTGCCGGCGAGCAGATTTTGAAACGGCGGTCGTCGAGTACGGGGTAGAAATATATGGAAAAAGTCTTGATCGTAGACGATAACCGGCCGAGCCGGGATCTCATTCGCGCAATCCTAAAACCCGTTCGCTGCAATATCATCGAAGCCTCACACGGCCAGCAGGCGCTCGATCTGATTCAGCAGGAACGCCCCGACCTGGTTCTGCTGGACGTCGATATGCCGGGCCTTGACGGACTAACGGTAGTCCGGAGAATTCGGGAGAACACGTCGCTTGCAGGTTTGCCGGTGGTGGCCGTCACAGCCTTTGCCATGGAGAGCGATTGCGAAAGGTGCATGGCCGCCGGATTTACCGCCTATCTCACGAAGCCAGTGCGGGCTGCACTCTTGAGGCAGCAGGTTCAGCAACTGCTAGGCGCTCGCGCCTGAAGGATGAATATGGAAGCGCATCTTGTCACGGTTGCCGCGATTGATGACGATAAAAGCAGCCTCGATTTCATCAAGGCCGCGCTGAAACAGCAGCCGGTCGAGATCCTTGCCCACACCGATGCCGACACGGGATTGAAGATGGTCCTCGAGCGGCGTCCGCAAATTGTACTGCTGGATCTCATGATGCCGAGGATGAATGGGCTGGAAGTTCTCGACCGCATTGTCGAGGCCGCTCCTGAAACGGAAGTGATTCTCATTACCGGGCAGTATTCGGCCGAATCGGCCGTTGAGGCGATCCGCCGCGGTGCAAGCGACTACATTACCAAACCGATAAACCTGAATGTGCTTCGCGAGAGAATCGAAAAGCTCGTTGCAGAAGCGCAGCAGCGGCAGGCGGCCCTACAGCTCGATTCAGAACTCCTGAAGACGTACCAATTCGAAGGCATGATCGGACGAAGTCCGCTCATGCTTCAGGTGTTCGCCAGAATCCGGCGTGTTGCGCCGCATTATCGTACTGCGCTCGTTACTGGCGCGAGTGGGACAGGCAAAGAGCTGGTGGCAGCCGCCTTGCACCGGCTCAGCCCCGTCGCGAACAACCGCTTCGCGGTCTGCAACTGCTCGGCTGTTGTGGAGACGCTATTTGAAAGTGAGTTGTTCGGGCACGTTCGTGGAGCTTTCACCGGAGCGGCACAAGATAAGATCGGCTTGTTCGAATACGCACACGGCGGAACAGTATTCCTGGATGAAATCGGCGAGATTTCGCTGGAGATGCAGAGTAAACTGCTGCGCGTGCTTGAGAATCGCGAGATCCAACGTGTCGGCTCCCCTGCAGTCAAAAAAGTGGACGTACGCGTAATCGCTGCGACCAATCGTAATCTTCAGGAACTGATCGCTGAAAAGAAGTTTCGCGAGGATCTCTATTACCGGTTATCGATGGTGGAGATCGAATTACCGCGATTGAGCGATCGCAGGGAAGACTTGCCGCTGCTGCAGCGTTTCTTCATCGAACAGTTCGCGGAGCAATACGCCAAGGCTTTCAAAGGCATCACTCCGCGGGCGCAAATCGTGCTCGCGCGGTATCCTTGGCCCGGAAACATCAGAGAGTTGAAGAGCATGCTCGGCAGCGCCTGCATGATGGCGGAGGGCGATATGATTGACGTGCGCGACCTGCCGGAACGGATACGCACCCGCGCCGCTGAGACGAAGAATGAAGACCCTAACGAACTGCTGCCCCTTGCGGAGGTGGAGCGCCGGCATGTGTTACGAGTCCTCGAACAGGTGGGAGGTAACAAGGTGCAAGCCGCCAGGATCCTGGGGATTAACCGCGCTACCGTTTACAGGATCGTGAATGAGCCGGATCCCGGTGAAGACGCGTAGCTGGCGCAGGATGAACACTCTCGGTGTGGGTCTGGTTTTATCTACGTTGCGATCCGCTGCAATACAGGCTCGTGAGAGAGCAGCGATTTACGGCCGAGTGCTCGGCTGCCCCCCAAAACCAACAGCTTTGAAGATCCAATCTGACGATTCGCCGGGCGCCGGACGCATGATACCATCGCGAGAGAATCCGGTGATCAGCAGCAATCCGTCAACTCTGCCCGCTTCTCCGTCTTGACGAGCCAGGACCAGGACGGAGTCACCTTCCTTCAGATCGCCAACAGTTGCAGAGTACAGGCGGCGGTCTTCTAATCCGCTAGCTTTCCCGACGATGTAAATCTGTGTGAAATCAAAGTGAACAGAGCGGCTGCGGCCGGAGCGAGAATCTCGAAGCCGAAGCATCTCCGTTAACGGATCCATGGATTCGATGGCGCCTATGAAGCTGCGAAAGCCTCCAGAGACAATCAGCCTCGCGCGAATGGCTCCGGTCGTGGAGGCCCCGTCTCCACGGACGTAAATCTCGTCGCCGGCCTTAAGCTCTTGCCAATGGCCAGGGACGGCGTCCGCTGGATCAATAGCTTGCGCCGGCAGAGTCCAGAACGCGATTGGACCACCTGCATCAATCACGACCTGAGAGCCAGCAGGTGTCTGCAGCGCAATGCGGCGATTGTTAATGTCCACCAACTTTACAGTCCCGAAGACACTGTCTCGCTCCCATTCAAGTAAGTCGTGCCGGTCGCGGACGTCGATTTCGGATCGCCTGGTGACCAATACACGAGACGCAACTGATTCGCTGTGGTCAAGAAACGCCTGTATACATAACCGGTCGTCTACATTGAGATCTACCGGCGACACCGTAGTCTCTCCGTCGGTAAAGACCGTTGAATCGTCATAACTCACGTCGGAATAATGTCCGGAATCGCTCTTGAGACTAAGCGAACGTTCCAGAACGTCCCAACCGGAGATTTGGCCGGCCGCCAGACAGGGCGGTGTGGACGACGCGCCTGGCTGCCAGGCATAAGAGGCCAGCGGCAACGTAACCACCGTGAAAACGACGCGCACGGCCAGTCCAGTGACTGTGGGATATCGAAAACGGTGAGTGCTCACAAAAATCTCCATCGGAGCTACACGTGCTGCCGCGAATCCGGGAAAACAGCAGCGTGGCTGTATGGCGGGCTCGCGATCATCGCGATTACCCGCCTCGCCGACACTCTGCTCAGAAGCACGCCTGTGGCCGAAATGTTCGTATAAGCCGCACTAGCTATTAGCGGCCAGTTCAGACTTCCGAGATGCTCATTTCTTGATCAGTCTGTCGGCTCGCTCGGCACGGAAATGCCTGTAATTTTGTACGCTCTGTCAGAAAATCGCAGTCCCTGCGATTGGTTCAATGCTTTTCATACGACTTACTCGCGAGTTCCTCATTCTGCTTCGCCAATCGAATGTCCGCCTCACGGAACATTTGATCGCGCGCACGCCCGAACAATCGCCTGGTTGGATTGGCTTAGGAACACATAAAGCTGGTTCAAATGAAATCAATCGGGCTTCCGAGGTCTGATGCGAAGCGTCATTGGGCCCATCCGTTATCGCAACAGTGGCTCACAATGCGATCGCGGGAAGCGAACCCCGCCTGCCTTCGATAACCAATGAATCGGGCCGGCCGTCACACTGCAAATTGACGCTGAACCATGTCACGCGAGAGCCCGTGCTTCCGCATTCTATCGATCAATGTCGTCCTTTTCAGGCCAAGACGCGCCGCGGCGCCGCTTGCTCCGCCCACGATCCAATTGCTCTGCTCCAGTGCTTTCAGAATGTGCTCCCGCTCCGATTCCTTTAAGGTGACGGGCTCGTTCTTAATCAGCATGCGCGATGGCAGCGGTGGCATCTCCAATACGTCGCCCTTCGTCAGGATTACGGCGCGTTCGATGAAATTCTGCAACTCTCGGATATTTCCAGGCCACGGATGATGCTTCAAAGCCTCCAGCGCGTCCTTTGCGATCTTGGAGATCCGTTTCGACATCCGTTCGCTGTACATGTGCACAAAATGAGCTATCAGCATTGGAATGTCGCCCAAGCGCAGGCGTAATGGTGGAAGGGCGATGGGGAACACGTTGAGCCGGTAATACAAGTCCATACGGAAGTGCCTGTCCTCGACCAGGCCGGCCAAGTCCTGATTTGTTGCCGCCACGATGCGGACATCGACCGAACGAGTATACGTACTGCCCAGCCGCTCGAACTCCTGCTCTTGCAACACTCGCAGCAGCTTCGGTTGCAACTCCAGCGGAATGTCGCCAATTTCGTCCAGGAACAGTGTGCCGCCGTTCGCTGACTCGAAGCGGCCCAACTTGTGCACCACTGCGCCGGTGAATGCGCCCTTTTCGTGACCGAAGAGTTCACTCTCCAGTAGGCCCAGAGGGATCGCTGCGCAGTTCAGCTTAACCAATGGCCTGTTCCGGCGACTGCTATGGGCGTGAATGGCGTTTGCGATGGCCTCTTTCCCGGTTCCTGTTTCCCCTTCGATAAGAACCGTCGAGTCAGTAGGGGCTACTGTCCGAATGTGATCCAATACCTCACATAAGGCCCGGCTTGACCCTACGATGCCTTCGAATTCGTTCCGTCGTTCTCCATTACGCTGCCACGCCTCCAGCTCTTCATCCAGGTCAATGTACGAGCTGCCCCGTGACTCGGTGTTGGTTCTAGGCATAAGCACAACCTTAGCCGAACTGCCCATGTAGATGGCTGAGTTCGGCGTAAAACACTCTGGATGCGAATCGGCGATTTTCAATAGCATCTCCTTCTCCTGTCTTGACGTGTTAACGATATCTCTCAAGGTTCTAGCGATGCGCTGTGATTCGGCTCTCTAGATATGCACCTGCAGTTCCAAGGGCCATCGCGTGATTTCCGCCGCGCACCGTACAAGGAAGATCATTGAGTTAGTCACGAACCCGCCGCCGCGACTCTGGGCCGCGTGACGAGACTTCGTCCAATTCCGACATGTGGTGCCGCAGGTTTCGGCAGGTCTGAAAAGGCCGACTGATCCAGCCAACTGCCGGGCGTCATCTCCTGGAACGCCTTGATTTGCTTGCGCACGGGACGAGACGACGCTCTGTCAGCAAATGACGAGGGCTTGACCGCCGAAGGCAGGCGAATCGTTTGGATATCCACGTGCATTATGCAGGCTGCAGCCGAAAAGGGCCGAACCCTGATGAGCGACCAGCCGGACTTAAAAGAAAGATTCCTCGATGAAGCGGAAGTGGCAGTGAGGTTCATAGAGGTCCCGGACGAAGAGTCGTTCGCTGACCTGTTCAACACCTTTACACCCCAACTCGTCGCCTTCTTTCGTGCGCGCAATTGCGACCGGGCGCTGGCCGAAGACCTGGCCCAGGAGGTGATGCTGACCGTTTATCGCAAAGCCGCGCAACTGCGAGATCGTGCATTGTTTCGCGCATGGCTGTTCAAAATTGCCCGTAACGCTCTCTGCCGCCATCACCTCAAGCAGACACGGGAAGTAGAAACGGTCAACTTGGCAGACTTTAATGATGGCTTGGCTGATGCCAACCCCAAGCCCGCCGGAACGCCGGCGTTCGAGTTTGTGCACTGGATGGCCGCCTTCCTGGATACTCGTGAGCGCGAAGTCATGCGATTACGCTTTGTTGAGCAGTGGGAATATCACGAGATCGCCGCTGCCCAGGCCATCCCCATCGGAACGGTGCAGTGGCAGGTGTTTAACGCCAAGAAGAAACTGGCACCACATTTAACAATAACGTCAAACGTCACGTGCAAGGCCGCCTGATGGGCGCCGGAAGGAGAAGTAAAATGCCGGGACTCGCATTATTGGATCCCACCAGATCGGGAAAACAGACCGAGGATTTGGAGAACAAACTCCGCCGCTTGGTGATTGGACAAGATGAAGCCATTCACCAGATCGTGAGGACCTACCAGACCTTCTTGGCGGGACTCTCGGCAGCCGGTCGCCCGGTTGGAAACTTTCTCTTTCTGGGTCCGACCGGCTCAGGTAAGACACGCCTCGTCGAGGCGACGGCGGAGAGCCTGATTGGGGATGCTCAGGCGATGATCAAGATAGATTGCGCCGAATTTCAACACAGCCATGAAATTGCAAAGCTCATCGGCTCTCCTCCCGGTTACCTGGGGCACCGCGAAACCCACCCGCTGCTCAGTCAGGAGGTCCTGAACCAGCACCACACAGAGAAGCTCAAGCTCAGCTTCGTCCTGTTTGATGAGATCGAGAAGGCCAGCGACGCGATGTGGAACTTGCTTCTGGGGATTTTGGACAAGGCCACTCTGACCCTTGGCGACAATCGCCGCGTGGACTTCTCTCGGGCGGTAATTTTCATGACCAGCAACCTTGGCGCCGCCGAGATGAGCTCCCTGGCCGAACCGCGGTTGGGCTTCCATACCCCCTCGTTTGAGGACGCCGCCTGTAACACGCAACTCAGCGCGCGGCTGTCCCGCACCGGCGTGGAGGCTGCCCGTCGAAAGTTCACGCCCGAATTTATCAACCGCTTGGATAAGATCGTAGTGTTCAAGTCTCTCGGTAAAGAGGAACTGCGCCAGATCGTTGACATCGAGCTTGAAATGGTGCAAAGGCGCATCTCTAATGCTTCCGCGAGCAGGCCATTTCTGGTTAATGTCACCGAAGAAGCCAAGGAGTTCCTGTTACAGGAAGGCACCGATTTCAGATATGGCGCTCGCCCCTTGAGACGCGCCATCGAGCGCCTTCTCGTACAGCCCCTCTCTAACCTCGTGGCGACGGGACAGATTCACTGGGGCGATTACATTCGCGTAAGCCGCAACCATGACTCACACTCTCTAACGTTCTTCCGTGAGGTAGAAGCGTTGGAAGCGTTGAGGGTTGGCCGGAACCGCGCCGCTGCGTAACGCCTCCGGTCAAAAAACCGCGGACTGACACCTATTTCGCAAGGTATGCCTCCGATTGCACGGCACAGATCGACGCGAAACAGGCTGTCTGCCCCGGTTTTCCTACCCCAACGGTGATTGGTTACCCTTGCGAGCCCCCTTATGTCTCCACTCGTGCAGCCGCTTGCCGCAATTCCGCTGCCACTAACCGCTTCATCCGCGCCGCAGACTGATCGTAGTCATCGCGGATCCGTTTTATTCGCTCGTCGAGCGTGGCCTTGAGTGCGCCGTGAGCTTTTTCTCCTTTCTTCTGCAAGGCCTCGATCTTCGCTTCGGCCTCGCTTTTGATCTGCTCCGATCTCTGCTGGGCTTGATCGAGCTCGGATTGCAGCCTGGCGCTAAGTTTATCGATCTTGGCTTTGAGGTTAGCCTTTTGATCGGCCTGCGCGCGAGCATGCTCTGCCTTCAATTGATCGATTTCCGCCCGGAGCGCGGCCACATCCCTGGCCCGTTGGCCGTCCTCAATGCTCTGCCTGGCGGCACGGTATACGGCGCCGCCCAATGCTTTCATCCGGGTGTCCACTGGAGTAATCCACTCCTCGCTGACATCCGCAATGACCGCACACTTCCCCGGCGTGAGCGCGGCAGCGCTGTCATCGAGGTATTCCGCATCGACTCCCGCCGCGTTCAAATCTGCGACGCTGCCTGCGAGCGCACCAGCCATGGCGCCGATACTTAGGCCAACAGGGCCTCCAAGAAGGCCGATGAGGCTTCCTATAGCCGTGCCACTGAGAGTGCGGATTGGAAAATCGTCTCCGGATTGCTTTACCGCAACCTTGCCATCCGCAGTCTTCTGGATGACCGCTTGAGCGTGAATCGTGATACTCCCATCCTCATCAAGTTGGCTGAGAGCGCGTGAGCCTTCATAGGCTTTCGATTCGTTGTCAAAGATTACCACGAGCATTCTTTCCATTGAATTTGTCCTCTTTCGTTTTGTTTAAACAGGCTGGTAAGCCGTACGGCTGGGAAAGCTGTGTACGGCAGTGGCGAAACTGGTCATGGCTATACCATCAAACATGAGGTCAAGGCCGACAGCGAATCCGACGAACCAGATTCCGGAAACCGGCATCTGTGCAAGGAGCATGGCCCCCAATGCGGTCGTGACGACCCCGGAGAAGACGAACCACCCCCAACGAGGAAACCTAACTATTCCGGAGCCGATTGCGCGGAACAGCCCGGCGACTATGAGAAACGAGGCGAGAACTAGCGTCAGGCCCTCGGCGCCCATCAGCGGATAGCGAACGAGCAGATATCCAGTGAATCCCCGGAACAGAGCGCTGAGCAAATACAAGAAGAATCCGCTCCAGGTCCCGGTACGGAACGAATGGATCAACTGGAAAATGCCGCTGATCAGAAGCAGCAAGCCGAATACCAGGACCGTGGCGAAGGTTGCGATTACATCTAAGACGATGCAGGCCACTCCAAAAAAGGTGAGCGCGATTCCCAGGGAAAGAAACCACCCCCAATATTTGCGGACCGCGTCTATACCGGAGAAGAGTGGATTTCCGACAACTTGCGGCATCACGTGTCGTCCCTCCTGAATTGAATTTGGATTCACTCTGACAATAACCCGGATGAGTGCTCGAATACAGCGTTAACGCGAGTGGTGACCGTTTCTCAACCAAACGGTTACCACAGCGTTACGACGCGGCCCTGATTTTGCGATACAAGGAATTTGAACGCGTTACCGCAGTCTGCCCGCGAGCGCTCGAGCCTTACCGCCCGATGCACTACAGCTGATCCATCGCACTGGGGCATCCCCCGTGATGACCGGGGCCAAGGAAAGCAATGACGTATCCCCTGATGTTCCGCCTAAAGCAGACGATGCACAACAGCAAAATTGACGATGTCCCGGCAGCGGTCGAAGCCGAGCTGTCCAAGTTCAACCTCGGCTCCAAACTTAAGCCTGGTGACTCGGTAGCCGTCGCATGTGGGGACCGATTCGCGAACCAGGTAGCAATCATCAGGGCCGTTGTCGATCACCTGAAAAAGCTTAAGACGAATCCGTTTGTGGTGCCTGCTATCGGAAGCCACTTCGCCGCCACCGCGGAAGACCAGCGCAAGGTGTTGCATACGTTAGGGATCACGGAGGAGGCGATTAACGCTGAGATTCGGTCGTCCATGGAAACCGAGATCATCGGCCTATTGCCGAACGGCTCGCCCGTTTATTGCGACAAGCAAGCCCTTCACGCCGATCATATGATGGTTGTGAATCTCGTGGACCTTCACCCCATCTTCCATGGCGATGTGCAACGCGGATTGCTAGAGATGCTGGCAATCGGGCTCGCAAAGCTCCAAGGCGCGGAACTCTACCATCGGGCAATACAGAATTCTTCGTTCGAGGATATTGCGCGCGGTGTGCACAAGCTGATGCTGAAGAACGGGAATCTCCTGGCCGGCCTAATGATCCTCGAGAATGCTCACCAATGCACGGTCCGCATTCAGGCGGTGTGGCCGGATTATTTTGCCGAGAAGGAGATTGCCATGCTGCATCGTGCGCGCGGGCTCTTCCGGCAGCTCCCATTCAAGTTTATTGATATTTTGCTGGTCGACGAGATCGGGACGGCATTCGGCTGCCTCGGCGCTGACCCGAATGTGACCGGGCGAAAATACAACGCTCACGCCGCCGTGGAAGGTGAATTTCCTCACATCAGGACAGTCGTCTACCGCGACTTGAATGCCAAATCCCGTGGGGACGCGACCGGAGTCGGTCATGCGGAGTTTGTGCGCTCTCAGATTCTTCGGAAAACTGACGCACAAGCTACCAGACTCCACTCCCTGACGGCAGGGATGCCGACCCTCGCGGCAACTCCCATCGACTATGAAACCGACAGGGAGATCCTGGACGCAGCGCTTACGCTCATCGGCCTGAATTCGCCGGAGAAGGCAAGGATCGTTTGGATTCGGAACACTTCATCCCTGATCGAGTTCGAATGCTCGGAGCCATATCTCGAAGAGGTTCAACATTGGAGAGATCTTTCCGTACTAACTAGCCCGCATCCTCTTGAATTTGATACTCATGGGAACCTGAGAGACTTCGTCGTCGAACAGTCACCGGGTTCCTGATCCCCATTCGGCCACTCAAATTTCTTTGGCGAATCCCAATTTCTATCGGTTTTTCCTCGCTGATCCCCCCGGACCAAATGGAAACTATCTCTCAACTGAAGGGTAACGCCAAGAAGCACTGTTGAAACGCTGAATTCGCGTATGCTCATTTCAGGTCAACAGGAGCGAGACTCATGAGCAAAAGCGAATTGAACCGATTTCAAGCGATCCTGACGGCGAGGATTGCTGAATTGGAGCATCTTGTCAGCCACCGCGATGGGATCACGGTTGAAAGAAGCGCCGATCACCTCGATGAAATCCAGGGCGCTTCACAGCGTGCGCTCGCGGTCTCCAACCTTGACCGTGACTTCAGCCAGCTGCGGAATGCTCGTGCGGCCCTCCGTCGCATTCGGGAAGGCAGCTTTGGGACTTGCCAGCAGTGTGAGGAAGAGATTCACGCGAAGCGGCTCGCCGCCGTGCCGTGGGCCTCATTCTGTATCTCTTGTCAGGAGGCCCACGACCGCGGGGCCGGCGAGCCGGGCACGCCCGCTCGTGAGTTCCTTGTCGAAGCCGCGTGAGAAACGACGATGCAATACCCTCCTCAGGAGCGCCACATGAACAACGCAGCACAACTGGCTCCGCGCTATGAAGCACTGTTCCGCGTCTCCGATTGTCTGAGTGCGCATAAGGATTTGCCGAACCTGTTTCGCGCCCTTCGCGGCCAGCTTCAGCCGGTGTTGGATTTCGATTACATGAGCATCTTCGTGAATGCGGAATCCGCCAGTGGCGCGTGTTGGTATGTGCCCGAGACTGACTCCTCAGCACTGACGCTGGCTCGAGAAGTTCCAATCGAACAAGTGCATGTTTCCTGGGCCTTCGAAAACCAACAACCCGCCGTGATCGCCGATCTGGACGAAGAGACGCGCTTCTCCGGCGCCAATCGGTTGCTGAGCCATCGTGGCCTGCGGTCCGCCTGCGCGATTGCGCTTACCACGGGACACCGGCGCCTGGGCATGATGTTTCTAGGCAGCGAACGGCCTGGTCTCTATTCCGAGGAGTCATTGCAGTTTCTCTCCTTCGTTGCGGGTCGAGTCGCCCTGGCAATTGATAACGTAATCAGTCGTCACACGCGCCACCATCAGGACCCGAATGACAACCTACACAAGCTTGCGGCGCGTGAAGAAGTTGCCCCTATGTTCGACGAGATCGTGGGCTCGTCAGAGCCGCTCGATGAGGTTTTGGATTATGTGACCAAAGTCGCTCCCACGGATAGCACGGTCCTTATCACAGGCGAGAGCGGAACCGGCAAAGAATTGATCGCGCGCGCAATTCATCAACGGTCTAACCGCTCGGGGAAGCCATTTATTCGAGTGAATTGCTCGGCCATTCCAGCTTCGCTGATCGCCTCCGAGCTTTTTGGCCACGAGAAAGGCTCGTTCACTGGGGCTACCCAGCGGCATCTGGGCCGCTTTGAGCTGGCCCACGGCGGCACCATCTTCCTGGATGAGATCGGCGACATCCCAGCGGAAACGCAAGTCGCCCTGCTGAGGGTATTGCAAGAGCGGGAAATTGAGCGCGTCGGGGGCGCGCAACCTATTCCTGTCGACGTGCGAGTGCTGGCGGCGACCAACTCCGATCTCAGCGCTGCAGTGAGTGCCGGCACCTTCCGAATGGATCTATATTATCGGCTTAACGTTTTTCCGATTCATATGCCGCCACTGCGCGAGCGCCCCGATGATATTCTCGCACTGGCCAGGCACTTCATTGAGCGTTACGCAACCAAAACGAAGAAGAAGTTCAGAACCATCGACCGGCAATCACTGGAGTGCTTACAGTCTTATGACTGGCCTGGCAATGTTCGCGAGTTGCAGAACGTGGTAGAGCGATCTGTGATCCTGTGCAATGGCGATACCTTTTCGATTGACGAAAGGTGGATGCGGCAGGAACAACGGCGCACACCCCAGCAGCCGGCCACCATCGCGGCAGCCCTGGTGAATCAGGAAAAGCAACTGATTGAAGCTGCACTGGAGGAGAGCCGGGGGCGGATTGCCGGACCCTTCGGAGCGGCCGGAAAGCTCGGCATGCCGCGAACCACGCTTCAGTCAAAAATCAAGAATCTGCAAATCAACAAATCTCAGTTCAAGTGCGCGTAGTAGCTGAGCCGCGACCGAAGGGAGCGGTACTGTGTTCTGTGGCTGCGACAGGCCACCTGGTAACCCCTGCGACACATGAGTTTGTCCGCGTAGTAGCCTGCCATACAAACTTCCGCTGTGAACTGTTTGGTCACGAAATCCCAACCGGCATGTCACGACATGAATCTGCTGCTGGCCTTACTGTGAGTCTGCGGAGAGAAGTGACATGAAAGAACCATTGCCCGATACCCCTCAGCGCCACGTCGTCCGGAGCGTCACTTGCGTTGCCGCGGTCCTGTTATCCGCGTCAGCTCTCATGGGGCAATGGAACTCTTCCTCCAGAGGGTACCCATGGGAACAGCAACCACTCTCTCATCCATTTCCCGACTGGAGCGTCGTGGATGAGCCGGTGCAACCTCAACCGCGCTACGCCGGCTCAAACACCGTTACGTTCCAGCAACTACGCCACAAGGTCCCCAAGAAAGCGCTTCAAGAAGCGGACAAAGCCGAACGAGCGCGCGCCAAGAATCGGACAGATGAGGCGATCACACACTACCGTCAGGCAATCTCGATCGATCCTGAATTCGTAGGAGCACGAAATAACCTGGGGGCGCTGTACTTGGACATCGAAAAGCCAGAGGACGCAGTAGTGCAACTGGAAGACGCAGCCAAAATCGATCCGCATCATCCAGTCGTATTCGGTAATCTGGCCGTCGGCTATGCCATGATGAACAAGTTTGACGCTTCCGAAAATGCAGCTCGTACTGCAATGAATCTGGATCGGACAGGGGCCCGCGCTCCTTTGCTGCTAGGCCTTGCATTGGTGAGGCAGGGGAAGTTTACCGAGGAAGCTCTTCAGAGTCTCGAGCGCGCGCACGATCGATTCCCCCTAGCTTACCTGCTTACTGCGCGCGTTCTCGCCGAGAAAGGCGATCTGGAGAGAGCAAAGTCCCAGGTCCGGACATACCTCACCACCGGAGCGACGCCGTTTCGTGGAATGGTGACACGTTGGCTTGAGGTCGCTTCCGAAGGCAATCAGAAGGGTGTCGAACTGCTGCCTCGCTAGGAAGCGGATCATCCGTCAGCTTCGCCGCGACAGCATTTGCTCGCGGGCACGCTCCAGCTTGTGCTTGAGTTCGGTGGGGGCGGGGTGCTTCCTACTAAACGCGTCCTGGGCTCGCTCACGGTCCGCCATGTCCTTTTCCGCTTCTTCCTTGTTGCCCAAGTAAAAGGTGATTGCGCCGTAAACCTGCTCGAGGCTGAGCGTCGGGTAATGCGATCGGATGGCCTCCGGGGCTTCCCCATTTTGGAATTCCTGAACGATGAGTGCTAAGGGCACACGGCTCCCGATCAGGTAGAAGCTCCCGTTCCGGCGCTCGATGAATTCCTTCAACATCGTCCCCTTCTAACTCCAGTCTATCTTACGGGGCTCGCCAGCAGGGGTGGGATCAACTTCGGGCCGACGCTGCTCAGAACTGAAGCTTCAGAGCCAGTTGCACCGAGCGCGGGCCGCCGATTTGATACAGCGGATTGAGGCCGCCATTCTGGCCGCCGCTACCAAGCGACGACGCCCCCAGCATCTAGGTCGATTGGCCGAATAGAGGAGAACTCAGATAGTTGATGGGCGGGCGGAAATTGGGTTGGTTGAAGATGTTGAAAAAATCCGCGCGCGTTCAGAG
>Ga0335081_10001397_pt1 | contig 38485 bp, 34 predicted proteins | sample Lox_Sample_35_FD_206713 | JGI IMG/M metagenome (GOLD analysis project Ga0335081, IMG submission 206713) | Soil microbial communities from Loxahatchee National Wildlife Refuge, Florida, United States - Lox_Sample_3.5 | ecosystem: Environmental > Terrestrial > Soil > Wetlands | place: USA...
ATACCCGGACTTAATGGGAGGGTATTGTGACGGAAATGGACATGATCACTATGAGCCGGAGAGAGACAAAAAGACTGAACATTATCCACCAGGCATTGGATAAAAGGATCACCCAGAAGACGGCTGCAGAGCTCGTAGGCTTGAGCAGCAGGCAGCTTCGGCGGATGCTCAAACGGGTACGGGAGGAAGGAGACGATGGCATCAGCCACCGTTCCCGCGGCAAGGTTTCGAATCGTCGCGTCCCCCAGAAGGTTAAAGACAAAGCGCTTAAGCTGTATCGGGAGAAGTACAGTGATTTCGGTCCTACCTTTGCCAGCGAGAAGCTTCTTGATGTTCACGAAATCAAGCTCAGCGATGAAACCCTTCGTTTATGGCTGAATAAGGAAAACATCCCCTATGAGAAGCGCAAGGGTAGAAAGCATCGGCAGTGGCGCGAGAGAAAACATCATTTTGGTGAAATGATCCAGATGGACGGCTCCCATCATGACTGGTTCGAAGGCCGGGGCCCTAAATGCGTGTTAATGGGATATATCGATGATGCCACCGGAACGGTGTATGGGCGTTTTTATGACTATGAGGGAACCATGCCAGCCATGGATAGTTTCAAGCGGTATATCAAGCGCTACGGCATGCCCCAGAGCGTCTATTTGGACAAGCACACAACGTATAAATCCCCGGCCAAGCAGAGCATCGAGGATGAGTTGGAAGATATAAAACCCCTGAGCCAGTTCGAAAGGAGTCTTGCCGAACTCACGGTAACGGTCATCCATGCCAATTCACCCCAAGCCAAAGGCAGAATAGAGAGACAGTTTCGAACGCTCCAGGATCGGCTGGTCAAAGAGATGAGGCTTGCCGGGATTAAAAGCGTCGATCAGGCAAACGAATTCTTGATAATTTATCTTCCAAAACATAACACAAAGTTCAAAGTAAAGGCTGTTTCGGAAGTCGATTTACACCGACCCGCGCTGTCCATGAGAGAGCTCAACAAGATCTTTTGCATTCGAGAGGAGCGTACGCTGCAGAATGATTTCACCATCGCTTACAACGGCAAACTCTATCAGATCAAAGACGCCGTGAAAACCCGAAAGGTCACTGTGGAAGAACGAATGGATGGATCAATGCACATAACTCACAAGGGCTTGGATTTAAGCTACCGGGAGATCACAACACGGCCAGCTAAAGAAAACCCAAAAAAGCCGGCAGTGATGCAGGAAAAGCAAGGACGGTATCAATCGCCGAATCATCCTTGGAAGAGACTCAGAAGAGCATCGGAACAACTTCCCGCTGCTTCCTAAAAGCGGACATTTTTACTTTGGTAGCAGTAGGACATTTCTATTTTGGGTTGACAAACGTTAAATAAAATATTGACAAACCCGCCTTTCTGGGGTATATTTTTTTTGTAAATCAAGTAAACCTAACCAAAAACCCCTGTTATTACCTAACCCAGCATAATAACCAGGTTGAATGAGAGCATTCCGCTTAGCACAGAAAGGCATTTTCATCCGTAGGTAAACCGCGGTCACACAGCACCATTGCTGATTACTCACATTACTCAAACAAGCTGACAATCTGATGGAACTCGCTCCCCCGGTAACAACCATCATCACTATTTACGCAACTATTATACCTGCTACAGGAGTGGCATAACATCAACCCACCTCTCGGGTACGGACCACGTCTGTCTTTGCAGACCACGGCCAAGGAGTAGAATCATGAACTTAGTAGAACTTAAAGGGAAAAGCATCGCCGAGCTTACCACAATGGCGGATGAGTTGAAAGTCGAAGGCGTCAGCGGCATGCGGAAGCAGGAACTCATCTTCGCCATCCTGCAGGCACAAACCGAGAAAAACGGCATGATATTCGGGGAAGGCGTTCTCGAGATCCTACCCGACGGATTCGGCTTTCTTAGAGCCCCAGATTACAATTACCTCCCCGGCCCAGATGATATCTACGTATCCCCTTCCCAGATAAGACGATTCAACATCCGCACCGGTGATACGGTTTCCGGCCAGATACGGCCTCCGAAGGAAGGCGAGCGCTATTTCGCCCTTCTGAAAGTGGACGCCATTAATTATGAGGACCCAGAGATCTCCCGGACCAAGATCCTCTTCGACAACCTCACGCCCTACTATCCCGAAAAGAAGATCAAACTCGAACATTCTCCGACTGACTACACGACCCGTGCCATGGACCTCATCACGCCTATCGGTATGGGTCAGCGCGGCATGATCGTTGCCCCGCCGCGGACCGGAAAGACCATGCTGCTCCAGGCCATCGCCAAGGCTATCCTGAAGAATCATAAAGATATCAAGCTCATTGTTCTGCTCATTGACGAACGGCCAGAAGAAGTAACTGACTGGCAGCGCCAAGTAAAGGCAGAGATCATCAGTTCGACCTTCGACGAACCGCCGCAGCGGCACGTACAGGTCGCCGACATGGTGAGCGAACGGGCCAAGCGCCTCGTAGAGCACAAGAAGGACGTCGTAATCCTGCTCGACAGCATCACCCGCCTTGCTCGGGCGCACAACGCCATCATCCCCGCCTCGGGCAAAGTGCTCTCCGGCGGTCTGGATGCCAATGCGCTCCAGCGGCCCAAACGTTTCTTTGGCGCCGCCCGGAGCATCGAGGATGGAGGCAGCCTCACCATCCTCGCGACTGCACTCGTCGACACCGGCAGCCGCATGGACGACGTGATCTTCGAGGAATTCAAGGGCACGGGTAACATGGAGCTACACCTCGACCGGAAGCTCGTAGACAAGCGCGTGTTCCCGGCCATTGATATCAACGCGTCTGGTACTCGCAAGGAAGAGCTTCTTGTGGACAAGGACGATCTCAACCGTATGTGGGTGCTCCGCAAGGTCCTAAACCCCCTCTCGACTGTGGAGAGCATGGAGTTTCTGCTCGAGAAGCTTAAGCAGGCAAAAACAAACAGGGATTTCCTGGATTCCATGAACAAATAGATTTCGCTAGTGAGCAATGCTCACTCATGAACTCGGTTACGGTTACAGCCGGCATCTCAGGGAAATGACGTCCGTCACCTGTGTCGGTTGCTAGTGTCCTTCATCAGGGTAAAATTTTTTTCTTGTAATTTTCCATAGTTTGGTATAATATTTCTGCCTCAACAAAATTAGCCACAGCCGATCGCTGTGGCTATGGTTTTATTTCAGGAGGACAGCACTATGAAACAAGGAATTCATCCAGATTACAAGGTTACGACGGTTCACTGCGCCTGCGGTGAATCGTTCCAGACCCGCTCCACGAAGCAGGACGTGAAGCTCGACATTTGTTCGAACTGCCACCCATTCTTCACCGGTAAGCAGAAACTCATCGACACCGAAGGCCGCGTGGACAAGTTCAGGAAAAAGTACAAGAAGGCTTAATCCGCCGGCTCAAATTGTATGGTCCTAAAAAAGCCTGAAGCGAGGTCCCTGTCTTGTCAGAGAAATTAACCATAGGTGGCCAAGCAGTGCTCGAAGGTGTGATGATGCGCTCACCACACGTCTTCACCGTAGCCGTGCGCAAAGGCGGCAAACCCGGGGCGGAGATCGCGGTGTTCACTCAACTGCTCACGCCGCTCGGAGAACGGTTCCCCCTGCTGAAGAAAAAAATCATCCGCGGCTCGGCAGCGCTCTTCGAAGCGATGTGGCTTGGAATACGAGCGCTCAATTTCTCGGCGAACGAAGCGCTTGATGGCGACGACGGAAAGAAAGAAGAGATCAGCCCTCTTGCGATGGCGGGGACCATCATTCTGGCGCTCGCCTTCGCTTTGGGACTCTTCTTGGCGCTTCCTCTCCTGCTCACCAACTTGCTCGGCGCAAAATATGATGCCGTCAGCAGGAACAGCATCCTCTTTAATCTTACGGACGGGACCCTCAGGGTTGCGCTGTTCCTGGGATATGTGTCCGGTATCTCTTGCATGAAGGACATCCGCCGGGTCTTTGAGTACCACGGGGCCGAGCACAAGGCCATCGCAGCCCACGAGGCCGGAGTCGAGCTTACGGTGCAGAATGCGAGTCACTACTCCTGCATCCACCCGCGCTGCGGGACAAGCTTCCTGCTCACGGTGATAGCGCTTTCCATCATTCTGTTTTCGCTTATCCCGGCCAGCTGGCCCCTCTGGTCAAAAGGCCTTTCGAGGATCATACTGCTGCCGGTGATCGCCGGACTGGGGTACGAATTCATTAGGTACAGCGCCAAGAGGCGCGGACATCCCCTTATCGAGACCCTGATGCTTCCGGGCCTCTGGCTTCAACGCCTCACAACGCGAGAACCGTCGGATGACCAAATAGAGGTCGCCATCAGGGCGTTAAAAGAAGCTATTGCGATGGAACCCCGCTGACGCGGGGTTTTTTGTTGGACAATACAATCACGCTAATTGCGGAGGCACTGAGGTACAGAGAAATTATAAAGATCGCCTTTTACAGGATGAACAGGATAAGGTCGTATTTCAATCCTTTTTATTAATCCCGTTAGTTCAGCCTCACTCAATGGTAATCTCCGTGCCTCTATGATAGATTTTTCCCTATGTACAAGAAATTAGATGCAGTGGTAGAAAAATATGATGAGCTGACCAGGCTCTTATCCGATCCGGCGGTCGCAGCCGACCACCAGCAGTACCAAAAGTACTCGAAGGAGCGGTCGGACATCGAGGACGTGGTGAACCATTACCGGGCGTATCAGGAAATTCTGAAGCAGATACGAGAGGCCGAGGAGATCACTGAGGACAAAAAGTCGGATCCCGAGCTCCGTGCAATGGCTGAAACCGAGCTCAAGGAGCTTCTGCCTAGGAGCGAGCAGATGGGACAGGAACTCCGGGTCATGCTGGTGCCCAAGGACATCCGCGACGAAAAAAATATTTTCATCGAGATCCGTGCAGGAGCGGGCGGAGATGAGGCAGGCCTCTTTGCTGCCGAGCTCTTCCGCATGTACTCGCGCTATGCCGAGAAGAAACGATGGAAAGTCACCCTGCTTGACATGAGCACCACAGGTGTAGGCGGCGTGAAGGAAGTCATCGCCCAGATCCAGGGCAAGGGCGTCTACAGCAGACTCAAATATGAGAGTGGCGTACATCGCGTACAGCGTGTCCCGGCAACCGAGGCGAGCGGCCGGATCCATACGTCCACCGTGACCGTAGCCGTGCTGCCAGAGGCCGACGATGTGGATGTGCAGATCGAATCAAAGGACCTCAGGATAGACACTTACTGTTCTTCCGGGCCCGGCGGACAGAGTGTGAACACGACCTATTCCGCAGTCAGGATCACCCACATCCCCACTGGCGAGGTGGTCGCGTGCCAGGATGAACGCTCACAGCTCAAGAACCGCGAAAAGGCGATGAAGATCCTCCGTTCCCGCCTGCTTGAACGGGAGCGTGAAAAACAGGAAGCCGATACCGCACAGGACCGCAAAGCGCAGGTAGGGACGGGAGAGCGCAGCGAGAAGATCAGGACGTATAATTTCCCGCAGAGCAGGGTGACCGATCACCGCATCGGGCTTTCTCTCTACCGGCTCGAGTCTGTACTGGACGGCGACCTCGACGAGTTCATAGATGCGTTGACCGCAGCGGCAAACGCCGAACGACTGAAGAACCTGTAAGACCATTGCAGAATTCGGATTGCGGCCTATAGCTTGAAAGCCCTTATTCCGAAATCCGCATTCTGCAATTCGCAATTTATCACAGTGACGCTCGCTGAAGCGATATACCAAGCAGCACAAAGATTATCAGTGCACGGGATAAGCAATGCCAGACTCGACGCTGAAATACTTCTTTCTCACACGTTCATGAGAGACCGCGCGTGGCTCATCATCCATAGCGACGAATCTCTTGACGAGGCACAGCGGGCGCTCTTTGAGGACGCGGTCAACCGCAGGGCACTGCGGGAGCCGCTCCAGTACATCACTGGCGAGCAGGAATTCTGGGGTCTTAATTTCAGCGTCACGCCGGACGTGTTGATCCCGAGGCCGGAAACGGAACTGGTTGTAGAAGCGGCGCTCAAGATCATTCGGAAGGGAGGCAGGCAGGTTACAATTGTCGATCTCTGTGTCGGATCTGGATGCATCGCGGTGAGCCTGGCGAAGGAGACCGACGCTGCTCGCATCTTTGCAACGGATAAGTCCAATCGAGCACTGGCCGTTGCCAGAGAGAACGCGCGAAAGCATGACGTGTCGGACCGCATTCGGTTCCTCGAAGGAGATCTATTCGGACCGCTCGCTGAACTCAACCTTCAGGGGATGGTTGACATTATCGTTTCGAACCCACCCTATGTGCGCTCCGGAGACCTGCCCGCGCTTCAACCCGAGGTCAGGGACTTTGAACCCGGGCTGGCGCTCATCGCTGGCCCGAAAGGGACAGAAATTCAGCAGAGGATAATCGGCACGGCGCCGGAGTTTTTGAAAAAACATGGTGCGCTCATCATGGAGATGGGACAGGGACAGTCAGACGCACTCATAAGGATGGTAAATGACACCAACCGATACGAGATGCCGGAGATAATGAAAGACCTCGCCGGAATCGAGCGAGTGATTGTTACAAGAAAAAAATGAATCGAGCAAATCAGGATTTCTAAACTCTCAATCCTAACCCTGGCAGACCGGAACCAAAACAGACCTTTGAACAGCCAAGGCGCTAAGGTCGCGAAGGATTTTTTAATGCTATAAACAAGTAAGCCTCTGGTTTTTTCAGCGTTTCTTTCGTCCTTGCGGTAAAATTTTCGTGCTAATTTTAGATGAATTTGATTCTTTGGTAGCAATATAATATGGAAATCATCGACATCAGATCTATTTAAACTAGTTTCGATATTACAATATTCGTAATTGCTTAGTATTGCGATCTTAGAGGCTAGGATTTCTTCGGTGAAATCGAAACACAGTAAACAGCATAAACCGTTATGAAAACGATTGTAATTCAAGGCGGCATAAAACTGAGTGGCGAGGTCGTGATCAGCGGTGCAAAGAATGCTGCACTTCCGATCATTGCCGCGGGACTGTTGTGCGAAGGCGGACACACAATAGCCAATGTCCCTCACCTGGCTGACGTTACCACGCTCGGGAAAATCCTCCAGAATATGGGGATAACGTTCGAACGGCAGGGTCACAATGTCCGCCTCGATTCGAGCAGACTTACAAACCCCGAGGCGCCTTATGACCTCGTGAGGACCATGCGCGCATCGGTGCTCGTGCTCGGGCCACTCGTGGCGCGCATGGGCAAAGCCCGGGTTTCGCTGCCGGGCGGGTGCGCCATCGGCGCCCGCCCCATCAATCTCCACCTAATGGGACTCGCTAAGCTCGGAGCCGCAGTTGAGATCGAACACGGATATGTGGTCGCAAAAGCAAAAAAGCTCCGTGGGGCGCATGTCTATTTCGACACGGTGACCGTGACCGGAACTGAGAATATCCTAATGGCAGCGGTGCTCGCGAAGGGGGAGACCATGATCGAGAACGCTGCGCGCGAGCCTGAAGTCATCGACCTTGCCAACGCCCTCATGCAGATGGGCGCAAAGATCGAAGGCGCGGGAACGGATATCATCAGGATTCAGGGTGTCGAGAGCCTAGTGCCCATGAGTTACACTGTGATGCCCGACAGGATAGAGACAGGAACATTCGTGATCGCCGCAGCCATCACAGGCGGTACACTTACGATCAAGAACTGCTTCCCCGGACACCTCGACGCTGTCCTGTCCAAGGTTGCCGAGGCGGGTGCCGAAATAAATACGGACAACGGAGCAATCCGCGTTAATGGCCCGCGCAAAATCAAGGCTGTGGACATCAAGACGCTTGAGTATCCGGGATTCCCCACGGACATGCAGGCGCAGTTCATGAGTCTTATGGCCCTCGCAGAGGGTACGAGCGTGATCAACGAGACCATCTTCGAGAACCGCTTCACGCACGTGGCCGAGCTCCGCAGGATGGGGGCGAACATTCTGACCGAAGGCCGGAGCGCCATCGTCAAGGGCGTGCCTAAACTTTCTGCAGCACCCGTTATGGCGACAGACCTCCGCGCGAGCGCCTCACTTATCCTCGCGGGCCTTGCGGCTGAAGGCCAGACCGTTATTTCTCGCATTTACCACCTTGACCGGGGCTATGAGCATATTGAGGAGAAGCTTTCAGCACTCGGCGCGGACATAAAAAGGGTATAATATTCCACCCACCACAGAGACCCGATGTCACAGTAGAGGCTCAACTCGAGGAACAGATTCAAGATTTTTTCTGAGCCTCTGTGACTCCATGGTTAACATATTATTTATTAAGGATTTTTTATGAAGATCATCGACTCGCAGCAGGAAGAAATCATCACCGAGCTCAAGCGGATTGTCAACCGCGGCGAAACCGCGACCGAGGAAGTCGCCACAGCAGTTCGTGAAGTAGTCGAGCAAGTACGAAAGCAGGGCGACCCGGCAGTGCTCGGATACACGGAGAAGTTCGACCGTACGGTCCTCACGCTCAAGGACGTCAGAGTTTCGCAGGATGAGATCAAGGAAGCCTACTCAAAGGTGGACGCTAAAAAGGTCGAAGCGCTCAAACTTGCAGCACAGAACATACGTGCCTTCCACGAGAAACAGAAGTCGAGTTCCTGGGTCAGTCAGGAGGCGGACGGCGTCATCCTCGGTCAGCTGGCGCGGCCTATTAGGAGCGTCGGCGTTTACGTTCCGGGCGGCAAGGCCTGCTACCCGTCGTCAGTGCTCATGAACGTGATCCCGGCAACGGTGGCTGGCGTGGAGCAACTCATCATGTGCTCCCCGGTCCCGGGCGGGAATATGAATCCCTACATCCTTGTTGCCGCGGACATCGCCGGGGTGACCGAGATATACAAGATCGGCGGCGCCCAGGCGATAGCAGCCATGGCCTACGGGACTGCGACGATCCCCAAGGTCGACAAGATCGTGGGCCCGGGCAACATTTACGTGGCAACGGCAAAACGGTACGTTTTCGGTCAGGTGGACATAGATATGATCGCCGGACCAAGCGAGATATTGATCATCGCCGACCATACGGCAAATCCGGCATTTGTTGCATCAGACCTGCTCTCGCAGGCCGAGCATGACGAGCTCGCGTCTTCCATCCTCGTCACCACGTCTCGGGATCTCGCGGAAAAGGTGGACGCCGACGTCGAGCGACAGCTCGCGAACCTCTCGAGAAAGAAAATCGCACGCAAAGCCATTGACCGGTTTGGCGCCATCGTGCTTGTCAAAACGCTACAGGAGGCAGCAGACGTTTCGAATTCCATCGCCCCGGAGCACCTTGAACTTGCTGTGGAGATGCCCTTTGATTTGTTGGCCCATATCAAGAACGCCGGCGCCATTTTCCTTGGCCACTTCACGCCCGAGTCCGTGGGAGACTATATTGCGGGACCGAACCATGTGCTGCCGACCGGCGGAACGGCGCGGTTCTTCTCCCCCCTTTCCACGGACAGTTTCATGAAGAAGTCCAGCCTCATATTCTACACACGGGAAGGGCTCGACAAGGTGGCTGAGGCCGTAATGCAGATCGCTGATGTGGAAGGGCTTGAGGCGCACGGGAACACCATCAGGGTGAGAATGGCAAAAAAATAACCGAAACGACTTAAACCATTTTTATAGGATTAGCTGGATAAGATAAAATCAGATGTTACTCCGTCATCCTGTCAGACCGTTTAAAGGAGACACAATGCCAACGAAATCGAAAAAGACCGCACCAAAGTCTGCCGCTCCGGCGGTTCCCAAGCTCAAGCTCGGCTTGCCCAAGGGGAGCCTGCAGGACTCGACCTTCAAGCTTTTCGCCAAGGCTGGATACCGAGTCCAGGTCGGCTCGCGCAGCTACTACCCGAGCATCGACGATCCTGACATCGAGTGCATCCTCGTGCGCGCTCAGGAGATGGCACGCTACGTGGACAACGGCGTGATTGATGTGGGCCTTACCGGTAAGGACTGGATCCTCGAGCAGGGTGCGGACGTGGTAGATATCGCCGAACTTCGTTACGCTAAGGGGGGGCTCACCCCGGTACGCTGGGTTGTGGCTGTGCCTGAAGATTCTGCAATCAGGACGCTCAGGGACTTGAACGGCAAGCGCATCGCCACTGAGCTCGTAGGTTATACCAAGAAGTACCTCCGGTCCAAGGGTGTCACTGCGGAGGTGGAGTTTTCTTGGGGTGCGACGGAAGTGAAGCCGCCACAGCTCGCAGACGCCATCGTGGAGCTCACCGAGACCGGCAGTTCGCTCAAAGCGAACAAGCTCAGGATACTCGAGGTCATGCTAGTATCCACCACCAGAATCATCGCGAATAAGAAATCCTGGAAAGATCCCTGGAAAAAGAGGAAGATCGACAATATGACCATGCTGCTCCAGGGCGCGCTCTCAGCCGAGGAAAAGGTCGGCCTCAAGATGAACGCACCCAAGGCGAACCTAAAGGAGATCTGCAGCCTGCTCCCCTCCATGCATGCCCCCACGATCTCACACCAGACAGACCCCCAGTGGGTAAGCCTGGAAGTGATCCTGGACGAAAAGCAAGCCCGCAATCTCATCCCGCGGCTCAAGCGCAGGGGCGCGTCGGGGATTGTGGAGTATCCGCTGAACAAAGTCATCCCTTGACATCCTGCCCTCCTTGAAGAAACGGGGTTTTACACTGCAGATGATAATAATTAAGGCGGCTCGCAAAGCCGCCTTAATTATTCAACACGTAGCTTCAAAAACTCCTCTATTGATAATCCCGCCTTCGTTGCCTTATTAACGAGAAGCACCTTCTTAACTGATGACTTTGCAAAATGGGTTCGATCCCGGTAGTCAATCTGCCGCTTGCAGGTAAATGGTGGAGTCAGCTAATATTAAGTTCGGCACCACACCATTTTAAAAAGGTTTTCAAAACAAGCGGAGTTTATTCAGTTCTTTTTCTCCCTATGTCTTATTAATTCTTCTTTAAGATGCTCAGCCTTAGTGATATTCGACTAATACGTGCAATTCGACTTCATGTATCTTCTGGTTCTGGCTTATCCGTATCAGGTATCCAATTATGTCATTTTCTCCTTGTGCAAGATTTCCGATTCTTGTATATTGCATGAGAACCCATGAAATCATCAAAGATAAAAGAGATCATCAGGCTCATCAAACCGCAGGTACGCAAGCTTGCTGCGTATCATATTGATGAAACGCCATGCCGCATCAAGCTCGACGCCATGGAGAATCCCTTCCCTCCCCCGGTTCACGTCAACCGCGAGATCGGGAGAGCGGTGCAAGAAGCGTTCATTAACCGCTATCCTGACCCATCGGCGGTAGGGCTGAAGAAGGCGATTGCCGCGCTCTGGGGCATGGATTCGGACCTTATGATTCTCGGCAACGGCTCAGATGAACTTATTCAAGCGATAATCCTCGCATTTGGCGGACCGGTGATCATCCCCGTACCCACCTTTGCGATGTACGAGATCACTTCCCGAGCGCTATCACAGGACGTTGTCGCTGTACCTCTCGAAAAGGACTTTTCCCTCGATGCCGACAAGATGCTCAAAAAGGCAAAAGACGTCAAAGCAAAAGCGATCTTTCTCGCCTGCCCAAACAACCCTACGGGCAACCGTTTCTCCGATGCCGCTGTACGAAAAATCCTGCATAAGGCCGCTGCCGCCGTAGTGATCGATGAAGCATATTTTGATTTCTCCCGAAAGACCTATCTTCCCGAGCTCAGGAAGTTTCCGAACATGATCATCCTCCGCACACTATCAAAGATAGGTTTTGCAGGCCTTCGCGTAGGAGTTTTGGCAGCCTCGCCAATGGTTATTGAGGAACTGAACAAGATCAGACTGCCGTACAACATTAACACGCTGTCACAGGCCGCTGCTGTTGCAGCGCTCAAGCACAAAAACATCATCGAACGACAGATTTCCCTGTTGATTTCAGAGCGGGAAAACCTATATAATGTTTTGTCGCAGATGAAAGGCATTAAGGCCTACCCGTCAGAAACCAATTTCATTCTGTTCAAAACATCGACTGATGCAACGCGTATCTATACGAAGCTCAAACAGGCGGGGATTCTAATAAAGAATTTAAACAGGCCCGGACCGCTCAAGAACTGTCTGCGCGTGACCTTGGGGAAACCGGAAGAGAACCGTGCGTTTATCGCGGAACTGCGTAATGTTCTGAACATTTAGGAGTTTTTGAGTTGCGGGGTTAATTCATAGACTCCTCAACTTCTGTAAGGAGAAGGTACATGCCCCGCAAAGCGACGATCGAACGTAAAACCAAAGAGACGGACATCAAGATATCCTTAAATCTCGACGGTACGGGTGCGTATAATATCAAGACATCCGTACCGTTCATGGACCACATGTTCTCCCACATTGCCAAGCACGGGTTCTTCGACCTCTCGATCAAGGCCAAGGGCGATACAGAGATCGATGATCATCACACGGTAGAGGACCTAGGCATCGCATTCGGCCAGGCAATCAAAAAATCTCTCGGTGACAGCAAGGGCATCCGCAGATACGGAGACGTGACCGTACCCATGGACGAGACCTTGGCGCAGGTGGTGATGGACCTGTCCGGCAGGCCCTACCTATCATACCAGGTCGAACTGCCGAAGAAGTACAAGCTCAAGGACTTCGACCCCGGACTGGCAGAAGACTTCTTTCAGTCTGTTGTGAACCATGCGGGGATGAACCTTCATATTCGTCTCCTTTACGGCCGCGACGTTCACCATATGCTCGAAGCCATCTTCAAGGCCTTCGGCCGCGCCCTGGACCAGGCCACGACCATCGATCCCAGGATCAAGGGCGTGCTTTCGACAAAGGGAACGATATAAAATATCTTTGGCGCTGGTGAACGCAGATTGATGCGGAAAAACCAAAATTCTACTTGGACACGGATAAAATCTGAAATATCGGATGTGACTTCAGGTTTTCAATCTACTTTTTCCGTACCCATGTGTATCCCTCAGGAATTTGATTTTCATCCACGTTCACTTGTGAAAATCTGTGTCGCGTATTTTTTATTAATTATATGATTGCTATTATCGATTATGGAATGGGAAATCTGCGAAGCGTTCAGAAAGGTTTCGAGCGCATGGGCCATGAAGTCGTGGTCACGAACGACGCGAAAACGATCATGGATGCTTCGAAAGTTGTACTGCCCGGAGTAGGAGCCTTCCCTGACTGTATGCGAAATCTCGAGGAGTACGGCCTCATCGATGCAGTGCACAGGACGATCAGGTCCGGCAAACCCTTTCTCGGCATCTGTCTCGGCCTCCAGCTTCTCTTCACGGAAAGCGAGGAGTTCGGGCTTTCGAAAGGGCTGGATATCATCAAAGGCCGCGTGATCCGGTTCAAGGGGCCGGAATTCGCGGATCTCAAGATCCCGCATATGGGCTGGAATTCAATATCAATCAAGCGGCAGGTCCCGGCGCTTCAGGATGTCCCCGACAACAGCCATGTGTATTTCGTGCACTCGTTCCACGTGGTGCCTGAAGACAAAAGTGTGATCGCAACGACAACGCCCTATGGTATCGAGTTCGTATCGAGCATCTGGAAGGACAATATTTTCGCTGTCCAGTTTCATCCAGAGAAGAGCCAAAGCTTGGGGTTGTCGATCCTGAAGCGGTTCGGAGAGCAAAAGGCTTGATTTCACGGCAACGGACGCGGGGGAGGACAAACGAATTGACAATGAAAGAAAGCAAAGGAATATTTGACGACTCTAAGCAAGGCGCGCAGCTTTTTTTCCCCAAAGCCATTTGGGATTCCGTCTGCGTCCTCTGCGATAAATATGTTTTGATGTTTTTATGTTAATCATCCCTGCAATTGATTTAAAAGAAGGCAAGTGCGTGCGCCTCGAACAGGGACTTATGGAGAAGGCCACGGTCTACTCTGAAGATCCGCCGACTGTGGCAAGGCATTGGGAGTCCCAAGGTGCAGAGCTCCTGCACGTCGTAGACTTGAACGGAGCCTTTGCCGGCGTACCGAAGAACCTCGATGCCATCAAGGCCATTCGTGCCGCCATCAAGATCCCGATCGAGGTCGGTGGCGGCATAAGGGATATAACCACGATCAACACCCTGGTCTCCGTCGGGATCGACAAAATCATTCTCGGCACGGCAGCCATCGAGAACCCTGCTTTTGTACGGGAAGCCTGCGTGAGATTCCCGGGAAAGATCATCGTGGGCGTCGATGCCAAGGATGGCATGGTCGCGATCAAAGGCTGGGCCGAAGTCACCAAAGTAAAGGCAATTGACCTGGCGAAGCAGATGCAGGACTATGGCGTCATTGCAATCATCTACACCGATATCAGGCGCGACGGCATGCTCTCAGGCCCGAATATTGAGGCTACCAAGGCGCTCGCCAAGGAGATCCATATCCCGGTCATAGCCTCCGGCGGCGTTCACACAATGAAGGACATTGAAAACCTTCTTACGGTGCGATACTCCGGCGTGAGCGGGGTGATCACTGGGAAAGCGATTTACAGCGGCTCCCTCGATTTGAGGGAAGCCATATTGTTTGTCAAGCTAAACGACAACCGATGCGTCCGGTAGCAGGCACTCTAGTTTCTCGCATAGCACGCAGAGTTCTCAAGGAGAAGCATTCAAGATGAGACCGGTCTTACTCTGGGTCCTTCACCTCTCTGCAGGAGCATGACCCTTTTGCTGTGCTTTTGGTATCTTTTTTTCGCGAAACATGAGATAAAAAAATAAAATGCTGACAAAAAGAATAATACCCTGCCTCGATGTGAAGGGCGGCCGTGTCGTGAAGGGTGTCAGTTTCGTGAACCTGATCGATGCAGGAGACCCCGTAGAAAACGCCAAGTTCTATGACGAACAGGGCGCGGACGAACTCACTTTCCTGGACATCACCGCCTCCCATGAAGAGCGGGGCATCATCCTCGACGTTGTGCGCAGGACGGCGGAGCAGGTCTTTATGCCTCTCACCGTCGGGGGAGGGATCAAGAATTTGGATGACATCCGAAATCTCCTCCTGGCCGGAGCGGACAAGGTCTCGATCAACACAACTGCGGTGCACGATCCTGAGTTCATCAAAGCGGCATCCATGCGCTTCGGCAGCCAGTGCATTGTCGTTGCCATCGACGCCAAGCGCGTTGTCCTGCACGACAAGAGTTTCAAGCCTCCGCTTAAATGGGCCGATGATCCAAAATACAGGTCGCTCTTCCTCAGTGATTCCGCAATCCACAATCCGACATCCGCAATGCAGTGGGAAGTCTACACTCATGGCGGAAGGAAGCCCATGGGTATTGATGCTGTCAAGTGGGCACGGAAAATGGAAGAGTACGGAGCTGGAGAGATCCTGCTCACAAGCATGAACCAGGACGGTCAGAAAACGGGTTATGATCTAGAGCTGACCCGCGCTGTGGCCGAAGCAGTCACGATTCCAGTCATCGCCTCCGGCGGCGTCGGGAACCTGGAACATATCTATGATGGATTCACGAAAGGCAAGGCCGATGCCGCCCTCGCAGCCTCTATCTTCCACTTCCGGGAATATACCATCAGGCAGGCGAAGGAATATTTGAAGGAACGGGGTGTGCCGGTCAGACTATAGCGTTGTATGCAAATACCATGCATTGATTCAGGTCACAGAACAGCGCGGGATCACTCAAACAGCACGTTGTCATTTTTCTTGATTTCTCTCTCAGAATCTGCAATTGAGTAGTTTTATATAAATATATAGATTATTTTTCATAATCGGCCGTATGCGGTGCATCTGCTAGGTTTAGACATGACCACGGTAAGACCATTAACCAATGAGGAGCGCCAAGCTTTGATAGCCAAGGCAGAGAACCCACTCACTCTGGGCAGTGCTTTGTTTATGGCGGCATTGTGCTCAGCAATCAGTATCTGCATCCTTTACGCCGTTAACCACGTTCTGGGCTTCTTAAGTCTATACTTCCCTGCTCTTTTTTCAATTATCATTGTTGCCTGGCTTGTCTACAGCATTCGCTCTTACATGAAATTACGTCGCAGTTTTTCACTCACCTCCTATCAGGATGATCTAGCCGGCGGTGTCGCCGAGGTGACTCGCTTCCATGCCACGAAGGCGATCAGAGTTGAAGAATTGGAGGATGAAGGCGGTGGTTATTTTCTTCATCTGAAAGATGGTCGCACCCTATTTTTGCGGGGTCAATATTTGTTTCATCTTGAAGAGAACAAGAAGTTTCCCTGTTCAGAGTTTGAGCTGACACGCGGCCCTAAGTCTGGTGCGCTTCTCAGTCTTGTTTGTTGCGGTTCATATTTCCCTTCCCAGAAGATGACCGCCCTCTTCAGACAACCCGATTTGCAAACGATTCCCATAGATGGAGATATTGTTGCGGTTCCCTGGGAAAAGATCGATAGGATGCCTACCTAGTATATCTCATCATCAATCTCTTTCATGCCACTATCAATCTGAGCGAAGCGAAGAACCTCGCCTATGAACTGCCCGCCACTAAATCGCTGTCGCGACTGTAGTGGGGGTTTCACGGTTCATGCAATGATACTCCGTTAACAATATATAATGTATAGTGTCCTTCCTGATATTTTCTCCATCTGTCATTATTTAGAAGAGTAGGCAACCAGGTGTTATCGCTAGTTTACAATTGTTGTAAATGGGACAAAAGCAAAGGCGGGATGAATTCATCCCGCCTTTGCTTTTGTCCCGGCAAAGAACTACTTTTTCGCTGCAATCCCTTTCTGAATCGCCTTCACCACGCCATCGCTGCTCGTCTCGCGGATGGCAACCAGCATGCCTTTCTTCTCGTAGTATCCGATAAGCGGTGCTGTTTTTTCGTTGTAGACATTCAGCCGTTTGGAAATCGCCTCCACGGTCTCGTCGGCGCGCTGAATCACCGGGCTGCCGCACTTCTTGCACTTGTCGCCGGGGGCCGGCGGGTTGCTCTTCACGTTGTAGATCTCCTGGCAGGAGGGATTCGAGCACGTCCGCCGCGTGGTTAGGCGATCGAGAATCACGTCTCGCGGGACATCGATGTTCGCCACCAGGTCGAGCCTGATTTTGAGTTTCTTGAGCAAAGCATCGAGCGCGTCAGCCTGCGGAATGGTTCGTGGGAATCCATCGAGCAGGAATCCTTTTTTCATATCTGGTTCCTGAAGCCGCTGCTCCATGATGCCCATGATCAATGAATCGGGGACCAAGTCGCCCCGGTCCATATATCCCTGGGCCTCTTTGCCAAGCGGCGTGCCAGCTTTGACCGCACCCCGGAGAATATCCCCAGTCGATATCTGCACCGAACCGTCAAGTGCCGTCAGAAGCTTCGCCACCGTGCCCTTACCCGCGCCCGGTGCACCCAATAAGATGATACGCATGTGACCAACCTCCTCGAAAATGTTGTAATTGATTTAAGACGGCCATTATCTTACGAACCAGCAAAAAAATCAAGAAGAAATGTTTCTTATGAAATGGATTCTCCGGCTCTCTTTTTTCCCTCCCCCTCAGATTTTTCGTAACTCTCTCTGCAGCTGAACGGTGCAACCGGCACCAGGCACGAGCGGTAACAAAAGGAACAGCAGAGGCCTCCGGACTCCGTATTTATCACCTAATAAAAAAACCGGGACCCCTGCTGATGAGAGGTCCCGGTCTGGACGATCCATTTCTTGAATCGCGGAGATATTAGAGATCGTAATACAGGAAGAATTCGTAGGGATGGGGTCGAAGACGGAGGGCATCCACTTCCTTGGATCTCTTGTAACTTATCCAGGTCTCGATGGCGTCCTTGGTGAACACATCGCCCTTCAGAAGGAAGTTGTGGTCTGCCTCGAGATTATTAAGGGCCTCGTCAAGCGAGCCCGGCATAGTCGGCACGCTCGCCAGTTCTTCGGGCGCCATATCGTAGATATCCTTGTCGAGCGGTTGGCCCGGATCAATCTTGTTCTCGATACCATCAAGGCCAGCCATCAGCATGGCCGCGAACGCTAGGTAGGGGTTACAGGATGGGTCGGGGAAGCGGACCTCGATACGCTTTGCCTTGGGGTTCGCGCTGTACATAGGGATGCGGACGGAGGCCGACCGGTTACGGCTGGAGTAAGCCAAATTCACCGGAGCCTCAAATCCCGGGGTTAGACGCTTGTAGGAGTTCGTTGTTGGGTTGGTGAACGCAGCAATCACCTTCGCGTGCTTCAGGATGCCGCCGATATAGTTCAGTGCAAGCTGGGACATGCCCGCATAGCCATCGCCAGCGAAAAGGGGTTTGCCGTTCTTCCAGATGGACTGATGCGTGTGCATGCCTGAGCCGTTGTCGCCGAAGAGCGGCTTGGGCATGAAGGTCACGGTCTTGCCGTGGCGCTTCGCCACATTCTTGATAATGTACTTGAAGTACATGAGCTGGTCAGCTATTTTGACCAGTGGGTTGAACCGCATGTCGATCTCGGCCTGACCGGCAGTGGCCACCTCATGATGCTGTTTCTCTACGTAGATACCAACCTTCTGCATCTCTTCCACCATCTCGGTGCGGATGTCCTCCTGGCTGTCAATGGGAGGCACCGGGAAATAGCCTTCCTTGTGGCGCGGCTTGTATCCCAAGTTCGGCTTCTCATCCCTGCCGCTGTTCCATATACCTTCCACGCTGTCGAGGAAGTAATAACCGGCGTGGGAATTCTGGTCGAAGCGGATGTCGTCGAAGATGAAGAACTCAGGCTCGGGTCCCATGTAGCAGGTGTCGCCGATGCCGGTGGACTTGAGGTACGCCTCGGACTTCTGCGCTATGTAGCGCGGATCGCGACTGTATCGCTCCTTGGTGATGGGGTCAACGATGTTGCAGATAAGCGAGAGCGTCGGATACTTGGTGAAGGGATCCATAACCGCTGTTTCGGCGTCAGGAACCACGAGCATGTCGCTCGTGTGGATCGCTTGCCATCCTCGAATGCTCGATCCGTCGAACCCGAGGCCTTCTTCAAATATGCCTTCGGTCAATTCCTCCACCGGGACGGAGAAGTGCTGCCACAGCCCGGGGTAGTCCATGAATTTCATGTCTACCATCATTGCCTTGCTCTCTTTTGCCAACTTCAGTACATCTTTTGGTGTCATTTTATCCTCCCGTTCTGAAATTCGTACAGTGACCGCTTTGGTCTTCTGTTTGCTTGCATCGCCTGCGTGTCCCGCAATCGCTGATTCCTTTTTTGCCGATTTTTTCTCGAGTGGTTTCTGGGCTGTTGCGTTCTGGATAGCTTTCCGGGTACTGCTCCTTTTGCCCGTTTTCTTCTTTTTACTTTTCATATCGCAGCTTCTCCCCGCTCACCGGTGCGAATGCGAATCACTTCGTCAACAGAAGTAACGAAAATTTTCCCATCCCCGATTCGTCCCGTCTTGGCCGTAGTCTCGATGGTCTCGATAATCTTGGCTACCAGATTGTCGGCGGCGATTGTCTCGATCTTCACTTTTGGGAGGAAATCCACCACATACTCTGCTCCCCGGTAAAGCTCGGTATGACCCTTCTGCCTGCCGAACCCCTTTACCTCGGTCACGGTAATGCCTTGGACACCTATGGCATTTAAGGCATCCTTTACCTCATCGAGTTTAAAAGGCTTAATCACCGCCTCAATCTTCTTCATTACTGCAACCTCCTGTCTATTTAAAAAGCAATTTTAATGCTAAAATAAAAAATGATTGATTTCAAAAGGTTATTAACAGAGAAAGGGTAGGTTTCTGCCTTATATTTAATCAGCAGCATAAATAGTAGGCAGTTCAGCTTCTGACTTTTTCGTTTTTTCTAGTTTTCTCTTCGATCTGGATTCTTTCGCCTTCCTCAAGAAATTTGGCGGAAATCTCTTTTTCGATATCGTCTTTCAGCTGCTCGAGAGAGATAAAAGATCCTTTCTTAAGCTCTGCCAGCTTGGCTTCCGCATCTCGGTAGCCAGGATTGGCGTCATGAACCCACTGGAATTGAGCAAGCGCACCTTCCCAGTTCGCCGCTCCTTGATATGCGAGACCAAGGTCGTAATGCATTCCTATGCGCTCCTGTTGTTTTCCGCCCGAGCTCTCTGAGTAATTGAGGGCTTTCTGGATCTCGGTAATGGCATTATGATATTCTCCCTTTTCCATATAACACAGCCCGAGCATATATCGGCTTTGGTCGAACTTCGGCTCTCCTTCGGGCGTCAGAGTAAACTCTCCGATGGCATCATCCAGGAGTCCCATCTCTTTATACGCCACGCCAAGATTATAGTGGGTATCCGCGTTTTCCTTGGCCACTTGCTGTTCCACGCCTTTTTTGAATTCCTCGAAAATATCGTCAAGGCTCTGGTCATCTGTAGATGTACCAGGTTGCGCAGGAACGGTGATACTGCTCAACTCATCCCTAAGCTCAGATGCAAGATCGAAGAAATCCTCTGATTTTCCCTGTTGCGTCGGGGAGCGATCGGTCCTCCGTTCTTGCCGAAGTTCCCGTCCCAGGTCAAAAAATTCGTCTTCCCCGGCCTGCTCTCCCGCTTCTTCCTGCTCCCAGCCGCCGAACTGCGTGTCTTCGTGTTCATCGCGAATGCCAGATTGCTTCTGCGCCGACTCGGACGAAACTGGGGCCGCTACTTGCTCATCAGAGGGGGGAGAAGGCGCAGGCTTCTGCTCCTGCCTGAGCTTTAATATATCAGACATCAGCGAACGGACCGCGTCCTCATCCGAAGCAGTCAAGGCCATCTCGCCCTCGGACACGCCACCCGAGACCATGCTCTCCAGCCCCTCAACAGCTTCAGCGAGCTTGGAAAATTCCTGCGTTTCCTCCTCTTCGCGCGAGATCTCGGAAAGTCTTTCTATAGCTCGCCTGTCGCTGGGAGATCGTTCTATGATCTGTGCGTAGTATTTCTTTGCCTCCTCGAACAGTCCCTGTTGATAGTAGAATTCCGCTTCCGCCCAGATCTCGCTGATATCAGATCCCGTTGCAGGCGATCCCTGGAACGAAGCTTGTTGCATCAGTTCTACGTCGGAGCGTTCTCCGTGACTTGCCTGCTCCGGTTCGGCTTCGGCTATTAGCCCCCGCTGCTCAGGTTCTGATATCGGAGATTCTTCAACAGGCAAAGACGGTTCTCCTGCTGGCACCTCGGGAGCGGGGGGTGCGTGCTCGAGAGCATCACGCTCTTCTACGGTACGTCCGGCCGATTGAGGCTCTTCGAAAACAATATCATCGGGGGGAGGGGCAGCCGCTAACGGCGCTATCTCGGGCTCGAAGGGGGTCATCTCGAGATCACCAAATGTAACCTCAGGGGGATGGACTTCCGGAGGCATGGTCTCTTCCGCAGATTGCCCCTCAACGACGAGCGTATCTAATGTCGATTCTTGTGTTCTTACAGCCTCTGAGGGGGACGGCGGCGCCTCTATCTCAACGGCCGGAGCCACTCCAAGTCTTGCTGCAATTCCCACATGGCCCGGGTCCATCTCCAATGCTGCTCGGAGCAATGGCTCAACCTGGTCCTGCATGCCTCTTTTTGCATAGATATCAGCAAGGACGAGGACATGATCCGCAGCCTTCCGCACCTTGCCCTGCTCTTGATACATGTCCCTCAGCTTGATGCGTATCTGTAAGTTTTCTGGGAACTTTTCGGCCATCCCCTCAAGCATCTCTACGGCCTTGACAGCAAGTCCGTACTTGATGAGAACTTCGACTTCCGTGAGCGCCTCTGCAATGACGGGGTCTTCGTCTGGAATAGGCGATGACTGAGAAGCAGACGATGGCATAATGGGGACAGCAGGCGGTGTTTCTACAGTTGCAGGCGCAGGTCCCACAGGTGCCGGCTCAGAGATCACGGGCACCTGTCCAGCCGGTGTCGCTTGCAGGCTTTCGAGCCGCTGTTGCGCATCCGCCATGTCAGGCGCCATTTCGAGTGCACGGACAAGAACGTCCTTTGCTCCGCCCTTATCTCCATCCTCAATCAGAATCTCCGCAGCATGTATGAGTTCCTTTGCTGCGTCGTTCCCTCTGGCAACCCTTTTGTAATATTCGCTCAGTTTGCAATGCCCCTCGACGCTCCGCGGTACCTCAGCGACGAAGCCCTTGAGCACGGTCTCAGCCGCGTCGAATTCTTTGTTTTCCTCCATAATATTCGCCATGGCCGAGACCTCGGTGAGCGCCTTATCATAGTTCTTTTTCGAAAGGTAATGATGGTAGAGTTTCTCGCGTAGGTCTATCCTGCTGGAATCTAGGGAGAGCAGTTTCTTGTATACGTCCTCTGCATCGGCATCACGGTCTGTCTTGGCCAGAGCATCGAGGTATATATTGATGAGTTCTTGGTTGGATGGGTCGTCCTCAAAGGCCGGCTTGAGCGCCTTACATGCCTCCACGAACTTCCCTTCCTTAAAATAAATGATCCCGACCTTATGGTATACTTTTTTGTTGTTCGGATCCAGGGCGAGGACCTTCTCAAAGACCTGCCGTGCGTCCTTGAAAGCGCTCTTGGACATATGCACGTCCGCGGCCTCAAGGTAGGCATCGACCGCCTCTGTCTTCATGTTTTCCTTCGCGTACATGTCTCCAAGTTTAAGTCTGAAGGCGATGTTGGAGGGGTTCAGGTCTGCCATCTTCTGGTAGATGCCTAGGGCCTTGATGGTATCATGATTGTGCGTGTAGTAATCGGCAACGAGCTTGTAGCTTTCGAGAGCATTGCCCGTGAGACCCTTCTCCACATTCAGGTCTCCGAGAGCGAGGTGTACTTCAATCTGCTTGGGATCTATGTTGAGGACTTTTTTGTAAAGCGCAATCGCCTTGGAGGTGAATCCGTCGGACGCCAAAATGTCCGCAGCCTTCTTATATGCATCGACCGCCTCCGCTTTCGCGTTTTTTTTAAGGCAAAGGTCGCCGATCGTATTAAAGGCATTGGCATCGTTCGGTGATTCCTTGATGAACTTCTTCCACTCGGCAAGGGCCTTATCAAACTGGCCCTTGACCGCAAATTTCTGCGCTTCCTTAATAACGGCATTTCTATCAATAGCCATATTGCTTAAAATACCACAAAGGCATCCAATGTGTCAATATTGACTACCATATCTTATGCCTTGATTTTAAAAATAAATCATGTTAAATATTATACATATATGGCTGTACGCGAGATACGAAAATACCCTGACCCAGTGCTCCATCAGAAAACCGGCCGCGTCGGGACCATTGACGGCAAGCTTAGCCGCCTTATCGAGGACATGGTTGAAACCATGCATGCCGCACCCGGCGTCGGGCTCGCCGCCAACCAAATCGGCGTGCCCCTCCAAGTCGCGGTAATCGATCTTAGCATGCAGGAGGAACCGGTACGGCGCCATCCGCTTCTCGTTATCATTAATCCCGAGATTGTTTCCCTGGAGGGGACCGTCATTGAAGAAGAGGGGTGCCTCAGTATTCCGGAGTATTCGGAGAAAGTAAAGCGCGCCCAGAAAGTCAAAGTACGCGCGCTGGACCGTGAAGGAAAATTGTTCGAGATCGAGGCGGAAGGACTCTTGGCAAAGGCCCTACAGCATGAAATCGACCATCTCAATGGCCTCCTGTTCATAGACAGGCTGAGCCCCCTCAAGAAGAACATCTTTAGGCGAAGGCACAGGAAGGCTGTGGCGGAAAAGGCATAGCAGAATAAACACCAAACCGGAAGCGCCAATTTCCAGGTAAATCCCACATACCATGTACCAAATTCCTAACTATACTATTTTGAATTTGGACATTGTTCGGGATTTCGTGTTTGAGATTTGGGATTTTATCTTGTATCGGCCATAACCAGGGAGGAGGTAGTGCTGAGCCAATGAGGCTTGTATTCATGGGCACGCCGCGCTTTGCGGTATCACCGCTACAGGCCCTTGCAACAGCGGGCCATGACATTGCCGGTGTGGTAACCAGCATCGATAAGCCAGCAGGGAGGGGACGTGCCATGACCAAGCCGGCGGTAAAAATCGCTGCACTCGAAATAGGCCTCAATGTCTACCAGCCGAGTCGTGCGCGGGATCCGGAGGCCATCGAAAGCCTTCGCCGATTAGCCCCCGAAGTTATCGTTGTGGCAGCGTACGGGCAGATACTCCCGAAGGAGATCCTCGAACTTCCGAAGTATGGTTGCATCAATATCCACGCCTCGCTCCTGCCGCTCTATCGCGGCGCCGCACCTATCAACTGGGCGATCATCCACGGCGAGACGCGGACCGGCAATACCATCATGCAAATGGAAGAAGGCTTGGACACGGGACCGATCCTTTTGCAGGAGGCCATCCCCATCGATCCGAAAGACACGGCGGGAACACTGATGGAGAAGCTTTCAGCTCTCGGCGCGAAGCTTATCACCGCTGCCCTGCCGCTCATCGAGGCAGGGAAGCTTACACCCGAGCAGCAGGACAGCTCAAGGGCAACGTTTGCGCCGCTGCTGAGGAAGGAGGATGGCCTTATAAACTGGAAGCTTTCGGCGCCGGAGATTCACAACCAGGTGAGGGGGTTAACTCCCTGGCCAGGCGCGTATACGTTCTTAGACGAAACCATGGTCAAAATCCTTGAGACCGAAACCCTCCAGGGGAGGGGAGAGCCGGGCAGGATTCATGAGGGAATGCAGGGCAGCCTTGACGTGGGCACCGGAAGTGGACTGGTGCGCATTCTCCGGGTACAGCAGGCAGGCAAAAAACCTATGGATGCTGCAGACTTTCTGCGTGGGCACCGGGGAATTGAAGGGAAAAAATTTAAGACCGAACAAAGGACGCATGGCACAAAGGTCTAAGCGCAAAGATGCTGTCTGTACGTTGCTCCGTGCCCTATGCAGGATGCCGAAACGGACATCGTAGCCGTTACCTTCTCTTTTTCTTTACATTATGTCCGAACCCAAGAAAAGAATCTTCATTGGCCTTATCGTCTTTACCGTGTTTCTAATCACCGCGGTCACGGTAGGTCTTTATCTGATCCCCTACATCGGGCTTAGGAACATCCATCCCCTCGCGCCCAGGATCGTCTGTGTTACCATGGGTACGGTAATCGGTGCACTCATTCTGGGTGTTACGCTCCTGATCCTCACGCTTGTCAGGGGGCGGGAGATTTTTCTTGCAACAAAGCTGAGGGGTATCGTAATAGAAGTGCTCTTCCCGATTATGATAGTCGTGGGCAAGCTCCTCGGGATATCCAAAGAGAAAATACAGCAATCCTTCGTCGAGGTAAACAACCTTCTCGTCCGGGCCAAATGCAGGGACCTAAAGCCGAAACGTATTCTCCTTCTGATGCCGCACTGCCTGCAGTTCAACGATTGTGCAATTAAAATCACGAGCGATGCCTACAAGTGCCAGGCCTGCGGCAAATGCAAGATCAAGGACCTTGTCGTCCTCGCGAAGAACCATGACGTGCATCTCTCAGTTGCAACGGGAGGCACCCTGGCACGGAGGCGGGTGGCGGAGGCCAAACCCCATGCCATCATCGCCGTAGCCTGTGAGCGGGATCTGACGAGCGGCATTCAGGACGCTTACCCCCTCCCCGTTATCGGGATCCTGAACGAACGCCCGTTCGGCCCGTGCTTCAACACGAGCGTTGATATCAGCAAGGTCGCCGAGGCGCTCCATTTCCTCGCGAACGGCCATTGTGAATCCCGTGACACACAAGGATAAACCTCGGGAAAATGCCCTTGAAATACTTCACCGTCTTGAGGAAGGGGGCTTCGTTGATGCGTATCTAGAACAAACGCGTCAGGACTTCGATGTTCGCGACAGTGCTTTTATTCTCGAACTGGTATATGGAACGCTTAGGAACAGGGCACTTCTTGATTGGATCCTCAATCGTTTTTCGGCGCAACATGTTGAGAAGGCGGACCGGTGGACCAGAAACATCCTTCGCCTCGGTGCATACCAGATGCTGTTCCTGGACAAAGTGCCGGTAAGCGCGGCCGTAAACACGTCGGTCGACCTGGCAAAACAGTACGGAAAGAAGCACAGTTATGTGAATGCTCTGCTCAGAAATCTGGATAGAAACAGAGGCGCTATCTCCTATCCGGGACCGGACGACAGAGCTCGGCAGCTGGCTGTACTGTATTCACACCCAGAGTGGTTAGTGCGACGCTGGACAAAGCGGTTCGGTGCGGAAACGACAGAAGCATTTCTACTGGCAAACAACCATCCGGCTCCGCTCGTTGTGAGAACGAATACGATCCGGACAACCAGGAGGGAGCTCAAAGCCTCTCTTGGCTCCGAAGGTGTAATAGCAGTTGAAACGCAGTATTCCCCGGTCGGGCTTGAACTTGTCTCCGGGTCGGGCATCCAGGCGCTTTCATCATATCGAAAGGGCTGGTTCATGGTACAGGATCAGGCGGCCCAGCTCATCGGCCTGATGCTCTCGCCACAGCCCGGCGAGACCGTGCTTGATGCGTGCGCCGCACCCGGAGGCAAGGCAACGCACCTCGCCGAGATTATGCAGGACAGGGGAACGCTTATTGCGCTGGATTCCGATGCCGGAAGGATCGAGAAAATTCGTGAGAATATCCGGAGACTCGGGATAACTATCATCAAGACGGTACAAGGAGACGCGGTACGATACACGAATGAGGCGTTCGACAAAATCCTGATTGATGCGCCCTGTTCGGGCCTCGGTGTGCTTCGCAGGCATCCCGATGGTAGATGGACCAAGAGCGTGCGGACAATCAGCGATCGCAGAGCCCTTCAAAAGCAGATACTCAAAAACTGCGCTGGACGCCTGAAACCCGGCGGTGCATTCGTCTATGCCACCTGTACCACCGAGCCGGAAGAAAACGAAGACGTGATCGCTGATTTCCTGCACACGAGGAGCAGAGAGTTTATAATTGATGATGTCCGGCCGTATCTGCCGTCAGCAGCAGCCCCTCTGGTTGGCAGCGACGGTTTTTTCCGCACTTTCCCCAATGAGCCGGAAATGGATGGGTTCTTTGGCGTGCGGATAGTGAGGAAAAGCTGATGCCGGATACCCGATGCCGAATGCCGGGTCGTGATTGTATCGAAGTAAATCCTGAATTTATCTGGCATCCGGCATCAAACGTCGTCCTTCAGATGATTTATATCTTCTCCTTGCATCTTATTTTCAGTATGGTAAAATACGAGTTCTTACCATGAAACGGTTATTGAGAGGTATGGGCATTTTCCTTGCGCTGGTCGGTGTCGGGATCGTAAGTGCACTGGCAGTTGTTGCCTTGCTTCTCCGTCAGGAAGAGGTTCGAGTCCCCGATCTTACTGGCCAGGACATCGTGACCGTGATCGAGACGCTCACCATGCAAGGGCTTCAGCTCAAGGTTGAGGGGCGGGAGCCGCACCCCACCCTCCCTAAGGACGCCGTGATCTCCCAGATACCGGCGCCGGGGAGTGGGATAAAAAAAGGGCGGCAGGTCCGTGTGGTAGTGAGCCAAGGGCCAAGCGAGATGCAGGCACCGAAGCTCGTTGGCGAACTCTACCGCAAGGCGGAGATCATGATCCGGCAGGCTGGCTTTTACCCCGGGAACCTGTCGCGGGTGTCGTCAGAGAGCGTGGAGAGGGATATCGTCATCGCTCAGGCCCCCCCTGCGGGGAGTCAAGTCAGTAAGGGCGGCACAATCAGCATGCTCGTCAGTTCAGGCAAGAGGGTTCCGGTGCTCGTCACACCGAAACTGATCGGGAAAAAGGTCGAAGAGGCCGTCAGAATCGTCGACCTGGCAGGATTACAGCACCGGATCGTGTACAAGACATCGGGTAGCAGGCTCATGACCGCGGAGCGCGTTGTGGTCAATCAGAAACCAAGCGCCGGATATCCTGTACCGTCAGACGGTACAGTGGATATCATCGTAAGCAAGTAGTATAAAGCAAGCAGTACGCATAGTCCGGAACCAAAATAAATTCTAAAGATTAACATCTAAACTCATTTGCTCAGTGTAATCTGATGCTTGGCATTTGAAATTGAGAGGATATCATTAAATCAAAAGGACCGTCATGCCACAGAAGATCAAGGTAGCACCGTCTATCCTCTCAGCCGATTTTTCCCGGCTCGGTGAAGAGATCAGAGCCGTCGAGGCAGCCGGTGCCGATATCATTCACGTTGATGTGATGGATGGCCACTTCGTGCCGAACATTACCATCGGGCCAATGATCGTCCAGGCAGCGAGAGAGGTGACGAAACTGCCGCTCGATGTGCACCTCATGATAACCAACCCTGAGCTGTACATCGCGGATTTCGCTAAGGCAGGGGCTGACTATATTACAGTGCACGTCGAGATCGCATTTCATCTGAATAGGTTGGTTCAATCGATCAAAGAGCACAAAGGAATCAAAGCGGCGGTATCGCTTAACCCGGCCACGCCGCTCTCGAGCCTTGACTATACCCTTGAAGATCTCGATATGGTGCTCATCATGTCCGTGAACCCCGGCTTTGGCGGCCAGGCATTCATTCCCTCAGCGCTGGACAAGATCCGCACCCTTCGGAAACTAATCGACGAACGGGGGCTCAATACCAAGATTGAGGTGGACGGCGGGGTGAAGCCCGACAACGCAGCCGAGATTATCAAGGCTGGTGCCGATATTCTCGTCGCAGGCTCGGCGATATTCGGTATGAAGGATTATGCTGCGGCAATCAGGGGAATACGAGGAAATTAAATTCTAAATTCGAAATCCTAAATTCTAAATAAATTTTAAGCTCAACTGCTTACAAACAATTAGTGTATTGTGAATTATTTGTTTAGGATTTCGATACGAGAAATCAGGTTTTGTTTAGTAAGGAGGTCCCCTTGTCTATCAAAAAACATACAACCAAAATGCCCTTCGAGCTCAAGGATGTAAAAGAGCCCGTCCTGTACCGTGATATGTTCCCCTTCTCGAGCGTACCGCGGGTCGTGCTTGAGGACCGGCTCATCCAGACTAACATTCCGAAAGATATCTGGATCACGGACACCACGTTCCGCGACGGTCAGCAGTCGCGTCCGCCCTATACGCCCCAACAGATCGCGGACATTTTCGACTTCATGCACCGGATGAGCGGCCCGAACGGTGTGATCCGGCAGACCGAGTTCTTTCTGTACTCTGAGAAGGATCGCGAGGCGGTACGGCTCTGCATTGAACGGGGTTTCCGGTATCCCGAGATCACTGGCTGGATAAGGGCGAACAAGAATGATTTCAAGCTCGTGAAAGATATGGGTCTCAAAGAGACCGGCATTCTCACCTCGTGTTCGGACTACCACATCTTCCTGAAGCTCAATATGTCGCGAAGGGAAGCGCTCAAGCAATACCTCGACATCGTTGGTACGGCACTGGAACAGGGAATCACGCCCCGTTGCCACCTCGAGGACATCACGCGAGCCGATTTTTATGGCTTTGTCATCCCTTTTGTTCAGGAACTCATGAAGCTCTCGGAATCGACGAACGTCCCGATCAAGGTCAGGGCCTGCGACACTATGGGCTACGGCTTTCCCTTCCCCGGCATGGCGCTGCCGCGCGGCGTCCCCGAAATCTTTTACGCCCTCATCCATGACGGTGGAGTGCCGTCAGAGCAGCTCGAGTGGCACGGCCACAACGATTTCCACAAGGGGCTGATCAACGGCGTTTCAGCGTGGATGTACGGATGCGCATCGGTGAACGGTGCGCTCCTAGGGTTCGGCGAGCGCACGGGCAATACCCCCGTCGAGGCCATGCTCATCGACTACATCAGCCTTACGGGGAACGATGCGGGCATCGACACCACGGCGATCACCGAGATGGCCGAATACTTCCGGAGGGAAATGGGTTTCCCCATTCCGTCCAATTATCCCTTCGTCGGATCGGAATTCAACTCCACGAGCGCGGGGATCCATGCCGACGGTATGATGAAGAACGAGGAGATCTACAACATCTTTGACACGACGAAGATCCTTAGGCGTCCCATGGGCGTCATCATTACGGACAAGTCGGGAATTGCCGGCATCGCCCACTGGGTGAACAGCCACCTCGAGCTCGATGCTGACAAGAAAATTGACAAGCGACATCCTGGTCTCGCCAAGATACACAAGTGGGTAATGGAACAGTATGAGGAGGGAAGGACCACAAGCATTTCTCACGACGAACTTCTGGAGAAAGCAAAAAAGTATCTGCCCGAGTACTTCGTTTCAGACCTGGACAAGCTTAAGAAAAAAGCGCAGGCGATCGCTCTCCATCTCGTCGAGGAGATGGTGGAGAGGAATGAGATACGCACCATGGATCATGCACGACAGGAGGCAACAATGCAGAAGCTCCTGGAAGAGAACCCCTTTATCCAGTTCGCCTATGTAGTCAATACCGAGGGGAAAAAGGTCACCAAGAACATCACACAGATTCAATACAAGGCACAGTACGAGCATTCGGGGCTCGGCGACAGCTTCTCTGACCGGCCCTGGTTCATCAGCCCCATGAAGGACGGGAAGAGCTTCGTGTCGGACTTCTACACGTCGAAGATCACGGGCGCGCTCTGCATAACCGTATCGGCGCCCATCGCCGATGATGCAAGCAAAATCGTCGGCGTCTTCGGCGTGGACATCCGTTTCGAGGACCTCATCCGAGCGGAGTAGACCGGGGCGTTCGTTGGAAATAGCAAAAAGGGATGCGGCGTATCCGCATCCCTTTTCTTTTTTCGGAAGCCGAACATTGCAGGCAGCTCCTGCCGGCCAGTATCGTTAGATGATTGGGCGATCAATGAGTTGCCTGCCGCCTAAACACTCAACCATCTCACTCACGCTCGCATAATATCTGTTCTAAATATGACGTAAGTCCCGAATCTTGGTTATTGTTATACCATTTGTCGGTAACCTTCTTTCCATCGGCGACAATGGTCAGAACATGTTACCCATCAGCGCCATTCCCTTTCCAGTCAGGATACGGCTTGTTGTAGTTCTCCAGATATTCTACCGTATTGCCGTTTATGGTGCCCGACCGTGCCATGTGCAGGGCACCCCGTTCAATTCAATATATCCTATAGCATATACGGTGTCCTGATCTGGACATAGGTGAGTTGAATGTTGTTGGGATGAAAGGCGACTGAAACCTCTTCCACATACCGCTGATATCCTCTCCGGCAACTGCGATCGCTACTGCACATATAATAAATAGAACGACCTCGTGCATTCCCGTGGTGAGGAGCTGCTGGGCACCACGTACATCAGTCTCGCTGCCGTAATCTTCTCATGAAGTATGCGGCCGCTATAAGCAGTATCCCGGCAGCGCCGGCGCACCAAATTGCCTCTTTGTCGAACCGATTAATACGGAAAATGACAGCCGCCGCGGCCGAACCAGCCGAGAAGATGGCGAAGATGAAGCTGCGGCCGATATTGTGGATGTGCTGGAGGACGCGCACGATGTCCCGGGACCCGATCTCGACCCGTGTCTCTCCGCGGCCTGTCGTTACGAGAAAATCGGTCAACAGCTTCGGCAGTTTTATTAGCGAGCGGCCGGCAACCCCAGCTTGTTCGAAGAAGCTTGCTACCGACATCTCCTCTTCCATTATAAAGCGTTTGGCAAAAGGTGTTGCGATCTCGATGATGTTGGTCTCGGGGTCCAGCTGTGAGCCGAGGCCGTTCAGCATGCCCACGACCCTGCCGAAGAGGATGAAGTCGTTCGGGATCTGAATCGAGGGACTCAGCTGGAGCGCCTCAATGATATCGTTGCCGATCTCCTCGATATCCATGGCCTTGAACTCGCTCGGCGAAATGTCCCGGTATTTCTGGAGGGCACGTTCGGCGAACTGTACAAGCGGCTGGATATCATTGGTGAGGGGGATGAAGCCCATATCAACGAGCGAGCGCACCAGACCCCGCGCATCGCGGTCCACGATAGCGGTAAATGCGCGCCGGAGCCCCTCTTTTTTCGGCGTTGAGATGCGGTCCACCATGCCGAAGTCCACGAGTATGACTTCGGGCCCCCGTTGCACGAAGATATTGCCAGGGTGCGGATCACCATGAAACAACCCATCTACAAAGAACATCTGGGCGTAAGCCTCGGCCAGGATTCGAGAGATCTCTTTCCGGTCAATCCCCCGCCTGTCAATCATATCGAAATCGGTGATTTTGATGCCTTCGAGGTATTCGAGCGTCAGCACCTTGGATGTGGTGAACGGCCAGTACACCAAGGGTATCTTGATTCGGGGATTTTTAGCAAAGTTACGCGAAAAGGTCTCGGCGTTCTTCCCCTCTTGGATATAGTCAAGCTCTTCCATGACGATCCGTGAGAACTCGGAATAGATGACATCGAGGTTCAACTGCCGGTAGAGCACTCGAAGGATCCTGATGACAAATTTCAGCGTCTTCATGTCCGCTGCGATCACATCTTCGATGCCCGGATACTGAACCTTGACTACGATGCAGTCACCGTCGCGGAGGCAAGCGCGGTGCACCTGGCCGAGCGAGGCCGATGCTATTGGTTCTTTATCAAAAGAGGAAAAGACCTCCTCCATGGGTCCGAGTTCCTCGGTCACGCGACGGGCGATATCGGCGTAGGGTGCCGGCGGCACCTTGTCCTGAAGCTTGGAGAGTTCGTTCGTGTACTCTTCCGGAAGGATGTCCACGCGCGAAGACAAAAACTGGCCGATCTTGATGAGCACGCCGCGCATAGCGATGATTCGCTCGCGCAACATATGAGCGTTTTTAGCGTGGAGTCGCTTGAACCGCTCCTGCTTGAGGGCGGGTGATGAGAAGGCGCTCCTGATAGCGAGCAGCTTATAGCTCAAGAGAACTCTGAGAAAAAGGATAACTCCCTGAATGAACCTGCCTCGATAACGAAATAAGCGCATGTTTGCATTATACCAGATTAGGAACAGGAAGGGTATATTTGAAGATCGGAATGATTATTACCTCTAAGACGCAAAGTTCGCATGGGAAGTCTTTAAATTCTTAAATGCCAGGGTTTAAAGCTTTAAAACCTTCGCGACCTCAGGGCGGGGTCCTTCCGGTGGCCGGTTAATTTCTAAGGCCATCACGGTTCATTAATTGTCACTGCCTCGTCCCGATTAGGTAAATATTCCAATCACCGCGCCCGTCATGCACGTAGCGAGGGTACCAGCAACAAGCGCTTTCATGCCAAGACTCACGACCTCGTCCCGTCGCTCCGGCGCCAAACTCCCCAAACCGCCAATAAGGATGCCGAGGCTGCCGAAGTTGGCGAAGCTGGAAAGAGCATAGGTCATAATCAGCCGGCTGCGTGGGTCGAGCGCGTCCGCCGGGAGCTTGGCCATTTCGAGGAATGCAAGCAGCTCGTTCAGGACTGTCTTCGTGCCCATGAGATACCCGGCGGTTTGCGCTTCGGCCCAGGGAATGCCGAAGAGCCATACCACGGGCGCCATAACGAAGCCGAGAATGCGCTGGAGCGTAAGAGGCTGACCCCCGACATTGGGGAGAAGACCAATCAGCAAGTTCGCAAGATGCACAAGAGCGACCATGACGACGAGCATGGCGATGATGTTCAGGAGGAGGTGTAGGCCGTCCATGGTCCCTTTGACGACGGCGTCCATGGAACTGTTAGAATTGCGCTGGGGCATGAAGCTTCCCGACGTTTCCTCACCCGTCTCGGGGACCATTATCCGCGCGATCGTGATTGCAGCGGCAACATGAATAAAGGACGCAACGAGAATGTGGCCGAGCGGATCGGAGATTACTCCCTTTAGGATAGTGGCGTACAGGATCATCACCGTCCCAGCAATGCAGGCCATGCCCACGGTCATGAGCGAGAAAAGTTCGCTTCGCGTCATGGTCTGGAGATATGGCTTGATGACCAAGGGGGCCTCCACCATGCCGAGGAAGATCGTCGTCGAAGCGCCGAGTCCGAGTGCCCCCCCTATATTCATGGTCTTCTGGAGGATGTAGGAGAAGCCCTTCACGATGTAGGGCAGAATTTTCCAATAAAAGAGGAGCGCAGAGAGTGCGCCGATCACGAGCACGAGTGGTAATGCCTGGAACGCCAGGATAAAGTTAGCGCCCGGGTCCTGGAGCAGGAAGGGTGGAGTGCCGCCCCCTATATATCCGAACACGAAGGATGTGCCAGCCTTTGTCGCTGATTCAAGCGCCAGCACGACATTATTGAGAAGAAGGAAGAGCTTCTTGAAGATCGGGACATAAAGGAGTATGCCGGCAATGCAGAGCTGGATCACTACGCCAGTCAGCACCGTGGTGCGCCTGACGCCTTTTCTGTTATCGCTGATGAGCCAGGCGACTCCCGTGAATACCAAGAGACCGAGCAAAGCTTGAAAAAACATGAAGTGCTCCTTTAATTCTATTAATCTCCTACTTTTTTGAGATTATGCCATGCCAAAGAATAATTTTCAATTCAAAAGGCTAAGTTCAAAAAGCGGTATCGTCGGAAAAGAGGGTTCTCAGGTACAGGCTGTAAGAGGCAAAATAAAGCCAAGTAAGCACGCTTAGGCCGTTGGTGCGAAGGACACAAATGTTTCAAGTATTAAACACAAAAAATGATTCATTGATTTTCCAAATGTTTTTCTCTCAGGTGTCCGGTTTATTATCTAGGCCATGGCGCCTTAGCGGAAAAAAATTCATGCTTTCTTTATGCGGCTGGTACTATCAGTTTTTTTCACGGAGAACATGGAAAAATAAGAAATAATACCTCTTGACTTCCTGGTGTGGATATGGGAATATATCGCTTAGAAGTTCCGGATGTACTTGTAGGGAAACCGCAAAGACAGTTCGACTTTGCGGCATTTTTTTGTCCTTTTCCGTCGCTTCAATTCACAAGAAGGAGGTAGCTCATCATGGAGACAGGTACCGTAAAGTGGTTCAATGATTCCAAGGGTTTTGGATTCATTACCCGTGAAAAAGGCGGCGATGTGTTCGTTCATTTCGGCGACATTCAGGACAGCGGCTTTAAGTCGTTGGCTGAAGGCCAGCAAGTGCAGTTCGACGTTGTCGACTCACCCAAGGGCCCCAAGGCAGCCAATGTTGTAAAGCTCTAAGCTAACGCTCATACCTTTGAGACAGGCCCTGATAATTCAGGGCCTGTTTTTTTCTCTTTCCCCGTTCCCTTTAAGCTTCATACCCCAGCTTTTATTCCCCTGAACCGCTCTTACCGTTCATTCAAGACATTCCCAAGATAAAAAAAGCCCACTCGTGTTAGAAGTGGGCTTGGTTTTTTGTGCGGGATGATTATTTTGAGCCAAGGATTGCATCTTTAGCGGCTTTGGCAACCCGAAACTTGACAACTTTCTTTGCCTTTATCTTGATGGTTTCGCCTGTTGCAGGGTTTCTGCCTATGCGGGCTTTGCGCTGTACAAGTACGAGTTTGCCGAGTCCAGGTAACGTGAATGTGTTCTTTGCTTCTTTATAGGCTACCTCTGCGATGAAATCCAATATTTCACCGGCCGCCTTCTTTGTAAGTGATGCTTTCTCTGCGAGCTTCGCTACCAACTGCGATTTCGTCATTGCCTTTGCCATGTATTCCCCTCCCGTAAATTAGAATGGTATTGCCGTGCAACAACTATAAACCATTCAAAGATCATTGACAAGAACTCTTTTTAACCGAAAGTATGTGTTCCATGAAATACATCAGGAGAGATGCGCAGTCGACAGTCATACCCTGGACCCAGTGATGTAGCGCTTGATGAATCCCATAAGAAATGATCAGGGGAAAGATCTTTTGTCACAGAACGAGAGATATCATCGGCCACCCCGGCCTCGTCTGTGAAGTCGATATTCAGTACAATAAGCGGGTTAAATAGAAACCTTCAATTTCTGCATAGGTAATCATTAAAGACCTGATACCATGATTTTCCCGATAGTCAATCCGATCACAAAGCCTGACTTATCTATCAACAAACTCCACGAACCCTTTGCGCCTACGAAAGCAGGAGCAGCATAAGAATCCGTCAATGAACGGAAATTACGCAATTCTCGGTGCCAAATGAATTGGGTACCAATTCAGAGCATGACAAGTCGGATGCCCACGCCCCATCGACGAGATACTTGTACTCGTATTTCCCTGGCGACAAATTGAGCTTGATTCTCCAAACGCCGTCCTTGCCTTTTTTCATGGGCATTGAGCTGGTATTCCAAGCATTGAATTTTCCCGCAATACAGACTTTCTTGGCTTCCGGCGCGTGGAATGTAAACTCTACTTCTTGTGTGGCACCAGTCATTTGTCGTGGCCTGCTCATAGACTCTCTCATCTTCTTAACGACCTCTAACGCTGCCATATCAATTACCTCCTATCGGTAAAAGTGAACCCCATCGTACTTGCTGAATCCGTCATCATTATATTGACAGTTTTATAATAGCATATTTAATCAAAAAAAGTGTGTGCTAAGGCTTTCGTGATCGTCTTTGCCGACATGGGTTACAATTTTGTACGACAGAAGTCGCAACACGTTACATCATTAGGAAGCTTTTGTCACCATTCACATGTCAATTGATGCCATAAAGATTCTTGAGAATTACGCTCCTTGAACCCATTCGTTAATCAACGTTAACGTCTCCTTCGGTCTTCCTGCGATAATGTATTTTGAAAAAAAAGTTGAGGGGTTGGCAAAGATATTAATGTGTTGGGGTCATGGCTGATTCCAACGCCGGTGGAGCGGCTGATCCTGCTGATGGCGTAATTGTCGATCCGGACTCGGGAAGAGTGGCTGATCCTGTTGATGGCGTGGTTGTCGATCCGGACGCCGGTGGAGTGGCTGATCCTGTTGATGGCGTAATTGTCGATCCGGACATTGGTGGAGTGGCCAATCTTGCTGTCGGTGCAGTGGCTGCTTCAACTCTTGATGCACCGGCTGATTCTACCGCTTGTGCATTGGCTGATTTTATTTTTTTTGGAGCCACTAATGCTCTCTTTGTCGTAACGGATAATTCGGCCTTTAATGGAATGGCTGATTCTGCCTTTGGAGTAGTGGCTGAAGAAGAGATTATTCCCGTTGGTAATGGTAATGAAAATATCAGGATCTCTAACCTTAAAAAAAAGGATAGGAATACCAGGAGAACTGCTGAAATGAGATAAAATTCAGGATCCTGAGGAATATTTATGTGCCTCACCATAGTGACCTCCTATAAATCCGCAGATAACTTAAGCATAAGTTTATGTGATACCCATCTATTTATCTGTGATTCCGGTCACTTTCCCCATATTGTTTGAACACGTAAAAAACACGTAGTCTCGCTCTTCGGGTGGTATGGCTTGTGGTAAGCAATGCTTTGTTGACACGGGTTTTTACGGCGCGAAAGGATAAATGGAATAGTCGGTACGTTCTCTTAAATATCGATGATAATTTACATTTTTCAAAATGCCATAACTGATGAAAATAACAGCATAAGACAATCTTATTTCGGTCTAGGCCTTCGCCACGCGGACGAGTGAGTTGTTCTCGTTAAGACCGTCAATGATGGCGCCGAGGCCGGCCATGTTCCAGAGGTAATCGATGGCATCCCGAGAGATCTCTTCTCCGGGGACAAGGAGCGGGATGCCGGGCGGGTACACGGTCACGATCTCTGTGGAGACCCTGCCGGCGGAATCATCTACATTCACAAGTTCGCTGTCGGAATAGAAGGCCTCGCGCGGCGTCATGACAAAGCGGTTCTGCAGCATCGGCGGATGGACTTTGTCCAGCGGCAGGAGCGTTCCCTGAAGCCCGGTCTCCATCGAGATCACACGGAGCGCTTCCACCAGTTGGATCAGGTCGTCATGCCGATCGCCGATTGAAACAATCACGAGCACATGGAATGGATCTGCCATCTCCACCTGGATGCCGAAGCGAATGTTCAGCATCTGGGAAACGTGGTAGCCCGAGAGCCCGAGGTCCGAGACCGTGATGGTGAGCTTGGTCACGTCCATGTCCGCCATGCCGACCTGTTTTGCCCGATCCTTGCCGAAACAGGAGATGCCGGAGATCTTGTTGATCTCCGTGCGCGCCTCCTCAGCGAGCTTGATGGTGCGGTTCAGGAGCTTTTTCCCTTCCGTGGCCATCTGCATTCGGGCCAGGTCCAGGGACGCCATTAGGATGTATGACGGGCTAGTGGTCTGGAGGAGCTTGAGCGTGTTCGTCACATCGTCGATGTTGATCCTACCGGCCTTCGCGTGGAGCATGGAAGCCTGGGTCATGCCGCCCACGATCTTGTGGGTCGACTGTACGCAGAGATCGGCCCCAGCTTCGAGGGCGCACTTGGGGAGCTTGGGATTGAACTTGAGATGAGGGCCGTGTGCCTCGTCCACGAACACCAGGAGCCCCTTTTCATGAGCGTAGGGGATGATCTGCTCGATGTCGGCGCAAAGTCCATAATAGTTCGGGCTTGTGATCAGGAGCGCCCGAGTTCGTGGATTGGCGTCGATAGCCTGTTTCACTGTGTCGAAGGTTACGTTCAGGGTAAGCTTAAGATCTCGGTCAAATGCTGGCTGAAAAAAGATCGGCTGGGCTCCGCTCATGATCAGGCCAGTAAGCACAGACCGGTGGCAGTTTCTGGCTATCAAGACCTTATCACCGGGCCCGGTCGTGGACGCCACCATGGCGTGGTTGCCCACGGTCGTTCCGTTCACCAGAAAATAGGAACGGTCCGCCCCTGCCGACTTGGCGGCGAGCTCCTGCGCTTCCTTGATGACGCCAGTGGGGTTTTGGAGCGAATCGACCTCGTCGAGTGTGGTGAGGTCGATCGAGAAGATCCGCGGGCCCACGAATTTGCGGAACCGGGTGGATATGCCTTTGCCGC
>Ga0335081_10001398_pt1 | contig 38469 bp, 25 predicted proteins | sample Lox_Sample_35_FD_206713 | JGI IMG/M metagenome (GOLD analysis project Ga0335081, IMG submission 206713) | Soil microbial communities from Loxahatchee National Wildlife Refuge, Florida, United States - Lox_Sample_3.5 | ecosystem: Environmental > Terrestrial > Soil > Wetlands | place: USA...
CAGCACAATCTGCAGCTTCTCCCTGCCTGTCCATTTCCTGCGTTTCATCGAGTCCTTTCCTGCCTTTAGGACTCTCAAATTCACCGCCATCTTTCAAGGGGAGCAGTATACAACCTTGCTCGAACAGGGGTCTGCCTGTCGCATCCTTTCCGAACGAAATAGCACCTGTGCTTTTACCGAACCCGAGCCTGTGAGGATCATTCTCCACCACGTCACGGATGCCAAAGGCGACGTCAACTTTGCAGGGTTTGGAAACAACCAAATCGCTCCACATGGTTGCCGCAGTAACAATGTGGGTTCTAATCAGTGCTTCTTGCGGAACAAACGCGGCAGGCAATTCCTCGATTTTTACTGTAAACTGGACGTTGCTCGCCGTCGCGTTGGTGACTAAAAGGCACTGCGCAATTATCCAGCCCACAAACGCGTTATGAAACCTGTGCTCCATCAAAACGAAATCGCTTTTCCAATAAGCAAGACATCCAGAACAATCAACGCGACGCCCCCGATGACAAACGCCTTCCAATTCGTGCTGGAGCTTTTCTTGCGTTGAATTAAACCCACGCCAAGAAAAGCCGCGCCCACTCCGAAGATGAGGACATGTTGCAATTTCACGGTAATGGGAAATTACTTGCTAGGTCGAACTTTTGCCCACATCTCGAAGTCTATCGATTTCTTGCTGTCGCGCCATCAGCAACCTGGAAAAGCCAAGCCGCTCGAATCCCAATAAAGTCATGACCAACATGATCAGCAGAAAGTGAATGTGCGAATGTTCCGTAATATGAAAGATGCGAAGAATCTCCAGAACACAGAGGATAATGGTTATGGAAAGATAGAAGCACAGCCATCCGGGTCCTCGGGAATGCCTATAAACAAACATGACCCATTTTTCGAGAAGTGATGCTTTCATCGTTGCTGGTAGGTGTATTTGGCCTAGTTATTGGATGTGCTGCATTGCCCTTCAGTCAGACGGTTTCAGAATCTGATTATGACGCGCTTGGTGTTGCGTCGCAACTCTACAGATGCAGGAGAGCTGTGGGCGACCGGAGGTTTGGCGGCTGGTTCGAACTCAGTCCCGTTAGGTGGTTGCCTGCTGAATTAGTGCGATTTGCTTGAGAAACTGCACGATTTGGTTCCAATTGGAAATCAGGACAGCCGCCAATTCCCCGTTTTGACATCCTGTGACTGTAGACGCCAAATCGCGACTTTCACCTTTATTATCAAGCTCTTCCGTGCCTCTAATTGTGCTGCTCGCCGCGTCAGCCAAAGACAGGGTTTGTCCTTTAGCGACTAAAACTTGTGAGGCCGGTTGTGAGGGTTTAGGCAAGTAACTTGGAAGCGATTCTATCGCGCCCCAAGTGCCTAGCGGTTACACGAATGGAAGGAACCAGATATGGCAAGACCTAGACACCAAAACGATAGAACGGAATTTAGAGAGTTGACCTTTGCAGGTCAGGCAAAATCAATCAGTGCAGCGATTAACAATCTACAAAACGCCGTCGTTCACCACGTAAGGCATTCAGAGCGTCCTCAGCAAACTAGAAGCAAATGTTTGGGGCAAATTGAACGATTGCTTCGTCGCATACGGGAACGCCTGTAGCGGATGAATTGTCCCTGTTGCAGTTCAGAAATGCGACCCGCTGAATCCAAAAACAATGCTCGATTCATTGAACATCTACCCGGCGGCAAATGTGTTTTTGAAGTTCAGCACGTTCAGCGGGAACGCTGTGGGGCAAACCCCAGTTTGCCGCCGATACGCTGAACGACGCATCCTGCAGCAAAGGAGGAGGCAGAGAACCGGCTCGCTTCTACTGGGCAATCCAACCCCCGAGTTGACCCTCGCAGTTCAAAAGCCTACGATTCCCGTCAATGCGACGATTGGGCCATACGATCAAAAACCTCACTTACCCCGATCCGCGAGGCGACGGACTCAATCAAGATCATGAAGAAAACATCCCGCGCGCAACAGATTATCCGGAACCGGATTTCATAGCTGCACGCGCGTAACTAATCCGATTATCTGTAGTGACCTTACCATTGGTCGACCCGCGGGAAAAGGGCGTCCCGCATAAAGGAGACGCCCTTCGTGACAATTACTACGTCTACCCCGAATTGGTATCGATCTTAGCAACCCCGCCGTCGTCAAAACCGCCGCCACGGGGACCGGCTTCGTTGACGGTCTGTGCCCGTCCATCCGGTCACTGCGTGGCCTTCTTCTCGTCCTTGGCCGCTTTCTTGGCATATACATCGACTCGCCCGACCCTATGGGCGATCATCTTGCCACCTTCCTCGTTGTAATAAATCGTGACTTCGTCGCCCACCTTCAGGTTGGAAATATTCATGTTCAGCGTCTTTCCGCCCGACCCGAACTTCACATCTGGGGCGAGGGTGAAGGTCTCGGTGGTGGTCTTGTGTTTGATGGTGACGGTATTAGCATTGGTGTCGACGGCTGTGATCTTACCTTCAGCCTTCTTATGCTTATCGGCTTTCTTGGCCGCGTCCTCGGCGCGGGTGGTCTGGGTGAGACCCAGCACGATACCCATGAGGGCGAGAACTAGTGCAGAACGAACGAAGGTTTTGATCATAGTAGCTCCTTGGTTGAGTTGGTTTTCACTGTTTCGATTATACTATGTAACCAGCCAAACATCACTGATATTCAGACAAACTCGTCTCAGCACGTCACGCTCTTACTCCTACCGTTCTCGTCGCCTGATTTATGACGATAAAGTTAGCAACAGCATTGACCCTCACCCACAGAATCCTACGATGGGGTGAGTGTCGGGGTGATAGTTTCACTGTCGCGCTTTGTATCCAGTAACACCGTCCGAGGCGGCTGACAAGAACAAGGAGTATTTGCTCCGGAGGCAAACTACAATTAGGGTTACCGAGCAAAAGGAGGTCAGAAAATGGAACGACGACTCGTCAAGGTCATCTGTGCAATCGTGCTGATGCTGTCGGCAACCGCCGGGTGGGCGGCGAGGCCCACGCAAACGGTCCTCCGCTCGGCCCTCGACAACGGGCTACGTGTCATCATCGTCCGCAACCCGCTCGCACCAGTGGTCACGACGGCCGTCAACTACCGCGCAGGCTCTAACGAAGCGCCGCCGGGTTTTCCCGGTATGGCCCACGCTGAGGAACACATGATGTTTCGCGGCGACCGGACGTTGTCGGCCAACCAGTTGGCCAACATTACTGCGGCAATGGGCAGCGATTTCGACGCCGACACGCAACAGGAAGTGACGCAGTATTTCTTTACCGTGCCTGCCGACGACCTGCCCCTGGCATTGCGGATTGAGGCCGGCCGGATGCAGAGCATTCTCGACTCCAAGGCACTCTGGGACCAGGAACGCGGTGCGATCGAACAGGAGGTCGCGCAGGACCTGTCCAATCCGGAATACGTCTTCTACACGAAGTTGCTCGCCGTGCTGTTCAAGGGCACGCCCTATGCCCACGACGCGCTCGGTACGCGCCCGTCTTTCGATCAAACCACCGGCGCCATGCTGAGAAAATTTCACCGCGACTGGTACACGCCGAACAACGCAACTCTCATCATCCTCGGCGACGTCGACCCGCCCGCAGCATTGGAAAAGGTCCGGCAACTGTTTGGACATTTGCACCGCGCGAAACTTCCACCGCGCTCTGAGGTGAACCTGCGACCCGTCCAGCCCGAGTTGCTCCAGTTCAAGACCGATCTGCCGTACGGCTTGGCCGTGATCGCCTTCTGTCTGCCGGGCTACGCCAACCCGGATTTTGCCGCCGCCGACGTGCTTTGCGACGTGCTCGGGAACAAACGCGGCCGCCTCTACGCGCTCGTGCCGGAAGGCAAAGCGTTGGAAGTGGAATGTTCGTACGACCCGCTGACCAAAGCCGGTATCGGTTACGTCAGCGCCACGTTCCCGAAAGGCGGTGATGGCGCGGCGGTGATCGCGGCAATGAAACAGGCGTTGTCCGCCGACTTGACGAACGGCTTTCCCGCCGACCTCGTCGAAGCCGAGAAACGTCACGAAGCAGCGGATGCTGAGTTTGAGAAAAACTCGATCTCCGATGCGGCGATGGCCTGGTCGCAAGCTGTCGCCGTGGAAGGCCGCCAATCGCCCGATGACGACATCATCGCCATTCGGACCGTGAGCGTCGCCGACGTCAACCGTGTGGCGCACCAGTATCTGGATTTCGATCACGCCATCACCGCGATCCTCACACCGGAAGAATCGGGCAAACCGGTTTCGACGCGAGCATTCGGCGGCCACGAATCGTTCGCGCCGAGTCAGACCAAGCCGGTCAAACTGCCAGGATGGGCGGCGAAAGCCTTGAACAAACTCGTTGTGCCGGAGTCCACCGTGCATCCCGTCGTCACCACGTTGCCGAACGGTCTCCAACTCATCGTCCAGTCCGAAACCATCAACCACACCGTCAGCGTGTACGGCCACATCAAGAATCGCTGGGAACTCGAAGCGCCGCCCGGCCAGGAGGGCGTCGCGGACGTGATCGACAAACTGTTCAGCTACGGCACGCACTCGCTCGACCGCGTCGCGTTCCAAAAGGCGCTCGACGACATCGGCGCACGTGAATCCGCCGGCACGGATTTTTCCTTGCAAGTGCTCGCCACCGATTTCAGCCGCGGCCTGCAACTGCTCGCCGACAACGAACTGCACCCCGCCTTTCCCCCCGCCGCGTTCAAGGTCGTCCAGCAGCAAGTCGCGGATACGGTCGCCGGGCGTTTACTCAGCCCCGATTACCTGACCAAGCGCGCATTGCGCGCGGCGTTGTATCCGAAGCACGATCCGATGCAACGCCAAGCCACGCCCGAGACGGTTCGGGCGTTGACCTTGGACGACGTGAAAGACTATTGCCAGCGCGTCTTCCGTCCCGACTTGGCGACCATTGTTGTCATCGGTGACATCACCCCCCAACAAGCCCAAGCGGCAGTGGCGCAATATTTCGGCGACTGGAAAACCGAAGGCCCGAAGCCGGAAACGTCGTTGCCGCCCGTCCCGCTCAACCCAGCATCGTCAGCCGCCGTGCCCGACACGAGTCGCGTGCAGGACAAAGTGTTGTTGGCGGAAACGCTCGGCTTGGTTCGTTCCAATGCAGATTACTATCCGCTCCAGCTCGGCAACCACGTCCTCGGCGGCGCGTTCTATGCCACGCGCCTGTATCGCGACCTGCGCGAGGAGTCCGGTCTGGTTTATTTCGTGGAGTCAATTTTCGAAATCGAGCAAACCCGGTCCGTGTACGCCGTCGAATACGCCTGCGACCCGCCGAACGTGTCCAAGGCGCGCGATTTGGTGATGCGCGATCTCAAAGAGATGCGAACCGTGCCGGTCACGGCGGCTGAACTGCGCCAGGCGCAGGCGCTGTTGTTGCGCGAAATCCCATTGAACGAATCCAGCATCGCCAAGATCGGCCACGGCCTGCTCAACCGCGCGACGCACGACCTGCCCCTCGATGAACCAACCCGGGCCGCGCACCGCTACGTGTCGCTGACCGCCGCCCAAGTCCAAGCCGCCTTCGCCAAATGGCTTCGCCCCGACGCCCTCGTCCAGGTTACTGAAGGACCGCCGCCCAGGTAAGTCCCAAGCGTGACAGTTTCAAGCAAGTACGTGAGATGATTGCGGTTGCCCCAAGCGGGGGCATCATCACCACGCGCTCATCGTATCGTAGCGGAAGGTCATCTCTTTGGCGACGAAGCGGCCGAACCATTGAACATGACCGTCGGCGAACAAGAGATTCTGTCCGCCAGCATGGCGCTCCCAAGCCATCCAGACCGGACTGCCGGCCGACGGTCCGCCAACGCAATCCTGGGTATAATCATCCTTGTCGGCATCCAAAGGATTGAAAGTCGCACCCGCGTTGCCCCCGGTATCACCAGACAAGACATAGGCCGGGGGGTACGCAAGAAGTCGCCGGTCCAAGGAGGCAAATCTGCCCGCCACAACATAGGCGGCCCGCGCACCGTTGAAATAGCTGAACTGCGAGGCTCGATCCAGGGGGCAATGATACACTTTCATCTCCTTAACGTAAGGGAAGATTTGCTGCATCCAACTTTCGAGGCCGGTCGTTGGATCCGTCTGGTTCCAGGGAATTGTATCGCCCGAGAAGGGAAACATTTCCTGATTCTCATCCGCGTATAATGACATTCCGGTAAAAATCTGATGAAGGTTGGAACAGCATTGAGCCGCAGCGGCCTTCGCGCGCGCACGATTCAATGCTGGCAGGAGCATCGCGGCCAGAATACCGATGATGGCAATCACCACCAGCAATTCGATCAATGTGAACGCCTCCTGTTTCAGTGCTTCACCATCCGGATTCAATTCGGGAGCCAAATCCCAGTCGGCCGGGGCCTCATTCCACGAGGCCTCGGAATGCGATTTATTGAACAGACCCCGGCACATAATTAGCTGGAACTTGTACCTCCGCTGATCAGATCATTCCGAGCCTTTGTGAATTACCTCAGCTTGGGAGTTGACCTCGTTCATCGCGCGGGTGAGTTTTGTGTACCCCTCGTCGCGGACATTAACGACACCATAGTTGGAATTCTCGCCGTCGAAACGGCCTGCGTTAGGTTCATCGCAATACTCGAACCAATGATAGCCGACCAAATTCGGATTCCGCAGCGCTTGCGTGACGTACTTTTTGAACGCAGCAGCGCGTTCTTCCTGATTTTTGACCTTTGGGCCAGCTCCCCGGGAATTTGGCAAGCCGCTGTCCTCGGCCCGGAATGAAAACTCCCCGATCATCAGTGGTTTGCCAAATGCGGAATAACGGCTGACGACCTCTCGTGGATCGGGCCGATAACAATTGAAAGAGATAACGTCCACGTATTTCGCCGCGGCGGCAACGACGGGCTCGGGTGGGAAATAGGCGAAGCGGCAACCCAGGTTCATGTGATTGGGGTCGGCGGCCTTGATCGCCTCGCTGGTGACGCGGAAGTAACGGTCGGCCAGCCGCGCGAGGAACGCCTCGCAATCAGCAACGAACGCTGCGCGCTTCGGATCAACCTCATTGGCGCGCCGCTCCACTTCCTGATTCTGCTGGTAGAGTGCGCTGCGGACGATGGGTGGGCGAATCGATGTGGCTCGGAGAAGCTCATTCCAAGAAGCGAATGTCGTCTTCCAAACGGCGTTGAAATTCGTGACGCTGCCGCCATAGCGCTCACGCATCAGGTCGACCGCCGCCTTCTTTCCCGGAACGTTGGCGGGCAGGGAGAGGAACATGGTTAGTAGTTCGTCTGACCCGCGCCAATCGGGCCCCCACCGCAGTTCGTTGTCGGTGAACCAGCCCAACAGCCAGAGATCGCCACTGCGCGGTGTGCAAAACTCGCGGGCTCGTTGTCGGCAGATCGTCGCGAACTCCGAATCGAACACGTCGGGGAAGACCCCGTGCAACCAGGCTTGCTCCTTTTGTTTCCTCGCGACGTAACTCGTCCCGAGATTGACAACCGGGGCGTACGCAAGATACTGATTGCTCACCGTAATCGCTGCTAGGGCCTCATCGGACCATGCCCCCAGTGTGTTAAACCCCCAGCCGAATAACCGTCGTGCCGTCACCATGCGCCATGCCTCCCGAGTACCATATTTGGCGCGATTCGTATCGCCGTAGGGTGAGTTCGTTGTCCCTTGGATCGTGTCTTGGGCGAATTGCACCGTGGTCACGCCTTTCGAAATGAAGCGGTGCCCATGCGGGTCGATCAGCCACCATCGACCGTCCAGTTTCTCAGCGTGAAAGAAGGGATTCGTTTGAACTGGAGGAGCACCGCGTGCCCAAGTTTGAGGAACCGCAAGACCAAGAGTGGCGACGAAACATGTCAGTCGGATGGCCCTACGTATCAAGAGCCAACGGGCCAAGGACGCTCGGCAAGAACGAGGAGAAGACAGGCATTTCGGCGATGCATGCACGGTTTTAGGCTACCGCTTGCTCCGTCAGTGCGTCAAAAAAATGGCATTTTGAGGTGTCAAATGCCATTTCGAGCCGCTGGCCGATTTCGGCGGTCACGTGGGAATTGACGCGCGCCACAAAGTTGTGATGGACGGTGGTCAGGTGCAAGTAGACTTCCGCGCCCATCGGTTCGACGACTTCCACCTTGGCCGGGATGATCTGGTCCGCTTGCCCAAACGAGGGGCTGTGTTTGTCATCAAAATCTTCTGCCCGAACGCCTAAAACGATGGCCCGGCCGATGTGTCCGCCCAGTCTCTTGGTCTTATCCTCCGGGATCCGAACGGCAAAGCGATCGTGATTGTTGCTTCCGTCAGCCTGTTCGATAAACCACAAGGCCGCCTGGCGTTGCTCGAGCCTCCCCTTGAAAAAGTTCATGGGCGGTGAGCCGATAAAACCGGCCACGAACATGTTCTTCGGGTTATCGTACAGCGTGATCGGCTCGTCGACCTGCTGAATTACCCCGTCTTTCATGACCACAATCCGGTCGCCCATGGTCATGGCCTCCACCTGATCGTGGGTGACGTACACCATCGTCGAGTTCAGCCGGCTATGAAGCTTGGAGATTTCCGCCCGCATCTGGACGCGCATCTTGGCGTCCAGGTTCGAGAGCGGTTCGTCGAATAAGAACGCCTTGGGCTTGCGCACGATGGCGCGACCGACCGCGACCCGCTGGCGTTGTCCGCCCGAAAGGGCTTTCGGCTTGCGCTGCAATTGTTCGTCGGTGATGCCGAGGATCTGGGCGGCTTCGCGAACGCGTTGGTCGATTTCCTTCTTCGGATATTTCCGCAGCATCAAGCCAAACGCCATGTTCTTGTACACCGTCATGTGCGGATACAGTGCGTAATTCTGGAACACCATGGCAATATCGCGGTCCTTGGGCGGAACGTCGTTGACGCGACGGTTATCGATGTAGATGTTGCCGCTGGTGACCTCTTCGAGACCGGCAATCATCCGCAACATGGTGGACTTGCCGCAGCCGGACGGGCCAACGAGCACGACGAATTCCCGGTCCTGGATTTCCAGGTTGGTACGATCCACGGCGCGGACGCCACCCGGATAGACCTTACAGACGTTCTCGAGGAAAACTTTCGCCATTATGTACCATCCCACATTTGATTAGCTTGACCCGTTCCAGTGAACGCGCCGCAACGTGTCAAACGCATGCTTGGCTGAGCAATATCACAGCCGACTGCCATTCCGTTTCCTATCACTGGGAATATCTCCTCTCGGCACAAATACAGTCACGCGACTGAAAGCGCCATCGCGCGCAAAAATGGAGTTGCTGTCTGACCGATCGATAGCCGGGGATGGCACGTCCTTGAGCGTGCCGTCGTAACGCTGCAGGCAAACGCCGGGCCGGTCGGCCAACTGATAACAAAATGGCACCTGACAGTACGTGAAACCGAGAGTGCCGGCTGGCATTTCCCAAACCCTTTCAGTGCCTTGAAGATCGACGTATGAAAAGGAATGTGGTTTTGTGAAAAACTCTGACTGGTGGAGCAGTCGTGGTGCAAAGCGCAGGCAACCATTTTCAACCTCGATGCCGAGTTCACCCCAGCGTATCAGGATCTCCTCTTTCACCTGCCCGGTCATGCCGGGCTGCTGAGCGCCGCGATGGCGCGGTGAGTGCGAATGCGGATCGGTCGGAAAAGCGCCGTACTCCTCTGGGCTCTTGCGAAAGCCGAGGCCATCGCGAATTTCATCATAAGCTGCGGCAAGTTGTTTTGCGATTTGCGGACTGCTTGTGGTGCGGTAGCATTCCTGCACAGCGAGCAGCAGTTTCGCGACCATGTGCCAGTAAATACTGCCCAAGCCCTCGAAAGCGAAGAATCTGTTACTCCGTCCAGTAAACTCGCTATGACGGAACGTTGTCTCCCACAGGTCCAGCACCGTCTTGCGGGTCCCCTGTTCTGCGCCAAGTTTGTCGAGTTGCGCGCTCACATCGGCGGCGTTGCGGAGATCGGCCTGAAAATGCCATTGGCCAAGTTGGTCCTTCACAAATAAGGAGCTGTCTTGGAGTGGTGGCAGGCCACTGAAAGTATTACGAGCTAGGAAAGATGGCAACACGCGATCCGGGTAGAGCATGTAGCTTCGTTCGTCGACCCGATAAAGGTCGCTCTTCCGCAACGCCCGCAGTAAAGCAACCGCATCGGCCGGGCTGACGCCGCCAGAACTCAGTACAGCCACCTGGCCTTCAAGCATGAGATCGTGGTTCTGCACAGCGGCCCGTTCCCCATCAATGTGCAGCACATTGTAACTATGGTACAACCCATCGGCACGGCGGTTGGCGCGAATACTCGCATCGATCACCGGCAAGGCAACTGCAATCAGGTCGCGGATCGATTCGGTCTTCGTGGTTACCCGGCCGCCTATGCTGTGCCGGTAGATCGTCTGGCGATGAGCGGTGCCAGCGCGACCCAGCCTCGCCATCAGTTGAAACCGTGCCCCGTCGTCAAAACCCTGTCCTGTCTGGCTTCCGGCTTCCTGCAGAACACTGGTGATATCTGCAAGGAGCTTTGCAACCGGAGCCGAGATCTCGATCGTAGGGGCGGCGCCGGCGAGCAGCCGATCGAGAAAAGTCAGGTAGCGGCGAAGGTGGTACACGGTCACCATCGAGAGCCCCCAGCCGGCTAAGGCGTTGTTCGCATCGTTCCACTCCGGCCGCTGGGTGTTAAGCCAAATGCCGCCTCCTGGCACGAGGTTGCTCAGCTTGACCAGCAAAGGCACCAAGAGTTTTTCTCCGAGAGATACGAGAAGGACTTCGCCGCGATCGTCGGTGAGCAACTTGGCATCGTTTCCGAGTTTCTGTGAGCACGCCATCAACTGTTCGTGCAGCGATTGGTTGAAGATAATGGACTCACGTGGATCGTTGACAAGGTCATCGAAACCGTCGATTTCGTATGGCACATTGGCATAGGCGTAGGCGTTGTCATTCAAGCGAGCCGCGAGTTGATTGGGCTGAAATCGCTCGTAGCTCTCCAGCAACCGTAAGAGGTAGACAATCTGATGATCGCCCCAGTAACCGATGTGACCCCACGGATGAGCGGCGTCGCGGACTTCCCAGTCAATGCCCGCACGGCTGATGCGATAAGGATTGTAGCCATCGGCAGTTGAGGCGTTTAGAAATACGGTGATCATCTGTTCCAAAAACGAAGGGTAGCTTTGGGCAAGGCTCTCCCAATTCTGGAAGATGTCCCGCCAATTGCCCTGGTAGGCGTAGATGAGATTGCCACCGTCGTCCTTGATGTGAATATCGAACCGGTTCCAAGGACGGCTTGGATCACCATGGCGACGGCTGAACGTGAGCGGTAGATATTCCCGCGTTAGGCGGGTCAACTGAGCGTCGCCGCGTTTCGCAACTTCATCGAGTAACTGGGCCAAAGTCTGGGATCGCTGCAAAGACTCGATCCATTGCTGGTGCCGACTGAACACGGGTTGATTGCGCGTGAGAATGAATTCCGCAAAATCGGCGATTGGGAAACGATAGGAATCATGGAAGGTTCCGCCACGCATGCAGTTGAAAAGCACATTGGCGAAGTGGTGGACACTGGCCGTCTGGTCGGCCGTATCCTGCAGGCCGTCGGCAGCCGCGATGCGGCGGCGCAAGCCCGTACGGTTTGCCTCGATGCTCTTCCGCAAAGATTGGACAAGTTGAGAGGGATCGCTCAGTTCTGTTTGCAGACGGACGATTGCGGCGTGATCCAGTCCGGTATCGGCAACGCTGACCCATTCATGGGGCCGGTGTATGGTCACGGTTGCGGCAGCGCCGACAAGATACGCTCCCATTTCTCCCCGCACCCTCGGCTCCGGGACCACGGGCGCTCCACGTCGGAATGCCTCGACTTGTCGGTCGGAAAGCAGAACGATGGGGCGCACGTGCCCTAAAGACCAGGCACATGCCGCGCGCAGCGACTCACTGGCTTCCGCGCGGTCGGAGATGCCGGCGTTCAACGTGTAGAGCGCCAGCTCCGACTCTGGCAAGGATTCATGACGCATGTAGGCGGCGGCGAGATAACTGAATTGCTTGAACGTCTCTTCGCTGACGTTCGGCGGCAGAAGCTGATGCCAGCCGTCAAGATATCTCACCTCGACGGGCTCGGATTGCAGACTCTCAAGCCGGCATTCTCGCACGAAACCGTACGGCTCGCCGGTGGTGAGGCTCCAGCGAAAACACAGCCCGAGGTCCTCGTTGATTTCTTCGAAAATCACCCCGGTCCCGTACACGTCCTTGTACAGATGCCTGCTGAGCCGATAAGTACGGCCGTCGCGCCAAGGTTCCCATAGTAACCACTGGCCGTCGCGTTTCACTAGCATGATGGTAAGCGCGCCGCTGGTGTCGGGGTGACGCAGGACCTTGTCGACGGTCTGATACGGGAAGAGTGCGTGGTCGGGATCCATACGCCCCGCCGTAAATGGCGAGTTACTGCCAATGAAAAGCCAGTGGTCACTATCGCTGACGATGCTCATCAGAAACGGGCTGAGCTTGTCCACGTGGCGAATGCGAATATAGCTTTCACCATTGAGCGTTACGAAATCGCTCTCGGAATCCATGATTCGTGGCCCCTTAGTTGTTGAACCCAAAGTCGCTGTTTGTGATAGCATGAGGTATGACCTTATTCAAACGGGAGTTTTTGCGGTTTGTGGTCTTTCCATGGCCCTCTTTTGTCAAGGAGCCGTCAGCTCCTGATTCCAAGCGATGACCTCGGCCACACGGTTCGATCGTTATATTACGGCGCGTGACACCGCCGAACGGCTGACGCAAGGCACGCCCCTGATTCTTGATTCGCGTTGCCAAGCACGGTTGCCAACCGTTTCGGTGGATACCAATCGGCACTTTCAGACCTTCGAAGGATTCGGCGGGGCGTTCACGGAAGCGGCGGCCACGGTACTTTACCGGCTGAGCCCTGAAAACCGGCAGCGCGTCTTGAGCGCGTATTTTGGCTGGGCGACGGGGCACGGTTACTCGCTGTGCCGAACACACATCAACAGTTGCGACTTCGCGCTGGGCAATTACGCCTACGACGAGGTGCCGGGGGACGTGGTCTTGAAGCATTTCTCGATTGAGCGCGACCGGCGCGCGTTGCTGCCGATGATTCACGCGGCGCAGAAAGTCGCGGGAACACCACTGAAAATTCTGGCTTCGCCGTGGAGTCCGCCGGCGTGGATGAAGACGAACGGTCAGATGAATCACGGCGGCACGCTGAAACCTGAATACCGGGACGCCTGGGCGCGCTACTTCGCTCGCTACATGCGGGAATACGAACGCGAAGGCGTGCCGATCTGGGCGGTGACGGTTCAGAACGAGCCGGCCGCAGCGCAGCCTTGGGAGTCCTGCCTCTATTCGGTCCAGGAAGAGAGGGACTTTGTACGCGACCACCTCGGTCCGACGCTCCAACAGGCCGGGCTTGGTCACGTCAAAATTCTGATTTGGGATCATAACCGCGACCTGCTCGTGGAACGTGCCCGAGTTGTCTACGACGATCCGCAGGCCAGTCGGTACATCTGGGGTGCGGCATTTCATTGGTATGGTCCAGACAAGTTTGAAAACGTGCAATTGGTCCACGACACGTGGCCTGACAAACACCTGCTGTTCACGGAGGGCTGTCAGGAAGGCGGCCCGCATCTCGGTTCGTGGGAATTGGGAGAGCGCTACGCCCATTCGCTCATCAACGACCTCAACCGTTGGACGGTCGGTTGGATCGACTGGAACCTGGTGCTCGACAAAACGGGTGGGCCGAATCACGCCGGCAACTTCTGTAGCGCCCCGATCATCGCCGACACGAGGACCGACCGGCTCATTTTCCAAAGTTCCTACTACTACCTTGGGCACTTCAGCCGATTCATCCAACCCGCCGCGGTGAGGATTCTCTGCACGAGCACCGATGAAGAGCTGGAAGTCACCGGTTTTGTCAATCCAGATGGCTCCCTTGCCGTGGTCGTGCTCAACCGAACGGACGAAGCGTGCAAATTCCAATTGAGACTTGCGGACCGGTCGGGTATCACCACCGTTCCTGCTCATTCGATTTCTACTTACCGCAGTCATATTTCCTAACCCTTGAGGCCCGTCAGTGAGATCCCTTCGATGAACGTCTTCTGGGTGAAGAAAAACAGGAGGATGATCGGCAACGCAACGAGGGCGCTGGCCGCCATCAGGTAATGCCATTCGGTCCCGCCCTGTTGGCTCTGGAAAAACTGCAATCCCAGCGCCAGCGTGAAATCTTGCTGGTTCGTCAGGTAAATCAATGGCCCGATGAAGTCATTCCACGTGTACATAAACTGAAACAAACCGACCACCATCAACGCCGGCTTACACAACGGCAGAATGATCTGCCAAAAAATCCGCAGCTCGCTACACCCATCGATGCGCGCCGCCTCGGAAAGGTCCTTCGGGATCGTCATAAAAAACTGGCGCAACAGGAAGACATTGTAGGCTGCGGCAAAAAACGAGCCGACCCACAAGGGTTTTAGCGTGCCGATCCATCCCAGCCAGCGAAACAGGCAGTACAACGGCACCATGGTAACGGGGAACGGCACCATCATCGTGGCCAAGGCAACCACGAACAATTTGTCGCGCCCGCGCCACTGGATACGCGAGAATCCATACGCCGCCAAGGCGCTCGACGCCACGGTGCCGATCACGGTGAGTACGCACAGGATCAACGTGTTTTTCAAGTACATCGGAAAGAACTTCATGGCCCGGATCGCTTCCCCGAAGTTGCTCCAGCGCGGCGCGAACCTTTTCACGATCTCTGCGTCTGGATACTTGTCCACGTCCGCGGGCTTGATTTCCGTGCGCACGCCGTTCTTCTCGGCATACAAACGGTAGGGAATCCAAGTGGGCGGGACAGTCATGGTTTGTTCGACAGGCTTTAGCCCCGTGGAAATCATCCACAGCAACGGCGTCAGACAGACGATCGCGCCCAGCACCAGAACCAAATAAAGCAGCAATCGTTTCAGCGGGCGCATGACTCACTCGCCTCCATAATAGATGAGCCGTCGTGTCGAGCGCGTGGCGACCCAGGTGAGGAACAGGATGACCAGAAACAGGGTCCAGGCCATTGCGCAGGCATAGCCCATCTGATGAAAATCAAACGCGCACTGGTAGAGGTACAACGCATAAAGCAAAGCCGAACGATTTGGTCCACCAGCGCGGAACGCGACCCCGCCGCCGCCGAGCGCTCCGCCGCTGAACATGATGTAAGCCTGGGCAAACGTCTGCAATGAGGCAATGATGCCCATGATGAGGTTGAAATAAATTACGGGCGAAATCATCGGAATCGTAATGTGACGGAATTTTACCCAGGCGTTGGCACCGTCAATTTCTGCCGATTCGTACAGGGATCGCGGCACGTCCTGCAGCGCCGCGAGGTAGATGACCATGGTGTTGCCGCTGGCCCAAACCGCCATCAGGATCAGCGACGATTTGGTCCATTTCTCGTCGGCCAGCCATTGGGGGCCTTTGATATGGAACCAACTCAAGGCAATGTTGAGAAGCCCGAGATTCCCGTTCAGGATCCACAGCCAGACCATGCAACTGGCAACCACGGGGATCAACGACGGCAGGAAATAAATGGTCCGAAACGCGGAACGGCCTTTCACCGATTGATTGAGCAGAACGGCAACCAAGAGGGCCACAATCAGACACAGCGGCAACGAAAGTGCGGTGTAATACAGCGTATTGTACAGCGACTGCCAAAACACGCTGTCGGTGACCATGTCGCGATAGTTGAGCGTGCCGACCCACAGCGGTTTGGAGAGCACGTCGTAGTCGCAAAACGAGTAATACACCGAGGCGAGGACCGGATAGAGCGTAAACACCAGAAACCCGATGATCCACGGGCTGGCGAAAGCGAGACCCAGCCAGAGATTGCGCCGTTCACCGCGCGACATAGTTGCTCCATTCTTTCAAGCGTCCGACTCTGATCGCATCCCATCGTCGCGTCACGCGGTCCAGCTTCCACTGGATGCGGCGCTGCACTTGGTCGAGCGCCTGCTGCGGCGTCGCGTCCAACGCAATGACACGGTCCGCCGCCACGTTCAATTCATCAAGATACTCGGCCCACACCGTCAAGCGTGGCACACAATGCGCCTGGGGACTCTTCGCCAGATCGATGAACGTCTGGATGTACGGATTTGGATGATGGCGCATGAATTCATCACTGACCTTTACGAACGGACTGAATTTTCGCTGTCCGAGGCACAACTTCTCCATTGGCCCAGGCGTGTTGACGTAGTGGATGAATTCGAATGCTTCTTTCGGGTGCGCCGCGCCTTTCGGAATCAACAGCACGTCACACTCGGCCAGCGTCACTTGCGGAAACCGCGCGGGGTCTTTCGCCGGGAATGGCGCCGCACCCCATTCGAGTTGTGGCGCGTATTTGCTGATGAAGTTGTACATCCATACCCCCTGCAACTCCATGGCCACCTTCCCCGCCAGAAACGGGTCCGACGGCGACGCGAAGTTGCCAAACGTCGCGCCAAAACTGCGGAGGTTTTCGATCCCGAACTTTTCAGAACTCCGACGCAGCCAGTCAAAAGTCTGTAGGTCTTCCGGGCTATTCGCTGTAATCTTGCGGTCGCCATCCCACAAATGGCCCCCAAACCACCATACCCACTCCGGCATCCACCAACCGGGCTGCGTCGGCAGATGCCCCACCTGCACCAGCTTGAAATTTTTCGCGTGCTTTTCGTCTTCCGTCAGATCCGGATAGCGGACCCGCACCCATTTGTCGTCACGTTGAATTTCCACAATGGTGAGTTGATCCGACATCTTATCGAGTTCATCCGAGCTTTGCGGCGGACGATTGGGATCGAGCCCTGCTTCCCGAAACAGTTTCTTATTCCAATGCAGGGCGAGCGTGGTCGGCGTGCTGGGCAATGCCCACATGAAACCCTGATAGGCACACTGTTGCCAGTAAGTGGGGATGTAATCGTCGGCTTTGATGCCGGCCTGTTCGATCATCTTGTTGAGCGGCGTCAGGGCGCCTTTCTGGGCGAAATCGGGAATATAACTCGACCACAATCCCGCGACGTCCGGCGGATTGCCGCCTGCTGTGGCCAACATGAGCTTGCGCAACATTTCACTAACGGCGAGTTTTTTGACGAAAATGCGATTCTGGGAGTTGTTGAAATCATCGACTACGGCCTGCATCGCGTCGTCTTCGAAACCCGTCCACTTCTCCCAATAGCTGACGATGATCCGACCGTCTTTCGTGCGGGCGTCGGCCTTGCGGCCACACGAACACAGCGGCAGAAGCAACACCGCCAGCAAGATACAGAGCGCGGCGTGGACCGGTTTCAAGCAGGTGGCGCCACCGTCCGGATTTATCGTGCGCGTGTCGCGAGGCTTGATTACGCCGCGGTGGTCCCCCTTATGATGCGGCTGATGCCATTTCTCTCCGTATCGGAAGCGGAACTGACTTTGTCCCCATGTTCGGCTCTTGGCATGTTCATGATTCGCCTTGTTTACAAAAACGACATAGCCTTCGGCAGTGGGTATCAAATCGGCTGCCCAATCGAAATAAGCGGCAGTTCCTTGATTGAATTGGACAGCTTCCGGAATGTCTTGGCACTGTAACAGGAAGACAGCCTCCAACAGAAGCGGCAAATTCCCTATCGCCTGGAGAAGCTCTCTTCTCAACTGTTTAACGCAGATATACGCAGATTCACAGTTCGGAGTGTTCCACTTCTGATTTGCGTCAATCTGCATCATCTGCGGGCTCCGTTTGCCGGGCGGTACTTACCAGCTTGCCGCGGCGGGCTTCGAGCTCCGTGCGGATCTGGTGGGCGCGGCCTTCCGTGATCTCGTAGGTCAGGACTGCCAAGATGGCGATTGCGGATGCGACCAGTGGAATGCCGCAGTCGCATGCGCGCATCAAATAAAGGGTTCTTGCCGGTTGCACAGTCTTCAGCGCAACATCGAAGCCCGTTGCGTTAAGAAGGTACCCGAAGATGAGCGAGGCAGCCGCCATGCCCAGTTTCACCATCCACCAGTAAATCGCCCCGTACATCCCCTCGCGGCGCTCGCCGGTGTTGAGTTCGTCCAGGTCACAGACGTCGGCCACCATCGCCCCGGCCACGGTGAAGAGCGAGCCGATCCCAAACGAAATCAGCGGAGCGGAGAGAAGCAACAGGTACGGATGCTCCGGGTTATACGTGAACCATTTCGCCACAAACCCGAACAGGGACACGAAGGTCATGATGAAGAATGTTCGCCGCTTTCCGATCTTCGTGGACATCCACGTGGTCAGCCAGATGATGGCGAAGGTTGCCAAGGAGCTGGTGATGCCGAACCACTTGAAGAGATGCGAGGCCCGGCTCTCGTCGCCGCCGAACAGGTAGTACGTCATGTTGTAGAACGTGAACGACGAGCCGAGCTGGTAGCCGTTGAAGATCAGGAACGTGGCCAGGCAGAGCTTGAGGAACGGGCGGGATTTCCAGGTGGCGACGAAGCGCTTGAAGAACTTCGCGACGCTCTGGAGGGTTCCCTCGGTATCCGGCGGCGGCAGGCGCATGCGCTCCTTCGTGAAGAGGGCGGGCATGACGCCGAGGACGATGATGGACCCGCCGATGATCATGGCCAGCGTACGCGCACCCCGTACCGCCCCGAACTCGCCGGCAAAGATGTTCTTGTTGTAGATGAACTCGTAGAAGAACGGGGCCAGCAGCCACGCGATCTGGCCCATGATATTGCTGAATCCCATCAGCCGGGTCCTCTCGTGGTAGTCCGGGGTCAGTTCGTATCCGTAGCCTACCAGCGGGATCGAGAAGATCGCATAGGCGGTGAAGAAGATGACCGAGGCGGCCAGAAAAACCCAAAAGTAGAACATCTGGGTATGCCCAGGGTACAACTGCCACATCAGGGCGAATATAATGCCCGAAAGAATGGCGCCCCAGAAGATCAGCGGGCGACGGCGGCCCCACCGGGTTCGCGTATTGTCGGAGACATGACCGACGATGGGATCGATAAATGCGTCGAAGAGGCGGGGGATCGACCCGAGCAGGCCTACGAGCCGCGGGTCCATCTTGAGACCGAGATTCAGGATGATCGGCAGGGCGCCGACGGCGGCTGCCTGCAGATTGTTGGCAAGCATGCCCAAGCCGTACGCGAACTTCTGCATGAAGGGCAGGCGATCTTCGGCCGCCGTTTCATAATGTTCCGTTTTTCGCATCTGACCGTTTCTCTCCTAGTCTCCCACTGGTAGGAAATTGCTTTTCAGGGGGTTCCGCATGGGCGCCAGCAGGGGAGTTAAGTGGGGAGCCTCGATCCTCCGTTGACAGCCTGAAACGTTCGCGACGCCTGCAAAACCCTCCTCTGGGCGCATTCTGCCCTTCGGGGTCTCAAGTTGGAAGGAACCCGGTCCGGAGTCAAGCCGAACGGGCGGTGATGGGCATGGGTTTGCCATCGCCGGTTGGAGGCGGTTGTCTGAGGTTTCGTTCTCTCTACTCGGCGTAGGTTTCCGGGCCGAAGGGGATGTCGTCGTAGAACGGTTCCCGGATGTACCCGAGTTCGAGCGGCGGAGGCGGGGCGCGATCGGTTCACCGGGCTGGGCCTTCCCATTAGGTCGAGGTGACGGAGGATCTTCTCGACGGTCTGGTCATCCTCGATCGGCGAAATCAACCGCATCTGGCCGCCGCATTTCGGACAGAGCAGCGGGTCAACACCCCACGCTTTCTTGATCAGTGCGCGCCAAGTGCGGGAGATCTGTCTTTGGCTTCGCGTTGTTCTCCAATCGTTCATTCGTACTTCACGTCATCGACGTAAAACGTGATCGGCTTCCCCTGCCCGGAGACAGTCCAGCCAAAGCCCGTCTTTATGCGGCTGAGATCCTTGCCGGCCAAATCGATGGAGTATTGCGTCCAGTCCCTGGTCAATACCACATCTAGTTCGCCGCTCGCCGTATCGAAGTGAGGTTTCTCGCGCTTGATCACCCCAAACACAAATTTGACTTTTTCGCCGCCGGTTTCACCCCGCGCCCAGAACGTCAGTTTGGTGGCGCCGCTGAGGTTGTAACCCCCGGGTTTATCGCCCCAATCATTGGGTGGGTCTTGCCAAATGATTCCACCCCATTGCCCGGGAGCCAAGTACTGCAGTTTCATGCAAGTCGCACCCTCGTGCGGGTTGGTTGTACATCTATCGTCCATTCGGACGGCGCCATAATTCCCCATCCAGCCGGAGGGAACGTACGGTGACGAAGTTACGTCCGCGTACACTATCAATTTGGCGGCTGGTGCGGCGGGCGTAGGCACCTCGCTCTGAACCTTCACACCCGCAAGAGCGTTCCATCCCGTTAGAAGAGCCAGGCACAAAAAGCCGCAGGCGGCTCGTCTTCGGCCCGCCGGTCGATTCCAAAACGTTGCCGCTTGCTTTGATGAATTACTCATAACGAATATCATCGAGATAGAATGTCACGGGCTTGCCGGCGCCGGCGAGGCTCCAGCCAAAGCCGCCCTTGATGCAACTGAGATCCTTGCCGGTCAGATCAATGGAGTATTGCTTCCAGTTTTTGATCAGTTCGACTACAACCTTGCCATTGGCCGTGTCGGGAAAAGGCTTGTCCTCGCGGATTCCACCGAACGAGAAATCGACCTTCTCCCCACCCGTCTCACCACGGGCCCAGAAGATCAATCGAGTAGCGCCGCTGAGGTCATAACCGCCTGGTTTATCGCCCCAATCGTTGGGCGGATTCTGCCACACGATACCGGCCCAACCACGCGGTTCGCGGTACTCCAATTTCAAGCAGGTCTTGCCCGAGTGCGGGTTGTCTTTCCAGTCAGGCGTATATCCGATCGCGCCTGCGTTGCCAACCCAACCCGAAGGAACATACGGCGGATTGTCCTGCTGATCTCCGAACACGATCAATGGCAGCGAAACTCGGCGCGCCTGCGGCTTCGGCATCGGGCCGTCTACAAAAAGTGGGATGTTCGCCACGGCGCCACCGCTGGTGGCTGTGCGAACATAAGCGTACAAACAGTAACCGCCACCTTCGGCCGGCATCCTCAATTCCGCTTCCTGGTCCGTGGCTTTGATGATCGAATCCGGATACTCCGCCGCTTCAGTCATTTCATCTCCGCCGGTGCCGTACTGAAACCAGTCGCGCTGCAACTTCCACGAGACCTGGATTGGCTCGCCGTCCGAGCTGGCCGCGTCCAACAGCGCACGCACAACGGCGCCCGTCGTCACTCGGCCGTCGCCCTCGGCAAGTTTGAGGCTCTTGATTTTCGGGCAGGGATTCGAGACCGGCGTGCCATTCCAAAGTTCCATCATCGTATCCACCGCGGCAAGTTTGGCGCCGTCGGGCAGGAACATTCCATACCATGTCGCGCTGGCCTCGCGTTTGAATCCCCAGGTGAACGCATACGATCCAAGGCACATTCCCTTTCCTCCGACGATCGAGCTGAGGTAGGTTCTCTGATACCAGTTTGCCTTCTCGGTGCTGCTCAACTCCGGTGCGGCGCCCCAAGTGGTCTTCTTCATCTCCCATACGCCGGGGGGACCAAACTCGGTGATCACGTAAGGCTTCGTGCCGCCCAGTTTCCGATAGCGCTCAGCAATCGACTCGCCGCCGGCATAGGTATTGATGCCCAAGACGTCGATGCTCGGGCAGTACTTCTGGAGGAGCGATACCTTGTCGCCGCCAATCTCGGCGAATACCGTCATCGTCGGATGATTGGGATCTTCCTTCTTGATCATGGCGGCGATGGCCTCGATGGCCTTGTAAACGGCGGGGTCACCGGCCGGCTCGTAGTTTTCCATCTCATTGCCGATGCCCCACATCAGCACCGCGGGATGATTCCGATAGCGCAGAACTGCCTCCCGGGCTCTCTCAAACTGGTCCCGAACCGCCTTGGCGTTGTGATAATCGAACCCGTGCCGCTTTTGTCCGAGCCAGATTCCAACGGTCACAGTCAGGCCGAGCTTCTGGGCCTCGTCAAGTTGCTCTTCGAGGTCGTCGGCACCCCAAGTACGAAAGGAATTGCCACCACATTTGGCCAACAGCTCCATGGAACCGTTGCCCCCGACACCCTTGATGAAGTAAGGCTTCCCTCCGCACAATAATTGCCAACCTGCATGACTCTTAACGACTTCCACGCGAACAGGTTTTGCTGCACAAGCTTCGCTGACAGCAAGCGTCGCGAGCATGAGAATGATCTGGGCGAGGTAAGGAATTCGGAGGGCTTTTTTCATCTATTCAACGTGATGTGAGAATCTTAAAGGTGATCAAGCAACAAAGTCTAACCTTCCTTGAAACCCGCAAAAAAAATCAGACGCAGCCGCATTGGATCCACCGAGTCGTGAACGCTTTCAATCGGTTGATTGTTCGCGTTTCACCCATCACGGCTGCGCCTTTATCGATAAGCCATGTTCAACTTAAAAGGGGTTAGGCCAAGGTCGCACGCCCGCAACTGCCGTTATGGGTCTTATGGGTCGTACATGAAATTGCGGGCCTTGAGCCTGCCGTACACCAATGTCTCTACGTGCGAGTCACAGAAGAGAAAGTTCGCTGCTTTGTTGCCCAAATGTCGGAATCGGAGGAAACCAACACTTGCAGTACAGCCAGAACAATCCTGATTGTCTCGCGAAAGTGCAACGGAAGTTAAGATATTATCCGCAGTGGCAGGGTTATAAGCTGTTTTGCTCATGGCCACTCCTTGAAAGTTGGCAGCAGAGTCAAAATCACCTGAGTAGAATATATCTTGCTGAATACCGTCGGTAACCAAAACCACCTCGGAAGGACGAATTACTTGACTTCGTCTGTAAAGTGTATAGGTGGGAATCGAACTTGGGGGCATTAAACGAGTATGGGCCGAATACGTTAACCTTATGGTTAAGCCAGGCTTTCTTAGTACGCCAGAGGGACAGAGAAATCCCTTGCTGCTATCAATGGTACTGGCATAGGTGGTCTGATTCTTCGCCATATAATGAGCGATAAACAGCGGCCAATCTCCGACCGTATCTACGAATCCAGGCGGATAGTAGTCTTCGTGGTCGTCAGCATACATGTTAATGGCCAAACCAATCTGCTTCAGATTCGAGACGCACAGCGCGCTTCTGCCCTTTTCCCGGGCCTGACTTAATGCGGGGAGCAACATTGCCGCCAGAATCCCGATGATCGCAATCACGACCAGCAACTCGATCAACGTAAAAGCTTTGTTACTTTCCTTAGACGTTCTCATCGTTTGACGGAAACTCCTCTGTCGATTCAACAATGTCCCGCAGAAGACAAAACATCCCCGCCTGCATGTTTTGTTTAACCATGATAACGTTCGCTGACTTGTTCAAGGTTTCCCAACTTCCACACATCACGACTACCTCCTCGTCATCGGAAACCCTCGGCGAACTACAGCCAGCCTGAGTTGTTCCCGCTTATCCAGGCTAAAACTGGATAAGCGGGAAACATTGCCGACAACGAATTAACTGCGCCGCTTCTTCCAGCCAAGCGCTCCAAGACCCAACAAGCCGCTCAACACCAATGCGATGCTGCTCGGCTCCGGAATTGGACCAACCTGAATGTCGCCATAGCTCGAATTCTCGGTAATCCACACATCCGGACCTTCTACCTCGAACCCATACTGCACATGGCGCGTCGGATCATCCACCGTCGCCAGGCTGACACTGAACGCACCATCAGTCAGCGCCACCGACTGCTCGTTGTACGACGAGTAATCCGGTGCGAAGTCCTTGACGAACGCGACAGCGGTCCATCCATTTCCAAGCGGATCCGTGCTGCCAAGCAAAGTGCTTTCCAACACAGTTCCGCTGAACGTCAACGTCTGATTCGGTAGCGAACCGACTTCCACGTACATGTCCGCGGCCGTAATCTTATTCCCGATCGCTCCTGGCGCACCTCCGCCAATGTACCAAAACGTACTCGGGTCATTGACGCTGTTCGGTTTCAACGTCAGCACCGGACCGGAAAACGTCGCAACCAGATCAGCGGTGCCCCAGGCACTGCCGAAGATATACGGTCCCACATCTGGCGGATACGGACCCATGCTCGCATTCTGTGGAATATCGAACACGTTCAAGTACCCAATCCAAGATGCGCCCGGATCTACCGTGACTGACATATCAGCCCTCACATTGGCGAATGCCGACAGCGCGACGCATACAATACCAAGAATCAACCTCTTTCCCTTCTCCATAAGCTTTTCTCCCTTCACCTTGTTGATCTACCTCGCTACCCACCATTGGCTGCAAATGATTGCAGATTCTGGGAAACATGTCAACAAAATTCATCAAGCTTTTAAGTGCAGCGAAATCCCCCAAGAATGGCAATAAAACCCACATCATTTGAGGCTCACCACATTGACCACGACTTTAGGATAAGCCTTTATTCAGGTAGACTTTTACAGTCTGCAATCGTTTGCCAACGAAAGAACTGTTCGTCTTGTATCTTCCGTTGGCTGTCAAGGTGGGCCACATTGTCGCGCACTGCCCGAGGCCCCTCAAAGCCAAGCCGCCGTCCCCCAACAGGAACGGCGGCTCAGTAATTCAGCTAATTTACTACCTTCGATCAGCGCTACGGAGTATAGATCCGGTAGAACTTCTGCAGGTTTGAGCCTATCGGATCAGACACCTGAATCGTGCTTCCAATCCCCGGGTAGACCGGTCCAAGATTCTGAACCGGCAATACGTACAGGTTTGTAGTCAACGCGACATCGTCAAACCTGAGCACGCAGTTTCCACCTGTCCCGACTAAGATAGGAAGAACTTGCACATACGCCGTGTTCGGCGGAGCCGTCCCGCGGCAATTGGAAAAGATCCAACGATCAAGCGACGACGAGGTGATGTGCGTCGACTCGATGCCGGCGTACGTCCCGGTGACAGGATTACCAATCAGATTCGTATCACTACCCGCTGCCAGTGGTTGAAGAGTGTTACCGCTGGCGTCGTTCCACACAATCTTCAGCAGGCCATAAGAAGATCCTGACAGCGGGTTTTCCAGTGACCAATTGTACATATAACCTGAGAAATCCCAAACTTGGCCGGGACTGGCCGGAATCGGATTGAGAGAGCCGAAGGCACCTTGCCAAGCCACCGGCGGGTTCCCACCTCCTTCGGTATCTTGTAACTTCAACGCGCCAATTCCGCTGTGCGTCGGTTTTGGATATGATGACGTAAACTTGGCACCCAAGCCGCCAGTGTTCCACATGTTGATCGTGCCAGTATCATTGGCGTTACTGACAGCGTTGTCTTCGAACCCGGCATTGGCGAGAACGTTCCCCACTATAACTGGATCGGGAAACCCCGGAGTGGCACATGCCTGAACTTCGTAAGACACGCCGTTGCTTGGCGGAGCAGTGGGCCAGTAGATTTGAACGGCCGGTTTGTTGGTGGATATGGCTGTGCTCAGAGAGCCGATTGGCTGGTAGATAGCCAAGTCGTCCCACCAGATGGAGCCGATATCTCCAACTTGCCCCACATGCAGCACTTGCGCCCGGACCTTGGTTGTTCCGGTCGGAGCGTTGGTTGCATCCACTTCAAAAAACTGCCATGTGTCCAGCGGGGCCGGAACATCAGTGCCGTAGTGCGAACCCTCGACAACCTGGAGGACGTTTCCAGTCCCTCCCGTGTTGTCGAGGAACTGAATTTGCGCCACGCCGAACCCGTTCGATCCTACCAGCCTATCATTTTGCCAGTTCAAGCAGTAACCCGTGAGCCGCCAGTTCTGACCAGCACTGGCCGTCAAATCTTGATAGGCTCCCGAAGCGTCAAGTTCGGCCCCGAATGGTCCATAGGTCTGTAGGGAGGCTTCACCGCTGTGGACGGTGATGCCGAATCCGGTGCCTGGTGTCGGGCTCGTTGGACTGTTTGTTAATGACCGGTAGGCATTATTGAACAGGGTCCAGCCGTCAGGCTGATTTGTTGTTGGCGGCGTAAACGATTCAAAACCCGGGTTAGAGAGCGATGCCACGGTGCCCGGTTGCTGCCGTACTCGGTAATACTTGTGGCTCGTGCTAAAAACGCAATTCGACGTGCCGTCGCCCGGCAGCAACTGCTGCGCAGCAGTACTCGGGATAATATTGGCCCAGTTCACATTGTCATCGCTATACTGAGGCTGGTAAGAAGTGTTAACAACTGTGGGCCAACAGACTTGGACGCCTGCTTGGATCGCTGCTGGCTCGAGTGGAGGACGCGTTGGCGGCGCTACGTAACCGACATTCGTAATCGAAACGTCATCCCAAAAGATCGAACCCAAAGCCCCACTCATGCCCACGTGCGCCACGTAAAACCTGATCTGGCTCGTTCCAAAGGGTGCGACTCCCGTAACAGAACAACTGATCCATGTATCCAATGTTGTATTCGTTCCCAGATGTGGTCCATCGACCGGGTCGCCAAGAGCATTGCCAGCCGGATCAAAAAACTCGATCTGTATTAGCCCGAAGTTCCCGCCGTCTCCGACAAGGGGATCCATACTGTTCAGTGGATCACCCGACCAGTTCAATCCATACCCGCTCATTACCCAGATCTGATTGTTGGTCACTGGTGAGCTGAGTGTATTGGTGATCATTTGGTACAGTCCCGCCTTGCCACAGCATGTGGCGTCGAATGGGCCGAACGCTCTGGCGGAAAAAGCACCGGTGTGGGCGGTGATCGGAGCTGCTGAATTGCTAATACCCGGATAAACGTAGAAATAGTCTGGATCCTCATAATCGACAAGGGCCGGGCTATTTGTTGACGTCCGGAAACCCAAGTTAAAAACGGTCCAAACGAGCGGCTCTTTATTCGTCAGGATGTTGCCGACGCCATCTGTAAATACATAATTCGTACCCGCAAGCTCGAAACCAGGATTGATCAAAGCCACTGCGTGGGCTGTGATCGCGGTGAAGGTAAATGCGATTAAAACTGCACTGCATCGTAAGAATTTTCCGGCTAGACACTTCTCCATGTGAAAGGTCTCCCTTCTGGCTATACCGTTCGCTAAAATTCGCTCTCGCAACTCTGCAAATGATTGCAGACCAACATTTGTTTGTCAATCACAATCTGCAGAGCTACAAAACCAATCACATAATAAGTTTCCTTTAACCAGAATAAATTAGAAAGATTTTCTGCTGTTACATTCTGCAAATCTCTTGCTGCAAACGCATGATTTTGCTTGCAATCGTTTCGCAAACCGTTTATCTTCCGCTCTGCAATGAACGAAAAACCAAGCTTGCCAGAAGCCGTGGGTCTCAAAGATGTGGCAAAAAGGCTCGGAATTTCTGTCTCAACTGCTTCCCGGGCCCTCAGTGAAACCAATGCAATGAGGGTCAGGCCGGAATTGAGGTCCCAAATCACCATGGTTGCACGGGAATTGGGTTACACGCCTCATCCTGCAGCCCAATTACTGCGTAAACCGAAGACCCAATTGCTTACGGTTCTCATGCCACTTTCGACCGATTCGGTGATCAGTGACTACATGAATGGCATCTTGGCCGGCGTTATTACGGCCTCTCGCGACTTGAAAATGGAAGTCCGCGTGGCCCTCCTCGATCCAAGCACGGATGACATCGTGTCGCAGGTAAGACATGCTGCGATCGGTGCCGGTGCGATCGTGCTCGTCGGCATATTGGTATCGCTGCGTCAACTCGTGAAGCTGGAAGACGTGGCTCGCCCCATCGTTTTGATGGACGCCTGTCTCCCGCCGAATATGAATCTGGCGGAGGTGGCCGTCAATACGGTCGGAACGAATAATCGGGAGTGCTTCTACGATTTGACCGTGGAGTTGTTGAAGCTTGGGCATCGACGCATGGCACTAATTAACGGACCAGCTCACATGCACGATGCTTGGGAGCGACAACAAGGATATATCAAGGCACTGACCGAATACCGGATTCCCATCGACCATCAGGCAATTGTGCACGAGTCGTTTACCGAAGGCGGAACGGGCGGTTGGGAATTACTCAAGCAACGTTCGGTTCATCCTACGGCGATCATGTGCGGCAGTGATGAGATCGCCTTCGGCGTTCTCGAAAAACTCGCTGAGGAGAAGATCACGTGCCCGGAAGAGGTGTCGGTGGTTGGATTTGATGACTCACGCCTGGCGGCGCGCATCTCGCCATCGCTGACGACGGTGCAACAGCCCACGATTGAGATGGGGCGCGCGGTGGTGGAAATGTTAAGCGAGCGGATGGGTCGAGCGCCAGCCGAGATGGTTGTTGAGCATCGGGTGTTGCAGGGGAAAATCGTGTGGCGCAAGTCCGTGGGACCACCTCCTCCTCAAGCAAGCTAGCGATATCACGTGGCTCAACGACGTTTTGTTGCCGGGGTATATCATGTTCTGCGGAGGCAGATTTTGGGGGTTCGCGAGCACCGCTTGCTTTTTGTCGGCGAACGCGCTCGCGGCTACAAGCATCGAGTTTACGTACGTCCCGCCGTATGGGTCTTTCAACAACCTTCAAGGTAAAGTGTATGGGGCAGACGCCGCCAGCAATCGCGTGGCCGTTTTCATTTACGTAAACGGCGCGGGTTGGTTCACCAAGCCTACCTGTGCCGCGCCCTTAACCAGCATCCAGCCCGACGGGACCTGGGCCGCCGACATCACCACTGGCGGTTCCGATCAAAACGCAACGCAGATCGCTGCCTACGTCGTCCCGGCCGGTTTTAGTGAGCCTTGCGTGACGAATGTTTTTTGCATTCCCGAAGCGGCGATCCAACAAGCACTCGCCAGCACTCTTGTGACCCGCGTCGATCCAGCGACACGCGCCTTTCACTGGTCCGGTTTCGATTGGCGCGTCAAGAAGAGCACATCGCCGGTCGGGCCGGGTCCGAACTACTTCTCCGACAGCACCAATAATGTTTCCATTGATGCCCAAGGCCGATTGCACCTGCGGATCACACATGACGGGAGCATCTGGAATTGCGCAGAATTTGTTCTCCAGCAAACCCTTGGTTATGGCACATACGCGTTTCATATCGCTTCACCGGTAGATGCCCTCGATCCGAATGTTGTCTTGGGACTTTTTACGTGGAGCGACCAACCGGCATTCAACCACCGTGAAATCGACTTCGAGGGTGGCCGCTGGAGCTATCCCCCAGATTATCAAGACGCGCAGTTTGTCGTTCAACCTTGGTCCCTCCCCAGCCACCTCGTCCGCTACCGCATTCCCCCTTTCGCGACAAATTCCATCCCTTCATTCAACTGGCAAACCAATGCCATCTCGTTCCTCTGCACGACGGGCACAACGGCTGTGGTTGAAGTTCCGACGGATGTTTTGCTCAACTCGGGTTTTGAGCTGGGCTCAGGAACCAATGCCAGCAGTTGGACGCAATTCAACTACGCCTACCGCACTTCCACCAATGACATCTTCTCCCCGTTCATCGCGCTGGACGGAACTTATTCGATGAAGATGTACGGCCCTTTCGGCGGTGTCCTGGACGCCTCGGGGGCGTATCAGAATATCGCCGGCGCGAGCCCGGGACAGACCTGGCGGCTCACCGGATTTGCCCTCAATTGGTCCGGTGACCCAATGACGCAGGCGGGTGGGTATGGCGTTGCCCAGTTGGTTTTCCTCGATGGCGGCAACAATCAACTCCAGGTCAACGAATCGCAGCACTTCGACCAAACCACTCAATTGGATGCGTGGCAATACTTCCAAGTGACTGCGACTGCGCCCGCTGGAACGGCTTCCGTTCAAATCCGTCTATTGCACTTCGGCCAAAGCGGTATTAGTGGTTCCGTCTGGTGGGACACCGTAGCGGCCGCGCCCACGCCCGACGCCCGAAGCATTGCGCAATGGACGTATACGGGCGACGTTCCGCCAAGCTGCGATGAGAACGTGGACTGCAATCTTTGGCTGATCAATGGGAATGCTCCGTCCAATGGATTGGAGACCGAAGTAGTCCTCGACCGATTTGAGTTCATTGCCAACGATACCGATAACGATGGCCTGCCGGATTGGTGGGAGCGCGCCCATGGCCTCGATCCAAACGATCCCTTGGATGCCGATCGCGATGATGACGGCGACGGCTTTTCGAATTTTCAGGAGTATCTCGCAGGTACCGACCCCGCCAATGCGGCCAGTGCTCTTAAAATCACTGCGATCAATGTGATCGGAGATGATTACCGTATCACTTTTGACTCGGCGGGAGACAGGAATTACGACATCGAAAGCACACCCACTCTGCAGCCGCCGAGTTGGGAGGCAGTGACTCAGAACGTAGCCGGGACTGGCGTCCCGATCGAAATCGTCGATCCCGGCGCAGCCACAAACGCTCCATTTCGCTTCTACCGAATCCGCTTGGTGCCGTAACGCTCTCCGATAGCGCATTCATCAAACTCATCGTGTGCCCATCACCAAGTCGACGGAATGCGATAGGAAGCGTGGCCCGGCTCGTGCGGGCCAAATAAAGTGGTTAGATATTTGGCCACGAGACTTCGTGACATTTCTTCGTAGCTACTCAGGTTAAATCCGCAAAAATTCGCCCACCCAATAATCGCGGCCAGCTCAGCAAACGATTGCACGCAGAACACGATGACGAGATCAATCGTCTGTTTGCCATGGTGGCAGGCGAGCGCAACACTTGCATATAACGATACTTAAGCCAACACGAAGAACATCGTTGACAATCGTGAATGGGTTTGCAATCCTTTGCACGATAACGAGGAAAGCGAGGACAGGCAATCTCTTGTCACAAAAACTGGTCAGCGGTCGTGCGCCGTTGACCGAGGGAGAAACTATACTCAAAATAGAGGAAGGGTAAGCGAGATGAAAGCAACAAATAAGTTGGTTGGAAGTTTGGTGTGCGCTGCAGCCTTTGCGCTTGCGGCAAACCAGGTCTCGGCGGTGAACCTAATTCAAAATCCCGGGTTCGAAACCGGAGATTTTACCAGTTGGCTGGTATTGGGTGCCACAGGCACAGTGCAAACTCCTGACAACGGCCCAACGGCCGCTGGGACGCATAATGCATTTCTGGACAACGAAGCGGAAGCCGCCAATCTGGCGTTGAAGCAAACGACGGCCAGCGGCAGTGTTGGTGCCGGAGTGTTGGTCAGCTACTCGTTCGATCTGAAGTCTGGCGTATCCGCCAACGGCGGAGTTTTGTTCGTTCATATTTTCGACCAGAATTCCGCGGATGTGGTTCTCGGTGAGCCCACCGGTCTGATTGGCCCCCTCTTTCCACCTTCTGGGAGTTGGCAAACATACACCGGCTCGTTTACGACCTTGGTGAATACCGATCACTTGACGATCGAGATCGACGCGACTACGGGAGCCGCTTCTGGCAGCGAAGAACAAATGCACGTTGACAACGTGCAACTTAACGTTGCGGCTGTTCCTGAGCCGACCACGCTTACGCTGGTTGGTGTAGGATTGCTTGGTGCCCTGATGGTTCGCCGTAACCGTAAGGCGTAATATCGCAAGCCGTACTTTGCATCGGTTTGGGAGGGAGCCCTTGCGGCTTCCTCCCTTCCGCAGCATCCTTCGAAATTGACAGGATAATCTTCTGGTGTTCTCAGACGACCGCGTTGACCGAAAGCCGTATCTTCAGCAGGAATTAAAAATGCCTCTTAAAACAACTCTGATGTGTCTACTGGTCGGTGCGGGCGTGGTCAATGCTCAAGTTCAACTCAACATCCAACCCGGTGTTCAGTTGGGCTGGCCCACACCGAATACAACTAACACTTATCACCTGCAATGGTCGCCCATCTCTGGGGGGGCTTGGAGTGATCTTGTCGCGCCAGCCACCGGCAACGGATCGACGCGCACAAACTTCGATCCGTTTCCAAGCGGTAGTCGACAATATCAGGATTTGGAGATAGTTCCAGGGACACCGCCGTCTTCCGCGGCCCCTGCAAACGCGGGATTTGAGTCTGGCAGTGGAGGCAGCGCCAGCAGTTGGACTGTGGATACAGTTGCGGGCGGCCCTGTGTATGGGGTTCGCACCAATGACAGTCCGCACAGTGGTTCATTCAACTTTCAAATTCATTTGGCGAGTACTGGTGCGGGTCCGGTGGTTCAATTCAACCAGTCCGGAGTGCCCGTAACGGGAGGAACTGTCTACCCGTTCACGTTCTACGCGAAAGCTCTGGCGGGCAGCTTGGGTTATAACGCACAGTGGCGAATTCTGTGGAGTCCAAGCGGGGACACAGGTTACCAGACTTTTAATCTTACGGCTGCCAGCACCTATGCCTTGATCAGTAACTCCGTGATCGCTCCTGCCTCCGCGACGTCAGCGACCATCTTCTTCCATTTTGCGGGAGCGGCGGATCCGGGCCAGTCGGCCAATATTGATATTGACGACGTCACATTCGGGAGCGGCAACTCCAGCCCGGGTAGTCCCGACATAACCAACGTCCTGCAAGTGGCTATTCTGCCGCTGGCTACAGTCAGTTGGCCGAGCACTTCTGGCGTCCCGTACTTCCCCGAATCGGCTACCAATCTTACAGCGTCTTGGGACACCAACTTTCCCGTGATCGTGGGAGATGGTGGCACCAAGTCATTTACCGCCCCGATGACGAACGACACGATGTTCTTCCACCTGCGAATTCCGCCTGTCGTTGTCCTGCCGCCGACCGGCCTGCATACGGTCATTTCGGGAACCACGAATGCCATCGGTCTGGCTTGGACTGCCAGCGCCTCGTTCGGGGTGACCGGCTACCGCGTCCTTTATGGTGATATCACCGGCACGACAACCAATTCGACGGATCTTGGCCTTCTGACCAGCACCGTTATCTCCGGGTTGACGTCGGGCGAAATCTATTTTGTGTCGGTTGTCACACTCAGTCCCAACGGTCAGAGTAATCCGGCCGATGCCACGATCACTGCCCAGCCGGATACGAGTATCAGTATCGTTCCGCTTTACGACATCAGCACGCCGCTCGAACCAGAGACGGTCATCAACACGCCCACGGCACTCATCACCTGGCTCGCCGACCGTCCGCGCGCCCGGCACGCGCGAGAGGATATGTTCATGCTGTACGACACCTACTTGCCTTTTTACTGGGAACAGCGCATGAGCAATATCGAGATTATCGATACCGTGGGTAAGGGCGGGTCGGATATCACCTTTAGCTTTTGGGCACTTACTGCACTGAATACGCCGAACATCCGCTTTTTCTTCCAAGGACAAACCACAGTCGCACAATACAGCGACAATCTTTTTGCGAATCAAGTCGACCCGACCTTGACCAATTGGACGTCGACCATCAACTATAACACGACGTTTAATCGCCCCATACAAGTGGGCGATCGCATTGAGTTCGAGTGGAGCCCGTTCATGGTCGCGCCCACGAACGGGCAAGCCAACTACTACGGCGGCGCGGTCCTCTACATGGTCGGACAAGGTATCGTCCCGTGGCAGGAGGGGGTGACGAATGACCCGGCGTCAGTGAACGCGGCGATCGACTCGACCCCGATGCCTACGAACGGCTGGCTCGCCGGCGGAGCCACAATGCCGTATCAATACTGCGGTCAGCCGGACAAAGCCTTCGAACAGATGGCGCCGAATGCGGCGCCCGCCAGCGGGCAACTGTTCATGCTCGGGCGGCGGCTGCATCATACTGACTTTCTGAGCGGCGCGCACTCGGAGCCAGATAACCCCATCTTCACCAATCATGTTGGTCAAGCCGGCCCGATGTACATCCAAACCAGTTGCATGGGGTGCCACATCAACAATGGCCGCGGGCTCCCCCCGGCCGTCGGCCAGCCGTTGTCCACGGCTCTCATCGAGGTCGGAAGCGACGCGGACGGAGCGCCGGATCCGGTTTACGGCTCCGTCCTGCTGATGCAGAACGTCAATGGGCCGAGCGAGGGTACCGCGACGATCGCCAGCTACACGATCACGACGAACACGTACGGCGACGGCACGGTGTACACGCTGCAAAAGCCAAACTACGCGTTCTCCCCGCACACGCCGGCCTTTTTCTCGGTGCGTTTCGCGCGACCGCTGGTGGGCCTCGGCTTGCTCGAGGCGATCAGAGAAAGCGATATCCTCGCCCTCGCCGACCCTAGCGACGCCGACCATGATGGCGTCGCCGGTTGCATACAGACGGCCACCGATCCGTGGACTGGCCAGCCGCGTCTTGGGCGTTTCGGCTACAAAGCTGCGGGTTTCAGCGTCGAACATTTCGTCTGCGCCGCCCTCAATCTCGAGCTAGGTGTGACGACCCCGATTTTCCCCCATCTCTTCAACGGCCCGGACCCGTTCGGTCCGCCTGAAGTCACCGCCGACGAAGCCAATCAATGGACACGCTACCTCTCCGCTCTTGGCGTCAATGCCCGTCGCGATCTGAGGAACTCGGCAACCCTGCACGGCGAGCAGCTTTTCATCACCGCCGACTGCGCGAAGTGTCATACGCCCACCTTTACGACGAGCCCGTATCATCCCATGGCCGAACTCCGCAACCAGATCATCCATCCCTACAGCGACCTGCTCTTGCACGACTTGGGCCCGGGACTCGCCGACAACTTGAATCAAGGGAATGCCTCCGGCGCCCAATGGCGCACATCGCCGCTCTGGAGCATCGGGCTCACGGCCGGAGTTGCGGGCGGCGAAGCTTACCTCCACGACGGTCGTGCGCGCACCCTCGAAGAAGCAATCCTCTGGCACGGCGGTGAAGCCGAGGCATCCAAGGAAGCATTCCGCACGATGTCGGCGTCCGATCGTACCGCTCTCATCGCCTTCTTGAAATCGCTGTAAGAACCCTGACTTGCCCACGTCCACTAGACCAGATGGTGTTAAAGTCCGGGAGCAATTGACCTGCGCACCGACGTTGTTGTTGTTTGCAGACGAAGCCCTGTTTGATTGAAAACCAAGAAGGGCCTACTGGTGCAGGCGCACTTTAAGAAGTCCAACGACTCCAAGACGATTTCTGCGCCTGCGTACAGCACGAGTCCCCCGTTTCAGGAGGATTTGCAAACGATTTCACTTGTATTCGAGAAGCTGGAAGGTGTAAAAGATTAACGCGCCAGTTCGGATGTCCTATTTTCGTAAGAACGCGAGGATAAAACACATAGGTTAAGGAAAACCATTTTCCCACAGCGCGAGCGCTGCGATTCTGGCTGATTCAGCGACGATCGATTTTGACAGCGTTTCGTCGTCGAAGTGTTGCGGGCGTCCATAGTGAACTTCCCAAGAAAGGTTCTGGATTGGAGCGCGCGGCATGTGTGGTATTCCGGTAGACGAGAAAAGAGCTGATCGACCAATTTCGGGATGTGGGTTCCGCTTCCCTTCATCTTGAATTCGGAAGGAATGCGGGCTGTTTGAGGCGGAGAAAAAAGTGGATTAAATGAGGAAACAACTAACTGCCCTTTTTGCAGTGGGCAAGTGGGCGACGCGGCTTTCCGTGCCAAGCATTATTCTCATCGGTGCGGGCGCGGTCAACGCTCAAGTTCAACTTAGCATTCAACCCGGGGTGCAGTTGAGCTGGCCTACACCGAATCCGGCGAATACCTATCACCTACAATGGTTGTCCCTCTCAGGGGGCACTTGGAGTGATCTCGTCTCGCCGGTCGCCGGCAATGGAACGACGCATACAAACTTCGATCCGTTTCCAAGCGGTAGTCGCCTGTATCAGGATTTGGAAATTGTTCCCGGCACGCCACCGTCTCCCGCGGCCCCTGCGAACAGCGGATTTGAGACCGGCAGCGGAAGCAGTGCCGACAGTTGGACCGTGGATACGGCGGCGGGCGGTCCGGTCTATGGCGTTCGCACCAATGACAGCCCACACAGCGGGTCGTTCGACTTCCAGATTCATTTGGCGAGTACTGGTGCGGGTCCGGTGGTTCAATTCAACCAGTCCGGAGTGCCCGTGACGGGAGGAACTGTTTACCCGTTCACATTCTACGCGAAAGCCCTAGCGGGCAGCTTGGGTTATAACGCGCAGTGGCGAATTCTGTGGAGTCCAAGCGGGGACACGGGTTACCAAACTTTTGGTCTTACGGCTGGCAGCGCCTATGCCTTGATCAGCAACTCCGTGACCGCTCCTGCCTCCGCGACGTCAGCGACCATCTTTTTCCACTTTGCGGGTGCGGCGGATCCGGGCCAGTCGGCCAACATTGATATTGATGACGTCACATTCGGGAGCGGCACCTCCAGCCCGGGGACTCCCGACGTAACCAACGTCCTGCAGGTGACCAACCTGCCGGTCGCCAATGTTAACTGGCCGAGTACGTCCGGCGTTCAGTACTTCCCTCAAATCCTGACCGATCAGATATCGGGAGTCTGGTCCGACAGTCTTCCGGCAGTCATAGGTGATGGCACTACCATGTCGATCATGTTGCCGATGACGAACAGTGCGACGTTCATTCGACTAAGAACGCCCCCGCCCGCTGTTTTGCCGCCGACCGACCTGCACCAGATTCCGTCTGGTTCATCCAATGCCATCAGTATAGCTTGGACGCCCAGTACGACGCCGGGAGTAACCGGCTACCGCCTGCTCTACGGTGATATCAGTGGAACGACGACCAATACGACGGATCTCGGGAATGTAACCAGCGCCGTCATCTCTGGCTTGTCATCAGGCGTAACCTATTTTGTCTCGATCGTCACACTTAGTCCCTACGGCCTGAGTAGTCCGTCTGACGCCACCATTCAGGCTCAAGTTTCTAACATCAGCAATGGCGTCTTGTGGTCGGACGAGTTTGATGGCGACGTGATCGATCCGAGCACGTGGACGTATGACGTTGGCGGCGGCGGTTGGGGCAATGGGCAATTCGAATACGACAGCGCCCGCCACGAGAATTCTTATGTTACGAACGGAACTCTCGTAATTGAGGCGCGCCGTGAGAATTGGATGGGAAACCAGTTCACATCCGCCCGGATGCTCACGCAAGGACGACTCGCTTTCAAGTACGGCGACCTCGAAGCCCGGATCAAGCTCCCGAACACCGCCAACGGTTTGTGGCCCGCATTTTGGATGATGGGCAACAATGCTGGCGCCATCGTCTGGCCTGACTGTGGAGAGTTGGACATCACCGAGATGGGCTCTGCCGCCGGCATCACCCAGGGTCTTCAGCAGGAGCTGGTCGACAGCGCCGTGCACTACTCGAATGCCACTAATGGCTATAGCAACTATGTTACGTGGTACACGGCCCCGGTTGACTTGACCCAGGATTACCATCGCTACAAGATGTCCTGGACGCCGACAACGATCACGTTTTATCTCGACGATGTACCGATCGGATCGATGGATATCACCGCGGATTATCTCAGCGAGTTTCATCAGCCGATGTTTCCGATTCTGAACATCGCCGTCGGTGGCTATAACCCCTCCTACACCGGCGTCTATAGTCCGGCCGACGTCACGGCCCCCATGCCCGCTCGGATGTATGTCGATTGGATCCGGGTTTCTGACAACGGGTATACGCAACTGTACTTCGGCGACGATAATGCGGAAACCGGCAATTTTGGGGTCTATACCGATACCACGCCGGTCAACCACTCACTGACTTACGGTACCGGTTTGGAACCGGGATTTGAATACGGAACCAACGCCGCGTTGTACACCTGGAACAACATGACCGCCGTCGCACCGACGACGACATCGGAGGGCGCCAATGCTTGGTCATTCGATGTTGCCGGGGGTGACTGGTTTGGCATGGGAGTCTTTCTTCCCAATTTCCGAAACATGAAGAACTACTCGGACGGATACCTGCACTTCGACCTTAAAACCACCAGTACCGTCGCCATGCAAGTCGGAGTCAAGAGTTGCCGGGGCGGCGAGTTCTGGCTTCCGGTGGGAGACGAGACAGCGGAGTTCGGGTTTGCCCGGGATGGTCAATGGCATTCGCTCAAGATTCCCTTGAACCGATTTGCCAACACCGATTTCCGCACCATGAGCCAGATGTTCATGATTTCGAGTGTCGGTAACGCGCCCTCGGCACTGAACTTGTCCATCGACAATGTTCGGTGGGAACCCAGCGTAGCCAGAGTAACCCCTGAGAACGGCAATTTTGGTGTTTACACCGAGACAGCAGCAAACAAGACCGCAGGACAATTTGCCCTGGGGGTTCAAGGTAACTTTTTCGTCTGGGCAAATACGCTGGTGCCCATCACGCAACACCCGTATGAGGGCGCGGAAGATATCAGTCTTCAATCCGCGCCCGGCTTAACGTGGTTCGGCATGGCCTTCACGCCGAACGTAAAATACAACCTGTCCGCCTTCCGCTACCCGGGATGCAAACTGGAATTCGCGATGAAGACCAGTTCTACTGCCACATTCATGGTCGGCATGAAGAGCGGTAACATTGATGGAGTCGGCCAGAAATGGATCACCTTCCAAGCGGGCAGCGATCCCTACGGATTTGTCCGGGACGGTAACTGGCATGTCGTCGACATACCGATGTCCGACTTTGCTCCGGAAGTCGACCTCTCTGCGGTCAGCCAGTTCTTCGAGGTTTTGAGCACTACTTCGGCGATCTCTGACATCGAATTGGATGATATCCACTTTACCAATGGCGGAGTGGCTTCCCCACCCGACCAATAAAATGGTATCCGCCACGCTGAACAAAGTTTTCGCCGCGTTGACTGACTTGCCAGTCGGATCAACAGCGATCCCCACTCATCGATCCTCGAGCCGGCTATTTTGGTTGCGTCACCGTTTCGCTCTGCCT
>Ga0335081_10001399_pt1 | contig 38467 bp, 28 predicted proteins | sample Lox_Sample_35_FD_206713 | JGI IMG/M metagenome (GOLD analysis project Ga0335081, IMG submission 206713) | Soil microbial communities from Loxahatchee National Wildlife Refuge, Florida, United States - Lox_Sample_3.5 | ecosystem: Environmental > Terrestrial > Soil > Wetlands | place: USA...
GGGAAGTGGTAAGACCAAACTCGTAAAGCAGCTTGTTGATGCGCTTCGGGAATACGATCCCGCAAGATTCTACACTGAGGGGATACGGTCGCACGGCACAAGGACAGGTTTCAAGCTTACGAGCCCCGAGCAGACCTACATACTAGCCCATGTGGACATCAAGGGCCCGCACCGCATTGGGAAATACGTCATTGATCTTCCCTGATTTGAGCAATCCAAAGGACACTACCGCTATTTGACCTGCAACCGCACCTCGTCATTATCGGCGAGATCGGCAAGATGAAGTAACTCTCCCCCCAAATTCCGTGACGTTGTCATCTCACACCTAAAAAATCTTCTCCAAGCATCTCAAACATTTCCTTGAAAGCCTGTGGCTTTATCGTGAGAGTCAAAACACCGAGCGGATATTCATCTCAACGAGGTTACAGGAAAAAACCAGGGTGCGCCCTGCAGGTTATAAACGGACTTGTCCGTTCCTTGCCGGCTTCACGCTGATTATAAATAAATTCAGAAATAAAAACATCGGGACACACTCGACCTTTAATTGAAAATCGGGTAAGATGCGAACATGAAGAATGTAAACGCGGTCAAAGACCCGGCCCCGATGCATACGCTGCTGCCTTGGATCGCCGCTGTTGCAGGAGGATTGCTGGCTTTTCTCGGCTACGTCGGCATAGACCAGTTCTACCTTGAGTGGATATGCTTAGTGCCGATACTCTGGGCGATAAGTGGACAGACACCAGGCCGTGCGTTCCTCATCGGGTGGGTTGCGGGCATCGTGGGGCACGGAGGTGGGTTCTACTGGATCGTTACGATGCTCCGACAGTTTGCGGATGTGTCATGGCCACTTGCAGTACTGGGCTTACTGCTCCTTTCGGCGGCAAATGGCATTGTCTTCGCCATCTGGGCCTGGGCTACCCGGTTAATCAGCCGCGGTGCAGGCTGGAGTGTGGCATGGGTCTCACCTATCATATGGACTGCCTCAGAAAAATTTTGGCCCCAGCTGTTTCCAAACTACCTTGGTGCAAGCCAATATAAACTTTCCCTGGTGACACAGATCGCTGATCTCACGGGAATTCTGGGCGTCACCTTTCTGGTCGTATACATGAACTCCACAATCTATGCGGTGATCGAGCGGATTCGCCGTAAGCATCCACATCCGTGGAGACCGGCTGCTATTTTTTCTGTCGTTATCGGGATAGTGCTGGTATACGGCGCAGTACGCATCAGCATGGTGGACAGGAATGCATCCTCAGCCGGATCGCTGGCAGTCGGCTTGGTGCAGACGAACCGCGGGGCAGGTGAGAAGCATTTTGACGAGGGTCTTTTTCTCCAGGAACACCAGGAGATGTCCCGCGCGTTGGTCATGTCGCAGCCGCTCGACATCATTGCCTGGCCAGAGAGCACACTATTTTTGAATCTCGCGTCCCGCGAGGGCGTATTGTCAACCAGTCTGTTGGGTGATTTGCGCACTCCGCTGCTATTCGGTGCCGTCATTCTCACGGAAGAGCGGGGTGAGCGCCGCATGTACAACAGCGCTGTTCTTGTGGATGGAACAGGCCGCATTGTCGGCACGTATGATAAGATGGTTCTTGTCCCCTTCGGTGAGTACATCCCCTTCGGTGATACCTTTCCTCGATTGTATTCGTGGTCACCCTATTCGGGCCGGTTCTGGAGGGGAGAGAATACAGAGCCTCTCCGATTAAATAATCACGTACTGTCCGTCAACATTTGCTACGAGGACATTTTCCCCGATCACGTCCGCATGTTGATGGAGGGAGGTCGGCACCATCGCGTACCAGAGGCGATGTTTAATCTAACAAACGATTCCTGGTACGGCAACACGGTCCAACCTATGGAACACCTGGTTCTCGCAAGCTTCCGGTCAATTGAACACCGGCGCGCTCTCGTTCGGTCCACCAACACCGGTATATCAGCCATTGTGGACCCTGTTGGCCGAATCGACCGCCGTACCGCTCAATGGACGAAAGCATCACTCGTCGGCAGGATACCGCTGATGCAGGGACGCACTGTCTATGCTATGTTGGGTGATTGGATCGGATGGGTGTGCGCTATCATTTCTGTGCTCGGCATTATCCGTGCATTACAAACACCAAGACGACTTGCAGACAAAAGTGCAGCGCATAAGGCAGGCGAAAAAAGCCGCTTCGGGAAGCACGCATCGGACGGAAGAGCGAAAGGCAAACATTCGCGGTGAAAAGCTTAAAATATTAAATGAGGGTTTTTATTCACGTCCAGAACATTAGTGTCAGTATGGTCACCCATTTGAAAGCTCTCCATCAAGAGAAAAATTGCACTAAATTAAGTGGTTGCCGAACTCCCATCATGGCTATTGGCTTCTAATGTCGTGTTTTATGTCGAAGTTCTATACAATTTGGTCACAGCCTGCATTCTCAGTCCCAGCTGCTACCTCTGCTTTCTAGCATTACCCACATGTTCAGTCGTATCAGGCCAGGTCAGCCCAATTTGAGCGGCTCTCTGTTCCGGCTCCATGCTCTCTGAGACTAGTCGAAGTACCTGCCTCCATTCACGTTTATGGTCTGACCGGTGATGAAGCCGTTACAGGCAAGCAACACAGCTACGGACGCGATCTCTTCGGGGGTCCCGAAACGTCCCACAGGAATATCGCTCTCCGATAGCTGAGGTAGTGCTCCCGACATGTCAGTGCGGATCGGACCAGGAGCTATAGTGTTCACCGTTATTCCTTCTTTAACGAGCTGTGCCGCATAGTAATGCGTGAGCCCGATGAGGCCAGCTTTCGAAGCAGCGTAGTGAGGTCCTACGACACCTCCCACCTGAGCGGCAACTGAAGAGATGTTGATTATGCGGCCCCATCTCTTTCGTCGCATTGGGGGGAGCACGGCTTGGGTGACGAGAAAAGAAGCTGAAAGATTCGTTGTCAGCAGTTTCTCCCAATCCTGTTCTGTAATCGTGTCCATCGTACGGGGCCGTGCAATCCCTGCATTGTTCACGAGGATGTCAATCTCTCCAAGATCATGTTCTATGGTTTTAACAATGCGCTTGACTTCGGCATCCTGTGACACGTCAGCCTGCACAACAATAGACCGGTGGCCGGATACCCCTATCGCATTGCTCACATCGATGGCCTCATGCTCATTAGAGATATAGTTCACCGCTACATCAGCCCCGGCCTCAGCCAGTGCAAGAGCGATTGCCCGCCCTATACCCCGGCTTGCCCCGGTCACGAGAGCGACTTTTTCCTTTATTACATTGGTCATAAGGGATCATTCTCCTCTCTCAAAAGTCTGCATATTAATGTTAGCACGCTAATACACAAACGGAAGAATCAGCAAGGCTGTTTATCGCACTGTACTCCTTCTTTCAAGGGGGACACAATTCTGTCGGAGTGTTAAAGCATCCACAGATTCTCTTCGCACGTCCGGCTTGAGTTGCGAGGCGTGCATCTGGCAATATCGATGAATACGGTGGCGAGATTTTCGGTTCTCAAGGCCATTCCAGTTAGACAGGCAGTGCACAGTGGCTGGCAAGACCTTGAGCTCTGCTTGGCATAGGAGGCTTTAAAGAACCAATAAGGCCAAGTCTACGATCATGACATCTCAACAATAAGGTCCACCAAATAGAGGCAAATGGCGATTCAGCAAACCTGGCTTAAGATGTGCTCAGCGCTTCCTGCTTGACCTTCTCCAGTAGTAAAATGATTTCCTGTGATTTCCTTTCGACTTCACGATAAAGCTCTTGTGCATGCTCGCCATCACCATTGCATAAGGTCACCGCATCTTTGGCTAGTTTGTGTATTAAGGCATGCCGTTTATCAATTTCCGCGAATCCTGGAAGGTGGCTCCATTTTTCCTTGCCTTGTTTGACGTACCATTTGCCGAAACGGCAGCCATGGTGATCGAGTACTTGCGAGACATCGATTTTTTATTCGCGGTCAGACTCATACCCAAGCCTTGGATGAAAATCCGGTGGTCGGTCTTGACCAGATCAAGGATCATCAACTCTCCCGATTTGGTTTTGAACTCGCCGACCACCTGCCGCAATTCTTCAGCAATCCCGTTCAGCTTATTCACTTCATCCATGAAGACCTTGGATAAGCCTTTTACATCCTTGGCGATACCAGACAAGTTTTCCACATTGCTGACCATATCATTGGCTGTGGTCGACTGTTCTTCCATCGCCGCTGCGATGCGCTAATCTGGTCTCTGACTTCTTCCGAGGATTTAGTAACCCAATTGAGAGTATTCTTGACTCCACCTTCGATATATGTGGCTGTTTTCTTGACCTTTGACTGTCGCGTCCTTCATGGATGACGAAACCTGGCCGATTTGTTCCTTCTACTTTCCGTCCCCTATACTGGATCTTGGCTTTTCCGCATGTCGGTCCGGCAACATGGCAAATCTTATCATAAATGAAATATAGCGCTGCCTCACCGCCGTACTGCTGAAATCCTAAGGAGCACCCCAACAGTCTGCAACGAGTCTATCAGATTACGCAGTCAAAGGCACTCTCATGATCGCGTTGCTGGAGGCAAGTGGGAAGAAAAGGAACTTCCTCTCTTTCCCTGAACTCAATCGAGCACCACGTCCGTAATCGTGCCAGCAATACCGTCGATCTTCTGGAGTTTTGTGATCAGAAGATCGCCGAGAGCCCTTGCATCATTTGTCTCTACAACAGCGATCACATCATGTGGTCCAGTTACGACAGACACAAATTTTACACCCTCAATTTTCTGTACTTTGGCCGCAACGTCTCGCGACGTACCCGGATCTGCCTCGATAAGAATATATGCTTTTACCGCCATGCGCAACGCCTCCTTCCTGCTCTCGTATCCGCACCGGTCTCCATCCTTTGCTACCTACTCTAAGGATATCACCGGCGGGGCCTTTCAGAATAAGGCAGGCAACACATGGGTCAGGTTGTTCGGGTAACAAAGATGCCCATTCTCGATTTGCGCTTCTTTTGTTTGAAATAGAAGTCACCATAAAATAGGAGGAGGGAAATGACACGTAAATTGGGATCATCGGATCAGGCAACATGGGTTCCGGACTTGCCCGCCGTATCGCTATCGCGGGACACGATGTATTAATGACGGCCAAGAACCTTATGGAAGCCGAGAAGATCGCGAAGCAAATAGGACCACGAGTAAAAAGCCGTCCCACGGAGGTTGCGAAGGGAGTGGACATCCTGATTGCGGCAGCGCCGGCAGGAGAGCAGGTGAATGCGCTTAACAGCTGCGGAGATCTCGCGGGCAAGATTGTCATCGACATTGCCAACCCGCTCAAGCCCGACATGTCTGGACTGAGTGCGGGGTCTTACGACGTACTTTGTAGAAGAACTCGCGAAGGCGCTCCCGGGCGTGAGGATCGTGAAGGCATTTAACACGGTGTTTGCCCAGGTGCTGAACGAGGGGCCGGACTCCGGTAAGTGCATTCGTGCGTCGGTATTCTACTGCTGCGACGACGAGGCCGTCGGAAGATTGTGAATCAGCTTATTGAGAGCATGGGCTTCGACGCCATCGACGCTGGGCCGCTCAAAAATGCTCGTTATCTTGAGCCGATGGGCATGCTGAATATCTGGTTTGGCTACATGGCAAAACGCAGCACGGGCATTGCTCTTAATTTGGTTCAGCGCAGCCAAGCCGCGGCCACGAAGGACCGCGCAGCAGGCAGCATAATGTAACATCGCATCGTGGTGCTCCGGAATGGTCAAGAGTTCGCACCTTCGGACCTACGACATAGATCACTGTACGACGAGATCTAACGGGCGGAGTTGGCAACAAAAACCCTTGGGTGAACTACATCGCCCTAACAGACATAGCTTCCTGATTCAATGGGGGGCCTTGATGCACCGCCTCTCCCAAGCGTCGATGTGGGCAATTCCTACCCGACTACACAGTGTTTTCGTTTCTTTAGGTAAGGATTCTGCAGAGTGAGGAGCCTATTATGCTTCTCCCGCAAAACACTGAAAAATGCATCCTGACTAGACCCACAAACTTTTACACAGTCGGGGGTAGTAACTGCAACCGCATAGCCTGTCAAAATAGCGTGTCAAAGAACACTGAATACCATTAGAAATTGTAGCATAAGGCTGGGCTAAATCAACTATATGATTCCACCTTTCATCCCCAATTTCACGGACCAGGAATCCCTGGCGGAGAAGTTAAAATAAACAATGGGGGGGCTGGTCGCGTTGTCCAACCCTCCCTTCTCTCTACTTTATTTGCCTCCGAAAAGTTCCTTCTGCCTGCTGCTGATTTATCCAGGATGGTCCTTCTACGCAGCTTTCCTTTGCGTGAACGCCGATACAAACACCTCGTCGCAAAACGACTCGATCGAGGTCTGCGTCGTGTTTTCCTTCGTGCGCTTCTCGGCCCTTATCTTACCTTCATTGAAGGCCTGAGCCATCTCGACGTAGATTCTGCTCATGTCGGGCGAGAGCCCCATGGCTACCATAGCCTTTTCAGCTTCATCATATGGGAACGTAACGTACGGTAGGCCTGGTTTCGAGATTTTGCTACCGATGATGCCTGATGCCTCGCTCAAGGTGAGGTCCCGCTCTCCTAGGAGATAATGGACTGATGAGCCGGTGAAGTCCCGTTTCGTAAGTCGCTCCGCCGCATACTCTGCGATGTCCTTTGTTGCGATCATAGCGAGTTTGACATCGCCCCGGACCGCGCTGCCAGTGATGCCCTTGGACCTGATTAGCTCAATGTTCGAGAGCAGATTCTCCATGAAGTAGCCTGCCCGCATATGCCGGACATGCAGCCCCCTAATCCTCTTCAACCGCTCCTCCATGTTATGTAGGCCCTTGATCGGCCCGGTCGTTTCACCAGCAAGCTCTGCTCCGATGCTCGACAGGAAGACTACATGCTTCACTTTGGCGATCTCCAGAGCCCGCGCGATACTCTGACCGACAGTTCTCGCATAGTGCATGAACTCCGGCGCCGTCGGATTCGGTGGTATCAGCGCGAACACGGCATCAACATCAGTGAAGACCTTTACAAGGAACTCAGTTTCCTTGGCGTCCCCTGCGAATGCCGTGACAGTTTTGCTCGCCAACGACCGGAGACGGTCTGCCGACCGTGAAATCACACGAATTGGTTCATTTTTCTTAGTCAGGATAGCGGCTATTTTGCCGCCCACATTGCCCGTTGCACCAAGAATGGCTATCATATCTACACCTCCCCTGCCTCCCTCTTTAAAAAGGGTGAATATTATCCTTTTTCTATATACAGCGTATCACTGGAATGGGATTTCGTCAACCCTGATGTTCGCCACAAATCCCTCCGACCAGTTTAGATACCGAAGTTGCAGGCTTTCGGCGGTCGAATCCAAAGTGTGAATTAAGAAAGATATTGTCACTGACATTTTCCAGCATCGGTGGGAAGGCTAGGAGGGCGCCAATCTGCCAGTCGAAGGCATCTTTTATTTAGACAGGTAAAACAAGATCAGTCCGACGTCTTCACCGGCATGCTTCCGCCCAAGGTGAACCGCTCGATGACAGCCACGTTGGAGATACCATTCTTTGAGAATTCTTCTATATATCGCTGACGAATAGGCTCTTCTGCTGCCTGACGTTCTCTGTCGCTCATCGCGTTGAGGCGCTCGCTTCCTCCCGCATTCTGCGCTGCATCCCGCACTGACAATCTGGAGATCAATTCATCCCAGAAGAGGTGGTCTCCAAACTCATCGATTAGGACATGCGCTAGGCTGCTTTCTTCATAATCCGCGGTCGGTTCATACGTGCGTGAATGCTCATTATAGCCGATCAACTGTTCAAGACCCTCTTTCCCCGCGAGGGCATAGAGTTTCTGGATGAGCGCTCGGTGCCGCACGCTGCGCAAGTCCTCTTCTCTCCGATGTCCGGACATGATTACGTCCGCAAGGTGCAGGATGTCGAGCAGATCGCGGTATTCTTCGGTAGTGATCTCGAAATTCATGACTTTTGCCTTTCATAAACGCTTAGGGATTGAAGATATACATCGTCAACCTTGTAGTCATCATTTGGTTGTATATATGAGTGCTCGATACAATATATTCTTATCGTTATAGTGACAGCGGCAATGAAGTTCCATGGAATCTATTACGTTCCGATTGAACTAATGCTCACGCATTCCCCCCTGCTTTGATAAAAAGCTTATCAGAAAGCGATGGTAGAATCAATATAAGACATCCGTTGGGAGCGTCGGTAATGTTACTCTTGAAACAATAAAGAGATATGTCGAACAGCAAGGAACTAAAGAAAAACTTCGAAAAACTAGGGGCCTGCCCGCTTGACCCCCCCTCCTGACGCTTCGCACCTGATCATCTCCTTGCTCGATGAATTTTCGCCTTGATAAATTCAGATAAGTTAGTTAACCCAAGTTCCGCAGTTAAAAAATCAAAATTTCGATAAATCAACAAGTTGATCTTCTTAAACCGCCAAAGTCGGCACTACATTTTCAATAACCTTTGGCACGTTCGGAAGCGGCAGCTTCAACCGTTGAAGGAGTATCTTCAGCTCCTGTGGGGCGGCGCTTACCGTCCGAAGTCTGATCTTTTTATCCTTCGCCGGAAGCACTACGTCGAGCGATCTGATCTCGCGCATTTCCTCCACAAGCTTCCTTGGCGCCGTGCCGAGACCCGCACATTCCATCCATTGCTGAAGAGTCCGCCACATTGCCAGAGCAAGGAAGCAAACAAGGATATGAGCTTCCGTGCGCTCTGCCGTCTGATGATGGACCGGTCGCAGCCCCAAGTCGCTCTTGGTGGTTCGGAAGGCGTCCTCCGCCTGGGTGAGCTGGATGTAGAGCTTCCAGAGCTCCTTCGGGTCGCTTCCGTGCCCGTTGGTGCGGAGAAGGTAACTGCCGCTTGTATGGAGTGCCCACTCCGTACGCTCCCCCTGCTTCCTGATCGTCACCGCGAGACGCGTACCGTTTTCAGTTTGCCGTTCTTCCACGGAAACATCAAAGAGTGACGCCGCCCGGCTGTTTCGCTCAAGAAGACGTCCGATCCGTCTTTCCACCTTCTGTCGGTCAGGCCTTTTGCTCTTCTCCGCCTGCTCTTTGAGTTTGAGAAGACCCGTCTCCAGCCGAGTGATAAACCGATTCAAGATGGCTTGTTCCTTCTCCTGGCGAGCGGCAAAGAAGGAAGGTCTCGCTCGTGCCCTCCGGTGATGATGCAAACTTCACTTCCACTCCCGGCTGGACTTCTTCCCAACCCGACTCAATGAGATCACGCTCAAATTTTCTGAGCATGGTCTTGGGAGTTCCCACGAGGTAGTGAGCATCTCTTGTTCGGAGCAACTCAAGGTTCTCCTCGCTTACCATGCCCCGGTCCATGACCCACACGCGGTTGGCCTTGCCGTATTTGCCTTCCATAAGCTCGATGATATCTTCAACGGTGGTCACGTCCACGCGGTTTCCGTCAAAGACTTCAAAGCCGAGCGGCAGGCCTTCTGAGCTGGTTACCAGACCTATGCACACTTGTACGCAGTCGAAACGACTATCTCTGCTGTAACCGCGCTTGGCCCTGGCATTGCGCTTGCCGCTGCCTTCAAAGTATGTGGACGTTACATCGTAGATGAGAAAATCGAAGGTCGTTCCGAACAACTCTCCGTATCGCTTCTGTAAATGCTGGCACAGGGCGTCCTTCTGCGGAAGCAGCGCATCGAGAGCACGATACAGCCGATCGTCGTTGATCTTCTCCGCGGGAACGCCCACAAGGTCCTCAAGCGCGGTCTTCGCGTACCACGACTCGGCGATTTGAAGTTCCGACGAGGGGGCGCAAAACCGGGCAAGGGTGAGCACGGCAGCCATGATGGACCAAGAAATTTCCTCTCTGCCGGAAGGGATATGTTCCTGGCAGAACGTGGACAGACCAAGGCGATTCCACAACAGAAGCCCAAGATACACATCGCCGAAGTGGCGCATCCGCTCAACGCTTACCCGCTTGATGTCCACGGTGGCCCATAACGGCGCCTCCTCTTCGTGTTTAAAGAGATCCGGTTGCAGCTGAGGTTTCCCGTCCAGGAACCTCCCGATGGCTTCCCATCCGATCCGTTCCTCTTTGTCCAGGCCGGGAAGTTTGCCGATCGTGGCGATAGTCCGCTGCCTCGGTCCTCGGGCTGTGCGGACTGTTTCTACCAGCGCCCACGATTTGTACTCGACTCCGTTCTTAGTCTGGCTGCGACGACGAAGGTACATTGTTTTTCCTCTGGCAGCCATTATCGCCAGAACAAAGACCGATTGCAAGAGGGTGGTCGGCACTACATGCGAATTTCAAAGAGCCAGCTCAAAGTAAATCAACGGTTTGTTATCTCAAACACGGCCAAAATAGTGAATATTTGAACGCAACTGCGGAACTTGGGTTAAAAAAGAATTGAAAGTCGGTATCCCGATCTATATCGGGGCAACAGGCATGTCGTTTGTTCTGATTATCCTGTTCAAGATCAGGGAGTGGGGGTTGGTATGAAATATCTCTCGAACATAACCACGCTCCGGTACGACGCGGACAAATGCGTTGGATGCGGCAGATGCATCGAGGTCTGCCCGCGTGGCGTCTTCGTTATGCAAGATAAGCGCACCGCAATCACAGACAGGGACCAATGCATGGAATGTGGCGCATGTGCCAGAAATTGTGACTTCAACGCACTGAGCGTAAACGCCGGTGTGGGCTGTGCCGCGGCCATCATCACCGGCATGCTTACGGGTAGAGAACCGACCTGCGCGAGTGGCGAGACAGGAAGCAGCAGCTGCTGTTGATCCATTTAGAGGGGAATCCGCCAAAATTCTACACGCTTCCCATAAATAATGATGCTGGGTCTTCAAGATAACCAACGAGCTTCGTCAGAAACTTCGCAGCTCCAGCCCCATCATTCACCCGGTGGTCGAAGGTGAGCGAGAGCGGCAAAATCTTCCTTATGACGACTTGCCCCCCCTTGACGCAGGGCTTGTCCGTAATTTTCCCGGTACCGAGGATCGCCACGTCAGGATAATTGATAATAGGTGTGGCAAAGGCGGCGCCGAATGCACCGTAATTCGTTATCGTAAAAGTGCTGCCTTTGAGGTCTTCAAGCTTGATCTTCCGGTCCCGTGCAAGCGCACTTAAACTCTGAAGCTCAGCGGCCAGTTCGCGGACTGATTTTTTCTCCACATTCCTGACAACCGGAACGATAAGTCCCTCCGCCGTGTCCACAGCTACGCCGATGTTATAATACTTCTTCGCCATGATTTCTTCACGATCCTCGTCGACCGAAGCGTTGAACGTGCCGAATTCTCGGAGTGTATGCTGGACAGCTTTGATGAAAAAGGGCATAAATGTCAGATGGATCCCCTTTTCCTGGAGAGGCTTCTTCTCCCGCTCCCGCAAATCCCAGAGCTCAGTGATGTCCGCCTCTTCCGTTTCCGTCACAGAGGCCATTGTTTTCTGCGCGAACATAAGGTTTTTTGCAATTGTCTTTCTGAGTCCCCGGATGGCGATCCGCTCAAATTGGCCGACCTCCTCTTCAGATTTGGCCGGTTGTGTCTTCGCCTTAAGAACGTCGTCGAGCGTAATGTTGCCGCCCAAGCCTGTTCCCTTTATCTTTTCAAGGATCACGCCCTGTTCCTTTGCGGCTGCTCGTACGGCGGGCGTGGCGAGGACTGCTGCCCCTTCTTTCTGTAGATGAGGAGCAGGCACTGCAGCCCTCGGTTTCTCCTGCTCGTCTTCCTCGGGAAGCACACCGACCACGGAAACTGATTTCTCACGTTCTTCTTTTTTTGGCTTTTCCGCCATCGGCTTCAGATTTTCAATCTCCTCCCCCGCTTCACCGAGTACGATCAGCGCTTCGCCGACTTTGGCCATTACACCTTCCTCTTTGGTGATTTTTAGGACTGTTCCCTTTTTCGGAGATGGAACCTCCACGACCGCCTTGTCCGTCTCTACCTCCACAACTGACTGGTGCTCCTCCACGACATCACCGATCCTGACCAACCATTTTCTGATTTCCGCCTCGGTAATACCCTCGCCCAGATCGGGCAATAAAAATTCGAACGCCATAGTCACCGTCCTTTAAGGTAGTTGTAACCACAGATAAACACGGTTGAAGCAATAAGCAGGAAAAAAGAAAAGTCCATTAACATTCTTAAATTTGTCTCACTCGTAAAAAAGGCATCCTTCCGTCTTCTTCGGAATCGTACTTCTTTAAAACGTTATCGGCACCATGATTCCAAAGAAGCCGAAATGACGTCAAAAACAAAAAAGGTTTAACTTTCAAGGCAACAACGTTAAAAAAAGGCTGAGTTCCGTTGTGCATTCGCGAAGCAAAGTCATAGTTAAACCTGTTTTCTCAGGTTTAATACTGCAGCACGGTCTCGATCCCTTTTCGAATTCTTTCAATGCTCGGCAGGTAGTGATCCTCTAGCTTCGGCAGGGGAAGGACGACGTCATAGGACGTGACCCTAACGATTGGCGCTTTCAGGTGAAGAATGGCATATTCGGCGATCGTTGCGGAAAGTTCCGCACCCAGCCCGCAGGTAGCAACAGCTTCATGTACGATCACCACCCTTCCCGTTTTTTTCGCCGATTGCAGGATGGTCTCTTCGTCAAACGGGCAGAGGGTCATAAGGTCGATCACCTCGGCGTTTAATCCCTCCACGGCCTTCATCGTCCTCTGGAGCATGCTGCCCCAGGCAATCACGGTGACGTCCTTTCCCTCTTGGACGATCCTCGCTTTTCCCAAGGGAGTTGTGTAGTCTATCTCGGGGACGTCTTCCTTTATAAGACGATAGAGCCTGGTCGGTTCGAGAAATACAATGGGGTCGGGATCCCTAATGGCGGAATGCAACAATCCCTTCGCGAGACGCGGAGAAGACGGTACAATCACTTTCACGCCCGGCATGTGGCAGAAGAGCGCTTCCGTGCTTTCCGAATGATGTTCCAGCGCCTTGACGCCACCGCCGTACGGGGTCCGGATGACGAGTGAGGAGGTGAATCTACCGCGCGAACGAGCCCGAATGCGAGCCGCATGGGAGAACAGCTGATCAACAGCTGAATAAATGAATCCCATGAACTGAATTTCTACAACGGGCTTCAGCCCGTAAGCAGCCATTCCGATGGCAGCGCCCACAATCCCAGTCTCCGCGAGGGGGGTGTCGATCACCCGTTCAGGCCCGAATCGGTTAAACAGCCCGTCTGTCACACGGAACACACCGCCGTCCTTGCCTACATCCTCGCCCAGAATGACCACGTCCCTATCCCGGTCCATCTCTTCCCGCAGTGCCAGGTTCAATGCCTGGACCATATTCATCGTCGCCATATCAGAAATCCTTGATCTCCCGCGTCTGCTGCTGTGAAAGATTGCTATAGGTGTACGTGAACATATCCCGTGGATCAGGCGGAGCAGCGGCATCAGCTTTCTTCTGAGCTTCATCGATGGCGGCCTTCGAGCGCGCTTCCACGTCCTTCTGATAATTTTCAATCCAGAGACCTTTTTTTTCCATGAATAACCGTAAACGAAGGATAGGATCCCGCGCTTTCCACAGATCGAGCTCTTCCTTCGGCCGGTAGCGCGATGCGTCGTCGGAAGTCGTATGATCCGCAATCCGGTAAGTGAAGCATTCGATTAAGGTTGGCCCCTTGCCCTCTTTTGCCTTTTGAAGCGCGTCCTTCGTAGCCTTGTATACGGCAAAGACGTCGTTTCCGTCCACCTGTATGCCTTCGAAGCCGTAGCCAACAGCCTTCTGGGCAATAGTCTGAGCTGCGGTCTGCCGCTCTCTTGGCACCGATATGGCCCATTGATTGTTCTGGCAAAGGAAAACAACGGGGGCCTTAAACACGCCGGCCATGTTCAGTCCTTCATGGAAATCCCCCCGCGAGCTGCCACCGTCGCCGAAGTATACAAGAACGCCAGCCCGATCCTTGCGATATTTTGCCGCCATCGCCGCGCCCACAGCATGGGCGATCTGGGTGCCCACAGGGATGGAAAGGGGAAATATATTCAGATTGCCGGGGATTTTCATGCCCCGCTCATCACCGGCCCAATACTGAAAGATCTGGTCTAGGGGATAACCCGTTGCAACATACACCCCGCTTTCACGGAAGGAGGTAAACAGCCAGTCTGTTTTCTCCGCAGCAAGAGCACTACCCACCTGGGACGCCTCCTGCCCCATGATGGAAGGATATGTTCCGAGCCGCCCTTCCCGCTGCAGATTGAGTGCGCGCTGGTCAAATGTCCTCGCAAGCACGAGGGTCTCATACATTCTCTTCAACTCCTCATCAGTTAGTGCAGGCAAGAGCGATATATCCGCATTTCCTTTATCATCAAGAATGTCGAGTCGTTTAACCTCAAAAGATTCAAGTATCTTTTCCGGCATCCCCGTTCCTCTCCTTCCGTATATAAGTATACCATCTTCACATCCGAAGTTCATGTGAGGTATGCTGAAACATGATAGGGTAGCGGAACGAAGTTAGACAAGCGGAGATACGACAAAATATAATGATGCCGGCCCCCTTGAAGGGCGCGTTTGAAATAACAGTTATATTTTTGTTGCCACAGGCCTCAGCCTGCGCGGCTGATTTTGCAGGATTCTCAAACATCATGAGAGAGCGTCGGAATAAAAAAATCCCACCCGCTGATTCGATTCGTACTATTCTCGTTATCTTCTAGAGGGCAGTACAAAAACCTCCTTCTCTTTCACAAGCAGGAAGAGATGATTTTTTGCGGCCAAGTCTATCAGAACCACATTCCAGGGAGCTTTGGCCTTCATTGTTCCTTTTTGATTAATTTCCAGATCAACTTTGATCCGATATCCGTCCTGGGAGGCCGCCCTGGCGATCCGCTTCAGCACATCGCTTATTTTATTCTTATTGGCGCTGAGGGAGACGATTTTCCCTTTCAAGATAAGGAAGGAATCGGGGATATAACCAGTGCCGGCTTCGGCGCCCTGTGCGAGTAGCATTTTGACAAGGTCAATATCCCCGTTTCCTGCGGCTATGTTCAAGGCGCTCACGCCTCCCGTGGTTTTTACATTAACATTTACTCCCTTTTCCATAAGCATCTTGGCCGCGTCCACATGTCCGCCATGGACAGCGCACATGAGCGGGGTAGTGCCGTCAGACAATGCCATCTGCATGTTTGCTCCTTTTTCCACGAGCAACGCGACCAGCAATGGGTATCCATTGCACGCTGCGGACATGAGTGCGAAATTGCCCTTCTGGTCCGCATCATTGACATCTGCGCCGTGTTCAATGAGTATTTTCACTGCGTCGGTCCGACCGTGCTCAACGGCAAACAAAAGCGGGAAGCGCCCCGATGCATTACGACTTTTCGCGTTGGCGCCGTTTTGCAGAAGATACTGCATGATTCTCATATTTTCGTCTTTAAAATTGGAAGTGTCGAGCGCTGCCTGCAAAGCGGAAGCGGCGCCTTCACGGGAAGGGACGATGTAATTAACGTCCGAACCGTTCTCACGGAGCAGCTTTACGATGTCTTCATGGCCCTGGCGGACGGCCGTCATCAGTGCCGTATTGCCGTTGTTGTCCGCGTCTTTCAGCAGAGAGGGATTTATCTTTGCGATTTTCGCAACGGTGTTCGAGTATCCTTTTTCGGCAGCAATGATCAGGGCTGTCTGTCCCTTCTCATTTTTCGCGCTTAAATTTGCTCCCGCCCTGATGAATAAATCCACTATTTCCTCATTGTTTTTCGAGGCTTCAGTCAGGAAAGTCTGGTCGGAATACGGGATGCCTTTATTTTCCAGTTTCTTTGTGAAATACCATTTCATGAGAGAATTTTTTTTGTAGAGTCCGGCACTGAGGAAAACTGCCAGAACAAGCACAGGGACAGTGAAATATACGATTGTAAGCCATCTCTTCTTTTTTAATTTTGCGGTTTTTTCAGCGCTATCCTCTTCAGGAGATTCCCAGTCATCCGCCTGCACTTCGGGGGAATCATTCGGGCTACGGTCGGGAATATCAGTAGCCGTCAACTCACCAGACGATTTTTCCGCAGATGATGTCTCTTTTTGTGTTCTGACAAATATCGGTTCGCCCGCCAATTTTTTCTGGCGGATGGTTTCGATATTCAACTCAGGCAGAGGCCCTATCTCATCAAGATGGGTGCGCAGTTTCTTTTCCCATAAAAAAAGGGAGAAACCGGCGGCAAACCCCAAAACGATGCCAGTACTTCCCGCAATGATTACAGTATTGAACAAAAAGCCGAGCAGCAGGCCGACTCCGCATAGGACAGCGATAGGCAGCCACCAGAACCTGAAAACAGTCGCCATCGAGTCGTAGAAACGCGACTGTTTAAAGGGCTTACCCTCGGCAGAGTTCAGGAAGTCATCCCATTCCTCAGCGTCGCTCCGGAGCTTCGCCTGGTGCTGCTTGATTACGCGCACGATGTCACGATGCTTTTTTTCTTCAGCCAGATGGAGCGCGGTTTTCCCCGCCTTGTTTTTTGCATCAACGTCTATGCCCGATTCCATGAGCAGCTGCACAACACCGGTTTCCTCTTGATCAAACGCTGCCTTGTGCAACGCAGTCTCGCCGTCATCGCTTTTGGCGTTTATGTTTACACCTGCCTGGAGAATTACCTGCGCGATCTCGGTCTTTCCTTTTGATGTGGCTATCATCAGCGGCGTGACTCCGTTCCGGAGCACATTGACGTTGAGGCCTTCTTCGATTATTTGTTTCACGCCATCAACATTACCGCTCTCGAGCGCATCCAGAAACAGGGGCCATTTCTTGGCCATGGGCGACGAATAATCGGTTGTCCGGTTTGTCTTCAGCTTCGTCGGGGGCGTTTTTTTGATCTGTTTCTGATAGCCCTTGCCCGTACCCGGTGTTATGCTTTCCATGGAATAGCTCCTCTCTCTTCTGCTGGGTGAAGGTCCCCCCGGGACCCTGCCCTGAATATATTTTTTCGAGATGCCGGAAACAATGGTCATGTAAAGGGAGGCTGCCGGGTTAAATCGAAAAGTACTTCGTAGGTGGGCTTCCCTGAGATGAGAGTATATCAAAAAAAAGAAAAAGGGAAGAAGGAAAAAGGACTTTTCAAGTTCGAGAAATATCTGTAGACTGGGGCGAAATCACCATCTCTATAAATGTAAATATCCAAGGTTTGGAACTGGGGGGCGGAGGTGACTCATGTACGCCGAACGGATAGCTGGGCTTAAAAGCTCGGCAATACGGGACATCCTGAAGCTCACGTCGCGGAAAGGCATGATCTCCTTTGCCGGGGGCCTGCCCGCGTCCGAGCTTTTTCCGTTAAAAGAAATCGAAGCCGCGACACACAGCGTATTAAGCAGGTATGGCTCCAACGCCTTGCAGTATTCTGTTACTGAGGGCATCGCACCGTTGCGGGAAAAAATCATGGCGATGCTCGATCCCGCGGGAAGGCATGTCAAGCCCCGGCACATCATCGTTACTCAGGGATCGCAGCAGGGACTCGAACTCCTCTCAAAACTCTTCATCAACAAGGACAGCCTCGTTTTTACCGAGAACCCTAGCTATCTTGGAGCGCTCCAGGCGTTCCGGCTCTTCCAAGCCGATGTACAGGCTGTGGCCACGGACGAAGGAGGCCTTATCCCGGATAGCCTGATCGCGAGTCTCGAGAAAAAAAGGCCAGCGTTTCTTTATATCATGCCGAATTTTCAGAACCCGACGGGTGTTTCCCTTTCACTAGACAGGCGGAAGGAACTCGCCAGGATGGCGGCGACCCGCAACCTGCTCATCGTCGAAGACGACCCGTACGGAGAACTCATATTCGAAGGGGAAAAGCTCCCTTCACTGTTTACTCTGGCGGAGGCGAGGAACGTCGTCTATCTCAGCTCCTTCTCCAAGACTATTGCTCCAGGTCTGCGCGTTGCTTATGCTGCCGGCGATGAGAAAATTATAACCAAAATGGCTCTAGTGAAACAGGGCACGGACCTCCAGACCAATACCTTCGGCCAGTTCATCGTGAACGAATATCTAGAAAGCGGTCACTACCGGAGCCACATATCCGTGCTTCGACGGTCCTATGCGTCGCGCAGGGACCTTATGCTTTCAGCCTTGCAGAAGCACCTTCCGAAGAGTGTGAAGTGGAACCGTCCCGGCGGCGGCATGTTTCTCTGGGTCACATTGCCTGACTGCTGGGACGCCAAGAAGCTTCTCCTGCGATGCATCGAGCACAATGTGGCCTTTGTCCCGGGCCAGGAGTTTTTCCCCGACAACACGGGAATGAATACAGCACGCCTGAATTTTTCGAATACATCGACGGAAAACATCGAAGAAGGCATCAAACGAATAGGTGGAGTTTTGAGGGAAGTCTCTGTATAGCAGTACAATAATTACAAAGATCGCCGCAAAGATACGCACAACGCCATTGTTTCTTCGTGGGAAAGAAGATCATGAATACTTCAGTCATTCTCGGGCATCCGGACAAAGGAAGCTGTAAAAGAGGATCGGGGCTTTCTGCGTACAGAGCATGAAAAACAGAACTGATTTCCGTTGTCGGTCACAATGCCGATATAGCTGCATACGCTATGGCTTGATTATGACGGCTCTGGGAATTTAAAGAACATGCGGGACAAGAACGGAAATCTGACCACTCCCCGTGGCTAAAGCCAGAGGGTTCTGATGGCAGTATCAACAATTGTTTTGGCGACGACAGTGCGTCCGCCTACCCCGGTTATTGTTGATCCATCCTTATCGGTCGAGCGGCTCTGTCTCCAGATAAATTCTTCCCGATTGCTTATTTAGCGTGTTCCATGGTCTCATTTGGGGCCGCCGGAAAAAAAGCGCTTCATCCCTACCCGAACTTCACCGCCTTGATCGCTTTCATGCCGACCGAACCGCGCGTCATCACTCCATACTGCTTCAAATCGATCACCTTCTCCTTGCCCTTGTCATCGATCACTTTCACTTGCTCGTCCTTGCGAACGGACCGGAAGAGCGCAACCTCGCCGTTCTTCACATTCACCAACTTTACCCCTTTGCCCGCGCCGGTAAGTACCGGAATATCCTTGGCAGCTATCACAATGGCCTTGCCTTCTGTCGTAAGGAACAGAACATTCGGCAGATCAAGGATATCTACTCCCATAATACTGTCGCCGGACCTCGCGCCGGCGAATTTTTTTCCTGCCCGGGTGGTCACCGCGTTGAATTGTGAAAGATCGAAAGCAAAACCTACACCGTGGGCCGACACGATCAGCGCCTTAACCTCTTTCGGCACAAACGCTAGCTCTGCCTGGGTATCCGTTCCCTCCGCTCTTGGGGTGCCGGCAAAGACGGTCGACAGGTTCATGGCTGTTACCGGCCGTTCGCCGTCACCGAATTTGAACAAATGCTGGACCGGCTCTCCAAAGCCGGAGCCTGTTGGCAGATCGAAGGCCTTCAGGACATAGACCTTACCCGCCGAGGAAAAAACGGCAATATTGTCTCTTGTGTTGGCCGGCAAAAGCGCGAGCAGGTCATCGCCTTCCTTGAACCGGAGGTTTTCTCCCACGGTTTTAACGCGCCTGATCCATCCCATCCTGGTCAGGATCACGGTGACATCTTCATGTACAATGAAGTCTTCCTGCGAGAATTCTACGTCATCGGCCGCCTTCATGACTGACTTTCGTTTGTCTCCATATTTTCCCTTGATCTCCAGAAGTTCGGACTTGATGAGGCCCCAGATCTTTTTCTGGCTCGCCAAGATGGTCTCGATGTCTTTTCTCTGCTTCGTCTTTTCGGTCTTCTCCTTGAGGATGCGGTCAATTTCGAGCCCGACCAATTTGTAAAGCTGCATCTCGAGAATCGCCTTCGTTTGCTCTTCGTCGAACTTGAAATGTTTCTTAAGCTTCTCTGATGCATCCTCACGCGACTTGGCCTTGCGGATGATCCTAATTGCCGTATCGAGGTCGTCATAGAGGGCTTCGAAAGCAGTAAGGATGTGCAGCCGCGCCTTGAGCAGACGCAGATCGAAGTTCAGCCGTTTTGTCACAAGCTCATGCCGGAAGTCGAGGAAGTACCGCATGATCTCCTTGAGCGACAGGCGCTCCGGCTCCATGTTCGGCTTCAGGGCCGTAAAGTTAATCGGGAACGTGGACTCGAGGTCCGTGTGCTTGAACAGGTAAGCAGTCACGATCTCGGCGTTTGTCTCGGCCTTGAGCTCGAGCACGACCCGCACCACATCGGTGGATTCATCGCGCACAGCCGATACTTGGGGCAGCTTCTTTTCCTCCATTAGGCCGATGAGTTTCTCGAGCAGCTTCGCTTTGTTCACCATATAAGGAATGGAAGTGAACACGATTGCCTGTTTTCCTCGCGGCATGTCCTCGACGGTATACTCACCGCGGATTCTAATGCCGCCCGAACCAGATTCGTAAATCTTCCGAAGCTCTTTCTTGGAGTTCAGGATCTGTCCGCTCGTGGGAAAGTCCGGGCCTTTGATATGCTTGAGCAGGTCCTTGACCTCGATATTCGAATCTTCTATCAGGGCTGCAAGTCCATCAATCACCTCTGCGATGTTATGCGGCGGAAAGGAGCAACTCATGCCCACAGCGATCCCGGAGGTTCCGTTCACGAGGAGCTGTGGGAACCTCGCAGGAAGCATGATCGGCTCCTTAAGCGAGTTGTCGTAGTTCGGCCGGAACCCGACGGTGTCCTTATCAATTTCCGCGAGCAGCTCTTCAGCTATTGGCGAGAGCCGCGCTTCGGTATACCGCATGGCAGCCGCAGGGTCGCCATCGAGGCTGCCGAAATTTCCCGATCCTTCGACAAGGGGATAGCGGAGCGAGAAGTTCTGGGCCATCCTGACCATGGCATCATAGGCAGCCTGATCACCGTGGGGATGAAATTTCCCGAGTACTTCGCCTACCACGGCTGCGCTCTTCCTGAACTTCGCGGTTGGGCCGAGGCCCATCTCCCACATGGCAAAAAGAATTCTCCGGTGGACCGGCTTGAGGCCGTCGCGGACATCGGGAAGCGAGCGTGAAACAATGGTTGACAGGGCGTAAGTCAGAAATCTGTTTTCAACCTCAGAATGCAATGCAGTGGTTAAAACTGTACCTTCTTGTGTCGGCATTAATTGCCCCCTCAAATTAGAAATGAAGATAGTGGAGTAAAATGAACCGGGAACGCATTAATCCGCGGTCCATTTCCGGTAAACGACTGCTTGATACATCCTGCAGCCGCATTAGTCGAATCGGATTCGGATTGTACCACAAAAAGCGAAACTTTTTCAAAGTAACTTTCATAAAAGTAGGTTATAATAGGCCCATGATTAACTTGCTCAGCAATCAGGCGGAGGCCTGTAGCCGTGAGTCCTTCGAATGTGGGAGTTGTGGGCAACAATTCGAGACCAAAGTCATCACTTGGGTTGATATTTCCAAAACCCCACAGGCTAAGCAATCACTCCTGAAATGGCAGTTCAATATTATTCAGTGCACCCATTGCGGGTGCCGACATTTTTCCGGTACTCCTTTTTTCTTCGAAGATTTCGAAGAGGGACTGCTCGTTGCCGTGTTCCCCGCTATGCCAGATAAGCGTGGTGAAGTCGAGCAATCCATACGGGAAAAGTACGGCTATTATCCCCTTCTCGAATTCTTTTACGACATGACCCAGATCTGGATGCTATTATATTTTCAGGAGCATTACAAAACGAACAAGAACCTTTGCAAGCTTTCCCGAATCGGCGAAGGAGAGAAGCGCATTCGCACCATTCTGCGGTTTCTAAAACAAAACCCTCTGATGATCGATATCCGAGAGAAGCTCACAGAAACCTTCTTCGGAAATTCTGCAGAAGATGAACTTCTGGAAATCCTGGGACGGTCCATCTACCTGCTCGAAGAAATGTTTCTTTGGCCCCGTGACGGCCGCTGCATCTGCGGGTCGAACTTTGTCAGGGATTTTACCTGCTGCGAGAAGAATCTCGACCTAGCGGAGCATGAACATCTACTCTCACAGCATTATGTAATTTATTGTCCCTCGTGTAAGGAAGCGATATCAGGCGCATCCTGCGAGCACTGTGGAAGAGTTTACACCTGGAAACTCGGGACGGTCGAGTCTTACCAGTATGATGCAGACACAGAACCACATGCCGCTTCCTATAGCGACTCGCACTTCTCTTCTCGCTGAATTGCAGAGATGTGAGTATTACAGGCGTTTCACCCACACCCACGAATATTAGTCCGTTCTCAACAGCCTGACTGCACCGTCTGCTATAATAACGCCCCATGAGCTACTCTATAATATAAAATGTGAAAAAGCCGACCACTATATGCATGTCGGCTTTTTATAATCCAGAGAATTTATTAAAATTTGGTTAACATACTGCAACCTATCCCCGCAGATGACAGTCCACATAATGCCCGTTTCCGAGATCGGTCGTTCGAGGAACGATTTTATCGCAGGGTTCGAAGCGGTAGATGCAGCGGGTATGGAACCGGCAGCCGGGTGGGATATGGGTAGGGCTGGGAATGTCGCCTTTGAGTAGAATATGCTTTTTCTTAACCGTGGGATCCGCCACGGGGATATCGGCAAGCAACGCCTCAGTATAGGGGTGGGACGGATTGCGGTAGATCTCCTCAGCAGGCGCAATCTCCATAATCTTGCCGAGATACATCACGACAACGCGATCCGAAAAATGGCGAACGATGTTCAGATCGTGGGCGATGAACAGAAACGAAAGCGTCATTTCCTCCCGCAGATCTTCGAGGAGGTTGATGATCTGCGCCTGCACCGAAACATCGAGGGCAGACACTGGTTCGTCTGCAACGATGAACGATGGACTGCTCGCAAGGGCCCGCGCAATGCCGATGCGCTGCCGCTGACCGCCGGAAAATTCGTGAGGATAGCGGCGAAGCGCGTCAGTAGGCAGACCCACTTTCCCGAGCAGGACCGCTCCTCGCTCTTCAAGTTCGTGCTTTTTCGCAAGCCTGTGGATCACAAGTGGCTCGGTGATGATTTCCTGGATGCGCATGCGGGGATTGAGCGATGCAAAGGGATCTTGGAAGATGATCTGCATGCTCTTCCGGAGTGCCCGAAGTGCCTCTTTTCTAAGTGCACCAAGATCCCTGCCCTCGAAAAGCACGTTGCCCGATGTAGGTTGGAGCAGCCTGAGCGACAACCTGCCGAGCGTGGATTTACCGCACCCGCTTTCGCCCACAAGACCCAGAGCTTCGCCGCGCTCAACAGAAAGTGTCACACCGTCCACTGCCGTGGCCTCCAGCTTTTTGCCGAATCCCGATTTGACCGGAAATTTCTTATATATATTGTTGATGGAGAGTAATATGTCAGACATTTAGATTTCAAGATTTAAAGTTCCCATGGAGGAAACTTTCCTTTCTTTGCCCCCCGCTAATTGCTGTTATCATCGCCCCTTGCTACTTGTCCCGGAATTCTCACTTCGCCTCCCAGCATCTTACCAGATGACCCGGCTTTACTTCTATCAGCTCCGGCGCTGATGCGCATTGAGCGGTTTTAATATCACAGCGGGGAGCAAACGAACACTCTTTCGGCAAGTCAATCAATCGGGGAACACTGCCGGCGATTGTTCGCAACCGGTGATGACCCTCTTTCCCCGGCTTGGGGATAGAAGCCATGAGTCCACGTGTATAAGGGTGCTGCGGGTTCGTGAAGAGTTCGCCCGTCTCAGCCTGCTCGACGATCCTGCCCGCGTACATCACAGCCACTTCGTGGGAACGCTCAGCAATCAGGCCGAGATCATGGGTGACCAGAATCATGGCCATGCCCATTTCCGCCTGAATCCTGCCGAGCAGTTCGAGAATATGTGCCTGGATCGTTACATCAAGGGCTGTCGTCGGTTCATCAGCGAGGATCAGCGCCGGCTTGCACGCAATGGCCATAGCGATCATGACGCGTTGGCGCATGCCGCCCGAGAGCTGGTGAGGGTATTCGTAGACGCGCTTTTCCGGGGATGGAATGCCTACAGAACGAAGGAGTTCAACGGCCCTATTCCATGCCTCTTTTTTTGTAATGTGCTGATGCGCGGTCAGGACTTCGGCGATCTGGTTTCCCACAGTAAAGACGGGGTTGAGAGCGGTCATGGGCTCCTGGAAGATCATGGAGATCCGCGCGCCACGGATAGCTCTCAGTTCATCCAAGGCAAGCGTGAGAAGGTCACGGCCCTCGAACAGAATTTTGCCTGTAACAATTTTACCGGGATAGGGTACCAGATTGAGTATCGAGAGGGCGGTAACGGTTTTTCCGCACCCGGATTCACCGACCAGACCGAGAACACGGCCTTTCTGGAGACGGAGGCTCAGGTTATCGACCGCTTTGATGACGCCGGATCGCGTGAAAAAATGAGTGGTAAGGCCTTGTATTTCGAGAAGATCCAACAGGAAGCTCCGGTCAGGAAGTCCGTGGTTTTACGAAATTCAAATAGGTCCTCACGGCGGAATTGTCGGGGTCGAACACCAGCGCTTCCCGCCACTCCTCCTCGGCAAGACCATAAAATCCCTGCGAGTAGTATGTGATGCCGAGGTGTAAACGCGCAGGCATGTAACGGGGGTTACACTCCTTGGCGTGATTGAATTCCCTGATTGCTTCGTCGTACATACCTTTGTCCCGGTAGGCAATGCCAAGATGGGTGATGATATCTGAAAAGTTCGGGGAGAGGCGAAGGGCCTTCTGATATTCCTCGATCGCTTCATCGAGTAGCCGGAGTTCATAGTACATGTTGCCGAGCCGAAGATGCTCATCGGCCAGCTTGCCTCTTACAAAGGGGTCGATGCCCGACGTGGAGGTTACTGCTTCCCCTGCCTTCTCTATGAAGTGAGCCGCCCGCTCAAAGACCTCGCGTGCTTTTTCGTATTTCCCGAGATCGCTGTAGGTGATTGCTAGATTAAGCGACGCCTCAGTATAACCGGGGTTGATTGACAACGCTTTTTCAAACGCCTCCGTGGCAAGGCCCAGCCGGTTCGTCTGATTGTAGATGATCCCGATTTTGTTCTGAATATCTGCAAAGCGAGGGTTCTGGCGAAGTATATCGTAAAAAAAGCGCTCTGCCGCGATATAATCACCTTTGTCAAACGCTTCTGTGCCCTGTTTGTATAATTCTTCGAGCTTAGGCGCCATGATCCCCCTCACCCTTTAGATTTCATCAACCTGCCTGAAGTAAGAAAAATTTATCATACCTATACATGATATGTCAATGAAAAACCAAGAGAAACATTTTTAAACAAGTATGACGACTAGCCCGCGCGTCAGAATTGCCTTTATTGCAGACAGGATTGAAGTCAATAATAGTAAATATTAAACGATCCGGAAAGAAATATGAAAATCACCCCGGCGTAGTGTGGCAGTATAGCAACATGACCATAAGACTATAGAATCTTTTTTACCACACCAAACTGTGAAAAAAAATCGTAACATATTGATTTATTGTAACTTTATTATTTAATTTTCATGGCACGTCTATTGCATGAATTACTATTGCGAAAAGAGGATTTTTACCATGATCAGATTTCAACGCACGATCAAGATAAGCATCGCATGTGCAGGCATCGGCCTCCATACAGGTAAACCAGTGAAGATGATCCTTAAACCTGCTCCGGCAGGCACCGGCGTCGTTTTCATCCGTACCGACTTGGAAAATGCGGAGATCAAGGCTATCGCAGCTAATACCATATCAACGAGCTATGCAACTACACTGAGCCAGAATGGAGTATCAGTAAAAACAGTCGAGCATCTTCTCGCCACCTTTGCGAGTCTCAATATTGACAACGTGTACGTCGAGATCGACACCGAAGAAGTTCCGATTATGGACGGTAGCGCACGGCCCTTTGTACGGCTCATTGCCGACGCTGGCATTCAATCCCAGGAAATCCTTCAACCGGTATTGAAAGTCATCAAACCTATTTTCGTTCGTGAGGGCAATAAACAGCTTGCCATCTGGCCTGCGGAGACAGCGAGCATATCCTATTTCATCGATTTCAACCATCCGATGCTCAAAGAGCAGAGCCTGCAGTATCAGCCGTCCGAAGAAGCCTTCCTCCGCGAGGTGTCAGACGCCCGCACCTTCGGTTTTATGAGCGATGTCAAGGCGCTGCAAGCAAACGGACTTGCAAAGGGCGCTTCCCTGAATAATGCAGTAGCACTCGGCAATGACTCGGTTCTGAATGAGGACGGTCTCCGTTACCAGGATGAGTTTGTGCGCCATAAAATCCTCGACCTCATTGGCGATTTATCGCTTGTTGGCATGTCCATTGTCGGTCACATCGTGGCTCACAAGTCCGGCCACGGGCTGAACGCGCAGATGGTCAGCAAACTTCTGAACAACCCGCATACTTGGATTGCGGTCGGCTCATCAGAAGAAAGGGAAGCCGGTCAACAGGAGTGTCAGTTCCGGAACGCTATGCTATAATGTAAAAAGTATTTACATGCGACAAAATTCAAGGCCGACGCGGATTAATGCGTCGGTTTTTTTGTGGTTGGGAATGGCTTTATGGACATCTTGTCGAAGTATTCTTTATGACTTGTTGAGGGTCTCATTATAACAGAATCAGCACTCGAACCACTCCAAAACCTTCATTCCTCATCGCTTCTTTACGGAAATGCGATTATGAATTAAAGGGAAACTCTAGGCCCTATGGAATCGCACGATGTGAAAAATAAGAGTTTGAGGCTAGTGATGTTCATTCTATTTTGAAACCATTGTCAATACAAATGAGGGCGCTTTTTCTTGAAGGCTGACAGCAAAGCGATTCATCAGTTATCTTGGCGTCGACGAATAAAAAATCCCCATTGCGTCTTTTTCTTATAAACGTATCACTGACAACTGCCCCTCGAATTCGAAAGTTTCTTTCAGCGAAATCTCTATGTTCATTTCAAAGAATTCATTTTTCATCACTTTTACCGCTGTCACCGATGATAAATGGGGCCGCATCGCAGTCCCGCATTAATCCGGATAACTCGACTCTATTCATTCCCGGCATGTGTTAATCTGTAGGTAAGATTTATATTGAACTCGTAATTCAGAGACTTTTATACCACATCTGCCGACTTGTGGAAGTGGAACAATGTGTGGCCGTTTAGCACAAACTGACGCCGACCCCCTCTCCGAATAAGCCCCTTATCGTCAATAATAAGAATTTATTTTTCGTTACTATCCGTTTTGCTCGCCTATATTATTATCCTCATAGACAATGAGGCGATCGACCCATCGCAATTGTCTTATTTATTAGGCTTCGTTAACAGCACGATAATTTGCCAGACCAACATGAGTATCTTAGCATATTGTGTTTTTATATGTACTGCTGATAAACCGTACGCTTTTTGTACGTAATATAAACTGTCTCGAAGACTCGGCCACCCCATTCTTCCACTTCCACACGTCAATTGAATGCTTACCATTTGCTCAATTCTTGTAGGAAACTGCTATAGAGTGAAAAATAGATGGGCAGATATGACTCTAGGAATATTTTTTTTCTGCTTTATATTATTTGAAACTTCAGTTATACTTTGCAATATTAAACCTCCCTGCTAGAATGCTGAAACTCGGGAGTGACAATCAAACTTCACACAGTAAGCTGTGTGGCGCCCTGGGTTACATTATCATATATGAGAAACTTGCGGTTTCTCATCCTCCTCCCTCTACAAGGTGATAATCATATAAAGGGCACCTATAGCGATCTACAGGGAATTGCACGTTGAATAAATGGACGGCACTTTGTATTTAAAAATAATAGGGCAATACAACTCAGTTCTATGAGGCGACTGATAAGATTCACTGTGGAAAGAGGACCGCACGTATGAGATGCTGGTCACTGATGATACAAGCCTTATTTCTTGATTAAGGGCAAACGCGAGTCTCAATCGACGCTAAAAGAACTTTGTCTCCTCGCTTAAAAAACTGAGCAGTCTAGTCATTTAGAGACTTCATTAATCCGTTGCAATGAGGGAAAATCCAAAAATGGGCGAAAGAAACATGCCGATGAAAAAAGCATTCAATACCTGGCATTTCGTTTGGCTTTCCGTCCTATTTGCGGAAGTCTTTACCGCGTTCGCAAACACCGTCCAGAGTTACATTTGGTATGGATCATTTTCTCTGACATTGCTAATTATAGGCGCACTTGACGCTTTGTTTGTTTCCACAATTGTTGTTGCCATCGTTTTTTACATGAACAGGCATACCCTCGAACTCAGGAAAATTAATGAACAGCTTCAGCGAGAAATATCAGACCGTAAAAAAGCGGAAAAATCGCTTTGGGAGAATGAACAACGTCTTAAAATTGCCCTTTTGAACACCAATATTACGGTGTTCGATCAAGACCGGAATTTGCACTATACTTGGATGTTTCAACCTCAGCGGGGCTATACCACCGATGACGTGATCGGCAAAACGGACGATGAACTTTTTCCTCGGGAATCCGCAGAGAGCATATCGAACATCAAACGACTCGTTCTTGCTAGCAACAATGGCGTTCATGAGGAAGTCAGCGTGGCCGTGGACAACAAGACACTACTCTATGACATTATTATCGAACCGGTGCGGAGCGCCTCAGGTGAAGTAATGGGCATCACTGGTGCATTACAGGACATCACTGAACGGAGGCGGATTGAACGGGCCGTGGAGCAAGCGGCACGAGAGTGGAGAGCCGCTATGGATGCATCTCAGGATGTCATCTACCTGCTTGACCTCAGCAGGCATGTCCTGCGGGCGAATAAACTATTCTATACTGTGACGGGACGGGTGCCGGATACCGCCATCGGCTGCCATATCGAAGAGATTATACATCCCGGAGGTGAGCAAGAACCCTGTCCTGTATGCCAGGCACAGATAGAAAAAAGAGATCTCGTCACGGTTATGGAGAAAGACGATGCCTCCAATTTTCTTGGGTGGCCGGTTGAAGTCACCATCAAGACAGTTCGCGACAATCAGGGCCAGCCGGTCAGCATACTGGTAACCCTGCATGATCTCTCCCGCAATCGAAAGGCAGAGGAAGATAAGGCAAAGCTTGAAGCACAGCTGCATCAGTCGCAAAAACTGGAGGCGGTGGGCCAGCTGGCGGGAGGCATTGCTCATGATTTTAATAACATGTTGACGGCAATCATTGGCTATGCGACCCTTCTAAGCATGGATGTAGAACCTGACAGCCCGCTGAAACCTTCGGTTGAGCAGATACTTGCCACTGCGGAAAAATCTGCCGATCTGACCCGTCAGCTCCTTGCGTTCAGCCGGAAGCAGATAATCAGCCCCCAGCAGATAAATTTGAACAATTTGATAAAGGGCCTGAAAATCTTTTTACATAGGGTCATCGGCGAGGATATCGATTTTGCGGCTAATCTTACGAACAGTGACATTATCGTAACCGCCGATTCCGGCCAGATAGAACAGGTCTTGATGAATTTATGTGCGAATGCCCGGGATGCGATGCCCAACGGAGGATTATTGACCATCAGTACGAACGTCTTTCGTCTGGACGACGGTTCCCTAAATACCTACGGGCTAGAAAAGCCGGGGCTGTATGCCATGATAACAGTCTCGGACAACGGTATTGGTATGGATGTAAATACACGTGAAAAAATATTCGAGCCTTTTTTCACGACAAAAGAAGTTGGAAAAGGGACAGGACTGGGACTCTCGATCGTGTACGGCATCATCAAGCAGCACAACGGCGAAATACTGGTATACAGCGAGCCGGGACAGGGCACGGCCTTTAAAATATACCTGCCCATAACCGGTTCATCGGTGCAGGACGTTAAAGCCATTGAAACTAAAGCGCCGCAGGGCGGGACCGAAACTATACTCATTACGGAGGACAGCGAATCGGTCAGAACACTCACGAGAGAAGTGCTTGAGAAATTCGGGTACCGTGTCATAGAGGCGGTTGATGGCCAAGACGGCATAATAAAGTTCAAGGAGAATAGAGATTCGATACATCTTGTGGTCCTAGATGTCGTAATGCCTAAAAAAAGTGGCAAGCAGGCTGGGCAGGAAATGAAAAAGATAAACCCCGGTGTCAAGCTTCTCTATACGAGCGGCTACACAGCGAATATATTGCAGCAAAAAGATATCCTTGCCGATGAAGGTAATTTCATCACAAAGCCGGTCACTCCCTATGAACTTCTCACGAAGATAAGGACCATGCTGGATGGGGATAAATCAGAATATCGCGGCGGCAACGCAACCTCAAAGCAAAGCCAGTAAAGGTGGTCAGTAGAATTACCACAAGCACGGTAGGCTTTCAGTTTTCCCCCTATCGTAAACAACTGCTGTCTTCACTTAATAAAGAATCAAATCGAGGGGGAAAATGCTCCGTAAAACTGGCAGAGAGAACAAAGAGAGGATAAAGAAGTTTTGAAAGAAACTCATTTATTATTCATTGTTTTTTTCTGCGAACTCTGAAGCCTCTGGGGAGAGATTCTTTTCTGTCCCGGCGTGTTTTGACCAAGTTTATTGCAGGCGGTAGTATTCTTCCATGATCGTGGGACCCGCGCTCGTGCCGATACGTTCGGCTCCTGCTTCTACCAGAGATGTAAGCTCGGCAAGGTTCCTGATGCCGCCTGATGCCTTGATCCGGCATACTGAGCCAACGACAGTTTTGATAAGCCGGACATCGTCTACGGTAGCTCCGCGGGGTCCGAAACCCGTTGACGTCTTTACAAACTCGGCTCCGGACCGCATTGCGATCTCGCAAAGACGAATGATCTCGTCTTGGGTTAGGCGTCCGGTTTCTAGAATAACCTTGTGCACTTTCTTCGGCGTCATGGCGATAATGTTTTTGATTTCTACTTCCACCGCATCGAATCTTCCCGACTTTACCAGGCCAATGTTGATGACAAAATCAATCTCGCTAGCGCCGTTCTTCATGGCTTCCATGGCCTCAACTATCTTCACCGTTGTGGTGTTGGCTCCAAGAGGGAAACCTGCGACCGCACAGACTTTCACCAGCGTGCCCTTCAAAATTTCCTGAGCCCGTATCACATGGCAGCCATTCACCACCACCGAGGAAAAACCGTACTTTTTTGCATCTTCGCAGACCACGAAAAGATCATCGAGCGTTGCATCAGGGCGGACCAACGTGTGGTCGATCAGCTGTGCTAACTGGCCTGCATCTTGAGACATGCATGGATCTCCTTTCTGTATGTATGATGCAGAAGGGCTGTAAAGGGACCCGGTTTGCCGCCGCCCACCGTCTTCCTGTCGATAGTGGTAACGGGCATGATTTCCATGGTTGTGTTCGTGATGAAACACTCGTCAGCGGCAAATAAATTTCGGGGCAGGATAGCTGTCTCCCTGACAGGAATCTTTTTCCTCTTCGCGATGCGTAGTACAAAATTGCGCGTAACACCCTCAAGAATACCCGTATCAATATTGGGGGTGTACAGGATCCCTCTCTTAATCATGAATATGTTGCTGATCGTGCCCTCGGCTACATGGCCTCTCCAGTTGAGCATGATTCCTTCATAGGCACCAGCTTTCAAGGACTCGATCTTCGCCAGAATGTTATTCAGAAAGTTCGTGCCCTTGATCGATGGATCAAGCGCGAGGGGATGGTTCCTCCGCGTTTTCACAATAGCCACATTGATGCCCTGCTCATAGTATGACTCGGGATAGTCGTGAAACGGTTTGGCTACAATGACGACCGTCGGAGCTGCGCACGAGACTGGATCGAGGCCGATATCCCCGGGTCCGCGTGAAATATGCAGGCGGACATATGCGTCTTGGAGTTTGTTGACAATAAGCGATTCATTCAGTGCCTCTCCGATTTTTTCGAGCGACAAGGGGAGCCTGAGCGATATTGCATCTGCAGAGTGCTTCAGGCGGGCCAGATGCTTCTTGAGGAGAAAGAGCCTGCCCTCATAGGCTCGCATGGTTTCATAGATGCCGTCGCCGTAAAGAAAACCGTGGTCAAAAACAGAAACCAAGGCTTGTTCCCTGGCTACAAAATGGCCATCAAGGTAAACGAGCATGGCAGAAATTATCATTATCGCAGGAGGGTGTCAAGAAGGAAAGGACGAAAAACTGAGAGTCCGGTCATTCGTTTCTTTTCGTGATAAGGGCGACACCATAGGGTTCGAGGATGATATATCTTTTGGTAGGGAAATAGGCCAGCGGAGACCTCACCCTTTTCGGATTAGCCCAGGTTTTGATGTGGCTGAGTGCGTAATCGATCTCATGGATCACAGTCCCCGTTTCACCGCCGTAGGACTCAAAAGTGGGCTTCCAAGGTCCTGCTGAAGCGCATCGAAGATTTTATGCTCGTTATCGACGGCGGCTTTTCGCAAGGCGTCGCGCTGGCCGATGCGGAACGCCGGATATTAGCCTTTCCTGCAGAAATAAATTCCCTCTGCTTGGTGATGAGCCTGGATATATGCTTTTTTCCCATAACCGGTTGAATAATGCGAAAGCCTAAACATTTGCCTCTCACATATACCTCGACTTTGCCTTCTTTTCCCTATTGAATACTATTTCATGCTCTTCAAAAACCGCTTCATATCGAATTCGATATCCATCATTTCTTTCACCCGCTCCACCTTGCGCTTCTCGCGGATGCTCGTTTTCCCCAACCTCACTTCGATTTTATCGATCGTTGTGAAGGTGTCATCCACAACAGAGATGATTGGGATGCCCTTGGCCTGGGCCTTGCCGATAACCACGTCATTGGACGTCAGCCCTCCTGTCAGAATAATACACCGCGTCGAGGTTTCCATTGCCGCTAGCTGGATATCAGACCGGTGTGCGCCGGTGATCACAGCCTTGTTTTGCATTCTACGGAAATGTGCCAGCGCGCTGTCAACATCCATGGCACCAACGGAGAAGTTTTCCACGAACTCATCGAGCCGGTCTTCACAGCAGACTACTTTACCGTTCAGAATATCGTTCAGCTGCCGGATAGAGACGGCCTCAAGCGCCCGGTCCTTTGCAAAAACGCCGAAAACCTTCACGCCCTTCTTTTCAAGGAATGGACGCACGGTTTCCTTCACGTAATTGACCGCGCTGACCGAGACTTTATTGATGATGCCACCGCCAAAGCGGTCGCCCAGTAGTTGGGATGCGCCGAAAAGAACGTCCGCTGATGCCTCTCCGCGCCAGGGTTCAACCATCAAGAGGCTGGCTTTCATGTCGTTCACGAGGGAAAGAGCGTTAGCTCCGAGTAGCGCTCCCTCAAAGAGATCGCTCGCCCCGCCTATGATTACGAAATCTTTTTTCTTAAAGGACCTGAATGCATCTAGGATAATCTTTCTCACATTCCCGATGCCGCCCTCGAAGAGCAGGGTCTGACTCTCATAGGTCTGGACAAACGGCGAGATCACATCCAGTGGCTCCTCAAGCCCCAGGGTCTCCTTGATGAACAAAGCATCGGCATCGTAAACCGCCTTGCCCTTCTTTATGGGCACCGGCCCGATAGGTTTCAGATACCCGACCTTGAAGCCCTGTTCGATGAGCTTCATGGCAAGACCGAGGGAGATGAATGTTCGCCCCGAAAATCCGGTATTTGATGCGATGAATATGGGAACCATGGTACCTCCTTAATTAATTGGGTCAAGGGTCTATAAACAAGGGTCAAGTAAAATAAACGCATTCCATGATGTCAGCAGTAGGATGCAAAGGCATCCCTTCACGGTCATGACAATTATTAAATGTCCCATAATAGAATGGAAAATCCTGGTACCTATCACCTTGTATCTAGTACCTAGCATCTAGTCCCTTGTCCCCAAATCCGTCATTCCGGGCTTGACCCGGAATCCAGAGTTTTTTCCCTAATGCGCTGGATTTCTACTTATGCAGGAATGACGTGCTGAGATATATACAGATTATTATGAGACCATTAATAATCCCAATTCCGACAAAGGCACGCGTCCATAATTAATTGCATCCGCGCATGGATTTTCGTTCCGCTCCTTGCCTCTTCTCTCCTCACCCTATTTTTTAAAAACAATTCTCGCATCAAGCGCCATGGCGCCTTTTTCCATGACCATGAGCGGATTGATATCCAGCTCCTGGATCTCGGGGAAGTCATCAATGAGACACGAGAGGTTGACAATATTGCTCGCAATCGCGTCGATGTCCGAGGGTCGCTCGCCTCGCGCGCCGCGAAGTAGTCCGGCGGTCCGGATCTCATTCACCATCGCCACAGCATCCCTCCGGGCCACTGGAATGATTCTGAATGAGACGTCCTTCAAGACCTCCACATAGATGCCGCCGAGGCCGAACATGACCATATGGCCGAAGGTCCGGTCAAAGGTCACTCCCAGAATGACCTCCTTTCCGCCTTTCACCATCTCGTAGATCATGACTCCTTTGAGGAATGCGTCGCGCATGGTTCTTCGGGCGTTCGTCGTGATCTCCGTAAAGGCCTCTTCCGCCTCCTTAGGGGTCTTGATGTTTACGTGCACACCGCCCACATCGGTCTTGTGCAGAATGTCGGGCGAGGATATCTTCATCACCACCGGAAAGCCGATCCTCGAAGCGTGCTGTACCGCCTCGCGCGATGTCCGGGCAAGGGCGCGCTTCGGAAACTGGAAACCGTAATAGGTGAGGATATCCATGGCTTCTTCCTCGCCTACCTGATATGAACCGCGTTTGAGGATGGAAGCTATCGTTTCATCCGCGGCGTCGAAATTGTGCCAACTGGTAATCAATTCCTCGGGCTTGTAGTTCTTCCACGACCACTGGTCGGACAGACGTTTAAAAGCCTTGACAGCCAGTTCCGGGTAAGAAAAATTCGGAATCGATGCGTTCTTCAATTTATCGATGGCCAGCCGAACGCGCTTCTCCCCCATGAACGAAGTAATGACCGGTTTATCCGTGGACCGCGCCGTGGCAATGACCACATCAGCCGTCTTTTCTATGTCGGTCATGGCCTGGGGAGTCAGGATCACGAGCACTCCATCTACGTTTGGATCTTTCGCAGCCTGTTCAAGCACCGCTGCATAGCGTTCCGACGTGGCATCGCCTATCACGTCCACTGGATTGAAGACCGTTGCATTTGGGGGAAGCTTCCGAGCCATGGTTTCTATGCTCTCTTTGGTCATATGCGGAAGATCGATACCGAGCTGTTCCGCAGTGTCCGCCGCAATAATGCCCGGGCCGCCAGCATTCGTAATCACCAGCAGTCCTTTGCCCGTCGGGATTTTCCCCTCTGCAAATGCCAAAGCGGTGTCGAAGAGGTCCTGCACACCCTGGGCCCGCATGATGCCTGTTTGTTTGAAGGCGGCGTCAAATGCAGTGTCCGATCCAGCCAGCGCGCCAGTGTGCGAAGATGCAGCGCGCGCACCCGCCTCTGTGCCGCCGGACTTAAGAAGTACGATCGGCTTAACCTTGGTGGCTTTCTTCGCAATGTCCATGAAACGCCGGCCGTCCACAACGTCCTCGATATATCCCAGTATCAGACTGGTATCGGAATCGTTCATGAAGTATTCGATGAAGTCGATTTCCGAAAGGTCAACCTTGTTCCCGAGGCTAATGAATTTTGAGAAGCCGACATCATTTCCGATTGCCCAGTCCATGATCGCGATGCCCATGGCGCCAGACTGGGAAAAAAAACCGATTTTCCCCCTCGGCAGCATGTCGGCGGCAAAAGTGGCGTTCATGTCATTTACGGTATTAATAAGGCCGAGACAGTTCGGCCCGAGAATACGCATACGCTGTTCTTTCCCGATTTTTTTAACCTCCTCTTCCAGGAGCGTTCCGTCTTTTCCCGCTTCTTTAAATCCCGCTGAGAGAACAATGGCGGATTTAATGCCGCTTGCTGCACACTCCCGGAGCGAGTCAGGTACGAAACGCGCTGGAATGATGATAATGGCAAGATCAACATCGCGGCCGATGTCCGAAATTTTCGGATAGGCTTTGAGCCCTAGAATTTCACCGCCTGAAGGATTGATAGGGTAGAGGTTGCCCTTGAATTTGAATCGGCAGAGGTTGTTAAGGACAGCGTGTCCGACTTTCCTTGCATCAGCAGATGCACCTACGACCGCTATAGATTCCGGGTTGAAGAAAGAATCGAGCATGATAGTGATAGTTTAGATGAGAAACAGTTGGCGGTCAAGTGCGGGGCAAGTCAATTTTCTGAAGAACCCAGCCTCCCGACCCGGCAAAGCGTATCCTCATATCTGTCACACGTGCTTGGGGAGGTATGCCGATGAAGTGCTCCTGTACCGCCGAGGTTTAAACGTTTAACGCTGACTCCCTCTTGAAAATAAAAAATTGCTTCCTTTCCACCATACTCCATTGTACAATAGAATAAGATAGATGTGCGGCTATGCAGGAACTACACAATAAAATAGAGGGAATCAAGGCGCTTTATCCGGAAAAATTCCCAACCGAGGAATGGATTTTCAGCACCATTCATCCGGGAAACCGCATCTTTATCGGCACGGGATGTGGCGAGCCGCAAAGCTTGGTGAAGGCGCTGATCAACTACGTCCGCTCTCACCCGAAGGCCTTCTTCGACGCTGAACTACTCCAGGTATGGACCCTCGGCGTGGCGCCCTATTCCGACGAGAAATTCAAGGACAACTTCCGGCACAACTCCTTCTTTATTGGCAACAACACCCGCGAAGCGGTAAACCGAGGGCTTGCCGACTATACGCCCATCTTTCTGTCTCAGGTTCCCGGCTTGTTCCAGAAAAAGCTCGTACCCGTGGATGTCGCCCTGATCCAGACGTCCCCTCCCGACGAACACGGGTTTATGAGCCTCGGCATCAGCGTGGACATCGTAAAAGCCGCGGCTGAAAATGCCTCCCTGGTTATCGCCCAGATCAATTCACGCATGCCGCGAGTGCTGGGGGACACTTTCATCAATATCAAGGATGTGAACTTCGCCTTTCCCTGTGACGAACCGCTACTCCAATTTGAAGACACCGTTTCGGATGAAATTGCGCAGAAAATCGGGCACTATGTCGCGCGTATCGTCCAGGATGGTGATACCATTCAAGTCGGCTACGGGAGCATCCCGAACGCGGTCCTGGCCCATCTCAAAAACAGAGAGCATCTGGGCGTGCACACGGAGCTCCTGACCGACGGCATCGTGGAACTCATGAAAGCACGCGTTATTGACAATTCCCGCAAGGAATTGAACCGCGGCAAGACTGTGGCTGCCTTCAGCATGGGCAGACACGAAACCTACGACTACCTCCACGATAATCCGGCTATTGAGTTCCGGCCTGTAAACTACACCAATAATCCAACGGTGCTTGCGCGGCAGAAAAATATGACGGCCATAAACAGTGCGCTCGAGATCGATCTCTCGGGCCAAGCCACAGCGGAGTCCTTGGGCAAGCGGTTCTACAGCGGCATCGGCGGCCAGGCCGACTTCATGCGTGGCGCAATCCTGTCCCAGGGCGGCAAGACCATTCTGGCGCTTCAATCTACTGCCGAGAACGAAGAAGTCTCGCGCATCGTCCCATTCCTGAAGGAGGGCGCCGGTGTTACACTCTCGCGTGGTGACATCCACTATGTGGTCACGGAGTATGGCATTGCCTATCTCCACGGAAAAAACATCCGCGAACGGGCCATGGACCTTATAGCCATAGCGCACCCTAAGTTCCGCGAGCATCTCATCGAGCAGGCCAAGGAGCGCAACTTGATCTACCGAGACCAAGCCTTTATTTCCGGCGCTCACGGCGTCTATCCCGAAGAACTGGAAGCGTACAAGACCACACGGACAGGCCTTAACCTGCTTCTTCGCCCGGTAAAACTCTCCGACGAACATCTCCTGAAGGATTTTTTCTATTCACTGTCGAACGATTCCCTCTATCGACGTTTCATTTCCACTCGGGCCGATATGCATCACGACCGGCTCCAGCCTTTTGTTGTGATCGATTACACCAAGGAGATGGTGATCCTTGCCGCGCTCGAGCAGGAAGAGAAGGAGCTGATCGTTGGCATGGCCCAGTACCTGATCGATGAGAATGCCCACTCCGCTGAAGTGGCCTTCGTCGTTCGTGACGATTACCAAGGGAAAGGTATCGGCGCCGCGCTGCTCTCCTACATAACCTACCTCGCAAAAAAGAGTGGGCTCCTCGGCTTTACGGCGGCGGTGCTAATGGAAAACCACCAGATGCTCCAGTTATTTGAGAAGATGGGTTTCAATATCGAGAAACGGAACGACGGCGGGGTTTATGAGTTGAAAATGTCGTTCAGGGAGTAATCCCGTTTCACCGATTATGTATCCCTGAGCTAGCCGGTAGCAAGGCTCTACAGATGCCATTTCTGCGAAAGCAGGGATCCAGGGTCTCGCTAATCCCGGACGAACAGATACCGGAGAAGATTATTGCCATAGAAGCCGCAGAAATCGCAGAGAATAACGCAATGCAATAGCAGAAAAGAGATTTCCAAAAAATTTATTGAACCTCTCTTTGTGCTCTCTGAGAATTCTGTGGCAATTCTCTCAGGCGGTAATTACTTCTTCTAGTCTCAAGGAATCTCGTTATATTAATGGTTTCAAAATAGTCTGAACATCACGCGGCGTACTTTGTTGTTTCGCCATTAAAGTAGGCTTGCACACGATCCGGTGATTTCTGGATAAACCGGAGATGACTTACGACTGCACGATGTAATTGCTCCGGGC
>Ga0335081_10001401_pt1 | contig 38445 bp, 36 predicted proteins | sample Lox_Sample_35_FD_206713 | JGI IMG/M metagenome (GOLD analysis project Ga0335081, IMG submission 206713) | Soil microbial communities from Loxahatchee National Wildlife Refuge, Florida, United States - Lox_Sample_3.5 | ecosystem: Environmental > Terrestrial > Soil > Wetlands | place: USA...
CAGCGTGTTCTGTAGCTCAGCCAGATCCTTACGTACCGGATCACGCACATCGGTTACGGCGCCATTCACGTTTTGCAGCGTGTCGTCGGCGTGTTGAGTCAGAGCGATCACCTGATCGGAGATCCGGTCGATTTTCGGCCCTTCAGTCGCCACCAGTTCGTTGACATGATCGAGCACCGCTGCAATCTTTCGTTGATTGGGTGGCCCCGTCATCGTGTTCAAGTTGCCCAGAAGTGTTCGCGCATCACCGCTGATACCTTCGACCTCACCCTTCACCTGCACGATTAATGCATTTGCACTGTCGGCGACAGTGGCCATCTTGCCCGCAATCTCATCCAAACTTGCTGTTTCCTGAGAAGGGATCGATGCTCCGGGTGGAAGCCGCCTTGAGTCATTGCTGCCGGTGGTAATCGATAGGGCAGCGCTGTTCATGATGCTCACCAGTCCGAGTTTGGCCACTGACTTTTCGTTAAGCGGTGTGCCCGGCTTTACTTCCAACAGAATTTCGATCCGGGTTGGATCTATGGTCCAAGGGCGCACGGCCGTCACTTTACCTACCGTGATTCCTCCAAACAGGACCGCCGCGCCCGGCTCAAGTCCGCCGGCGTAGCGCAGATAAGTGCGATAGGGGACCGCACCACCGCTGAATTGCGCATTAAGGAGGTAGATCAGCGTAAATGCCAGGACACCAAAGCATCCCAGGACGAAGGCGCCTACTTTAGCTTCCGTTGTCACGAGTTGACCTCCGGGCTGCGGAGATATTTTTCGAAATAGTCGGCAATGGCCAGAGCTTTTGCCGGATTTTCGGGGATTCGGTCCAGAAACTGCCGGACCTGTGGGCTTGTGCTCGCCTTGATTTCATTTTTCGAGCCGATCGCGCTGAAGGTGCCGTTGTAAAGCATGGCGATGCGATCCGCGATCCGAAACGCGCTTGCCAGTTCGTGGGTAACGACAATGACCGTAATCTGGAAAGCTTCTTTAAGCAGCAAAATAAGTTCGTCCAGTTCCGCGGCGACAATGGGGTCCAATCCGGCAGATGGTTCATCGAACACCAGGATTTCGGGATCCAGGGCGAGCGCCCGCGCGACAGCAGCGCGCTTTTTCATGCCGCCGGACAGCTCCTGCGGCTGCAACTTACCGAAGTCCGCGAGACCGACGGCAGCCAGCTTCATCCACACGATGATCTCGATAATGGAGGGCGCGAGTCTGGTGTGCTCTCGCAGAGTCAACGCGATGTTATCTTCGACGGAGAGCGAATTGAAGAGTGCGGCGCTTTGAAATGCGACGCCGATCGAGCGCCGAAGCTGCTTCAGTTCTGACGCTGAGCATCGCGCCATGTCCGTCCCTTTCACGATCACACTTCCTGACTTTGGGCGCTCGAGACCAAGGATGTGACGCAACAGCGTGCTCTTCCCGGAACCGCTGCCGCCAAGCAAGACCATGGTTTCTCCTTGCTCGACATCGAGGTTCAGGCCGTTCAGGATGTGGCGGCCATCGTATTCCACTACCAGGTCGCGAATTGAAATGATCGCCATCAGGGCTTTGCCATGAAATAAAAGATCGCCGTAAAGACAGCGTCGGCCACAATAACCAGAAAAGTTGACTTGACCACCGCCGCCGTCGTCGAACGGCCGACTGAGTCGGGCCCGCCCCGTACGCGAAATCCCTCGAGGCACCCCACGTGGGCGATGATCGTCGCAAAAGCTACGCTCTTAACCAGTCCGGCGATCACATCCCGCAACTCAATCGAGGTCAGCACATACCGCAGGTACATCAGTGGCACCAGGCGGGTGCTGAAGAACATGAAAATCCCGCCCGCCATGATCCCGAACACATTGCACACGATGCTCAAGCACGGAACACTGACCAGAGCAGCCAGGTATTTGGGTGCGAGTACGAACTCAACCGGCTCAAGGGCCATGACGCGAAGCGCATCGAGTTCTTCGGTGACTTTCATCGTTCCAATCTCAGCCGCGAAGGCCGAGCCTGAGCGTCCGCTGACCGCAATTGCCGTCAGTAATGGTCCGAGTTCTCGCGTGAAGCCGACAGCAACCAGGTCAATCACGTAATGCAAGGCTCCGAAGCGACGCAGTTCCGATGCTCCTTGCATGGCGAGAATGAAGCCGGTGCAGATTGCCATCAGAGCAACCATCGGGAGCGCGTCCACACCGATCTGCAGCATCTGGCGGACAGATTCCTTCCAGCGATAGCGGTTCCCGACAAAAGGCAGAGTGGTGACCATGGCGCGCAGAGTGGCCCACAACTGAATGTTCAGCCTCCCGACATAGTCCATGTGGTCGAGTGTCTTTGCTCCAACGTCTTCGAGAACAGTTGTCATCACAGTACTTTCGCCATTGATGAAGTGCGTGCCTCACCAGGGTTTTGAAATAAGGCCCAGATGCCGGTGACTTCCAGGACATGCTGCATGCGGCCTTGAAAGCCTGTAAGGCGCAATAACGTCCCGCGATTTCGGGCGATCTTCAGACCTTCAATCAGGGTCGCGATACCGGAGCAGTCAACGTAGGAAACCTCCGACATATCGACCAGCAGCGGCTGCGGCGATGGGCGTTGAAGTAGTGCGAGGATTCTTTCGCGGAGGTCCGGAGACGAGTCGATGCTTAAACGACCGCGTAAGTGGACCAACGCGCCCTGTTGTGCCTCATCCACAGTCAGCTCCAGGCCGTCAATCGCACTGGCTTTCCCGCTTCTTGAAAGTCTGAACACCTTTATACCCTCCTCTTTCAGTGAAAGTCCCTTATGAAATGATCGGGGGCATTTATTGCAATGCAGATCTATCACCAAACCAAACCCGCAATTGATCAGTGAAGGGGAGTGGTTCGACGGCAGGGCGATACATCCCAAAATCGCGACTGTGCTAAACGCACAATTGTGCAATCGGGCTCGCGATCTGCGTGCCTCTGGCGGAAAGAACTTTCGGCGCGGCCCAACCATGGCAAGGGGTTAGCCGTACGTACGGACAAGAATGAACACCCGATGAGAGCTCATAATTTGGCAGTTGAGAAGCCTCAAATTCTTTGGACGAAGGCTCTTCTAAATCTGACCGCGGAACGGCGCGGTTCGTCCAACAAGAGTTACATCACAGGCAGAAATGTCCAAATACGGGCAGTGCCCAAGACGTGGCACCAGCACTCACTCGCGTTGGTCACGTATCCTCGTCATCCTCATTGAAAGGAGAATGTTCAGGTTTTAGTGCTGCCCAAGTCTCTGGCACGAGAAATGCTCTGCTGATTGCGACATCGGCACTTAGAAAAGGATTCTTTATACTCAGCAGCGCACAACTCTGCGGAGATTCAGGAATGAACGTGACGGCCTCGACAACTCCGGATATCACCCTTCCATCGGTGGCGACATGGCGCGAGCAACAGTTCATCGATCCTGCCGTCCCGCCTCATCGCGCGAGATTCGAGAAGATGTTGACACATCATGTTCCGCGTTTCCGGCAACTGGCGATGCGGTGGCTGCGCAACCGCGAAGATGCTGAAGATGCAGTGCAGGAAGCATTGTTTCTTGCATTTGAGCACATTGATGAATTTCACGGTCGCGCGCAACTTTCGACCTGGGTGACGGCGATCGTGATCAACTCGGTGCGTATGCAGCTACGGCGTCGAGGCCGGCGTCAGATGGTATCACTTGAAAACGGAACGGAGGATGGCCAATGGACATTTTCGGAGTTGTTCGCCGATTCGCGTCCTTCTCCGGAGGATGTTTTACGAGAACGTGAACTAATCGAACTGGTCGCCCGGCTCGCTCGAGGTCTACCTCCTCTGCTGCGAGTCGCCTTCGAGCTACGCCAGTGCCGGGGGCTTTCCACAAAAGACGCGGCTGGGGCTCTCGGGGTTCCAGAAGGAACTTTGAAAGCGCGGCTTGCGCGGGGCCGAGCCAACCTCGTAAAGCGATTTCGCCAGGCAACAGGCAGGCCCAAAGCGCGAAACAGAATTCGTGCTTCTAGATAGTGAAAGGGATTCGGGCTTTGAAAAACCGGGGTTCATCGGTGGTGCGTAAGGTCGGGTTGACGATTGTTCGTTGACTGATTTTCTGGGAAGTCGCCGTGGAGGCTCTTCGGTTCCGGCGTGACTTTCTAATCTCCTCCCGCGCGAGTCGAACCAAACGACTCGGCCGGAACCAATCCTCCTTTCTAATGTTGCGTCTTTGTCGAAGCCCAGGCGTTTCGGCAAAACTACGGGCCCGGCTTGGCCGAGAGGGTCACCACGGTATAGTGCACGATTCGGCCAAGGTTGAACTCGCACACGCTCCCGTGCAGAGAGAGGCCGGTAAGCTGGGGCTGCGCCGCATCTGGCGAGAGTACCTTCACTTCCCAGTGGCTCAGTTCCTTCACCAGCCCGTTCAGCTCCAGCCGAACTTTCACGTTCTCTGCCGGGACGTGGAGATCGTAGTTGAGCAAGTGGAGAATCAAAGTCCGGCCGTCGGGTTTCCGAGTCAACTGCCCGAGGACGTAACCTCGCGGTTCGAGGCTGAGGCGCGGTCCTCCGTCCAAGGCTTGGGCACGCGCCGCTATTCTCATTCCCGGCTCAGTCTTGCCGGCCCTGACGATGACACCCCCACCAGCCGTGAACGCATTCAAGCGGGCCCTTTGCTCGGCGCTAAGCTTGGGCAGGCCAGCTGGCACAATCAGAACCTTGAACTGCTCCAGAGGGATTCCCTTATCCAGGTGCGCGAGCACTTTGGTCTCGAAAAAGACGCTTTGCTTGAGAAATTCGTCGGCCAGTCGATTGTGCGGCTCCGCGGAGAGCAAGGCGATCCGCGCCGGTGACGCCATCTGGTGATACAGGTCCCGATGCTCGACCAGGAAATGGTTGTATTGGGCGATGGCCGCCCAAGCCTCCTGGGCCTGCGGCTCGCCCTTGATCAGCGCGGCGAGGAATCGGCCCTCGATGTTGCGCGATGTGGCCGCGCCGAAAGCATAAGCCTCAGCGATGGAAAGCTTCTGCTCGGCCGGGCTGGGAATGCAGCTTTCGCGAGGGCCGCAGTGGTAAAGGTCATTCTCATACATCAGAGGTTGCCAAAGCTGCTTCTCGCCGCCCAGGAATTTGATCTTGCGCACGTTGTCCACCTGCCATTTACCGTGCCACACCCCAGGAGTGTCCTTGCCGTCCTCCTCCCAGATGACTTCGTTAATGTCGTTCATCCCAAAGCGGTCCGGCGAGATATGGATATTGGCATAAACCAAGACCTTGGGCCGGCCGGTCTCCCGCGACTTCTGCTCCGCCATCCGCTGGGTGTCATCGAGCAACTGGGCCAGGCCGTCGTTATAACCAATCATGTTGTCCCAGATGATGGCGTCGACGCCTGCGTCCATCGCCAGCTCCGCCTTTTTCAGCAGATAGGCCCGCCACCCCCGCTTGCGCGCGTCTGCCAGACGCCGCTCCCAGGAGATCTGCAGGTCGGTCTTGGTCGGGCCGGCGTAAAACATGGGAATCCCATGCATCCACAGGCCGTAATTCTTGGTTTCCGGGTCGTCGCGGTAGGCACTCTTGGTAAACATGTTGGAAGCCGACAGATAGGCCGAGACCTGAATGGCATTGTCATGGCAGCGGGCGATTACCTGTTTCAGGTTCTCCCGGTTCTCGTTCTCGTCCCTAAGCGACCAGCCGTTGCTCCAGGTGACCCAGATCCAGTTGAAGTCCGCCTGTTTGAGCAAGCCGAGCATCTGCTCGAATTCGCGGTCATAGATGTGGGTCAGCACTTCTTTCTCCTGGGCGCTGAACTTCTTGCCCCACCAGGTCCGCTCGGACTTCCAGCTCTCGATTTGACCGCCGTCAAGTCGAATGAAACGAAAGTTCCCTTGCTCCGCCCACGGCGGCACATCCTCTGGCCGGGCACGATAGAGTGTCGACGCCGGTCGAAAAGTCCGTGCGGAGCAGAGCAGCAGAGACGCGGCGACCAAGCCAGTTAATCCAATGCTTTTTACGATTCGGAGACTCTCCATGGTTCTCACCACCACATCACGATTACCATGCACGCCGGCGTCGCGCTCTCTGGCTGCGTCAAATATGGCCCAATACTCAAAATCATTCCCGACCGGTCATCACTATTATTGAGCTCTGAGCGGTTTTCATACGTTCGGAGGGACCTTCGCTAACACCCTATCATTCGCCTCACTCCATAGGTGAACTCCGACTTTTTTCAGAACAGAACCGCAATCAAATGTGAGGCTGCAGGCCGCCAGCCACTTCGAACGTGGCCCTAAGCTCTTACTTCTTCTTGCGGGCCCGCATGCTGCCCGCCGACTGTCGTGACCGTTCCAGGGCAGTGCCGCAATGCGGGCAGCGATCTCGGGTCTGAGTGATATTGAGGCTTTGCAATTGAGTAAGTTGCCGACACTCGTGTTTGGCGAGCCGATTGCGCTTACACGCTGCGATGAGTCCCGACCGGAAGTTTGCGGATCGGAAATGGCGTCAAAGCGACGAATGGCCTTTGGAAGGACAGTGCAGCATGTCTGATTTGAAGAACAAAACGGTTTCCATCGTTGTACCGTTTCATAACGAGGAACCTAACGTCATTGAGCTGTACGGGCGATTGCAGGCCGTCATGGAGGGCCTCGGCCGCGAGTACCAGTTCGTATTTGTAGATGATGGAAGCACCGACCTCACTTATAAAGTCCTGAAGGAAGTGGCGCTGATCGACCCGCGGGTGACTGTGGTCCGGCTGCGCCGGAACTTTGGCCAAACCGGTGCACTGGCTGCTGGATTTGCGCACAGCACTGGGGACTATGTGATCGCCATGGATGGCGACCTTCAGCATGACCCGGCCGAAATCCCTGCTTTCTTGGAAAAGATCGAGGAGGGCTACGACATTGTTAGCGGGTGGCGTAGCCATCGTATCGATAACCTGGTGTTGCGGAAGATCCCTTCCCGTTGTGCCAATTGGTTGATGGCTAAACTCAGCGGCGTCAACATTCACGATTTTGGGACGACCTTCAAAGCGTATCGGGGTGATCTGCTCCGGGAATTGCCGCTCTACGGCGAAATGCACCGATTTATTCCGGCTCTGGCTTCATTCTACGGAGCCTCGATCTGTGAAATACCGATTCAAAACAACCATCGCAAGCACGGCGCGTCGCATTACAACCTTTCTCGTACTTTCCGAGTGTTTTTCGATCTCATGACGATCCGGTTTCTCATGCGTTACATGTCTCGCCCGCTTCATTTCTTCGGCCGGCTCGGGGTGATCAATATGGGTTTGGGATCGGCCGTCGCACTCTGGTTGTTGATCTGGAAGGTCCTGACTGGAATCGATGTCGTGCAGCAACACGGACTGCTGCTGGTCTTTGCGGCCGTTCTGATCCTGGTCGGGCTGCAACTGGTGGCGCTCGGACTTCTGGGTGAATTGGAAGTCTGGCAATACTTCAATCGATCCGCGCGCAGACCCTACACCGTATCTGAAGTGCTTGATCTGCAAGCAAGTCGAAACGGTGTGCTCGCGTCCGAGATCGGGTTATGAGGACCGCACAATCTACGCGGAGGGATAACTCGAAAGCAGGTCGTGCGGAGCATCTGTGCTGAGCGAGTTTCAATATCGTCGGTTCGGCCGGTATAGGGAAGCCGCACTTTTGCTGCTAATGACGTTCCTGGCGTTCGCAGTTCGCCTTCACCGCGTGGACTTTAACAGCCTGTCCGAGGATGAGGTGGCGAAATGGGCGGCGGTTCAAGAGTATCGACACGGGCACTTTGTCGGCGTCAACAGCGAGCACCCGATGCTGCCGAAGGTGCTCGCATGGGCCAGTCTAAGTGCGGGTGAGTGCTGGAATCGCATCGCCTCACGACACGATTGGCCATCTATGCGCCCCGAGGGCTGGCTCCGTTTGCCCAACGTCCTGCTTGGTGCCGCCACCACCGCAATCCTATATTTGTTGTGTCGCCGAATGATGGGGATTGCCGGGGCCTTTGCAGCGAGTTTCTTCTGGGCAGTTGCGCCCCTTCCAATCACGTTGAATCGGCTTACGAAGGAGGAAACGCCGCTCACTTTTTTCACATTGCTGGCCTGTTACTTCTATTGTCGTGCGCAACAGGCAGAGGCGGATCAGAGTGCGCGGCGATGGTACGACCTGAGTGCAATCGGCTTTGGCCTGGCGCTTGCCTCGCAATACATTCTTCACCTGCTCGGATTGAACGCGCTTACCTGGCTTATTGCCGGAAAGATGGGTCTCAATCGAAAGCCGTCACGATTCAGCTACAAACGATTTTTCTTTGTACTCTTCGTTACTTTGATTCTGGTGAACCCGGTAATCCTTTTCCCGGCAAACCTCAATGCGATTCTGCATTGGCTTCATCATGATGGCGTGCGGCACAGCGGGTACGATTTCGATGGCACGCTCTACACGAACTTCCCGTCGCGTCTGCTAGCCGGAGTTCCCTGGTTCTATTATGTCTGGCTAGTGCTGGTAAAGACACCGATTCCGATCCTGATGGCCGTTATTGTCGGCTGCATACTCCTCTTGCGAGATCGCCGGACGCTCGCGTCGTGCTTTTTCCTGTCGCTGGGGGTGCTTCAGTTTGTCGGGCTGTCTCTGAGTGGAGCAAAATGGATTCGCTATTCACTTCCGATGCTCCCTTTCTTTTATCTGGCCGGCGGATATGCGGTGCAAGAAATTTGGAAAGGCGTGAAAGGAAAAGCCTGGTCACCGGCCTTCATAGGAACGGCCGCAGTCATTTTGATCGGATGGCCCCTGGCTGAGCTGCAAGCTTGGACACCGTACTACTCCTTCTACCTGAATTCAATCGGCGGAGGCACACGGAATATCACACGCTATTTTGCGCCTGATGAAGTGTCAGAGTTCGATACACGTGAGGTGGCGCAGAAGCTGTGTCCCTCCGCCCCCAATGCGGCGAGAGTGGCGACCGGAAGACCGATGAGCATGACCTACTACCTCGAGGGCTGCGGGCGCAGCGATATGAAAGTTGTGCCCCTTTACGATCCCCACTTCACGCCTCGAGAGGGAGATCTGATCGTGCTCGAGCCTTCACGCCGGTTTTTTGAAACTCAGAGATATTTCGATATGCTGGCAAGCTCGGACATGTCCCACCGCGTAGTCCGCGTCGGACCAGTCCTCGCGAGTACGATTTATCTCTTCGGCCCATCCGGTCAGGAGACGACAAGCGGCCGGGAAGACTTAGCTCTGACTCAGTTGCGGGGGGGACCACCCCCTTTCGACACCGATGTTCGTGAGCCTGATTGGACGTACAAGAGCGACCGGGCCTTCCCGCAAGTTGCTAGGAGACGCACACAATGACATGGTTTAGACAAGCGATAAGCGCTTCCGCACGGTGGTATCTCCCCGCACTCATACTCCTGCTTCTCCGCCCACCGGTCAGCGGTGAGCAGGTCACGCTTTCTGCACCGCTGACGGCAGATGAAGTAATCAAGCGCGTCATGGAAATGAACGAACAGCGTGCCAAGGCACTCGATAGCTACTCCAGCCTCCGCACCTACCATCTGGAATGCCACTGCCTGTCGCACAAGAAGGCAGATATGGTCGTTCGTGCTGACTACCAAGCACCGAATAAAAAAGAGTTCACGATCGTGGCGGAGAGTGGCTCTGGCACGGTGCGGACCCGTGTGTTCAAGAAACTCCTGGAGGCGGAAGAAGAGTCGATGCGGGACGAGAATCAGCAGCGTTCCGCGATTACGCCCGAGAACTATACATTTGAGCTTTCTGATTACGAGAAGACTGATACGGACGAATTCTATGTGCTTGATGCGCAGCCGCGGAACAAGAACAAGTTTCTGTTTCGTGGCCACATTTGGGTCAGTGCAAAAGACTTCGCGATAACCCGAGTCGAGGGCGAGCCGGCGGTCAACCCTTCCTGGTGGACCGTCAAAACTGATTTCAAACGCCGCTATAAGAAAATTGGTGATTTCTGGTTGCCCGAATCCAACGAAAGCGAAACAAAGGTGCGCATCTTCGGCACAGCAGTTCTGACGATTGAATATGGTGAGTACCAAATCACGCCCGCCGGTGCGGCGGTCGCCTCCTACCAAGTGAAGGCGCCGCGTGGAGAGTAGCCGACAAGTTATAGAAATGTGCGCTGTGTTCTTGCCGGATGGGCGTTCCTTCAGTTGGACCCGAGAACCCGCGGGCGAGAACATAAAGTTCCCCTAGCGTTTCGTGGAGCCTCACCGTGTTCGATGCACATTGGTATTTTTCAGCCTTCGTCGAGCACGAGAACCGGCAAAGGCGGGAATGCCTCAACCTTCCATCTCTTTCCTAAACACAGTTGAGAACGCCCTAATTGAAGCAGCAGTCGTTGGCCGATGCAGGCGGCCACGAGATCCAGTTGTGATGCTAGACACAATCACCCAGAGAATTTGCGTATCAGTCTGTGCCCGAAATCGCATCTGCTCATGACCTTTTGTAGGCAGCTGCCGTTATGTGGGCATAAGGAATTCGATCGCAACTGCCCATCTTGCTTTCCTGCAAAGAGTTCCACTTGGCCCGCAAAATGCCTTCACCAATGTGCTATGGCAACCTGTGACCATCCTTCGGACTTACTTCTTCGCATTGCATACCCGACAGTTCGGCGCCCGGGGCTGCGAACTGATGCGCGACCTGCATCATTGTCGGCGGAAGAGCAGAAGCAGCTTCCCATTGCTTCCCGCCCGCAAGGAAAAGAAATCGGTGACATTTTTTATCTTGTCGAGTCGCGACCGCGAAATGCCTGGGCAGGGGTTGGCGCCCTGGCGTTGCAGTTGTTCCTCCTCCTGGCGCTAATTGTCGTTCCGCTGTTTCACACGGACCCCCTCCCCAAGAGGCAAGCGCTGACCATGTTGTACCTACAGCCGCCGGCGGCCGCCATTGCCAGTCCCGTGAAGTTCCAAGCGCCCAAGCTCGCGTCCGCATCCATGCCGACGAGCACTGGCATTACCGCGCCAGTGCATAAGAAGCAAGAAGTGCCGCCACCATCGGCCGGGACAAGCGGTGGAGTGGTCGGCGGCATTCCTGGTGGAGTGGTCGGCGGAATTTCCGGTGGAGTATTTAGCCAAATGCTAAATAGCGCGCCAAGCACTCCAGTCCTTGCGAAATCTCCTGTGCCGATGCCGGTTAAGAGAATGCGTATTGCCTCCCGAGTAGCCGAGGCAAACCTGATCCACGACGTTGCGCCGCAGTATCCGCCGGAGGCGGGCCGGGCGCGGATTGAAGGGACGGTCGTGCTGATGGCTGTGATTGGCAAGGATGGCGTCGTGCACGATGTTCGAGTCGAGAGCGGCTTGCCGTTGCTGGCGCAAGCCGCCATGGATGCAGTAAGGCAATGGCGCTACCGGCCGTATCTTGTGAATGGAGAACCGATCGAAGTCGACTCCCAGATCACGATTAACTTCACCTTGTCGAGAGGCTGACATGTCGATGATAAACAACAATACACACCGTTCGGATGACCGGTTCCTGGCACTGTTTCTGAATCTAATGCGTAAGTTGCTGCCGATTGCCCTGACCGTTGGATTGGTTTTTGTTGCATCCGCTTCCGCGCAGTCTACAGAAGCAGCAGATGGGAAGGCAGCAAGCATCTTGGGTACGGTGGTGGGTATCGGTGACGATCCGGTGTCCGATGCCGCCGTCGTGCTTCACGGGCCTACTGGCGCTCGTCTGGCCGCCGTAACAATGGACGACGGATCCTTTGCATTCCACAACGTCACGCCAGGAACTGGCTATCAGATCACGGTCACGGCAGATGGATTTGCAGAGTGGAGTTCGTTAGTGAGCCTCGAAGCTGGCCAGATCAAGACCTTGGCGGACATCAAACTCCGGATTGTCGCCGTGCAGCGGGCAGTCACTGTGAGTTATTCTTCGAAGGAGGTTGCTGCGCAGCAGCTCAAAGCTGAAGAACACCAGCGCGTCCTCGGCGTTCTACCGAATCTCTATGTGACTTACGAACCCCATCCTGAGCCTCTCACCACGAGGATGAAATTCCGCCTGGCTTACAAGAGTCTCACCGATCCAGTCTTCTTCGCCCGCACGGCGGCGTGGGCTGGAGTCCAACAGGCTCGTGACAACCCTTCTGAATGGCGGCAAGGCGCGGAAGGTTATGGCAAGCGGTTGGGAGCGGGCTTCGCCGATGCCACTACCGGAGGTTTGATCAGCAACGCTGTTCTGCCCTCGCTTCTGCATCAGGATCCTCGCTATTTCTACCAGGGTACCGGCACAAAGTGGTCCCGGGCTCGCCATGCGATGTTGGCTGCATTTGTCTGCAAGGGAGACAACGGAGTATCGCAGCCGAATTATTCTCAGTTGGGCGGCAGTTTAATTGGATATTCCATTTCTTCCGCTTACTACCCCAGTTCGGATCGTACTGCCGGGCATGTATTCGGAAATTTTGGGATTGACATGGGCTTACATGTCGCCGGCAGCCTGGCCCAGGAGTTTATTTTGAACAAATTTACAAGCCGAGGTAAGCACTAATTTTCCACAGCTCGCCGGTTGCGGGCAGGTTGTATCACCGTAGCACCATAGGTTGCGGGACAAGTCCGGCAATTAATTCGTGAAAATCGTCTCAGGGGCAAGTGCTTGTTCACTAGTCCGTACTTGAAGCTCAACCATGTATAGATCCCATGTTCAACTTCGGCAGGCGGTTCGCTTCTCGGTCGCCCTTTTGGGTATGGTCTTGCTAGTTTCTCTGCTGCGAGGAATCGGACCATCCAGAGTGGCCGATCAGCTAAAGTCAGTGGCGTGGGGACTGGGCCTGGTCATCGCTTTGGGCGGGATCTCTCATCTCACAAAGACATTGGCGTGGCGGCTCACATTTCTGTGCGACATCCGAGGCGTTTCATTTGCGCGTACCTTCGGTCTTCGTCTGGTATCCGAGACCATAGGAAGCTTCGGTCTTCCGGGTCAAGTACTCGGGGAGACAGCGCGAGTGTACTTGTTGGGTTCCGCGCTGCCGGTCGCCGATAGCGTTTCGTCGGTCACGCTGGACCGCGGGTTCTACGTCCTGACATCAGCGTTGGTGAGCGTAACCGGGATCATTGCCGCTCTTGTCCTGCTATCGCTTTCTGCGACCTGGCGACTGTACGCGTCGCTGTTTGCCAGTTCCTTAGCGGTATTGCTTGTGATGACTGCCATCGCTTTTCAAAAGCGCTGGCCAGCTTTCTCCGCTACTGCACGCGCGATCGGGAGCTTGCCGTGGTTCAAGAATTGGCTGGATGGAAAGCAGTCAGTCATCGAGTCCTGTGAACGCAATATGTTTAGGTTCTGTCAGGAAAACCGCAAAGCCTTCTGGGCAAGCTTGACTCTCAACTCCGCATGTCATGGTATGGCAATCCTGGAGGTTTATCTCCTGTTGCATTTCATGGGCGCAAGAACCGGGCTCCTGGGAGCCTTGGTGCTGGAAGCCTTCACGAAGTTAATCAATGTCGTTGGGTCATTGAATCCAGGAAACTTCGGGACCTATGAGGGCGGCAATGTGATTCTCGCCCGTCTCATCGGTGTTACAGGCGCTGCAGGATTGACCTTGGGCCTGTGCCGACGAGCGCGGTCGCTCTTCTGGAAGGCGATCGGGTTGTTGTGCTTGCTCACGATAACGAGATCCACCCAGCAGGAACGTCGGGATCGCCCGCTGGAATTCAGCGTCGAAACGGCTCAAGCTAGAGTTCAAGTATGAGCTGACGCTCAAGCTGGCCACGAATGCCGCGCCCGCATTAGGGCAGCGCCCTCAAGCCGTCGAGGAATTTGTTAAGAACTGACAGCCACTCAGGTCGCGCACGCGCCGATCACTTTGACCGGATTCGCGGCAGCGCCCGCATAAGGTCAGTGTTTCCGTCGTTCGCGCTGCATGCAAGAGCTTGTTTCTTTTGTGAGCTCAATAATTTGCGGGGTTTGCTCGTTTGGCAGTAGTCGTGCGTTCTAACAAGCGTTGTTGCAATAGGCGGATAGAAAAGGACAACGCAATAATGAGCGCAGCAAATCTATGCCATTCAGAGGGCGTACAAACTCATGGCATCGGTAAAGTATTCAGCGACTATCGAGAAGAGTTAGAATGGCTGGCGAAGTTCCTCACCAGCGATGAGAAGTTGGCTATGGCGTGTATGGTTGATGCTTGCGCGCTGGCAAAATCGCAAAACCCGAATTTTGAGGAATGGCTCTTGCAATGGGCCCGCCTCGCTACGATACGTTCAGCGGTTGAGATGCAACGATCACGGATCGTCCAGCTATCGGCGGCTTACAGGGGGCGTCCTTGCGTTCACGACGGACACAAAGCTTTGTCCGAAGACTCTCTCGACCTCATTGTTGAGGAATCGCACGTTCTTATGTCGAGGCTTGACGTGCTCTGCCGTTGTGCGCTGGTAATTTGCGGCATCGAGAAAAAGCCAGCTGACGAGGCAGCGGTATTCCTGGGGATCGATCCTGCAGGCGTCGAAAGCGCCTATTGCACGGCCCTAAATTTTCTGGAGGTCATCGGCTGCGAGCAGCTTCAACGAGAAGACAACCTTGTTGCAATATGCAATTGAAGCGCGGCGAACGGCGATACAGCTGTCGGTTTGTGGGCGGATCGGGCGATCAAAAGTAAGAGTCATAGCTTGATTCAGAGTAAGGTGCCAACATGCCAGTGATTAGCGGGTCTTCGAGTCCAGCTTTGATTTCGGCAACGGCTGCCATCTTTGGCTCGCTGGTCGGCGCCATGGGTTCATCTCTCAGTTCCTGGATCACCCAGAGGCAGCAAGGCCGGCGAGATCTTCTTGCCAAGAAGATTTTTCACCGCGAGCAATTGTACGCAGACTTTATCAGGGAGAGCGCGAAGTTGGTGGTCGACGCTGCGCAAAACGAATTCGAGGACCCAAAAAGCCTGATACCCATGTATGCGCTCGCGAGCCGCATTCGATTGAGTTCTTCCGCAAATGTGATCGAAAGCACAGAACGAGTTATCAAAGTGGTTCTTCATGCTTATTCGGAACCAAATCTTACACCCGAGGAAATTCATTCCCTGGTTGATAGGGGCGAAGATCCGCTGCGCGATTTCAGCAAGATCTGCCGTCATGAACTCGAATTACTGTGGCGCGGCCTGTAACGCGTGAGAACGACGACCCTCCTTAGCGCTTTGCCGCGATAGAGAAACAGCATAATCGCGGTCCCTTGGCGAACGGCCCATCCCAATACCTATTCATCGCTGACCCGTGGCGCTTCCGCTTTCAGCGCAGGCACTGATCCGTATTCATCTTGGTGGGCGGTGGTCTTGAGGGCAAGTCACATCGTGACACTGCCCGCATGTGGGCAGCGAACAGGGTCATCGCATCTCTTCACCTGCAAGTTTTCCAATAACTTGCAGTCAGCGCCTGTTGGCACACGATCTGCAATACCGATAATCGTTGGGTCGTGTATGCGCACCGATTGGCTGACTTTGAAAAAGTAAAGCGTTCCACGCTGGCCTCTTCGAAGCGCCTCATTCTGTTCTCGGGCTCTGACGACTTTAACCAGCAACAAGCTCAAGTGATTCGGAGGTTCTGAAAGAAGGATATGAGCACTCGGCTAGTGACAAACTCTCGTGGTTGTGGAAGCGAAAAGGAAGCGGGCGCGACGGCGCTGGCGTCTTGCCTCTCCGCTCATCGCCTATCCGCATTCCTGGTATGCATTCTTTTCGTCGTCCCACTTTTGTCGCTCGCGGGATGCGGACGCGGTAACGCTGAAATCAAACTGCCGGATACCGACGTGCTCGTGGCGCCTCCGGTTCAACAAGACGTGCCTGTACACAGCGAGTGGGTAGCGACACTCGATGGCTATGTGAACGCCGAAATTCACCCTCAGGTTTCCGGTTACATCATTAAACAAGACTACAAAGAGGGTTCGGTCGTCCGCAAAGGCCTGGTGCTGTTCGAAATAGATCCGAGGCCGTTCCAGGCCACTCTTGATCGCGCCAAGGGAGAACTCGCTCAGGCGGAAGCAGCGCTAAGCAAGAGCACGATCGACGTTGATCGCGACACGCCGCTCGTTGAACAGAAAGCGGTCCCAAAAGAGAAGTTGGACAATGAGGTCCAGGCGAGACGCGCTGCTGAGGCCGCGGTCGAGTCCAGTAAGGCAGCAGTGGAGCGCGCAGCACTCGATCTTGGTTGGACGAAGGTCACTTCTCTTGTCGATGGTGTTGCGGGAATTGCCGAAGTCCAGATGGGCAATTTGGTTGGGCCGCCGGTGCGTCTTACTGCCGTCTCGCAAGTCGATCCGATCAAGGTCTACTTCCCAGTAAGCGAACAGGAGTATCTGCGAGCCAAGCACGTCAGCTCGAGCGGAGAGCCAATCAACTTATTTGATACCTCACCCGAACTGATTCTGGCAGATGGCACGGTATATCCGCATAAGGGGAAAGTGATCATGACGGACCGCCAGGTGGACACCAACACAGGCACGATTCGTATGGTTGCGGCCTTTCCTAATCCCGGCAACGTTCTACGTCCCGGCCAATACGGACGTGTCCGAATCCAGACCAGCTTCAAGAAAGGCGCGCTGCTGGTGCCGCAAACCGCAGTGAAAGAACTTCAGGGAGGCTACGAGATCGCACTTCTGGGTGCGGGTAACAAAGCAATTATTCGCCCCGTCAAGGCTGGAGAGAAAGTCGGCACGATGTGGGTGATCGACGAGGGACTAAAAGCGGATGATCAAGTCCTTGTTGAGGGCGTGGAAAAAGTAAAGGACGGAACATCCGTGGTTCCCAAGCCAGCAAAAATTGAGGGGGAAGGACACTAAGTCATGTCGCGATTTTTCATTAACCGTCCTATCGTCGCCGTGGTCATCTCGATCCTTATGGTGATCATTGGTGCGATCACCATCATCGGTTTGCCGGTCGCGCAGTTTCCGGATATCGCGCCGCCCGAGATACGCCTGCAGGCAATTTACCCGGGCGCCGATGCGGAGAGCATGGAGAAAGCTGTAGCTACGCCCATCGAGCAGCAAATCAACGGCGTGGACAAGATGGATTACATGTACTCGTTGAACTCGACCAACAACTCGAGTTCAACGATTATGGTCGATTTCGATCTGAGTACCGATCCCAACATGGATCTCATCCTGGCCCAATCACGCCAGCAATTGGCGAATGGCCAGATCCCGCCCCAAGTGAATGAGCTCGGCATCGATGTGAAGAAGTCGCTGACCTCTCCAATGATGCTGGTCGCGCTGTATTCGCCAAAGGGCACGCACGACGCGAAGTTCCTCTCCAACTATGGCTACATCAATCTCAAGGAGCCGATTGCGCGCTCCTATGGTGTAGGACAGGTGCAGATCTACGGTATCGGCGAGTACGCGATGCGCATGTGGGTAAAGCCCGATCAACTCGCGAAATTGGGGATAACCGTCAGCGAGATTGCCAACGCCGTCAAAACACAGAACACGGTAAATCCGGCTGGTCAGGTGGGAGGCGAACCCTCCGATGCAGGCCAGAAGTTTACATACGCGGTACGCGCGCAAGGCCGGCTGAAAACGCCCGAGGAGTTCGGAGACATTGTTGTCCGTGTAAACAGCGATGGCGGTGTGGTGCGTGTGCGGGATGTTGCCCGCGTCGAACTAGGCTCACAGGACTACACCTGGATCACCCGCCTTAACGGTACTCCTAGCGCGATTATCGGTATCTACCAGTTGCCCGGATCCAACGCGGTGGAAGCCGCAAAGGGTGTTCGGAAGCTGATGACCCAAATGAAGGGGAGCTTTCCTGCGGATATAGATTACGCCGTCACCCTGGACACGACCGATGCCGTAAGGGCGGGTATGCACGAGATCGTCCTGACCCTGGTGATCGCCTTTATCTTGGTGATCATTGTCGTATACCTCTTCCTGCAAGACTGGCGTGCCACTCTCATTCCCATGCTCGCGGTGCCGGTTTCGCTGGTCGCGACGTTCGCCGCATTTCCATTGTTCGGTTTCTCCGTCAACACTCTTTCCCTGTTTGGTCTGGTGCTGGCGATTGGCCTTGTAGTAGACGATGCCATCGTCGTGGTCGAAGGTATACAGCGACACATTGAAGAGGGACTCTCTCCCAAGGATGCAGCTCGCAAGGCAATGGAAGAACTAACCGGGCCCGTAGTGGGTATCGCATTGGTTCTTTCGGCTGTGTTTGTGCCGACAGTATTTATCCCGGGCATTACTGGCCGGCTTTATCAGCAATTTGCATTGACGATCGCGATTTCCGTAATCATTTCTGCCTTCAACGCCCTGACTTTGAGCCCGGCGCTCGGAGCGTCGTTTCTCCGGCCGAAGAAAGAGACACACGGCCCGCTTGCGAAGTTCTTCGGCTGGTTCAATCGCAAGTTTGACAACGGTACGAATCTGTATGTGCGGGCTTGCCAGGGGTTGATTCGGAAAGGTGCTGTTGCTCTGGTTGCAGTTGCCGTATTTGCCGCACTCGGGGTCTTGTGTGGGAAGGTATTGCCCTCCAGCTTCCTGCCCGACGAGGACCAGGGATACATGTACATCAATATGCAATTGCCCGAAGCGTCTTCGCTACAAGCCACATCCGACGCGGCCCGCGAGGTGGAAGCTATCCTGAAGTCGACGCCCGGGGTCAAGTACACCAGCACAGTAATGGGATTCAGCCTTCTCAGCCTGACCCGCACCAGCTACAACGCGTTCTTCTGGGTGACTCTCCAGCCCTGGGAAGAGCGCAAGACAATCGATGAGGAGTATCAGGTAATCAAAGCGAAGTTGAACCTGAAGCTGATTACTCTCCCGCAAGGAACTGTCTTCGCTTTCTCGCCGCCGGCGATTTCTGGAGTGGGCACCTCGGGCGGGTTCCAGTTTGTGCTGGAAGACCGAGCCGGCAAAGATCCTGAATTCCTGGTGAACAACCTGAACAAGTTCCTCGAAGCTGCGCGCAAGCGGCCCGAAATTGGGATGGTCACTACCACCTACATTCCCAGCACGCCGCAAAAATTCGTGTACGTCGACAAGGAAAAGGTGCTGAAGCAGGGCGTGCAGCTCAGCGATGTGTACGACACACTTCAGAGCTTCATGGGCGGGCTGTTCGTCAATTACTTTAACGACTTCGGGCGCGCCTGGCAGGTGCGGGTGGAGGCGGAAGCCCCCTACCGCTCCAATCTGGACAACGTAGGCCAGTTCTATGTTCGCAACAGCAAAGGCGAGATGGTGCCCCTGTCAGCACTGACCCGGTTCGAGTCACGCTACGGGCCGGAATTCAAGATGCGCTTCAACCTGTACTCATCAGCCCAGATTATCGGCAGTGCCGCGCCGGGCTACAGCTCAGACCAGGCCACCGCCGCGCTGGAAGATGTCTTCCATCAGACCATGCCGCCGGAGATGGGCTTCGACTACATGGGCATGTCGCGGCAGGAGCAAAAAGCTCGCGAAGGCATTCCATCCTGGGTGATTTTCGCCATGTCGTTCCTGTTCGTCTTCCTGATCCTGGCAGCGCTTTATGAAAGCTGGTCGTTGCCCTTCAGCGTGCTGCTGAGCACGCCGATCGCGGTGGCCGGCGCCTTCGGGTTGTTGTGGCTGCGCCGCACCGTTCTCGGGATGATCTTCCCGGCATTCATGGTGCAGATTGACAACGACGTTTACTCGCAGATCGGGCTCGTCATGCTGATCGGCTTGGCCGCCAAGAACGCCATTTTGATTGTGGAGTTTGCCAAGGAGCAACACGAAGCTCACGGCAAGCCGTTGGTGGATGCCGCATTGGAAGGCGCGCGGCTCAGATTGCGGCCGATTCTGATGACATCGTTCGCATTCGTTCTCGGTTGCGTTCCGTTGTTCATCGCGACCGGGGCAGGTTCTGTGGGGCGGCAGATCATGGGTACGACCGTAATCGGCGGGATGCTGGCCGCGACCGGCCTTGCCATCTTCATCATCCCCGCGCTGTATGTGCTAGTCGAAAAAGTAAGCGAGCGCTGGGGTCGCAAGTCGCAAGCGGTCGCTGTTCCCGAACCGCATCCGATGGAGGCAGACTAACGTGAAAAAAGTAATTCCTTTCTTATTCCTCATACTCTTCACGGCCGGTTGTGTGGTCGGGCCGAATTACAAGCGGCCGATGGTTGACGTTCCCGGCGAATATCGCGGAGCGGCGGCCCCGGAAACGACGCAAAATCAGCCGAGCGCGACCCAAAATGCATCACAGCCGGGTGAGCAGTCGTTTGGAGACCAGAAATGGTGGGAGGTGTTTCAGGATCCGCAGCTCCAGGACTTGATCCGCACCGCGCTGAAGAACAATTACGATGTTCGGATTGCGGCGGCGAGAATCATGGAAGCGCAAGCGCAGTTAGGCATCACGCGCGCTGACCAGTTACCCACGATCAGCGCCGGCGCTACTGGTCTCAACGACCGCTTGCCGAAGTCGAAGCTCGATCATGAATTCGAAACGAACGTTAACGAGGTCGGCGCGTCTTTTGCGTGGGAACTCGATTTCTGGGGCAAGTACCGCCGCGCAACCGAGGCTGCACGGGCCAATCTGCTGGCGACGGAGTGGGCACAAAAAGCGGTGATCAACACGCTTGTGAGCAATGTTGCTGCCTCGTATTTCCAGCTTCGCGCGTACGACCTTCAGCTCGAAATCTCGCGCCAGACACTCGCGACGCGCCAAGAGTCGCTGCAATTGACGCGCACACTCTCCGAGGGCGGAGCCGGTACCATGCTCGACGTGCGGCAGGCGGAACAGTTGGTGGCCACGGCGGCCGAGGAGATACCAGACTTCGAACGGCGTATCCAGCAACAGGAGAACTTCATCAGCATGCTTCTCGGCAACAATCCTGGGCCCGTTGCCCGTGGCATGAAGCTCACGGAGCAGTCGCTTTTGCCGCAGGTCCCGGCCGGCATCCCTTCTCGCCTGCTAGAGCGGCGCCCCGATATTCGATCGGTGGAAGCGCAGTTGATGGCGGCCAACGCTCAGATCGGCGTAGCCAGAGCAGCTTACTTTCCGCAAATTACCCTGACCGCTAACTCGGGGTTCGCGAGTTCGGCGCTGACCAATCTGTTCACTGGTCCGGCTGGATTCTGGAACTTCGGTGGATCGCTCGCGCAGCCGATCTTCGCCGGCGGCAGAATCAAGTCCGGGGTGCGGTTGAGCGAAGCCCGCAAGCAGGAAATGGTGCTGACGTATCAGCAGACGATTCAGCAGGCATTTCGCGGCGTCTCCGATTCTCTGATTGGATATCAAAAAAATCGTGAATTCCGGCAGCGTCAGGTGGAGTTGGTGCTCGCCGCTCAAGATGCAGCCCGTCTCTCCGAGGTTCGGTACCGAGGCGGGGCGACAAACTACCTTGAGGTGCTGACGAATGAAACCAATTCCTTCAATGCACAACTTGGGCTGGCGCAGGCGCAATTGAATGAACTCGTCAGTCTGGTTGAGATTTACAGAAATCTCGGCGGAGGCTGGGAGTCATAACCTGCTTAACGATTGGCAGAGAGGGCAATGGCTTTTCTGACAAAAACCAAAGATCTGCCGGATGCTTCCGCATGGAATGGTTGATGGCCTCGCGCGCATTGGGATCAGTTGCAACAGCCCATTAATCGGGGCTGACGATCACGCCGACAAGAGGCTCGACTCCTCAAGACCATCTTCTGAGGCGGCAGCAAACTAATAAAGGATCTCGCTTATGAAACGACAGAACGCAGAATCGACCTACGGCATAGCATCACCCGAACTTGCAACGGGTACTACGGCAGTGTTTGAGCCCATGAAGATCTCGCAGCTTCTCACTCAATACGGTTGCGGACCGATTCACTTCTCTGGCTCCGACGAAGGTCTCTACGAATGCCATTTGCTTTTTGACAATGTGGTTGATCTCTCTGCTGCTGATTCGCGGGAGCGATATGAGGCGTTGGCTCGTTCGGTCCGGGATGCACTTTCTCAGCGCTGGCTCCTCACGGAAAAGACTTATGAGCAGGAGAATCCGAAACGCGTCTATTACATGTCCCTTGAGTTTCTGATCGGTCGATCGTTAGCGAACAACGTTACCAATCTCATGCTCGATCCGATCATCAGACACGCAGTTAAGGAAAAGAACATCGATTGGATCGCCGCTTTGGAGGAGGAGCCCGATGCCGGGTTGGGAAATGGTGGTCTGGGAAGGCTTGCCGCCTGCTTCCTGGACTCGATGGCCACGATGCAATTGCCGGCTATGGGCTACGGCCTGCGTTACGAATATGGCATCTTCAAACAATCGATCAAGGATGGTTGGCAGGAAGAACAGCCGGATAACTGGCTCCGGTGGCCCGATCCCTGGGAGGTTGCTCGGCCACGAGAAACCGTCGAAATTAAGCTGAACTGTTCCTTCGATCTGCGAAATGGAATCTGGCATGCGATACCAGGTAAGCCCGCGCGTTTGCTCGGAATTCCATATGACCGTCCGATCGTGGGCTTCGGCGGCAAGACAATCAATACCCTTCGACTGTGGGCTGCGGCTACTCCCGACTATTTCAATTTTCAGGAGTTCAGCCATGGAGATTTCATCGGCGCGTTGGCCGAGAACCTGAAGGCCGAATCGGTCACACGCCTGTTGTATCCCGACGATTCGACCAGCGAAGGTCGCAGCCTTCGTTTCATTCAGGAGTTCTTCCTTGTGGCATGTTCACTGGCCGATATTGTACGAAGGTTCCAGCGCAACAATGCCGATTGGGAGCAGTTTCCGAAAAAGGTGGCCATTCAGCTCAATGACACCCACCCTGCGCTGGCGGTCCCCGAACTGATGCGAATCTTGCTCGATGACGCCAAGTTAGGATGGGATGAAGCGTGGGAGATTACGCAGGAAACGCTGGCTTACACGAATCACACGCTTCTGCCGGAAGCACTCGAAAAATGGCCGGTCGAGTGGTTCCAGATGATGTTTCCTCGATACGAGGAAATCATCTATGAAATCAACAGGCGATTGCTCGACAACGTGCGCCGATGCTTTCCTGGCAACGAGGAGCGGGTCAAACAGGTGAGTGTCATTCAGGAAGCCACGCCGCGGAGCGTGAAGATGGCGAACCTGGCCATCGTCGGCACCCACAGCACAAACGGAGTGGCAAAAATTCACTCCCAATTGCTCCGCACGACCACCGTCAAAGACCTGGCAGAGCTTTTTCCGGAACGCTTCTGCAACAAGACCAACGGTGTAACGCCACGACGCTGGTTATTGCTCGCCAACACCGGTTTGAGCAAACTCATTTCTGAGGCGATTGGCGATGGTTGGATTGCTGATCTCGATCACATCAGCAATCTCAAGGATTTTGCTGTCGACGCGAGCTTTCAGCAGGCATTTTTCCGAACCAAGAGGGGGGCGAAAGAGCGTTTTGCAGACTGGCTTCGAGCAACATCGGGCCAAGTCGTCGATCCGGATTCCATCTTCGACACTCAGATCAAGCGTATTCATGAATACAAGCGTCAATTACTGAACGCGTTGAGGATCGTGGTCGTCTACAACCGGCTGAGAGCAAATCCCAACTGCGCGGTGGAGCCGCGCACGTTTTTCTTCGCCGGCAAAGCGGCGCCTGCGTATCGTCTGGCCAAGCTGATCATCAAGTTCATCAATAATCTGGCGGTGACGATCGACGCTGACCCAGCCGTACGCGGCAGAATCAATGTTGTTTTCCTTCCCGAATATAACGTCTCGCTTGCAGAACGCTTGATTCCCGCCAGCGATGTTTCGAACCAGATCTCGACGGCCGGATACGAAGCGAGCGGCACAAGCAACATGAAGTTCATGATGAATGGAGCCTTGACTGTCGGAACCCGCGACGGCGCCACGATCGAGATGGCGGAGGAGGCTGGTGAAGACAACTTCTTTCTGTTCGGCCTCTCCGCAGAACAAGTGCTCAGCAGCCGAGGCTGGTACGACCCGCACTGGCACTACCACAACGAATTGGAAACGCGAGCTGCGCTAGATCTGATCTTCTCCGACCATTTCAGTCGCAACGAACCGGGAGTCTTCGCCCCGTTGCGCGACACTCTTCTGACGGGCGGCGACTATTACATGCATCTGGCAGACCTGACGTCGTATTGCCGCGCCCAAGAGGCCGTTGGCGAATTGTATGCAAATTCGAGTGAATGGGCCCGAAAAGCGATTCTGAACGTGGCGAGCTCCGGAAGGTTCTCCAGTGATCGCACGATCGCCGAATACGCACGCGAGATCTGGAATGTCAAACCATGTCCAATACCTTAGCAAGCGTGGGTGATGCCTGTGTGCCTGGCGTTCGCAGCTCTGACCACCAGCACCTGACCAGATGAGGTCCACCTGCCCGTCGAAGGGCAGCAGGTACCGTTTCAGCCTTCGAGGCCTGTTTGCAGAACGCAAGCATACGTAACCACTTGGCAGTGCAGATCCGTTCGGCAACAGGCGTGCCTTACTGGTCAGGTAGTAGCTGTTCGTTTCTTCGAGGAGGCCGTTCCATGAAGCACCTGAACCGCATGCCGGTAGACCCAAGACATAGAAGTCGGCAAATAGTTTGCAGGTTTGCACTGCTCACGCTCGCCCTCGCGATGTTCGCGCTTGCTCCCCTGTGCCGCGCTCAAAGCGAGGAACCCAATCCAGATCTCACTCAAAACCCCAATATTGACTCGGCCATTGAAGTGGCGCGGGCCGAGATGAGAGCACAGAAAGCCACAATCATCACCGAAGCAATGAACTTCAACGATAAGGAGGGTGCGGCATTCTGGCCGGTCTACCGGCAATACGAGCGCGAACGAGAATCGCTGGACGATCTCCGTGTCGGTGTTATCAAGCAGTACACCGAAAAGTACCCGAACCTGACCGACGCTGAAGCCAAAGCGATGGCAGAACGAATGTTCCAGTACGACTCTCGCATGGCGGAGTTGAAGAAGAAATATTTCAAGAAGTTCAACAAGGTGCTTCCTGCGCTCACGGTGACGAAGTTCTTTCAATTGGATCGTCGCATCGACTTGCTGGCGGATATGAAAGTGGAATCTGCGCTTCCTCCGCTCACTGAAGCACAGTATTTCGAGAAGGCGAAGTAGCGCATGAGAGCTGCCTTTCTAAAGCATCCTTTGCCGCGCTCGACGCCCAACCGTCGTCCAGGAGGCATTCAATGTTCGGCATGATGAAACGTGGGCCCATGATTGTTTTGGCGCTGCTGCTGACGGCGGTTACGATCGCGGCGCAAACGCAGCGCCAAAACGAATCATTGTCCATCCAGGGCTACCCCGGACAAGCGAACGTCATGCGATTCGAAGGGCGTGTGTTCGTGGACGTGGAGGATCTGGCGCGAATTACAAACGGCTCGCTCAAGTTTGAGGAGGAACGGATCATTCTGAGGCTGTCTCCGAGCAGCGCTTCGGAGCCCGCGCGCAATACCACCGACAAGTCCGGCTTTTCACCCGTGTTCAGGAGGGCAGCGATTGAGGCGATGGCCTCAATACGAGAGTGGGGTGGGATGCTGCAGGTGATCGTCGAAAACGGGTATCCCGTGGGAAAGGCCATGGCCGGAAACACGATTCGCGCGTATCAGGGGCGAGCTGCCGATAGCGTGGCATTAGCCGCATCGACAGCATCAACTGACTCTGACCACCAGGGGGTCGAGTTGCTGAGAAATGAATTCAATAACGTGCAAGCCTGGTCTGACAATTTTGTTAGCGCTCGGAATGACATGAGCGCTGCTGACTTGACCACATCTGAACATCCATTGAAAGACGATGACGATGCGCAGAAGATCATCCACTGCGGTCAATTCCTGGCACAGATGTTCGCCGGCGGTCCTTTCCAGGATGATGCGTCATGTCACTAGATGAAGAGGCTGCCCCTGCGCTGATTCCGGTATGAATGCTATCGTCCAGTTGGTTGTGAGGCATGGTTATAGCATCCTGTTCGCGGCAATATTTGCGCGTCAGATAGGTTTGCCCGTACCGGCACCTATGTTTCTGCTTGCCGCCGGGGCGCTCGCAGCCGCACGGAAGTTGGGTCTCGTCCCCGCGCTCGTTCTGGCCGTCATCGCTTGTGCGCTGGCTGATTGGGTGTGGTACGAGGCGGGCCGGGAGTGGGGCGACAGGGTGGTGCACTTCATTCATCGCCTCGCTTCGTCAGACCCTGACGCCCACGATCGAAGGGCCAAAAGGATCTTTGCCAAGTATGGCGCTCCGATTCTCGTGCTGGCCAAGTTCGTCCCCGGGCTGGACGCCGTAGCGCCTCCCCTAGCCGGGACATCGGGCACCAGCCGAATGCTCTTCCTGGTCTTTGAAACACTTGGCGCCAGCCTCTGGTCAACCGCCTATACCGGACTCGGGTATGTCTTTAGCCGTGACCTCGGCCGCGCGGCTGCCTACGCCGGCAGAGGAGGAACGCTTTTGGCAAGTATTGCTTTGGGAGCAGTCTCCATTTTCGCTGCCCGCAAGCTGGTTCGCTGGCACCGCTGCAGTCGCGGGCCTCGATTTGAGCGCACTACACCAGCTGATCCGATGAAACGTTCGGGTTCGTTTGCCAATCCATGCAGGATCATTGAAGGGCTAGAAAATGGCGACTGAGATGATCGCCCCCGAGTGCGTAGCTGAGGCACTGTACCTGCCAGCAGTTGTCCCCCAGAAACGGCGGACGTGGGCACAAACAGAAGGGCTTCCATTGCCACTCGGAGCCGCTTGGATCGAAGACGAGCAGGCCTTCAATTTCGCGGTCTATGCTGAACATGCGCAGGATGTAACCCTGTTACTCTATTCCGCTGAGGACTTGGCAAAGCCAATCCTGACGTTCCCATTCGATTCACTCCATAACAAATCGGGACGCGTCTGGCACTGCAGGATCCCACTCAATCAAGTCAGCGATGCCCGCTATTACGCTTATTCGGTATCGGGACACGCCGTTGCCGGGTTGAACAGCTTCGACCCCGAAAAGGTTCTTCTTGATCCCTATGCACAAGGTGTTTTCTTCCCGCCGGAGTTTGACCGCAAGCTGGCTATGCAGCCGGGTACCAATGCCGGAAAGGCGCCGCTGGGAGTATTGCCCGAACGACATATTGGCTTCGATTGGGCAGGGGACCGTTCACCCCAACACGAATCCGACGCGATCATCTACGAACTACACGTGAAGGGGTTCACCAAGAATCCCAATTCCGGCGTACGTCCATCGCGCGCCGGCACCTACGCTGGCCTGATCGATAAGATTCCATATCTGAAAGAGCTCGGAATCACGGTCGTCGAATTGATGCCCATCTTCCAGCGCGACCCTCAGGACGGGGATTATTGGGGCTACATGCCCCTGAACTTCTTCGCGCCTCACGCGCAGTATGCGTCGCGTGGTGAGGACGATGAGCAGCATCTTGAGTTCAAGAATATGGTTAAGGCTCTCCATACGGCCGGAATCAGCGTGGTACTGGACGTTGTTTACAACCACACGTGTGAGGGTGACGATCGCGGCCCTACCTATAGCTTCAGAGGCTTCGACACACCTGGTTACTACATGCTGACCGCCGACCCCTCCGGTCCATACGCCAATTACTCCGGCACCGGCAATACGTTGAATTTCAGCCAGGCACACGTGCGCAAAATGGTCATGGACAGCCTGCGTTATTGGAAAAACGAGATGCACATCGACGGATTCCGCTTCGACCTGGCGTCAGTGTTCAGCCGCAATGCTGATGGATCACTGAATTGGGGAGATGCTCCAATTTTCAGTGAGATCGCGGCTGATCCCGAGTTGGGCCGATTGGCGTTGATCGCAGAACCTTGGGATGTGGGCGGATATCAGCTCGGACGCGGATTTCCTGGCACGACCTGGCTGCAATGGAATGCGCGTTATCGCGACGATGTCCGGCGGTTTGTTAGGGGCGACGCTGGAATGGTCCCGGACCTGATGCGTCGCATTTATGGCAGCGACGATTTGTTTTCGGACGGCCGTGCGGATGCCTATCATGCCTTCCAGACCGTGAACTATGTCGATTCGCACGACGGTTTTACGCTGTACGATCTAGTTTCCTACAACCAGAAACGCAACCGGCAGAACGGTCATGACAACCGGGACGGCATGGATGCGAACCACAGTTGGAACTGCGGATACGAAGGAGACGAGGGCACGCCAGAGGAGGTTCTAGCGCTTCGGCGGAAACAGCTTAAGAACTTCTTCTGCCTGCTGATGCTCTCGAACGGCATCCCGATGTTCCGGGCCGGCGACGAGTTTCTGAACACGCAGTTCGGAAACAACAATGCCTACAATCAGGACAACGAAACCGGCTGGATGGATTGGAGCCAGCTCCAGGCGAATCAGGACATATTCCGGTTCTTTAAAGGCATGATCCGATTCCGGAAATCTCATCCTTCTTTGTGTCGCAGCCGATTCTGGCGTGAGGACATCTCCTGGTATGGCGTTGGACCCGAAGTTGATCTGTCGCCGGATTCACGGAGCCTGGCATTCTGCCTGCGCGGCGCTTCTCAGGGCGATGACGATATTTATGTGATGATCAACGGCTATTGGCAAGGGCTGCCATTCGAGATTCAGGAAGGTGCACCCGAGGATTGGGTGAGAATTGTGGATACTGGTCTGCCGAGCCCCAGTGACTTCTCGGAGCGAGGTTCGCGGCTGCAGGAAACGATGTACCAGGTAGCGCCCCGATCAGTTGTCGTTTTGATTCGCCCAAGACTTTTCGCCGGGAATTCCATCACAGAGCAGACTTGCTGACAAGGGAAACTGAGAGCTCTAGATTATGTCGCTGATCACCAACCTAAACGGACATTGGCTCGGAGTGGGGCCCCTAACAATGAAGACCGCCGAAGCTCGATATCGAACTTTGCTGGATGTATCCAGCGCGATGGCTGATCAGCCGACAGTCAAGGCTGTCCTGCAAAGTCTCCGCGGCGTTTTCTCCTGCACATCCGAGTTGCACGGTGTTGAACTCTACGTCTTGAGTGAGGATGGGAACAGTCTGTACAGCTTTGAGTTCGATCGACATGTGGACGCGCCCGCTATCGAACGCGGAGCCAAATTGCTACGCGTTGGCGAAGTGGCGCGAGTGCTGGACGAGCAACAACCAATCTTTGTTCCCAATCTATCGCAGGCAATGTTGGAACACCCTGACCTGGCTCCATTTGCGGCCGAAGTTGCCGGGCGAACCACCTACCTGTTTCCAGTGTCGACCGCCCAGAAACAATACGGCATTCTGTCAACGCCAAAGTTGCCAGGGCAGCAATTTACCACGGAAGACGTCGAGATGCTCCGCGCGCTTGCGTCGCACGTCGCGGTTGCGCTTGAATGCGCACTGGCGAGGGATAGGGCAGAGCTTTATCAGCGCCAAGTGGTGGAAGAGCGGGATCGACTTAGGTTGTTGCTTGAGATCAACAACTACGTCGTTTCCAAGCTGGATATCAATGAACTGTTCCGGTCGGCATCGGCATCCCTCAGAAATTATTTTCGAAACGATTTCACCGGATTTTGGCTCATCGATAAAAAATCGAACCAGCTCGAATGCGCCGTACTTGATTTCCCCAGCGGCAAAGACTCCTTGACGGCTATCGAAAGGTCCGAACTGAGCGACGACGCCGAGGAAAAGTTGCGGACGCACGCTCCTGAATTGCTGTCCAGTGAAGAGTTCGACCGACTTCCAGCACGACTCGTTGAGCAGCTTAGAGCTGAGGCAATCATCTCCATGGCAGTCGCCCCCATGGTAAGCGCGACTGGTCCTCTGGGCGCCCTAACAATGGGCAGCCGCCGACGCAATAACTTCAGTCAAGAAGACCTGGACCTCCTGTCGCAAATCAGCAATCAGATTGCCCTCGCCGTCGACAACGCGATTGCGTATGGCCGTATCACGCAGGCCAGAGATCGACTTGAGGAAGAGCGCTTATACCTTGAATCCGAGATCAGTTCCGAATACGACTTCGAAGATATTGTTGGCAGAAGCGCAGCGATCCAAAAAGTCCTGCAACAAGTCGCGATTGTTGCTCCGACAGATTCGACGGTGCTGCTCCACGGAGAAACAGGGACGGGGAAAGAATTAGTCGCGCGCGCCATTCACAGCCTCAGCTCCCGGCGCGAGCGCACCTTTGTGCGTATGAACTGCGCCGCCATCCCCTCGGGCCTGCTGGAGAGCGAACTCTTCGGACATGAAAAGGGCGCGTTCACGGGTGCCCTGATGCAGAAAAAAGGGCGATTCGAACTGGCCGACGGAGGCTCGCTGTTTTTGGATGAAATCGGCGATATCAGCATGGAACTTCAGCCAAAGCTACTGCGGGCCGTGCAGGAACAAGAGTTCGAGCGGCTGGGAAGCGCCAAGACAATCAAGGTAAATGTGCGGATGATCGCTGCCACGCACCGCGACCTTCCGGCCATGATACGGGAGGGAAAATTCCGCGAAGATTTATTTTATCGTCTCAATGTTTTTCCGATTGAGATTCCGCCGCTTCGGGAGCGGCGCGAGGACATCCCCCTGCTCGTGAACTATTTCGTGTCGAAACTTTCCCGCCGGATGAGGAAACAGATTAAAGCGATACCCAAGCAAGCCATGCAGGTTCTTACGAATCATTCCTGGAGAGGGAACGTTCGGGAGTTGGCGAACTTTATCGAACGTGCAGTTATTCTTTCGCGTGACGAAGAATTACATGTACCAACTGCGGAGCTTAAAACAGCCCACGCGCGCGAAACCGCCGCAGCGTCCACGTTCCAGGAGGCAGAACGCAGCGTGATCATCGATGCCCTGAAATCCGCGTTCGGGCAAATCTCCGGCAGAGGCGGCGCTGCTGAACGGTTGGGATTGAAACGTACTACTCTGCAGAACAAGATGCGCCGGCTAAATATTTCCCGCGCCGATTACGCAAACTGATCTCCGCAAGCCTTCGCTTGGCCGGGGCAAGCAACTGCAATATTCGCACAGTCATGCCGCTATGGGACTGTAGTCGCAGATGAGAAGCGTCAAATCATCATCCTGTTTCCCCGCCCACCGTCGCACTGAGGAGATAATCGAGTCTGCCGCAACTGCAGGCGATAGCGCTCTCGTTTTTTTCACCAGATCATAGAGCATCTCCTGGCCGAAGAAATCCCCGGTAGCGTTCGAAGCCTCCACAATCCCGTCTGTATACATCACGATCCGGTCCCCCTCTTCGAGCTTATGAACGGCAGTCGAGTAGGAGGCGAAGCCGAACAGCGCCAGAATCAGACCGTTCTCTTCAATTTCTGTGACAGCTCCATTCCTCACAAGCAGAAGCGGTGGGTGCCCTGCGGCGGAGTAACGCAGTTCTTGGGATTCTGAGTTCAGATGGACGTACGCTGCCGTAACGAACTGGTTTTGCGTATTGCCTAACAACGCCGCATTCATCCCCGAGAGAACCTGAGAGGGGTTGGCTGCAACCGGTCGTTGGGAGACTGCGGCCAGCTTGACCATGGATGCGATGAGGGCAGCGGGGACGCCATGCCCCGAGACATCCGCGATCAACAGCCCAACATGATGGTCATCAGCGATGATGTAGTCGTAGAGGTCACCCGCAACTGAAGACATGGGCACATACCGGGCCGCAACCCGGAACTTCGTTGAAGCGAAAAATTCTCCCGGCAGAATGGACAACTGAATACGACGTGCTACTTCCAGCTCGTTTCGGATTTCCTTCAGCTGTTGGTCTCGCCGCAGAGTGCTCCGAATCGCAACATAGCCCAGGGTGGTGAGAAAGGCGGCGAATCCGAAAGGTTCCAGCAGAGGCAAGGAAGGGAAGAAGAATGTTGCGATGTTCTGCCAAGCTACGAAAGCGAGGAAGCTCAGCAGGCCCCAGTGAAGCACGACAAAATCGGAGGCGTCAAGGCCCTTGGTCTTTCCAGAAGTTCTCGTCATGAAGCGGATGAGAAAGAATCCAGAGGCGGCGGTGATTGCGATGCAGTGAATGCGATCATAAAGGCGGGAATCGCCGAAAAGAGCTGTGACCGCGGCCAGAACGGAGCCGAGAGCCACCATGGCATATCCAACCATTCGCTCGAACCGTCTCGGCAGACCCAAGGAGATGAAAAACAGAAATGCGGGAATCAAAATGACGTAATTCACCGCTCCACGGATGCGAATATAGAAGGCCGAATCCTGCTCGGCCATGCCAACCAGCGGCGACGATACCCAAAGGCGGAGTCCGTACAAAGCAGCAAAGATTGCGAAGTAGATGAGCAGAGAGTCGCGTTTGCGGCGAAGGATGGCAAAGCCGGCGCAGAGAAATCCGAAAGCCACAAATGCTGCGCCTAAGAAGAGATAGGGAATCTCACGACGGAATGCGGTCAACACCTCCTCTGAACTCATCACCGCCATTAAGGTCAAAATCCCTTCCAAATGAAATGTCTGAGTTTCTTTTTGTAAGAGTGGGAGTGTCTATTTGCCGCGGCCCGGAGGGAAGTCCTTGAGCAGCTTTTGTGCTCCCTTGTTGAGTCTCTGCTGGTTTTTCTCTTGCTTCTTGCTGGGTTCAATCTCATGCTGGGCGGCACCTATCCACACTAGCTTCTTTGCGGCAGGGTCATACATACCGACGACGAAAGTCCCGATGTAATTGCTTGAAGTACTGGCCGACAATGTTCCGAAGCTGTTCCCCCACGGGCCCCAACCACCCCACCTATCGCCGAAGCCGTTTATCTGCTTCTCCTGATCGATCGCAAGCTGATAACCGATGAGTAGATCGGCTTTAGTGCCGTCCTCGAGCTTGGTGAAGCCCTTGGCCACCATTTGTAAATCAATAGCCCACTTGACCTGGGCGTCCAGGATCTGGTCAGGCTGTCCACCCACGACGGGCACGCCTTTTACCTCTGTGACCCATGCATAGGTGTGGTATTTGGAGAAATCAGTCCCTGGCATATAGTTCGTTCTTACGTCCTGAGCGAATGTCAAGCAGCACGCGATAAGCGCCAGAACCAATACGGGACCAACGTTGGCCGTCCAATTTCGAGATTCCCGCCACATCGCACTTCTCCTTGATGGTATTAACACTTCTTTTATCCCTTCCAGTTCCTTCCAAGACAACTGCACCTGATTCCCGCAATTGGGAAGGCACGATCTGTGCCAAAGTAGCAAGGCCGATGCAGCTCAGCAATCTATGTGCTCTCAGGAATTTAGGCCGGCAGAAGTTCAGAACTTCAGTTTTGTCGCCGAAGGTCTGCCCGCGACAGGTCACCATCATGCCAATGCTCGGGCATTTGAGGCACCCGCTACAAGGCAAGGATCTGCTAATTCCAAGTGCGGTTTTTTATTTTCTTTCACTTGTCGATCGCGGAAATGCTGGTCGCCGTGCTGCTGTTCCTTCGCGCGCCTATAAAATTCAGTATCTATGTACAATGCGCGCCAAGTTCAACAGTGCCGCTGGTAGCTCAGTGAGCGGATTTGAGTAGGGCGTCGACAGGCGATCTTGCGTATGCACCGCGGGATGGCTAATTACAAATCTGTTGCTCTCTGAGCAAGTGTTCGTCTGGCATCCGAATTGCACGACCGAGCCATGGGTCCGCAACTGGCTCGACGGTGGTGCACATGCTCGGAGAACTAGTAAATATCCCGACTGACATCCTCTTTGACATGGTGTTCGTAATCCTTGGCGGCGGCATCGTGCTGACGGCAAACGATGTGGCTGAAATTGAGCAGATTCAGCGCGAGTTACAAAGAAGGAGCAACGGCGACTGAGGCTTCGAATTTGTCAAAGGAGGGGCGATTCCGGACCAATGGAGAAGGCGTAATGACACAGAGGAGAAGTCGAGAAAAAGTGACAGCTGAAATTTCAGTTTGTCATCTTGTGCGATTGGCCAATGAATCCGGCTGCCCTGTGAGCCGGGAGCAAGCCCTTGCATTTATGAATGAGGATGGACGCGCTTTCGAAATGTGGAAGCACATGATGCACGCGGCTGAGGATTTCATTACGTGCAGCTTCAGGCGATAAGAGGCTGAGCCCAAGCAGAGCAGATTATTGTCTGGTTCAAGAACCGAATGTTGCAGTTTAGGAAGAGCAGCTAATCTGCGCATAGTACCGGCTGTGGGTATTTCATTTACTTTGCTTTGTCGAACGGTGCGATCTCAACCTGAACCGCGTTGCTCTGATCTGACTTGGAAAAATCAACTGAGACTACGTTAAGATTCCCGTTCGCGTCGCGAACTTGCGTCGTGCGCGTTGTCCGTGTGCCCATCGGTCCCGATCGATCATTTTCCGTACCGATCATGATCACTCGCAATCCCGCGCCGGGATCTCCGGGATTGGGCTGTTCGACCTGCTGAACGCTGGTTTGCCGGCCCTCGGAGTCCACGCTCTCCTTTGTGGTCTCCCGCTGAACCAGATGGAGGCTGCCGTCGCGGGTGGATCCGGGCAGATCGATGGCATAACTCTCGTTTATGTTCTGCTTCTCCCCGGAACCATTGTCCGATTCCTTGCTAACGTTTCGTGAGGTTTCACTCAGATTGCCTTTATTGTCGGGCAGAAAAAGTCGTTCCTCGGTCGTTCGGTTGTTGGCGTCCTCTTGAATCGTGCCCTGACGCATTTGGCTGATCTGCCAATTTCCGCTGCCGTCGAGTATGCGGGTCGTCTGATCGTATTCCGTATTGTTGCCGTCGCGCTTTCGATGCCCCTCGATTTGTGCCGCAGGCGCCATGCCCCCATTGACACTGGGCCGCAACACTGTCGTTGTAGTTTCTTCCGTATCGGCGCTTACTTTTCTTGTCTCTCCAACTTCGCGCTGAACCTGCTTCAGGTTGCCATTTTGGTCAGTCCGCGATGTCGTTCGCACCAATCGAGAGCCACCGTCCGGGAGAGACTGCGTCTCGTCTTCCGTTATTTCCAACAATCTCTTTCCTCCGCTGCCGTCGGGACCGAACGTGCGGGTGATGGTTCGCACGGTTGAGGAGTTGACCCGTATCGTCTCTTTTGAGGTCTCGACGGAAGTCTGGTATCTTCCATCGGCCAGGCGTTGCTGTACGGAGTGTGTGTCCGAGATGCGATCACCGTTGTTCGTGTGGCTTTCGACAGTGCGCAACGTTCCGAGGCCGTCGTGTGACTCCCCTGTTTTGGTCCACGACTGACTGGTGTCCGACGGTTGAGAGTCGGGAGCCTGCGCCCAAACCGAAGTATCCCAGCAAAGGGCGGTGATGGCCGCCAGAAGAACCACGCATCGTAATTGGGCGGAATTAGCCGAGAACGTCCTCAGATAATTTGCAGAAGCCTTGGTGATCAACATGTCTTCCATTCTATTGCGCCGCTGCGAGTTCGGTGTTCGGCAGTCCCGCCGACGGCCCGCGTTGTGCGGCGTCACGTAAGCAGCGCAATAGTTAACGACTTTTCACAGCCGTCGTGATGCAGGGAGGCCGTTCAAGACAGAGAGCTCACCCGGCGTTTCTTCGCTAAACTGCCCAACTGCCCCGAGCGATTCTAAAGCCATAGGGAGCTCGACATCCCAATCAATAGTGAGAAAGACGGGCAGCTCTGGCCGCAAGCTATGCGCCCGAACCGTGAAATCAAGAACAAGTGAATTTTCGTCCTCCTCCTCGATGACTAGAGCATCGAAGCTCTGGCTGCGCAGCATCTCTAGTGCATCCACATACTTGGAGACAACGATTAACACGTGCCCGCAGTTTCTCAGAACTTGATCAGTCCTGCCGGCATTACATTTCGGATGAATGTAGAGGATTCTTTTCATGGCTCCTTCAATTCCAGGAGGTGACGGTGCTTCCCTCCGAACCACTGCTGTTACCAACCGCAACAACGTCGGCGGGGCGGGCGATGCACTTGGCCAAATGCATTGGGGGAGAGCATTGCCAAAATGCATCGCGTTATCGCCCCATCTCAGCGCGTTCGCTCTCCGACGTGCGCGCAAAAAACCTCTATTCCGGAGGCCGTGGGTTCCCGGCCTCCGGTCACCTCCGATTTAGCTTTTAGCCAAGTGCATTTAGGTCGCCAAAAGTAACTTGCTTCATCGCAACGACATGGATGCCAGCGACCTACCAATGTTCCTGCCCACATTCAGGCAGTGACCTCGAAAGGTCACGTCAGCGATCGGAATAACCTTGCCACAGCAATTGAAAGCAAGAACTTGGCAGTAGACCGATTGGTTGTCGATTTGCACTGTGCAGGATCGAGTGCGAGGAAGCCAACGCTGCGAAGGCCCTACACGCGATTGGTTCGTGCGAGCTCGAAAGCTCGAAAGGAGAGCTTATGAAGATTCTCTTGGCCAGCCTGGACGCGCTTTTTGGATGTCGACACGGCCACCTCAGCCGGGTTTTCACGATTGCCGGCCGGACTTACCAGGTGTGCTGCGACTGCGGAGCGGAGTTTAAGTATTCATTGTCGACCATGTCAATTGAACGCCGTTTACCTCGAACTCCCGCGCAAACAATGCTTCGCGTTGCCTGAAGACCGGAGGAAAGGCACGAAAAAACGCAGTTGATGCTCGGCAGCAATGCAATAGTTCGAAGGTGCAAAATGAAAAACAACAAAACTGCGCGATGGTTCTGGTCGGTGCTTGGGGTGCTCAACCTGGTCGTGGTGGCGTATCCGGTCATACTTGTTCGAAGTGCACACAGTGTTGAGGACAATCTGTTCGCGGTTTTTCTGCTCATGTTTGTCATGTTTCTCCTGGTGCTTGTCGACATGGTCAGCATTGTTATGGCGGAGGTAATCGGTGTTGTCCGTCCTGATGACAAGCGGACTGTGACTCGCTATTGAAGAGTCCGGGCGGCAGGTTGTGCAGCAGAACACTGCGCTTTTGAAAATATGGGGAACCATTCGAGCAAGAGATCCTCTGCACTTGTTCGAGTGCCGCCTGGAATGGCACAGCAAAAGGAGTCTTGCGGCGTACACAGAACTACTTGCAGCACTCGTCGATCCCGACCCTGACATTCGCCTTCTGGCTGAGGCGCTGCTGCAAAGAAAGTCGCCACGGCCAATCCCGAGCGCAAGAGCCCTCCGAACTTGGTAACAGCCCATATTTGTTTGCTGAAAGAGAACAGAATTCCTTCGCTTAGCCTCGTGTGTCGTTCAGAGTTGACCACACCTATAGGCTGCAGACTGGATTGGCAGCGTATCTGCTCTGCCAGATGAGAGGTCATCGATGGCATCTTCTATGTTGAGCTCGCGTTTACAATCCGCCGTGTTCGAATACGGCATCTTCTGTCAACTCTGGCCGCAGTTTGACGGCTCGAACGGTGAGCATCGGCTGGTCGGCGCTGAAGTCGAATTGATCGGCTCTCATACCCTGGATTCCAACCATCTCGATCCAGCTTGTCCCGCCTGTCATCATGTCAGATCTGCACTCCTGACGATCGCAAATGATCTTGTGCAACAAACTGGGATCGCTTCGCGCCATTTCATCATCGACGTTGATTCACGTGCCAACCTCATTCTGATCCTGCCCGCGCTGGGGAGCCGCTCGCTGGTTACGGTTAGTATCAACGTCTCCTGGAACCAGGGGATCGGCAACGATGCGCAGTCGGATGTGCTCAGCGATATCAAACAGTTCTTGTCCGAATGCGGGATCCATCAGCGCTAGTTGGCGCTGTCGCAGCCCTCATGGAGATTCTGCCCATATGCGGACAATGCCCGCATCGAGGCAAACAATGCTCTGGAATCTGGGTGTATGTCGATTTGTATCAGCAACATAGAGCTTCTTATTTCTGGCACCCGGGTTGCCCCTAAGGATTGCAGGAGTCAGGGCAGGCGGGACCTGAATATAAAAATGTTTCGCGCAGAGATTTTAGAAATCGACAGTAATCCCACTTTGAAGATGGAAGGCAGACTGGTTGGTGAATGGGCGCGGGAGGCAAAATCGTTGGTCACCAAGGCCGCAATTCCGAAAGGACTGATCGTCGATCTCACCGACGTTACCCGCATCGACCAGGTCGGTGAGCAAGTACTGAATTGGTTTCGCAGCATCGGTGGAGCGTTTGTGGCAAACAACGTCTACGTGGCCAGCGTGTGCGAGCGCCTGGGATTGCCACTTCACAGTGCATCTTCCAATTCGTGCAAGAGTCGATGTGGAGGAGGCGCTCGCGGATCTTCTCCCGGGCACAATGGTGATCGTCGAAAACCACAACGGGAGTAAACAGCAGAACGAATGTCTTGGTTCAATGACATCTCGGAAGAAGCAAATCGTGGCCGGGAGCGCGCGTCGGTCCCCGAGATCCTGACGTACTTCCGAAACGAACGAGGCCGCCTCGTCAAGCTTGCATTCCTGATTAGCGGCAATGAAGCAACCGCGGAAGAGTGTGTGATGAGCGCTTGCGAGATGACCTTGCGGGGCACAGTCCATCCCGCGATTGGCTCCCGGAATGGGCCAAGACGGCTGCCATTACAACTGCGATCTCCCGCAGCCTCGGTGACATCCGCGCCTGTGAACGGACTTACAAGGATCAAGGGTGCACCGACGTAGCGCCTGGTGATCATCCCGATTACACATGCGGAATCGATGAACTGTTGGGCAGCGATCCCGACGCGCTGATCGCCGGACTTGATCCGCTAGGTCGGGCAGTCCTGGTGCTTAGGTTGGCGATTGGCGCGTCCATTCAGGACTGTGCATTGCCCCTGAATGTTTCTCGCCGGGCGGTGCTCGCCGTCAACTGTCGTGTCATGACATGGCTGCGTGGCC
>Ga0335081_10001402_pt1 | contig 38424 bp, 33 predicted proteins | sample Lox_Sample_35_FD_206713 | JGI IMG/M metagenome (GOLD analysis project Ga0335081, IMG submission 206713) | Soil microbial communities from Loxahatchee National Wildlife Refuge, Florida, United States - Lox_Sample_3.5 | ecosystem: Environmental > Terrestrial > Soil > Wetlands | place: USA...
ATCCAGCCGCTTCGCGATATCTTCCGCCACCGGCAGCACGCTGGTTCGCTCGGCGCCCGAAATCACGATCTCCTTGGCCCGCCCCCACGGATACACCGCATCGTAGTTCAAATCGATGGCTGTCCTGGAGGCCGGAACCAGCGGATGCCGCGCGTAATACTCCGAGCCTTTCAGCCCGCCTTCCTCCGCGGTTACCGAGAGGAACAGCGCCGAACGCCGCGGTTTGTGCGGCATCGCCGCCCATGCGCGGGCCAACTCCAGAACAATGCCGCAGCCGGTGGCATTATCGATGGCTCCGTTGTAGATGGAGTCGCCGTTCACCGGCGTGCCAATCCCAAGATGGTCCCAGTGCGCGCTGTACACCACTACCTCGTCTTTGAGCTTGGGGTCGCTGCCCGGAACCATGGCGGCCACGTTGCGCGTGGCCAGGTCGCGAACCTTGGAAAGCATGCGGCCGCGAATCTGAATGCCCATGTCGATGGGTTTGAAGTCCGGCTTTTCCGAAGCCGCCAGCAATTCGTCCACCGACTTGCCCGCCAGGCCCAGCAGCTTGTCCCCGGCCTCGCGAGTCAACCATCCGGCAAACGCCAGCCCCTGTTCCCCCTGCGCCAGCTTCACATAAGGATCCTCCCGAGCCCAGGAACTGCGCACTACGTCCCAGCTATAGCCGGCGGTGGGGGTCGTGTGGATGATGACGACGCCCTTCGCGCCGCGCCGCAGCCCCTCCTCGTATTTATAAGTCCAGCGGCCGTAATAGGTCAGTGCCCGGCCGTCGAAGAATTTTGGGTCGTCGGACGTGGGTTCGTTGGTAAACAGCACCAGGATCTTGCCTTTGACGTCGACGCCCTTGAAGTCGTCCCATTTCCACTCCGGCGCGGCGATGCCATGGCCTACGAAGACTGCGTCGCCCTCAAAGCGGGCCGCGTCGCGCTGCTGCTGGTTGACGCCGACGAAATCGTCCAGCCACTTGAAATCGATGCTCTTCCCCCAGACCGCGGCTGAAAGCTGCGAACCGGCTTGGGGTTCGATGCCCACCAGCGGCACCTTTTGGAAATAAGTGCCATCCTCGCCGGCCGGTTTGGCGCCGGCTTGGGCGAACTGGCGGGCCAGATATTCGGTTGCCAGGTCGCCACCACGCGTGCCGACGCCGCGGCCCTCCAAAGCATCGCTCGAAAGGTATTTCACATCTTCGCGGATGCGCTCGGGCGAAATGGAACCCGGCTGTGCGGCCAGCAGCAGGGTCACCATGGCTAGTATTCCGATAGACTTGGTCATGATAGAATGGCTTCGAGCAGATCGGACGCACGCAGCTCGCAGTGAAAGCTCCTATGCCCCGCAGTTTAACTCATTTAGAAGCGCTCGAAGCGGAAAGCATGCATATCATCCGCGAGGTGGCGGCGGAATTCGAGCGTCCGGTGATGCTGTATTCCATCGGCAAGGACTCTTCGGTGATGGTGCGGCTGGCGCAGAAGGCGTTTTATCCGGGCCCCATCCCGTTTCCTCTCCTGCACATCGATACCACGTACAAGTTTCATGAAATGATCGAGTTTCGCGATCGCTTCTGCGCCGAAATCGGGGTCAAGCTGGTGGTTCACACTAACCGCAAGGCCATTGAGGAAGGCGCCAGCCCGTTCCGCCTGGGAACGCAAAAATGTTGCGGGCTGCTAAAAACCCGGGCCCTGCTGGACGCGCTGGAAGAAGGCAGATACGATGCCGCTTTCGGCGGCGCCCGCCGCGACGAGGAAAAATCGCGCGCCAAAGAGCGGGTCTATTCCTTCCGCGATTCCTTCGGTCAATGGAATCCCAAAAACCAACGGCCGGAGCTCTGGAATCTCTACAACGGTAGGATCGACAAAGGCGAAAGCATCCGTGTGTTTCCGCTCTCCAACTGGACCGAACTGGATGTCTGGCGCTACATCCACCAGGAGAACATCCCCATCGTTCCGATGTATTTCGCCAAGCTGCGGCCCATGGTGGTGCGCGGCGACAGCCTGATTCCGGTGGAACACGATATTCCGTTGCTGCCGGGCGAAAAACCGCAGATGGTGATGTGCCGCATGCGCTCTTTGGGGTGCACGTACTGCACCGGCGCCATTCGCTCGGAAGCCGACACGCTACCGAAAATCATCGACGAGATGATTCAATTCCGCCGCTCCGAACGGGAGAACCGCGTGATCGATCACGATCAGGACGGGTCAATGGAGATCAAGAAGAGAGAGGGGTATTTCTGATGGCTAACGGTAGCGCCGGCGGTCTTGCCGCCGGCGAGACTTACCGGCAGCAAGACTGCCGGCGCTACCCGGGAGTCCCTGAGCTTCTCCGTTTCACCACCGCCGGCTCCGTTGACGACGGCAAGTCCACTCTCATCGGCCGCCTTCTCTACGATTCCAAGGGCGTTTACGAAGACCAGGTCGCCTCGATTCGCAAAGCCACGCGCAACCAGACCACGGGCGGACTCGACCTTTCGCTGCTGACGGACGGGCTGCGCGCCGAGCGCGAGCAGGGAATCACCATCGACGTCGCTTACCGCTATTTCTCCACCGCGCGGCGCAAGTTCATCATTGCCGACACGCCCGGCCACGAGCAGTACACGCGCAACATGGCTACCGGCGCGTCCACGGCCAACCTGGCCATCGTCCTCATCGATGCGCGCTACGGCGTGCTGCCGCAGTCCCGCCGCCACGCCTATATTGCCTCCCTGCTCGGCATTCCGCATATAGTGGTGGCCGTCAATAAGATGGACTTGGTGGAGTTCCGCCGGGAGGTGTTCGACGCCATCCGGCACGATTTCGAGGCTTTTGCGGACCAGCTCGAGATCCGCGACGTCGAGTTCATTCCCATCAGCGCGCTGGATGGCGATAACGTGGTGCGTCCGAGCAGCCGTACACCGTGGTATCGAGGGCCGAGCCTGCTGGAGCACCTGGAGACCGTGCCCATCGCGAGCGACCGCAACCTCACCAATTTCCGTTTTCCGGTCCAGAGCGTGATCCGGCCGAACCTGGATTTTCGCGGCTTGGCCGGCCAGGTGGCTTCCGGCGTGGTGAGGCGCGGTGATGCCGTGACGGTGCTGCCTTCGGGACGCCGCAGCCGCGTGAAAGAGATCGTCACCTGGGAGGGAAGCCGGGAAGAGGCGTTCGCCCCTATGTCCGTCACCCTCTGCCTGGAGGACGAGCTGGATGTCAGCCGCGGCGACATGCTGGTGCCGGAGAGCGACCCCGTGCACGCCGGCAGGCGCTTCCAGACCCGGGTGGTATGGATGAGCGAAAAGCCGCTGGAAGCGCACCATCCCTACCTGCTGAAACACACTACCCAGATGGTGCAGGCGCGCATCCGCGAAGTGCGGCACCGGGTGAATATCCATACCCTGGAGCGCGAACCCGCCGAAAAGCTGGAGCTGAACGAAATCGGGCTGATCGAGGTGGAAACGCACCGGCCGCTGTTCTTCGATCCTTATTCGAAGAACCGCGCCACCGGCAGCCTGATCCTGATCGACCCGCTGAGCAACGAAACTGTCGGCGCGGGCATGATCGTTTCGGCGGTCACCGAAAGCCTGGGCCAGGGGAGAGTCACCGCGGCCGAGCGTCGAGCGCGCTTCGGCCACCCTCCTGCCATCCTCGTAATCGAAGACGAGGAGTTAGCGTACGCCACCGAACGCTATCTGTTCGACCGCGGCTGCCAGGTGCACGTACTGCGCGGCGAGCCTGGCGAGCCGTTGGTCGCTGAGCTGACATCCGCCGGAACCGTATTGATCGTCCCTTCCCTTGGCAGTCCTGTTCCTCCCCGGGTTTGGGCGCTGCGCGCGTCTAAGGATTCCACGCCCGGTTCCCTTTGGGCCGAGCTGGTTGCCGCCAATGCCGGCAAATCAGAGATCGGCCCTCATGGCGAGGGTATTTAGCCGTCCTTTTCCCACGCTTCCACTAAAGATTGGTCAAATAAGCGAAACCCTGCCGCCGCGCCGCGTAATCTACTAGATATGACACTTGTGCGCCTGGCAGTAGCTTTTTCCTTCGCCGCGCTGGGCTTAGCGAACGCTCAGAGTTGGGATTCCAGCGGCAATGGCCTGCTTACCGGAACGTACTACTTCCGTGAGGTGGCATACGTGCTGCAGGACGCTTACGGGGATTTCAACGATAACACGGCGATATTCGGCAACATCACGTTCGATGGCAAGGGAAACTACACCATGAACGGCACCGCACTCGATGCCGCCCAAAACTACTTCGGCCCTTATACCGCCCAGGGCACATACGTCATTGCCGCTTCGGGCTATGGCTACATTTCCAGCCCGCTCTCGGGCACCACTCCAATCCCCATTTACGGCTTGGTTTCGCAGCAGGGCATCTTCGTCGGCAGCGCGACGGAGACCTATTTCGACCTTTTCATCGCCGCCCCTGTCTCCTCGCCCGCGCCCACGGCGGCTGCTTTTAAAGGAACATACTCGATTGCCGATCTGGATTTTTCGAGCGAGAGCCCGCTGGACATCGCTAGCTATTTGTTTCAGGTAAGTCCGGACGGCGCGGGCAACCTGCCGGCTTTCACCATTAACGGATACATCGCCGAATACGGCTCCCAAGCGATTCCGCAAAGTGTCTCCGCCGTGAAGTATACGTTTTCGAATGGCGCTGGAGTGCTCGGTTTTCCGAATTCGACCAACGCCCCCTTTGTTTACGGCCAGAAATATCTGTACATCTCGCCCGACGGAAATTTTGTTTTCGGCGGCTCTCCCCAGGGGTGGGACATGTTTGTGGGAGTGCGTGTGTCGGGAACACCATCGTTTTCGGGGCTGTATTACCAGGCCGGAATGGATGAAGACGCTTCCACCCTTCCGGACAATTACGTCACGCTGGATACTTATTACGGCGCGCTGGATGCGATTTCAGGTTCGGTGATCGAGCACCAGCGGCAGGAATACAACGACGCCGCCGACAACGCCATTGGAGTGACTGGCTATACCTTCAGCGATACCTTCACGCCGAACTCCAGCGGTGTGTATGCCAATTCGGTGATGCATTATGCCGTGGGCGCGAACGGCGCCATCCGTATCGGTTCGGGAATCGGGCCGGAGCTGGGCCTCAACATAGCGCTGGCGGCGCCCAACGTCAATGCCACCGGCGTGTTCATCGACCCGCGGTACGTAGTCAACGCGGCCACGTTTGCGCCCTTCACCGCCGGCGTTTCGCCGGGCGAGTTCGTCACGCTGGCCGGGCAAAACCTCGCGGACTCAACGTATACAGCCTCCGCCCTTCCGTTTCCCACCACGCTGGGTCAGAATGTGCAAGTAAAAGTCAATGGCCTTGCGGCGCCGCTCTACTTTGTCACCCCTACGGAAATCTCTTTCCTGATTCCCTATGCCGTCACCACTTCGCTGGCGAGCATTCAGGTGATCAGCAACGGCACGGCCTCGAACACCGTGACACTGCCGGTGAACCTGACCACGCCGGGCGTATTCACGCTGCCGCCGGGCGGCCTGGGAACGGCGGCGGCCCAGCACGCCGATTATTCGCTGGTAAGTTCCGCCAGTCCGGCGCAGGCCGGCGAGACCATCATGGTGTATGTCACCGGGCTGGGCGGGGTGAATCCGCTGGTGCCGGATGGCTCGGCAGCGCCGGCAAGCCCTTTGAGCAACACCAGCAACACCATCACGGCCTTTATCGACGGGCAGACGGCAACCGTCAGTTATGCGGGCCTGGTGCCGTACTCGGCCGGTCTTTACCAGCTCAACCTCACCGTGCCCACCGGCCTTGCTTCCGGTACCTACACGGTGGATATCTCCGGCCCCGATAGCTATACGTCCGAAGCCACCATTCCGGTAGGCACGACCAGCACCACCAGCAGCCAGAGCGCGCAGACTGCACCGGCTGTGAAGCCGCGATTCGCAAAAAGGAAAAGCGGAATCACGCACGGCAGCGTGCCTCTCTTCAAAGCCCCAAATTCTCGATGATGCCCTCTACATCGGCCGGGCGCACGCGCACCCCTTCTTTCATTTGCGCGGGCGCGGAACGCTCGTCGAACGCCTGGAACAGCGCCACCTTCGCTACAGCGTAACGCTCGGTGGAGTTGAGGGTACGTTCGTGTGCCGCCTCCCAGGCGCGGACCGCTTCCTCCGCCAGGAAGACGCCGGTATCGTGCCAGCTTTTGCGGTCGGGCGAAATGCGGAACACGTATTCCTGTCCGCTCTCTTTTCCCGACGTGTAGGCGCGGTATCCTTCATAGAAATACTGGTACACGTAACCGCTTTGGGCGGAGTACGTCTTCATGCGGCGTACCGGTGGAACTCCCGCCAAATCAGTCTTTCGCTTAAGAAATAAGCTCCGAAACACCGGTACTCCGCCCGAATCTTTCTAGGTTAAATTATGGACCGAACTATCCAAAAATTCCATTGACAAGCATACCAGCCAGCGCGAAGATGAAGGTGGAATCAGACCCGAGGGCTGATTCCCAAAACGCCGTCTTGAAAAGCCAGCCCACCCGGGTTGGCGGGAGGTGCCATATAGAACCGGGCCAGAGCGAGGGCGGCCTCACCTGCGGCAAATGAACAGGCGGTACGAGAGATTCAGCGCGATCGGATTAGCCGAGCCAGCATTTTTCGGCTATGCGTTAATGCGCAGATCAGATGATCGTCAACTGACGCTCTTAGTTCACAAACCAGCCGGGTGACCGCCCTTTTCCTATTTCCTCAGACGGTAATTTCCTCCCAGAGTTCTCCCTCAGTTACGCAAGATCGGTGTTGTAAACTGGAGTGAGCCTCCCACTATGACACCCCTTGCCCCCTTGGATATTGTCAGCGCCCACAGTCCCGATTCCGACGATGCTTTCATGTTCTATGGCTTGGCCACAAAGAAGGTCCGTTCGCCGAAAGTGTCTTTCCGCCACGTTCTCGAAGACATCGAGACGTTGAACCGCAAAGCCATGGAAGGGCAGTACGAGCTCAGCGCCATCTCCTATCATGCTTACCCCTACGTGGCCGACAAGTACGTCCTGATGGCCAGCGGGTCCAGCATCGGCGACGGCTATGGACCCAGCATCATCGCCAACCGTCCCATGGAGCCGGAAGAATTGAAGGGCAAGCGCATCGCTATCCCCGGGAAGCTCACTACGGCATACCTGTCTGCCAAACTTTTCCAGCCCGACTTTGAAGCCGTGGTGACGCCGTTTGACAAAATCACCGATGCCGTACGCGAGCGTTCCGTGGAAGCGGGCTTGATTATCCATGAGGCGCAACTCACCTACGACCGCGAAGGGTTCCACCGCATTGTGGACCTGGGCCGGTGGTTCAAAGCCACCTACGGCTTGCCGCTGCCCTTGGGCGGCAATGTGCTGCGGCGGACACTGGATGCGGAGATCCGCAGTGAATGCTGCCGCCTGATGCGCGAAAGCATTCAGTACGCGCTGGACAATCGCGAAGAAGCGCTGGCCTATGCGCTACAGTTCGCGCGCGACCTGGAACCGCGCCTGGCGGAAAAATTTGTGGGCATGTACGTTAACCACTACACGCTGGATGCCGGCGATGTGGTTCCGCAAGCCGCGCAGAAGCTGCTGGATATGGGTTACGAAGCCGGCCTGGTATCGCGCCGCGTGGAAGTGGAGTTCGTGAGGTAGCTTTGAGCTGTGAGCTTTGAGCTAAAAACGGGCCGGGAGCGGCGCTTGGTTTTTGTCTCAAAGCTCAAAGCTCATGGCTCATGGCTGCTCGCTTGTTTTAGCATTGAAGTATGCGCCCCGCATTACTACTTCTCCTTACCCTGGCCGCGTCCGCCCAGCAATCCGTCCGCCCCAAAGACGTTCGCGAGGCCGCGAAAGCCGGGTCGAGCGCGATCCCGAAATTGCAGGAGTACCTTAAAGACCCGAGCGTCGACGTGCGCGTGGAGGCGGTCCGGCAGATCACCGAAATCGGTCCGCCGCGCAGCCTCGATCCGCTAGTCATTGCCACTCACGACAACGACCCCGAGGTGCAGATTGTGGCTACCGACGGCATCGTCAATTACTATTTGCCGGGCTACGTGAAGACCGGCCTGGGCGCGTCGCTGCGGCGCGTGGGCACCAGCCTGAAGGGGCGCTTTACCGATACTAACGACCAGGTGATCGATCCCTACCTCACCGTGCGCCCGGACGTGATCGCCGCGCTGGCCAAACTGGTGACCAGCGGCGCCAACATGGATGTGCGCGCCAACGCGGCGCGCGCCGTAGGGATTTTGCGCGGCCGCGACGCGGTGCCCGCGCTGATCGATGCCACCCATTCCAAGGACTCCACCCTGATCTACGAATCCCTCAACTCTCTGGAAAAGATTCGCGATGAATCGGCTGGGCCGCGCATTGCGTTTCTGCTGCACGATTTCGATCCCAAGGTGCAGATCGCCGCCATCCAGGCTGTGGGACTGCTGCGCGATCAGCAGGACCTGCCACAGTTGGTCGGCGTCTTGAACCAGAGCGATAACATCAAGGTGAAACGCGAGGCGCTGGAGTCGGCTGCCATGCTGCCCGCTGAATCCAGCCGTCCGCTTTATCAGCAGTATCTGCGCGACAAGGACGACAAGCTGCGCGCCGCGGCGGCCGAGGGATTCGCCCGGCTAAAGAATCCGCGCGACCTGCCCATGCTCGAACAGGCCTGGCAGGATGAGCAGAAGACTTCACCGCGGCTTTCGCTGGCGTTTGCCCAGGTGATGCTGGGAAAAACCGAGCTCAGCGAATTCAGCCCGCTGCGGTTTCTGATCAATAACCTGAATTCGGCGGCCTACAACGGCATCGCATTTCCATTCCTTGTGGAGCTGGCGCGCGATCCCCAGATCCGCGCGTCGCTCTACGGCCCGCTACAGACGGGGACAAAGGACGAAAAAATCGGCCTGGCCCGCGTGCTGGGACGCAGCGGAGACGCGCAGAGTATTGTTGAATTGCAAAAACTGACCAACGATCCGGACGCGAACGTAGCCCAAGCCGCACTGACCGCGGTGCGGAATTTGCAGGCTCGGTAGCGCCGGCGGTCTTGCCGCCGGCGTGTTATTACTTCGCTTTCTTCTGCTTCTGCTGGCCGACGCGCACCTTGAAGTGCAACTGCTTGGATTCCTGGTACGCCTTGTGATCGTGGCGCGCCACGGCATCCGACAGGTACTTGTCGACATCGGCGTCCTTGGGCAGGACTGCCATCAGCGTGAAACTCTCGTTGCAGGTCGGGCAGAAAGGCCGGAACCGCTTCACATTGGGAATTGCCATACTCGAATTCAGTTTACCAGATTCACTTCAGGTTCACCGGCGGAATATACTCCCCCCGCTCTTCGCGCGTCCACCAGCTTTTCTCTCCGAAATGCGTGAAGTGATAGCGAAACAGCCGCGCCCGGATGAATTTGGGAGGCGCCGCGGCGAACGGATTGTAAGCCAAAAGGCGCGTGACCGCCGGTTCGCCCTCCAGCAGCCGCACTACGAAATTTACGAACCACCGGTTCTGTTGATAGGTGCCCAGCGCCGCGAACCACATCTGCCAGTCCAGACGCGGCTGGTGCGGTTCCACGAAGGGCGGGGCGCGGTCCAGCGGGCCGGGCTTGTAGCGGAATTCGTAGGCGCGCCAGTTTGTCCCGTCATTCGAGCCCTCTACCATGATCTCGTCGCGGTCGGTCGTCATCACCGCGAACAGGCCGTAGGAATTCACGATTTCGAAAGGCGCGGCGAAGTGCAGCAACGCGCCGCCCCCCGGCGGAAGAGCGATCGAGAACAGATTCAGGCACAGCAGCAGGCTGAGCGCCCCCACCAGCGCCGCCAATCCGAAATCGATGGCGTTCAGCCGCACCGACCGATCCGGCTCGATAAACAGCCACAGCGCCAGCATCACCGCCAGAATATTGAAGAAGGTGAAATTGCCGGTGAGGAAGATCAGCGTCTGCAAAAGGATGGTTACCCATGCACCGGCGTGGCGTAAACGCCGCGGCAGGAAAAACAGAAACGGCAAGGCCAACTCGTTCACCAGCGTGAATGCGGTGGAGAATTTCTGAAACGGCATCGGAAGCTGGTACATGTACCAGGCCACCAGATTCGGCAGCGGTTGCGTTTCGTAATGATAGTGGAGCGCGGTCAGGTTGCGCCAACTCGGATCGCCGCTCGCGAGTTTCACCACACCGCTGAAGAATACCAGCCGGAATGCCAGCCAGCGAAACAGCCACACGCGCACCGGCGACAGGCTGGCAAACACCGCCAGGAATCCGGTTTCAACCAGCAGCGCGTCCCACTGGAAGCCCAGGAAATCCTGCCCCACGGCACAAATCGAAAGCCACAGAACCAGGCACACGGCCAGCGCCGCCCGCTGCCATTTGCCCGACACCGCCACCAGCCCGCATATACAACCGGCGATCCAGACCGCCGCCAGCGCCGCATCGGCCGGGGCCAGCCACAGGACCGTCGGAACGTAGTGCCACGCCGCGCCGCCGAACTCCTCGCGAACCGCTTTCAGAAAGTTTTCGAATGGCAGAATTCCATGCGATCCGATGAGTCCCGCCGCCTGTACGCCAAAAGAAATAAAGGCAATAAAATAGACAAATCCGAGCAGACGCAGAAAAGTCCGAATGGTTACAAACCGCCGGAATCCCGCCATTTGCGCGGCGTTTTCGGGTGCTAACCACCGCCTAATCCGCGTTCCGCTCACCCCGCTAATTCCCCCGTTCCCATTCCAATGTCGCCATTCGATGGATACCTGTTCCTTTTCAATCGGTTATCGCGGCACTATGGCCTCAAACCTGGGAAAGAAGACTGTCTATGAGCACTCAGCCTGTTGAACCTAAGATGTCCCCGCCGCCGAGCCTGGTACAAATTGGTTCGGTTGAAGACGTGATCCAGCAGCGACTGGCCGAGGAGCGCGCCCGCCTGGAGCGCGAAGCCGGCCTCCACAAACGCGAGGTCCACCAGTTCAAGCGGCCGGCGGAGAAGCCGTTCACCAAAAACCAGCGCGGCAACACCACGCTGCTGTTCGGCGGCCTCACCTGGAAACATGAAAAGCTTGTTCATGGTGCGCTCGAAGGCCTGGGCTACCGGGCCGAAGCCGTTCCAACTCCTAACGTGAGAGCCTTCCAGACAGGTAAAGAATACGGCAACAACGGCCAGTGCAACCCGACCTATTTTACCGTCGGCAACCTGGTGCAGTATTTGCAAACCCTGGAAGAGCAGGGGCTCAGCAAACAGGAAATCATCGACCGCTACGTTTTCTTCACCGCCGGCGCGTGCGGCCCCTGCCGCTTCGGCATGTACGAAGCGGAATACCGCCTGGCGCTGCGCAACTCCGGGTTCGACGGCTTTCGCGTGCTCCTGTTCCAGCAGTCCGGCGGCTTGAGCCAGTCCGATGCCGAAGCGGGTCTCGAGATGAATCTCGACTTTTTCCTCGGCATTCTCAACGCGCTCAACTGCGGCGACGTGATGAACGAAGTGGCCTATACCATCCGGCCGTATGAAGTAAATGCCGGTGACACCGATCGCGTGCTCGACGAATCCATGGATTACCTGCACGAGGTGTTCCGCAAAAAGCAGCCTTGGAAGCTGGAAGGCAACCTGACGAAATACCTGGGCGGGTTCTCCGACACCGCGGAATACGTCGGCAAGTTCGTCAATCAGCTTAAGGGCGAGGAATACGTTCCCGCCTTGCAGCACTGCCGCGACAATTTCAACGGCATCGAGATCGACCGCCTGCGCGTGAAGCCGATCGTCAAAATCACCGGTGAATTCTGGGCGCAGACCACCGAAGGCGACGGCAACTTCAACATGTTTAATTTCCTCCAGCGCGAGGGCGCGCAGGTGTTGGTGGAACCCATCGGCACCTGGATCATGTACATGCTGCACCAGGTGGTGCAGAAGTACAAAGACCTGAAGGGGCTGGAAGAAGGCGCCGTGCTGCCGCCGCTGTGGAAGCTGGGCTCGCGCGCCAAAATCGAATTCGGATTCCGCCAGAAGGTCGCCAAAATGAAACTGGCGGAGGCGGTATTCAAGAGCGAGTACCATAAAATCGTGAACGCCCTCGGAGGCATCGCGCACCACCTGGCCGACCAGTACGAACTGCAGCGCATCGGCCATCCGTTCTACAATTCGCGCGCCGGCGGCGGCGAGGGACACCTGGAAGTCGCCAAGAACATTTACTACTCGAACAAAGACCTGGCCCACATGGTGCTCTCGCTGAAACCGTTCGGCTGCATGCCTTCCACGCAGTCGGATGGCGCGCAGTCCGCCGTGGTTTCCAACTACAAGGAAATGATCTACCTGCCCGTCGAGACCTCGGGCGAAGGCGAGATCAACGCGCACTCCCGCGTGCAGATGGCGCTGGGCGAAGCCAAGAACAAGGCCAAGAAAGAATTCGCCGACGCGCTGGCTAAAACCGGCCTCACGTTGGACGAATGCCGCGCCTGGGTCGAAGCACATCCGGACTCGAAGCGGCCCATGTATCACGTGCCGCATACCAAGGGCGTGGTCGGCCAGGCCGCCAACTTCGTTTACCACATCGCGGAGAGAAGGAAGCAGTAGGAGATTGGACCGCTCCCTAACGGTCGCGGCTCCGAGAGTCGAGCACATCTCGACCGGAGCCGCGACCGTTAGGGAGCGGTTACGAGATCACACTATGGATAAACACTTCTTCATCGGCATGGACGTTGGCTCGACCACGGTGAAATCGGTAGTGGTCGATGCCGCCACCGACGAAATCCTCTGGCGCGATTACCAGCGCCACGACACCAAGCAACCCGAAAAGGTGCTCGAATTCTGCCAGCGCTTCGAAGCGGAGATTCCCGGGTTCCGCGCCGAAAACTCGCGCATGTTCATCACCGGCTCGGGCGGCAACGGCCTCTCGAAATTTCTCGGCTCCAAGTTCGTGCAGGAAGTGAACGCGGTCTCGCTCGCCGTCGAGCGGCTTTACCCGGAGTGCGGCTCCGTCATTGAGCTCGGAGGGCAGGACGCCAAGATCATCATTTTCAAAAAAGATCCTGAAACCGGGCGCAAGAAGAAGATCCCCTCGATGAACGACAAGTGCGCCGGTGGCACCGGCGCCGTGATCGACAAGATCAATGCCAAGCTGCGCATTCCCGCCGACCAGCTTTGCCAGATGGGCTACAAGGGCGTAAAGCTACACCCGGTGGCCGGCAAGTGCGGGGTGTTCGCGGAAACCGATATCAACGGTCTCCAGAAGATGGGCGTTCCGCCCGACGAGCTGATGGCATCGCTGTTCGAGGCCATCGTGATGCAGAACCTTTCCGTGCTGACGCGCGGCAACACGCTGCTGCCGGTGGTGCTGCTGCTGGGCGGCCCTAACTGCTACATCCAGGGCATGCGCGATTGCTGGAAACATAACATTCCGAAAATCTGGGAGGAGCGTGACACCCCGCTGCCCGAGGGTGTGGCCCCCGAAGACCTGATTAAGACTCCCGATAACGCGCAATATTTCGCAGCCCTTGGCTCGGTGGAGTTCGGCAAAACCGAAGACGCCGATGTGGGCCAGTACCTCGGCATGGAAAAGCTGGCATGGTACATCAAAGTAGGCAGGGAAGAGGAAAAGGCCAAGCGCGGCGGCACCGGTGGCCTCGCCAAGGATGACGACGACCTGGCGGCCTTCAAGAAAAAGTACCGCCCCAAGAAATTCGTGCCCGTCAACTTCCAGTCGGGCGAAGTGGTAGAAGGCTTCATCGGCATCGATGGCGGCTCCACGTCCACCAAGGCCGTGCTCATCTCGAAAGATCACAAACGCCGCATCCTCGCCAAGACCTATCAGCTTTCCAAGGGCAACCCCATCGAAGACACGGTTGAGGTGCTGCAGAAGCTCGACCAACAGATCCGCCAGCAGGGCGCGGAGCTGAAGATTCTGGGCGTCGGCACGACCGGCTATGCCAAGGACATTTTGAAAGACGTGGTCGGCGCCGATGCTGCGCTGGTCGAAACCGTGGCCCACACTGAAGCCGGCATGCACTTCTATGACGATGTGGATGTCATCTGCGACGTCGGCGGCCAGGACATCAAAATCATCATCCTCAAGAACGGCCGCGTGAAGGATTTCAAGCTGAACACGCAGTGCTCGGCGGGCAACGGCTATTTTCTGCAATCTACCGCGCAGGGATTCAACGTTCCCGTGGAGCAGTACGCCGACACCGCTTTCGGCGCCAAAGGCTTTCCGCAGTTCGGCTACGGCTGCGCGGTGTTCATGCAGTCCGATATCGTCGACTTCCAGCGCCAGGGATGGAAGCCGGAAGAGATCATGGCCGGTCTCTGCAACGTGCTGCCCAAAAACATTTGGCTTTACGTTTCGCAGATCCCCAACCTTTCGGCCATTGGCCACCGCTTCCTGTTGCAGGGCGGCACGCAATATAATCTCGCTGCCGTGAAGGCGCAGGTGGACTTTATCGAGTCGCGCTTCAAGGGCAAGGAAGTTCAGGCCGACGTAATCGTGCACGAACACTGCGGCGAAGCCGGAGCCATCGGCGCGGCGCTGGAAGCCGGGCGCCTGTGGGACAACGGGCGCCAGAGCACGTTCATCGGCCTGGAGGCCTGTAGCAACATCCAGTACAAGACCACGCGCAACGAATCCACCCGTTGCTACTTCTGCAAGAACAAGTGCCTGCGCACGTTCATCGACGTCAAAACGTCGCTCATCAATCTCGAGTTCAAGCCGCCATCGAAAACCAAGGTGCCGCTGGAGGCGGGCGCGCAGCGGCTGATCATCGCCACCTGCGAAAAAGGCACGGTGGAGAATATCGATGAGATGCGCCAGATCAAGGGCAACCTCGACAAGGTGAAGAAAGCCAATCCGAACTTCGTCGAGATCGCCGCCAAGGCCGTGTTCCGTGTGCAGGACGTGCCGCTGGTGGCCGACGCGGCGCCGAAGATCCAGATCACCCCAGCGCAAAAGAAGCGCGCCGCGCTGCTCAAAAAACGCGCCGCCATCCGCATCGGCATGCCGCGCGTTCTCAACATGTATTCGCAGACGCCCATCTTCACCGGCTATTTTGCGTCGCTGGGCGTCAAGGCGGAGAACATTCTCTATTCCGATTACACCAGCGAGGAGTTGTACAAAGAGGGCGCCAAGCGCGGCGCCATCGATCCGTGCTTCCCCTCCAAGCTGGGCATTCCGCACGTGCACAACCTGCTGTACAAAGTGCACGCAAAGAAGCCGCTGGACATTATCTTCTTCCCCATGATCGACTGCCTCACCAGCGAGCTGGTGAACGTTCAGGCCAGCCGTTCCTGCCCGACCGTGGCCACCACGCCCGAAGCCGTGAAGGCCGCGTTTATCAAGGAAGGGGACTTGTTCAAGGAAAAAGGCGTAATCTTTCTGGACACCTTCGTCAATCTCTCGAAGCCCGACCTCTTCGAGCGCCAGATGTACGAGCAGTTCAAGGACATTCTGGGGCTGACGCCCGAAGAGAACCGTCGAGCGATTGAGCAGGGCTACCGATCCCTGGACACCTTTAACAACGTCACCATGCGCGCTGCCGCCCGCGAAGCGCTGGAAGAACTGGAGCGCGAGGACAGGCTGGGCGTGGTGCTGCTGGGCCGTCCGTATCACAACGACCCTGGCGTGAACCACGAAATTCTGGAGGAATTCCAGAAGCTTGGCTATCCCGTGTTTACCGAGGACTGCCTGCCCATCGACGACGACATCATCTGGCGCCTGTTCGGGGACGAAGTCGAAGCCGGCGAGATCCCCCATCCCATGGCCATCACCGACGTGTGGAAAAATTCCTATAGCGAGAACACCAGCCGCAAGGTATGGGCTGCGAAGTACGTAGCCCGCCATCCCAATCTGGTGGCACTCGAGCTTTCCAGCTTCAAATGCGGCCACGATGCGCCCATCTACACGGTGGTGGAGGAAATCGTCGAACACTCCGGCACGCCCTACTTCTGCTTCAAGGACATCGACGAGAACAAGCCAACCGGCTCGATCAAGATTCGCGTCGAGACCATCGGTTACTTCCTCAAGCGCTACCGCGAGGACATCGTCCGCAACAAGCAGAAGGCCAAGACCATCGAGGCGCAGTTGCAGGAATTCGAAGCCCGCCTGCGCCGCCAGATGCTGCGCGACAGATTGGACGCCATGTCGGACGCCTTCGAAACCGGCGCTATGCCGCAGATCCACGTCACCATCGGCGCCTTGCAGGCGTCGAAACCGGCGGAACAGTACGAGACGGTCTCGGGAGATTAAGCAGGGTCTGCTTTAGCTTGTCCGGCGGTTGCATTGTCCGTTTTGGTCCTATGCAGCGGCACCCCTACCGAGTGATCGGCACGGCCCAGTACGAAGGCTGGGACAGACTCAGCAATGGTGAATTGCTGAGAGCCGCCGAAGAAAACGCGGTCGAACTTCTGTGGACGACGGATGGTCAAATGCGTTACCAACAGAACCTGCACGGCCGCAGGATGGCGTTGGTCGTCCTCGCGGGCAGCACGAAAGGGTCCCGCGTTCGTTTGCGCATCGAGGCGATTGTGGGCGCGGTAAACGCTGCCACTGAGAACAGCTACGCAGAAGTTGAGGTCCCCTTCGCGTAGGGCTGCATCTTCCATCCACCTTTTCTCGTCAGGCGGCGTCAAAATGGATGACATGTGGCAGGACCTGGTGTACGCTTTCCGCACTCTCCGCCGCAGCCCGATGTTTGCGGCGGTAGCGGTGGCATCGTTGGCGCTGGGAATCGGCGCGAACACGGCAATCTTTTCTCTTCTTGACCAGGTGGTGCTGCGCTCGCTGCCCGTGCGCGACGCGGAGCGGCTGGTGGTGCTGCATCGCGAATACTCGCCCAACGGCACCAGCTCCAGCGATAACCACGAATCGGTATTCTCCTACCCCATGTATCGCGATCTGCGCGACCGCGCCCCGGCCTTTGCCGGTATCCTGGCACGGAGGGGCGCTACGGTGCGGGTGGCATGGCAGGGCTCAACCGAAGGGGCGCGCGCCGAGTTGGTCTCAGGCAACTTCTTCAACGCGCTTGGTGTGAGCGCGGCGGCCGGCCGGACCCTGATGCCGGCCGACGATGGCGCTCCCGGCGCGCATCCGGTTGCCGTGCTTGGCTACGGATATTGGGTGAGCCGCTTCGCGGGCAATCGCGGCTTAATCGGCCAATCCATCGCCGTCAATGGCCTTCCGTTCACGGTGGTGGGAGTGGCCGATTCCCGCTTCCATGGAATCCTGCAGGGCGACGCCTCCAACGTCTTCGTGCCGATTGCCATGCAGCGCGCCATTATGCCCACCATCGACGTACTGGAGGACCCACAGTACCGCTGGCTGAACCTGTTCGCGCGCCTGAAGCCGGGCGAAACCATGGCGCAGGCGCAGGCCGCCACCCAAGTGCTCTATCACCAGATCGTGCAAGCGGACGCGGCGGCGCTGGTACACTTGCGCAGCGAGCGCGCCCGCCAGGAATTCCTTAACCACAGAGTCGAGCTGCGGCCGGCCGCGCAAGGCATCAGCGCGCTGCGCGACAAGTGGGAAAGCCCGCTGCGCGTGCTGATGGTGATGGTCGGGCTGGTGCTGTTGATCGCCTGCGCCAACGTAGCCGGCCTGCTGGTGGCGCGGGCCACCGGCCGCCGGCGCGAGATCGCCATCCGCCTGGCGATGGGCGCGCGCTCCGGCGACCTGGTGAGGCAACTCCTGCTGGAAGGCCTGGTGCTTTCGCTCGCGGGAGGCGCGCTGGGGCTCGCTGTCGAGCGCTGGAGCACCGCGGCGTTGCTCGGCATGCTGCCGCGCGACGCGTTCAACGATTGGATTTCAAGCGGCCTTGACGCACGCCTGTTCCTGTTCACCTTCGGTCTTTCGGCTGTCAGCGGCCTGTTGTTCGCGGCGGCGCCGGCCATCCAGGCCACGCGCGCCGATCTGGCTGTTTCGCTCCGAACCCAGGCGGCTAACCTTTCCGGTCCCGGCGGTCCGGCGCGCTTGCGCCAGGCGCTGGTGATGGCACAGGTGGCGCTCTCCATGCTGCTGGCTATCGGCGCCGGCCTGTTCGCCGCCAGCACCGCCAATCTGCTCAAGGCCAATCTGGGATTCCGCGCCCAACGGCTGCTGGTGTTCAACGTGGACGCCTCGCTCGACCGGCCCAGCGTGGCCGCCGCACTGGTCTTCTACCGCGATTTGACCAGCCGCCTCGCCGCCATCCCCGGCGTGGTGGGAGTGGCGGCGTCCAGTGGCGGTCTGTTCGGCGGCGGATCGAACGGCGGCAACATCACGGTGGAGGGCTACCGCGCCCGCGAGAACGAAGAGACGGATTCCCTGCGAGTGGCCGTAAGCCCAGGTTACTTTCAAGCCTTGGGCATTCCCCTGCGTGCGGGCCGCGATTTCACCGAGCGTGACGAATCGGCCACCAGCGTCAAACCGGTGGTGGTGAACGAGGCTTTTGTGAAGCGCTATCTGCCGGGCCAGAATGCCATCGGCCGCCGCTTCATGCCCGGATCGAGCAACCATCCCGTTTTCAACCTCGAAATTGTGGGTGTGGCGGCCGATCACCGTTCCGAGCCGCGCGACACCGTCAAGCCAACTTTCTACTTCCCTTATGCGCAATGGATCGAGCCCGACCGGCTTACCTTCTTCGTGCGCTCGCCGGGCGATTCAGCCGCCCTGGCCGCGGCCATTCGCCAGGCGGTGCGCGCCACCGATCCGGATCTGCCGGTCGGCGACATCCAATCCGCCGAAATCGACATTCGGAATTCGCTCTATGCCGAGCGCCTGATCGCCATTCTCGCCGCGGCGTTTGGCATCCTCGCTACGCTGCTGGCGGCCATTGGGTTGTATGGCGTCATGGCGTATGCAGTAGCCCGGCGCACGGGTGAAATCGGCGTGCGCATGGCCTTGGGAGCCATGCCTGCCGGCGTACTCGGCATGGTGCTGAAAGAGGCCGGTCGTCTGGCGCTCGCTGGAATCGTTATTGGCTGGATTGCGGCTTTCGCTGTGGGCCGCTTCGTGGAAGCGCAACTGTATGGAGTGCGCGCAGCCAATCCGGCAATTTACGCCGCTGCCACCGCGGCTCTCCTGGCGGCGGCGCTGGCGGCCGCTCTTATTCCCGGCTGGCGCGCCGCGCGCGTCGATCCGGTGGTGGCGCTCAAATATGAGTAGCGCAGCGGCCGGCCGCGGGTTGTTATCATGAAAACCGTATGAAAGGCGTTGTGCTTGCGGGCGGCACCGGCAGCCGGCTGTTCCCGCTGACTAAAATTACCAACAAACATCTGCTGCCGATCTATGACCGTCCCATGATTTACTATCCCATCCAGACATTAGTGGATGCGGGTATTCAAGACATCATGCTCGTGACCGGCGGCCGCAACTCCGGTGACTTTTTGCGCCTCCTGGCCAACGGTAAGGCTTTCGGCCTCCAGCACATCAACTACACCTACCAGGAAGGCGAGGGCGGCATTGCCGACGCGCTGGCGCTGGCGGAGCATTTCGCCGACGGCCACAAGATCTGCGTCATTCTGGGCGACAACATTATCGAGGGTAGCGTCCGCCAGGCGGCCGACCGCTTCCGCCAGCAGTCGCAAGGCGCGCACATCCTCCTCAAGCAGGTGCCCGACGCGGAACGCTTCGGCGTAGCCGAAGTGGCGGCCGGCCGGGTGCTGGCCATCGAGGAGAAGCCCGCCCGTCCCAAATCGAATTTCGCCGTGACCGGCATTTACATGTATGACGCCACGGTGTTCGACAAGATCCGGACGCTGGTTCCCTCCGGGCGTGGAGAACTGGAAATTACCGACGTAAACAATGCCTACATTCGCGAAGGCAATATGTCGTTTTCCATGCTGGAAGGCTGGTGGACCGACGCAGGCACGTTCGATTCCCTGCTGCGTGCGGGCAACCTGGTTGCGCAATCCGTGAACAAGAAGAAGGCGGAACTTCCCGCCGCTGCCGGCGAAGCCTTGGAAGGAACGGTGCGAATCTGATGAGCGGAGGGACTGCCGTGCAAGCGGGCCGCCGCCTGCCGTCGCGCGAAGCATTGGAACTGGCGATTCCGGAGTGCGAAAAGGGGATCGGTTGGCTGATCGGCTCGCCGGATTCGGCCGAGTTGATCGCCGGTGTGCGCGTTCAGCCGTTGGCGGTCCATCCGGACGATCGCGGCTATTTCCTGGAAGTGCAGCGGATGGGCCGCGGCCTGGCGGCGGACTTTCCGGCGGCCACCAGCCAGGTATCGGCGGCGCTCAATTACGCCGGCGCCGTCAAGGCGTTTCATTTCCACTTGCACCAGACCGATTGCTGGACTCCGGCGATGGGTTTGCTTCAAGTGGCGTTGGTGGACCTCCGGCTGGCTTCTCCCACCTTCGGCAAGCGCAACACCATGTACGTAGGGCCGCTGCGGCCCTGGCAAATCCTGATTCCGCCGGGAGTGGGCCACGGCTACAAAGTGATCGGCGGCGATCCGGCCATGCTCATCTACATGACCGACCGCTTCTACAATCCCCAGGATGAGGGGCGCATTCCCTATAACGACGCCGGCATCAATTACGATTGGGAAACCCAAAGGAAGTAATTCTAGCCCATGAGAATTCTGGTTACGGGCGGCGCCGGCTTCATCGGCTCGGCGTTTGTGCGGCTGTTGATGGCGGAAACCGATTGGCGCGTCGTCAACCTCGACAAGCTCACTTACGCCGGCAACCTGGAGAACCTGGCGCCGGTGGATACAGACCCGCGCTACCGCTTCGTCCACGGCGACATCTGTGACGCCGCCGCCGTGGATGCGCTCGCGGCCGAAGAGAAGCCCGATGCCATCGTGCATTTCGCGGCGGAATCGCACGTGGACCGCAGCATTCTTTCGCCCGAGCCGGTCATCCAGACCAATTTTCGCGGTACTTTCTGCCTGCTGGAGGCGGCGCGGCGTTTCGCCATCCCGCGCTTCGTCCACGTATCCACCGACGAAGTGTACGGCAGCCTGCCCGCTCCGCTTGAAGCGACCGAAGAGTTTCCGCTCAACCCCAGCAGTCCCTACTCGGCTTCCAAGGCAGGGTCCGATTTGCTGGCGCGCTCGTATTTCGTCACTTTCCACCTGCCGGTGGTCATCACGCGCGCCTCTAATAACTACGGCCCTTACCAATTTCCCGAAAAATTGATTCCGCTGATGATCGCCAACGCGCTCGACGATCGCCGCCTCCCCGTTTACGGCGACGGCATGCAAGTGCGCGACTGGCTGTATGTGGACGACCATTGCCGCGGCATTCTAGCGGTCTTGCGCCAGGGACGCGAGGGTGAAGTCTACAATATCGGCGGCAACCGCTCGCTGCCCAATCTGGACGTAGTCCGCCAGGTGCTGGCGCTCACCGGCAAGGCGGAGAGCCTGATTGAGTACGTGAAGGATCGCCCCGGCCACGACCGCCGCTACGCGCTTTCAAGCCAGAAGCTGATGGGCGAAACCGGCTGGCGCCCGCGCATGGATTTCGCAACCGGCCTGGCGAACACGATTGAGTGGTACAGGAGAAACGCGGCGTGGGTAGCGCGCGTAAGTAGTGGAGAGTACCGGTCGTACTACGAGAAGAATTATGGTGGGCGGGAGCTGGTTTCTCTAGACGCCGATGCGCATCGCCATTGAAGCCGCACCGCTCGCCCTCCCTTCCTCCGGCCTCGCCCGTTACACCGGCGAGCTCAGCGTTGCGCTGGCGCAATCGTTTCCCGGCGATGAGTTCTTCCTGCTTTCCGATCAGCCTTTCGATATGCCGCGCGACGCTCCTGCCAACTTGAAGCGCGCTAGCGGTCCGCGCAATGCGGTGGAACGGCGCTGGTGGCTTTGGGGGCTGGCCAAAGAGCTGGAGCGGATGGGTGCGGATCTCGTGCACGGGCCTGACTTCGCCGTGCCTTACATTCCGCGCCGGCCCAGCGTGCTCACCTTGCACGACCTTTCTCCCTGGCTCGATCCCTCCTGGCATCATGCCGCCGGGCGCGTGCGGCACCGCACCCCCGTACTGCTTGAATTGGGACTGGCCACCATGGTCATCACTCCCGGCGAGGCGGTTCGCAAACAGGCCATCGAGCGCTTTCGGCTACGTCCCGACCGCGTGGCAGCCGTGCCGGAGGCCGCCGCGTCCTGGTTCCATCCAGTGCCGCAACCCGTTGCAGCGGTCGCCGAAACGCCCTATTTTCTTTTTGTGGGCACCTTAGAGCCGCGCAAGAACCTGCCGCTGCTGGTGGAAGCATGGCGCGAGGTGCGCCGCAAGCACACAGTCGACCTGGTGCTGGCCGGGCGGCGCCGTGCCGACGCTCCTCCACTGGCCGAAGAGCCTGGCCTGAGGCTGGCCGGCGAAGTGCCCGATACCGTGCTGCCGGCGCTGTACTCCGGCGCGCTGGCGTTCGTCTATCCATCGCACTACGAGGGATTCGGCCTGCCGGTGCTGGAAGCCATGCAGTGCGGCGCTTGCGTCATCGCCTCCCCGGCAGTGGCCGAAGCAGCCGGGGAGGCTGCCCTGTACGCCGATTCGGCCGCCGAACTGGCTGCCGCCATGACGGCAGTAATCGAGCGGCCGGAGCTCGCCGCTCAATTCCGCGCCAAGGCCCTGGTCCACGCGGCGGACTTTTCCTGGGAACGCACGGCGCGGCTGACGTATGCCGTTTACCTGGAGGCTTGCCGCCGCTTTGGAGACTGAAGCTTCAGCTAGCGCCTTGGTTTTAGCGCCGGAGGCTCCGTATCCGATGGCCGGGGGCGGCGCACTGCGGACCGCCTCTTTGCTGCAATACCTGGCCCGGTGCTACGCCCTCGACCTGGTGGTGTTCCGCCAGCCGGGCGCGCCCCACCCGGCCGAAGCCTTGCCGTCCGGCCTGGTCCGCCGCCTCACCGTGCTGGAACTGCCCGCCAACCGGCGCCACACCGCCGCCCGGGCCTGGCGCAATGCCGTGCGGGTGGCGCGCGAAGTTCCACCGCTGGTGGACCGCTTCGCGGGATTCGAGCGGCAGGTGGCGGAGGCCATCGCCGGCCGCCGCTACGAGATCGGACTGATCGAGCATTTCTGGTGCGCACCCTACCTGGACGCGATCGCCTCCGCCTGTGGCCGCACGGTGATCGATTTGCACAACGTGGAATCGGTACTACACGCGCGCTGCGCGGCGGTGGAAGGCGCCGCCGGCTTCGCGCACCGTGTGTTTCGCCGGTCGTCGCTCGCTCTGGAACGCGCCTGGCTGCCGCGCTTTTCTGGCGTTTTGGCCACCTCCGATGCGGACGCCGCCGCCATCCACGCTATCGCCGCGCAGGCGCGCGTGCGCGTGTACCCGAATGCCATTCCGTGGCCGGCCGCGCCGCATCCAACGGCCGGCGGCCGGCCGAACGTGCTGGTGTTCTCGGGGAATATGGAATACCACCCAAACCTCTCGGCGGTGCGCTTTTTCCGCGGCGAAGTTTGGCCCCGGCTGCGCGCCCAATGGCCCGATCTTGTCTGGCGGCTGGTGGGCAGGAATGCGGAGGCCATCCGCCCCCTGGTGGCCGACGATCCGCGCATCGAAGTGGTTGGGCCGGTGGAAGATGCGGTGGGCGAACTGGCGTGCGCCGGCATTGCCGTGGTTCCGCTGCTGGCCGGCAGCGGTACCCGTTTCAAGATCCTGGAAGCCTGGGCGGCAGGTCTTCCCGTGGTTTCTACCCGCATTGGCGCGGAGGGCCTGCCGGTGGAGCATGAGCGCGAAATTCTGCTGGCCGATGGCGCCTCCGGCTTTGCCGCCGCGGTCTCGCGGCTGCTGGCTTGCACGGAACTTCGCCAGCGCCTGGCGGAAGCCGGTAGGCTGTTGCTGCAAAAAGAGTTTACATGGGAAACAGTGTGGCGGAAACTGGATTTTTAACACAGCCCTGAGTCGTGATGGTCCGTTATACTGGTACGATCAATGCGAATTGCCGTTGATGCTCATGCCATCGGCCGGCACCTCACAGGGAATGAGGTTTACGTTCGGAGTCTCCTGAACGCATTTGCAGCCAAGGATCGCGATTGCGAATTCGTGGCCTATGTCTCTTCCCAGGAGGCGAATCGCCTTATTTCGTCCTCCATCCGCACCCGCCCGATTGCGCGCAACCCGTTTATCCGGCTGGGGTTTGAGCTGGCTGTGAAGGTCCGGCAGGACTGTCCCGACCTGCTCCACGTGCAATATACGGCTCCCCTGGGCTGCTCCACACCCGTAGTGGTGAGCGTGCACGACGTCAGTTTTCTCGAACACCCCGAATATTTCACCTGTGACCGCGCCTGGCAACTGCAATGGACGGTGCGCCGCACGGTGAACCGGGCGGCCAAAATTCTCACCGGCACGGAATTCTCGCGCAAATCGATCCTGCGGGTGTATGGCGATCTGGACGAAGACAAAGTGGTAGCGGTGCCCAATGCCGCCGCTTCGGAATTCCGTCCGATCGCCCGCGAAGCTGCCGCGGCCGCGGTGCGCGAGCGCTTCTCCATCGGCGCGCCTTTTCTTCTGTCGGTGGGAGATTTGCAGCCGCGCAAGAACCACATCGGCCTTATCCGCGCGTTTTCCCGCCTGGTGTCCTCTTACCCCCAACTGAAGCACAACCTGGTACTGGCGGGAAAGCCGACCTGGTTTGCCGACCGCGTCCGAGAAGCCGCGCGCGATTCCGGAGCGGCCGGCCGGATCCAGTTTTTCGGCTTCGTTTCCGACGACGATCTGCTGCAGCTTTATAATGCCTGCGACCTGATGGTTTTCCCCTCTTTTTACGAGGGTTTCGGGCTGCCGGCCCTAGAAGCGATGGCCTGCGGGCGCTCCGTGGCCTGTTCCAACACCACCGCGCTGCCCGAGGTGGTGGATGGCGCCGCCATCCTTTTCGATCCCTATCGCGTAGACGAGATTGCCCGCGCCCTCGCAGACCTGCTGCTGGACGCCGAATTGCGGGCGCGCATGGAGCGGCTGGGCCTGCAACGCGCCGCGCACTTCAGTTGGCAAAAGACCGCGGAAAAGACCCTGGAGGTATTTCGTGAGGTGGCCGAGCGTCCTGCTTCCCGCCTGTCCGCCGCCACCACGACCCACCGATGACCCGTATTCCTAAACATGTTCTAGCGGTAGCATTGGCACTCCTTCCCGCGGCCCTGGCCCAAACCGCCGCCAAAACGCCCGCCCCGGGTGCGCCCTTGCGGGACGGCTTCCCGTTTACCGATGAGGTGCTGCATTACAGCATGAACTGGCAAAGCGGCCTGAGCTTGGGGGATGCCACCATGACCGCTCACCGCTCCGGCAGCGGCTGGGATTTCGCCGTGACGGTGAATGCCGGCGTGCCCGGTTTTGCCATGGCCGACAAGTACACTTCCAGCACCGATACCCGCATCTGCTCGCAGCAACTGGACCGCGAAATCAGCCATGGCGGTAAGCGGACCAGCGAAACCACCACCTTCGATCAGCGTGCCGGTACGGCGCGCCGCGTCACCCTGTTTCCGGCGGGCGGCGGCAAGAGCACCTACGATGTCCCCTCCTGCGCGCGCGATGCCTTGGCCTATGCGTACTATGCGCGCATCGAACTGGGGCAGGGACGTGTTCCGCCGCCCCAGCAGATTTTCTTCGGATCTCCTTACATGGTGCGGATGGACTATGGCGGCGCCCAGACCATCACCATCGATCAGAAGAGCACCGTTACCGACAAGCTGACCGTCTCCGTGCGGGGGCCGAAATCGGATTTCAGCATCGAGATCTTCTTTGCCCGCGATCCGGCGCGCACCCCCCTGCGCATCCGCATTCCTGGCACGCTGGGCACGTTCACGCTGGAACTGGTGCCCTGAATGCGGGTGGCGTTTTTTTCGCCGCTGCCGCCCGCGCGCAGCGGCATTGCCGATTATTCGCAAACCTTGCTGGAATCCTTAAACCGCCTGGCGGAAGTGGAAGTCTTTTCGAGCGGCGCGCAGCCTTTCGATCCCGCCTGCTTCGACATCGCTCTGTACCAGGTGGGAAACAACGGCTACCACGATTTCGTTTATGAGGCGGCTCTGCGCCATCCCGGCGTGGTGGTGATGCACGAATCCAACCTGCACCACCTCATCACCGAACTCACCATCAAACGGGGCGATTGGGACGCCTACGTGCGCGAATGCGAATACAACGGCGGCGCGGCGGCGCGCGAATGCGCCGAGCGGGTGCGCCGGCTGGAAATAGGGCCGGACTATGAGGGCCTTCCCATGCTGCGGCGCCTGGCCGAAACCGCGCGCGGCATAGTGGTGCACAGCCGCTTCGTGCGGGAAGAAATCCGCGCTGCCGGTTTCCCCGGCCCTATGGCCGTGATTCCGCATGGCGCCTGGATTCCCGAGCTCGACCCCGTCCGTGGCGGCCTGTGGGCGCGCCATAAACTGGGCCTGGACGAGGCCACTCCGCTCGTCGGCATCTTCGGATTTCTCAAGCCCTACAAGCGCATCGCGGAATCGCTGCGCGCGTTTCGCCGCCTGGTGCGCCTGGTGCCCAACGCCAAGATGATTCTGGTGGGCGAGCCGCATGCCGAATACGACACTGAGGCCGCCATCCGCTCCATGGGGCTCCCGGCCAATGCCCGCCTGCTGGGCTTCACCCCCATCGACGACTTCGTCAGCTACATGGCGGCTTGCGACATCGTGCTCAACCTACGCTATCCCACGGTGGGAGAAAGCTCCGGATCGTTGCTGCGCGCGCTCGGCCTGGGCAAGGCCGTGCTGGTTTCCGACGTCGGATCGTTTCGCGAGTTTCCCGACGACGTGTGTTTGAAGGTGCCGGTCGGCGCGGGTGAGGAAAACCTGATCTTCGAATATCTGAACCTGCTGGTTTCGCGTCCCGACCTGGCCCGCGAACTCGGCCGGCGGGCTAAGAACTACGTCGCCGAAGAGTGCAACTGGTCCGCCGTGGCGCGCCAGTATTTTGCGTTCTTAGAAGCTGTGGTCGAGGGCAGGGAATTCAATCCGGACAAAGCACCGCTCCCTGACGGTCGCGGCTCAGAACCCCGATCGGAGCCGCGACCGTCAGGGAGCGGTGCTGCCGGGGAAACCGCCGCCTATCTCCACTCCTGGGCCGCGGACGACGAATCCGCCCGCTACCTTCAAACCCACCAGACCCGTCTCGTCAAGACGCTCGAAATCACTCCGCCCGGCGGCCCGTGCGACCGCATCCTGGAAATGGGCGCCTACCTGCAAATTACACCTGCCCTGCGCACCCGCCTGGGCTATGGAGAAGTGCGCGGCTGCTATTACGGGCCGCTCGGGAATGTGGATCACCGCCAGGTCACCTCGGACGAAGGCGAGCCCTTTGCCTGTGAAATCGATCTCTTCGACGCCGAAAAGGATCGCTTCCCGTATCCCGATTTGCATTTCCAGACCGTGCTTTGCTGCGAGTTGATCGAGCACCTGTTCGAAGATCCGATGCACATGATGAGCGAGATCAACCGCGTGCTGAAGCCCGGCGGACACCTGGTGCTCACCACGCCCAATATCGCGGCCCTGCGCGGCATCGCGGCCATTTTGCAGGGCTATCATCCGGGCTTCTTCCAGGCCTACATTAAACCGGCGGATTCCGGTTTCGTGGATGCGCGCCACAACCGCGAATACACGCCCGCCGAAGTGCACAAACTGCTCGAAGCCTCCGGCTTTCGAGTGGAGCGGCTCGAAACCGGCGAGTTCCGCGACCTGCCGCATCCGGAGTTCGGTTGGGTGCTGCACCTGCTCGAACGCTACCGGCTCGACACCAGCCTGCGCGGCGACGGTATCTACGCCGTCGGCAAAAAGACCGGGGCGGTCGAGGACCGCTATCCGGCCTGGCTCTACGCATGAGCGCCGGCTATCTGAAACCCGACGCGGAGCTCGATTCCGCCACCGGCGCGGTGCGCGTCCGCTTCGAACTCTTCAACCAATCCCGCGAAACGTGGCGCTCGGCGGACGGTTTTGCCGTGAGCTTCCAACTGTTCGATTCCGACACCGGCACGCTGATCCAAGAGGGACCGCGCTTTTCCCTGCCGCGCGGCGTTGCGCCCGGCGAAACCGCCGCCATGGCGCTGGACGTGCCTCTGCCGCCCGAAAGCGGGCGCTACGAAGTGCGCATCTCGCTCATGCGCGAGGGCGTCTGCTGGTATTACGACCGCGGCTGGCCTTTCCTGGAAATTACCGCCGCTGCGGAGAATGGCGCCCACCGGCTGGAGCGCGTGCGCGTCTTGACGCGCGTCCGGCTGCGGCGCGAGCACGCCCTGCGCGCCATCGGCCGGGCATTCGTCTATCCGCCGCGGACCCTCTGGCGCAATCGCAGCCTCATCCGCGTCATGGTCCGGCGCGACGTTCTGGGCCGCTATCGCGGCTCCTTCGGCGGCTCGTTGTGGACGGTCCTTAACCCGCTGCTGCTGATGCTGACGTATTACTTCGTCTTCGGCGTTGTCTTGCGCTCGCGCTTCCCCGGCGATCCGTCGCGCGCCGGCTTCGTGCTCTACTTCCTTTCCGGCATGCTGCCGTGGCTGGCCTTCAGCGAAGCGGTCGGACGCTCTCCCACGGTGCTGGTGGAACACCGCAATTTCGTCAAGAAGCTGGTTTTCGCGGTGGAGACGCTGCCCGCCAACCTCGTGGTTTCCGGCCTGGTGAGCGAATTCTTCGCCGTGGTTCTGTTCTGCGCTTTTCTCCTGGTGCTGCGCCATGGAGTGCCGCCCACCGTCCTCTGGCTGCCGGTTCTCCTGATTCCGCAGGTGCTGTTCACCGCCGGCGTGAGCTGGTTTCTGGCCGCGCTGGGAGCCTTCGTGCGCGACCTCGGACAGTTTATCGGCTTCCTGATGACGATCTGGTTTTTCATCACCCCCATCTGCTACCCTGAGGATTCCTTGCCGCCGCCGGTTCGGGTTGTGCTCTCTAAAAATCCGATTTTTGTACTGGTGAAGGGATACCGAGCGATTTTTCTGGAAAGTCACGCGCCGCAGTTCGGGCCGTTGTGGAAACTCTGGCTGGTCGCGTTCGTTGTATTCGTGGCCGGCCATGCGTGGTTTTATAAGCTCCGCAAATCGTTTGCGGATATGTTGTAAATCAGCGATGAGCCATGAGCTATGAGCCAAAGGCTGGCAGCTCAAAGCTCATGGCTCATAGCTCATAACTTCTTTTCATGCACTTCCTTCATCAGCTCTCTGACGCGCTGATCCTGTTCGGACCTTGGGGCGTGCTGTTGTTGTCACTGCTGGATTCCTTTGGCGTGCCCATGCCGGCGGTCATGGACGCGCTGTTGATCTATGTGGCATGGAAGTCGCCGGATCGTGCCTGGTTCACCGCCGGCATGGCGGTGGCGGGTTCGATTGCCGGGAATTGTGCCTTGTTCCTGGCCGCTCGCCATGGATTTCGCCGCTTCATCAAGCCGCCCGAGCCCGGCAGTCCGCAAAAGTTTCGCGGCTGGTTTCAGCGCTACGGGCTGGTCACCGTTTTCATTCCCGCACTGCTGCCCATTCCTCTGCCGCTCAAGGTCTTCGTCGTTTCCGCCGGGATGCTCCATACGCGTTCGGGGCAGTTTATAGCGGTCGTGGTGCTGGCCCGCTCGATCCGTTACTTTGGCGAAGCGTATCTCGGCATGCGTCTCGGTCAGGACGCGCAGGCATTTCTCAACCACAATGCCTGGACCATGGTTGGCGTCGCCCTGGGCCTCGGATTCCTTCTCTTTTGGCTCATCCGCCTCAACGACCGCCGCCGCAACCGCGCCGCCGCGATGTGACACGGCGAAAGGCTACAATGTCTGAGAGGACATAGCTCACGGCTCAAAGCTCTTCTCATGCCCAAACGCATTGCGGTTGTGGAGGACGAGGCCGAACTCGCCTCCCTGATCGAGTACAACCTCAGCCGGCAAGGGTTCCAAACCCAGATTCTCAACGGGTCGAAGGGAACCCTGAAGTCCCTCGAACAGGGGCGGCCCGACCTCATCGTGCTCGATGTAATGCTGCCGGAGGTGGACGGCTTCGAATTGTGCCGCCTCATCCGGCAATCGTCCGTCCTGGGCCGCACGCCGGTGCTGTTTCTGACGGCGCGCTCTGACGAAGTGGATCGCGTCCTGGGCTTGGAAATCGGCGGCGACGACTACATGACCAAACCCTTCAGCCCGCGCGAGCTGATCGCGCGCGTGAAGGCCCATCTGCGCCGCGAGGACATGGATCAGGAGCCTGAGATACTGGAAATGGAGCCGTTCCGTCTCGACCGCACCGGGAGGCGCGTCTTCCTTTCCGGCCGCGCGCTCACCCTCACCTCCACCGAGTTCAATCTGCTGGAGTTCTTTCTGACCCACCCGGGCCGTGCCTACAGCCGCGATCAACTTCTCGATGCCGTCTGGGGCGAGCAGCGGTACGTAACCCCCCGCACCGTGGACGTGCACGTGCGCCGCCTCCGCGAGCAGATCGAGGAACAACCGGATAGCCCGCGTTATCTCACCACCGTCCGTGGTTTCGGCTACCGCTTTGAGCAATCGGCCTGAACCCACTTGCCTTAATATCGAATTTATGGTGTTTTAACCGATTCTTAACAGAACCACTGCTACCTTGATCGAAGGAACGCCTCGCCTCATGAAAAAGATTCTATTGATCGAAGACGACTCCGACCTGTTCTCGCTGCTGAAATACAACCTGGAAAAGGAAGGATTCTCCCTCACCGGCCAGCAAACCGGCAAGGGCGCGCTGGAGCTTTGCCGCCAGGTGCGCCCGGACCTGATTCTGCTGGACATCATGCTGCCCGATTCCGATGGGCTCGATATTTGCAAAGGCATTCGACGCGATCCTGAACTGGCGCCCGTGCCGGTCATCTTCCTCACCGCCCGCGCCTCGGAAACCGACCGCATCGTGGGGCTGGAGTTGGGCGCCAACGATTACGTGGTGAAACCGTTCTTCGTGCGCGAGCTGATCGCGCGCATCAAGCTGCAATTCCGCAACCAGGCCTCGCCTCCGCGCATCCTCGAGGCCGCCGGCCTGGAACTCGACACTACCAGCCGCCAGGTGCGCCTGCGCGGCGCTCCGCTGTCTCTCACCGCAACCGAATTCCGCCTTCTGGAGTTCCTGATGGCTCGCCCCGGCGTGGTTTTCAGCCGCGAACAGTTGTTGAATTCGGTCTGGGGCCAGGATCGCGCCATCACCGACCGCGCGGTGGACGTCTACGTGCTCCGCCTCCGCCAGAAGATCGAAGTGGACCCCGCCGCACCGGAGTTGCTCCATTCGGTGCGTGGATTCGGCTACACCTTCGAGCCGCGCCGCGCCGTAGCGGGAGGGTAGCTCACACCTCCGGAATCGGATAGCGCTATCCTGAATCCGGAGGATTATGCGACGCAGAGAATTCTTGCGGGGCGCGGCGGCCGCGATGCCGCTGGCAGCCCTGGCGGCGGAGCAGCCTGCAAACGCGCTGCCGCCGTCCTTCGATCTGCCTAGACCCCAGCTTCAGGGTGGACGGCCTTTGATGCAGGCCTTAAGCGACCGCAAAACCAACCGCGACATCAGCGACGAGAAGCTCTCGCCGCAAATGCTGTCCAACCTTCTCTGGGCCGCATGGGGAGTGAACCGGACAGCCACCAGGGGACGAACCGCGCCCTCGGCCATGAACGTTCAGGAGCTCGACCTTTACGTCTTCCTGGCGGAGGGAGTGTACCTGTTCGACGCGCTTTCGCACAGTCTGAAACCGGTATTGGCGGGAGACCATCGAGCCAGGACCGGCTCCCAGGATGGCGTGGGCAAGGCGCCCGTCAGCCTGGTCTTCGTGGCCGACTTGGACAAATACAGCGGGAGCCGGGGCGGCAGAGGCACCGATGCGGAACGGCAGGTGACCTGGTCGTATGCCCATTGCGGCTTTATCGGGCAGAACATTTATCTATTCGCCGCATCCGAAGGGTTCGCCAGTTGGTTCCGTGCCATGGTGGACGCGCCCGCGCTGGCGAAATTGTTGAACCTGCGGCCTGCCCAGAGAGTGCTTTGCAGCCAAGGGGTGGGCTACCCGGCGAAAGCCTAGCTCGCCGCCCGCTCGAGCCGGTCGAGCACGCCTGCCCACTCCGGCGTTTCGGGCGGCCGTTCGACGGCAATCCACTCCAGGCCCTGAGTGTCCAGGCGGTGCAAGGTTTCATACAGCGCGGCCGCATAGGACAGCGCATCGGCGGGCATTTCGCGTCCGATTCTCAGCCAGGCGCCACGGCCGGCGGGCGCGGGCTCGCCGGGGGAGAGCAGATGGAGCGGCGTGCGCGGCCGGTAGTGGCGCGGGTGCATTCCAGGCGATGCATGCGGGCCCGGCGCAGGCGAAGCCCCCATTTCCACGCGCCCGATCAACTGCTCGATTTCCGGCAGCGGGATCACGCCTGGGCGCAGCAGCGTGGGCGCGCCCACGAGCGATAGCACCGTGCTTTCGATGCCCACGCGCGCCGGTCCGCCGTCCAGCACATAATCCGCCAACTCCTCGGCCACGTATACCGCCGCGGTGGGCGAAAGCTCGGTGAAGCGGTTGGCGCTGGGAGCCGCGATGGGCACGCCCGCGGCGCGGATCAGCTCCAGCGCCATGGGGTGCGCCGGCACTCGCAGCCCCACCGTCGGCAAGCCGGCGGTTACGATGTCCGGAACGGTCTCGCGCTTAGGCACCACCAGCGTCAGCGGTCCCGGCCAGTAGCGGCGGGCCAGCGTCTCGGCGGCATCCGGCCAATGCGCGGCCACCTCGCGCGCCATCTCAATCGAGGCCACGTGCACAATCAGCGGGCTGGTGCGCGGCCGGCCCTTGGCCGCGAAGATCCGTTCCACCGCGGCGGCATCGAGCGCGTTCGCACCCAGCCCGTAAACTGTCTCCGTCGGAAAGGCCACCAGCCGCCCGGCGCGGATCAGCCCGGCAGCGCGAGCCAAGTCGCCGCCGCTCACTCGGGCAACTCGTCTTTGCCGTCGCCGGCGATTTTGCCGGTTTTGCGCCACACCAGGAAGGCATGGATGAGCGGCTCCAGGTCGCCTTCCAGCACGCGGTCCACGTCGCCCAGCGCCAGTTTGCTGCGCAGGTCCTTCACCAGCCGGTAGGGCGCCAGCACGTAGTTGCGAATCTGGCTGCCGAAATTGATGTCCAGCTTGGAGTCCTCGGTCTTGCGCGTCTCTTCGCGCTTCTTCTCCATCTCGTGTTCGTAGAGGCGCGCGCGTAGTTGCTTCATGGCGCTGTCGCGGTTCTTGTGCTGCGACCGCTCGTTTTGGCATTGCACCACGATGCCGGTGGGGAAGTGCGTGATGCGCACCGCCGAATCGGTCATGTTGACGTGCTGGCCGCCGGCGCCCGATGAGCGGAAAGTGTCGATGCGCAGATCGTCCAGCTTGATGTCGATTTTGATCTCGTCGTCCACCTGCGGATAAACGAAGACCGAGGCGAACGAGGTGTGGCGCCGCGCGTTGGCGTCGAACGGCGAGATGCGCACCAGGCGATGGACGCCGATTTCCGATTGCAGCAGCCCGTACGCGTTCTCGCCGTTCACTTCGAAGGTAACGGACTTGATGCCCGCGCCTTCGCCTTCCAGCCGATCGGTGATTACGGTTTGAAAGCCCTCGCGTTCCGCCCAGCGCAGGTACATGCGCAGCAGCATTTCCGCCCAGTCCTGGCTTTCGGTGCCGCCGGCGCCCGGATGGATGGTGACGATGGCGCTGCGCTCGTCGTTCTCGCCCGACAGCAGCATGGAAGTTTCCAGCCGCTCCAGCAGCTCGCCGTAATTTTTGATTTCGCGCGCCAGGTCGCCGTCTACATTTTCGCCCTCGCGCGCCAGCTCGAAGAGCGTATCCAGATCGTCGGTCATGCTGCGGATGCGGTCATCGTTGGCGATGGCCTGCTCCAGCCGCTTGCGCTCCTGCATCACCTTCTGGCTCTTTTCCGGCTGCGACCAGAATTCCGGCTGAGAGATCTGTTCTTCGATTTTGGCTAGTTTCTGTTTCTGCGCGGGGGCGTCAAAGATACCTCCGCACGGCCAGCGCCTGTTCGCGGAGGGGAAGATATTCGCGGTCTAATTCCTCGACTGTCATGGGAGTGCCTACTCCACTTCCAATTCTAACAAATGCCCCAGCTTCCCTACATTCTTCCCCCACGTCTTTCCGATCTGCACTTGCTTGCCCTCAGCCTCGTGAATATGCCCGCAGAAGAAATAGGGGGGCTGGCGCGTCTCTATGAACTCACGCACGGCGCGCGAGCCGGCGTGCAGCCCGGGGCGGATCTGGTCGAGCGCCGTTCCGTGCGGCGGCGCGTGGCACACCAGCACCAGCGGATCCAGGTCGGCAAAGCGCTGCAGCCGCTCGGCGATCTGCGGCTCGCTGTACTCGCCCGGTGTATTGAACGGCGTGGGGTTGGAGTAGCCCAGCCCGGCTACCCGCCACCGTCCCACCTCGATGTGGCGCCCGTGCAGGTTGTGCAGGCCGAAGCGCGCGCACATGCCTTCCACCTGCTCCGCCGATTCGTGATTGCCCGGCAGCACGTAAACTTTGTCGCCGCGGCGTTGCAGAATCTCGCCGCAGCGCTCCACGCCCTTCGACCACGTCAACTGGTCGCCGGCGGCGATGTAGTAGTCCGATTCCACGGCCAGCAGCCGTTCGAGCGTTTTCCAGTCATTGTGAATATCGGAGAAAATCAGCAGCTTCGCCAGGCTCATTTCGCTAATGCGCCACCACCCGCCACAACGCCGCGCGCGCGGCGTCCGCAACCTGAATCACCGGTCTCCCCTGGTAGAGCGGCTTGGGCGGGCGTCCCATCCAGACGGTTCCGGCGCCGTAAACCATGATCTGGTCCCACACCACGCTCTTGCGATCGTGCTCGCCCATGGAGTGCGAAATCAATCGGTCTTTGTCCCAAAACTGCATGGCTCGCGGATCCGGAATGCGGCCCAAAGTGGCCGCCGAAGGCGAACCCCAATCCGAGCTCAACACCGGCTCCCAAACCACGAACACCCGCACCGGCTTGCCGGCGAAATCGCGCAAGATATCTTCGGTTGCAGAGGCCCCCTGCAAACATACGGTTCAAGTCGGCGACAAAAACACCAGCACCCGCGCTTCGTCCTTCGCCGCGTTGAAGGCCGCGCCGATGGAGGCTACGTTCTGTGCCGTCAGGTTCTGTATAGATCCCTGGGTCGCGGGAGCCCTCGTCAGCAGATTCGCCGCCGCGTTGGCCATTGCTTGCGGAAAGAAAATCGCCCATGCCACCAGGGCAGTCGAAATCCACAGCAGCGCCGCGCTGACGGCGCTCGGCCGCCGGTTGCACCGTTTCGCCCGCCGGCCCTGGTAGAAACCGAACGCCAGGAACAGGACTGAAACCACCAGCAGATACGGCCGCGCCGCGGAAAGAAACGCCGAACCTCCGGCAAACGCCGCCCCCATCAGAAACGGCACGATCGGCAGGCAGCAACTGGACGCCGCTAACACACTCGCCACCGCCGCGATACCAGACAAACCGGCGCGGCGGTCGCTGGTAGGGTTCGGGTCGGCCATAATCCAGGTTAGGTTATCGTACACGCTTTGAGCAACCCATCCGTCAACCTGTTTTATGGGCGATTACGACCATGAGCTTTCCAAAATCGTTGCCGAGCTGAACCGCGCCGCTCCCAGCCAGCAGCGGCCGGCCGGTGCGCGCGTTCACACGTCCACCGCGTCGCTGGAACAACTTCTCGCCGGCGCCGGCGGCCGCAACGCTTCCGACGTGCTGCTGATCTCTGGCGCACCCGTGGTGCTGCGGATTAATGGCGCGCTTTCGATCGGAACGGGTCCGGCGCTCGACCCCGAAGACGTGCGCAGCCTGGTGCTGCCGCTGCTGGAACCCGCTCAGTCCGAGGAGCTCCAGAAGAAACGGACCATCGATTTCAGCTTCGTGCGCGAAAGCCTGGGCCGCTTCCGCGTCAATATCCATTACCAGCGCGGCACACTGGCGGCCAGCATCCGGCTGCTCCCTTCGCGCACCCCTTCGCTCGAGAGTCTGCACCTGCCGGCATCGCTCGCGCGCCTGGCGGAGCGCAGGCAGGGACTCGTGCTGGTGACCGGTCCCACCGGCTGCGGGAAAACCTCCACGCTGGCCGCACTCATCGACATCGTCAACACCCGCCGCGCCGCCCACGTGGTCACCATCGAAGACCCGGTGGAATATCAGCACGCCAATCGCAGCTCCATTGTGGAGCAGATCGAGGTGGGCCGCGACACTCCCGATTTCGCCGTCACCTTGCGCAGCATCATGCGCCAGACGCCCGACGTGATCCTGGTGGGCGAAATGCGCGATGCCGAAACCATGGCCACCGCCCTTACGGCCGCCGAAACCGGCCACCTGGTGCTCTCCACCCTGCACACCAACGATGCCATTCAGGCCGTGAGCCGCATTCTCGATTCTTTCCCCACAGGAAACCAACCGCAGATCCGCCAGCAGCTTTCGCTCGCCCTGGCGGCGGTGATCGCGCAGCAGCTCGTTCCCGGCGTGGATGGGGTCAGCCGATGGCCCGCGACCGAAATCATGATCGCCACCGACGCTGTGCGGTCGCTGGTGCGCAAAGGCGACGACCACCAGTTGCGTTCGCAAATTTCGGTGGGCCGCGCCGAAGGCATGATGACCATGGAGCAATCGCTGGCCGAGCTGATGCGTCTGGGCCGCATCAGCCGCGAAACCGCCCTGGCCCACTGCTTCCGCACGGACGACTTCGAGCGCTACGCGGGGTAGTGTGACCGCTCCCTCACGGTCGCGGCTCCCACATGGGTGTGTGCGTTCACATCGGAGCCGCGACCGTAAGGGAGCGGTGGCCCGCCTACTTTGGTTCCCCAATCCCGAACATCGCCCGGTATCTCTCCGGCAGCCGCGTCCGGTGCATCTCGCGCGTAACGAAGACGTGGCGGGTCGTGCCAGTGGCCAGCACCCGATCGTCTTCCGCCAGCCGCATCTCGTAGGCAAAGATCACCAGGCGCGTATTTGCCAGTTCCACCCAGGTCTTCACAATCACCTCGTTGTCGAAGCGCGCCGGCGAGCGGTAACGGCAGGTGGCTTCCGCCACCGCAAAAAAGACGCCGTCTTCGCGTTCGATATCGCGGTAGTTGAAGCCGCAGGCCTTGCACAGCTCCACGCGTCCCACCTCCATCCACACCAGGTAGTTGGCATAGTAGACCACGCCCATCTGGTCGGTCTCGGCATAGCGCACGCGCAAGCGGGTTTCGTTGACGGGAGTCATGGGAAGACCGATTGTAACGTGGCAGCGCATGTTCTCGCTCTTGGCGAGCCCTCGCGCTTTGGCTTTGGCGAGCCCTCGCGCTTTGGCGAGCCTGAGCCTGCCCAAATCGGGTCTACACTGGGTGACATGGCGATTTCGACTCTGCTCTCGGCTGCTCTGGCCGCGGCCCTCTCGCTCTGCGCAGCGGAAACGCCCGTCCGCTCGCTGCTGGTGCTGGATAAGGAAGGCGCGCTGGCCATCGTCGATCCGGCTACGCGCGAAGTGGTGGCGAAGGTGAGAACCGGCGACGACCCGCACGAAGTAGTGGCATCGAGCGACGGCCGGCTGGCATTTGTCAGCAACTACGGCGCCGGCGCCACGCCGGGCCATACGCTGTCGGTGATCGATCTGGCGGCACAGAAGGAGGTGCACCGCGTAGATCTGGCTCCCCTGAGCCGGCCGCATGGCCTCGATTTCGCCGCTGGAAAACTGTATTTCACCTGCGAGGCCAATAAAGTGGTGGGGCGCTACGATCCCGCTTCGAACCTGGTGGATTGGATTCTGGGCACGGGGCAGAATACCACCCATATGGTGCGGCTCAGCGCGGATCTCAACCAGATCTACACCGCTAATATCGGCTCCGACAGTATCTCGATTTTCACCCGCACCGGAGCCGCGGATTGGACGCAGGTTGCCGTTCCGGTGGGGAAAGGACCGGAAGGTTTCGACATCACGCCGGACGGCAAGGAGCTATGGGCGGCCAATTCGCGCGACGGCAGCGTCTCGGTAGTCAACCTGGCCGAAAAACGCGTCACCCATACCTTCCGCGTGGGCACCAGCCGGTCCAATCGCCTGAAGTTCACACCTGACGGCAAACTGGTGTTGATCAGCGACCTGGACGCGGGGGAACTGGTGATCTACGACCGTGCCACCCTCCGCCAGTTGAAGCGCATGCCGCTGGGGCGGCAGCCGGCCGGCATCCTTATGGATCCGGACGGAGCACTGGCCTACGTGGCTGTCACCGGCGACAACTTCGTGGCGATCGTGGATCTGAAAACGCTGGAACTGTCCGGCCGCATCCAACCCGGGACCGGACCCGACGGCATGGCCTGGGCGGTGCGGCAATAACCGCTATAGCCATTGACAATATATCCACTGTGAATATAATCGTAGTGTGAATAGCACAGAGGCACTTCTTCCGCTTCCGCCGGCGACCTTTCACATCCTGATGGCATTGGCCGAAGAAGACCGGCACGGCTATGCCATCATCCAGGACGTTGCGGCGCGCACCGCGGGCGAGCTCAGGCTGAGCGCGGGCACGCTCTACCGCTCCATCCAGCGCATGCTGGAGCAAGGGCTGATCGTGGAAACGCGCGAGCGGCCCGCGCCCGAAGACGACGACGAGCGGCGCCGCTATTACCGCATCACTCCGTTCGGCATCCAGGTGG
>Ga0335081_10001403_pt1 | contig 38393 bp, 41 predicted proteins | sample Lox_Sample_35_FD_206713 | JGI IMG/M metagenome (GOLD analysis project Ga0335081, IMG submission 206713) | Soil microbial communities from Loxahatchee National Wildlife Refuge, Florida, United States - Lox_Sample_3.5 | ecosystem: Environmental > Terrestrial > Soil > Wetlands | place: USA...
GCCCCAGCCGGACTCGCTCGCGAGGCCCGCGCCGCCGAAGCGCAGCCGCGGGTACTCGCGCACCAGGCTGCCGTCCGGGCGCCGCACCTCCTCGAGCGTGAACAGGCGCGCGGCGAGCGGCGCCGAGTAGGTCGTCTCCTCGCTCGCGCGCAGGTGGGTGAGCGCCAGGTCAAGCACCGACAGGACCTGCGGCGAGTACGCCGGCGCTTCGCCCGCGGCGCTGGCGGGCAGCGCGACGCGGAAGTGCAGCGAATCGGCCAGCCCGATCGCGCCGTAGCCGGCGAGCAGCGTGAGCGAGAACATCGCGGCGCGGCTCCGCGCCACGCGCAGCCAGGGCGCCGCAAGGTGCGGTCGCTGCGCGCAGAGCCAAAGGTACGCGAGCGTCGCCGCCACCAGCAGCCACAGCAGCGAGTCGGTCCACAGGATCACGGGCCTGAAGGGCATGGCGCTACTCGAGGCGCACGCGGGGGTCGACCAGCGTGTAGGAGACATCGGTCAGAAGCAGCCCGACGATGTACAGCACCGAGCCGATGAATACCATCGAGCGCACCACGGCGAAGTCCTGCGACTGGATGGCGTCGATGGTGTAGCTGCCCAGCCCGGGAATGCCGAAGAAGGACTCCATCAAGAGGCTCCCCATGAACAGCAGCGGGATCACCACCACCACGCCGGTCAGGATCGGGATCAGCGCGTTCCTGAGCACGTGGCCGAACATCACCACCGACTCCGACAGGCCCTTGGCGCGCGCCGTGCGCACGTAGTCCTTGCCCATCTCCTCCAGGAACAGCGTGCGGTACCAGCGGCTTCCCGCGCCCACGCCGCTCGCCACGCCGATCGCCACCGGCAGGATCAGGAACTTGATCGCGTGCAGGCCGGTGTTGTAGCCCGAGATCGGAACCAGGTCCCACAGCTTGGCCACCAGGTACTGGCCCGCGATGATGTAGAACAGCGTCGAGATCGACATCATCACCACGCACAGCACGACTCCCCAGAAGTCGAGGTAGGTGGCGCGAAAGAATGCCATCGCCAGCGCGAAGCTGATGTTGACCGCCAGCCCGACCAGGAACACCGGGATGGCGAGCGCGAGGCTCGGCCACATGCGCGTGCGGATCTCGGCGCCGATGTTGCGTCCGTCCTCCGAGGCGCCGAAGTCGAACGCGAACAGGCGCACCGACTTCTGGAAGAACACCGTCTGCGTGAGCTTTTCGCTCCCCGCCGCGCGCGCGTTCCACAGCAGGGGCTTGTCGTAGCCGTGCGCAGCCTTCCAGCGCTCGATCTCGGCCTGCGTGACGCGCTTTGCGCCGAGCTGCATGCGCGCCATGTCGTCCGGCGTGTTTACGACGAAGAACAGCGCGAAGGTGATCAGGTTCACGCCGATCAGGATCGGGATGGCGTACAGCGTGCGGCGCAGGATGTAGGCGAGCATTTCAGGCCGAGGGCCGCGCGGCCATGCGCTCGCGGCGGCGGTAGCCGACGATCGCGGGAACCGCAAGGGCGAGAAGCAGCGCGAAGCCTGCCGCGAGCGGCCAGACGTCCGGCCGGTTCCACTTCCGCCGCAGGACCGCGCGCCGCGCGGGGTCGAGGCGCAGGTACTTGACCTCGTTGCGCGCCATGTCGTTCGGCTTCACGTTGGACAGCCAGCCGTGGTAGAGCAGGTAGTCCTTCGGAAAATAGCCCCAGATCCACGGCGCGTCGTTGCGCGCGATGGCGAGCATGGCGTCGATGATTTTGTGCCGCGCGGGCGAGTCGGGCATGTCGCGCATGCGCTCGAACAGCGCGTCGTAGCGCGGGTTGTCGTAGTTCGCCGCGTTCTCACCGTGGTGCAGCGCGCGGCTCTGCGCGCCGTCGAGCAGGAACAGGAAGTTCTCCGGATCCGGGTAGTCCGCGTTCCAGCCGAGGAAGAACATCTGCTCGCTGCCCTTGCGGATCTTGTCCTGGAAGCGGTTCCAGTCGGTGGCGCGCACCTCGAGCTGGATCGAGAGCTTGGCGAGCTGCTTGCGCCACCAGTCGAAGCGCGCCTGATCGCCCGGGCCCTGCGTGACGGTGTCGAGGTACAGCACCAGCGGCTGCCCGCTGCGCGCGTCGCGCCCGCCCGGGTAGCCCGCCTCGGCGAGCAGCCGCTTCGCATCGGCGAGCGGGCGCCGGTGCGCGCTGCCGTCGCGCCAAAGGTGCGTGACGGGATCGACCCCCTCCTCGCCCGCGCGGTAGCCGAAGATGCCGGGCGGTATCGGCCCCTGCGCGACGATGCCGCGGCCGTTCTGGAAGATCGACACGAATTCCTCCATGTCGACCGCGATCGAGATCGCCTGGCGCAGCTTCCTCGCGCGCTGGGCCGCCTCGCCGCCGCCGGCGTTGCCGACCACCGGGTCGAGCCAGTTGAAGCCGATGTAGAACACCGACGGGGAGACGCTGGTACGCAGCCGGATGCCGAGGCGCTTCATCTGCGGCGTGAGCGCCGCCTGGCCCTCGACCGAGACGCGCACCGCCTGGTCGAAATTGTCCGAGCTGATGCCCGAGGTGTCGTAGTAGCCCTGCAGGAACTTGTTCCAGTAGGGGATGCTCTCCTTCTCGCGGCTGAACACGACGCGGTCGACGAACGGCATCGGCTTGCCGGCGTCGGCGAGCAGCCCGGCCTCGCGGTCGCCGGGTGCACCCTCGGAAGGGTAGAGCTCGCCGCGGAAGTTCGGGTTGCGCTCGAGCACCATGCGCAGGTTGGGATCGTTCTCGGTCAGCATGTAGGGACCCGTGCCGACCGGCCACCAGTCGAGGCTGAAGTTCTTCTCGGCCATGCCGGGCTGCGCGAAGAAGCGGTCGACCTCCCACGGCACCGGGGCGAAGAACGGCATCGCCAGCCAGTACGCGAACTGCGGATAGCGCCCCTTGAGCCGGATGCGAAAGCTGTGCGCGTCGATGCGCTCGACGCCGGCGAGCGCAAGCTTGCGCAGATCGAGCCATTGGCCGCCCCGCCCCTCGGCGCTCAGCGCCGCGTTTGCTTGCTTTAGGCGCGCCGCGAGCTCGGACAGGCCGACGATGTACTGCGACATGAGGCCGTAGATCGGCGAGGCGAAGCGCGGGTCCGCGAGGCGCTTGATCTCGTAGATGTAGTCGTCGGCGGTCAGCTCGCGCGTGCCGCGCGCGGGCAGCGCGTAGGGGCTGGCGAGCGCGGCGATCCGCCCCGGCGACAGCGACTGGTAGAGAAATTCCCCCTGCGCGTTCCTGGCGAACGCCGGATGCGGCTGGTAGAGGATTCCCGGCCTGAGGCGGATCTCGTACTCGCTGTAGTCCGCGTGAGTGATGACGCGCGGCATCTCCGCCGCGGTGAGCGGCACGAGCTGGTAGGGCCGCTTCAGGTAGTGGTACTGCAGCGGCGGCTCGTACACCTGCTGCGTAAACAGCGCCTCGTCCGACGCGTAGGACAGCGCCGGATCGAGGTGCTTGGGCCGCGCGACGAACGCCGAGTAGAGAATGTTCTTTCCGGCGTCCGCCGCGGGATAGGGATCGTTCCACTCCTCGCCGCAGCCGGCAGCCATGCAGCAGACCGCGGCCAGGCCGACGATTCCGATATGGCGCATCGGGCCTAGTCTAGCCGAACGCATCATATAATCGGGCACCCGCACAAGAGGTCAACAATCATGGCTTTTCTCGCCGGCAGAAAGATCCTCGTCACCGGCCTGCTCAGCAACCGTTCGATCGCCTACGGCATCGCCCAGTCCGCCCGCCGCGAGGGCGCCGAGCTCGCCTTCACCTACGTCGACGAGCGCTTCAAGGCGCGCGTCACCGATCTCGCGCGCGAGCTGGGCTCCGAAATCGTGCTGCCCTGCGACGTCGCGAGCGACGAGCAGATCGCCGCCCTGTTCCCGGCGCTGGGACGCACGTGGAACGGGCTCGACGGGCTGGTGCACGCGATCGCCTTCGCCGCGCGCGAGTCGATCGCGGGCGAGTTCCTGGACGGATTCTCGCGCCAGGCGTTCCGCGAGGCGCACGACATCTCGGCCTACAGCTTTCCCGCCCTGGCCAAGGCCGCGCTGCCGATGATGCAGAGCCGCCGCGCCGCGCTCATCACCCTGACCTACCTGGGCGCCGAGCGCGTGCTGCCGCACTACAACACCATGGGGCTGGCGAAGGCGAGCCTGGAGGCCTCGGTACGCTACCTGGCGGCGAACCTCGGCCCGCTCGGCATTCGTGTAAACGGCATCTCCGCCGGACCGATCAAGACGCTGGCGGCGAGCGGCATAGCCGACTTCCGCAAGATCTTCCGCTTTGTGGAGGAGAATTCGCCGCTGCGGCGCAACGTGACGACCGAGGACGTCGGCAACGCCGCGGCCTTCCTGCTGTCGGACCTCGCGGCCGGGATTACCGGCGAGATCGTCCACGTCGACGCCGGTTTCAGCCGCGTGGTGGGCGGCATCGGCAAGGCCGACGGCGGCGGCGAGTAGCCGGCGCCTACTTGCGCTCGAGGTTCTTCGCGTTGATCTGGATGTCGGCGCGCTTGCGCAGGCTGGCGACGAAGGCGTCGTAGTCTGCTGCGCCCTCGGCCCGTTCCAGCTGCGCGACGTCGGCCGCCTGCTGGGCGTCCGTCTTCGGCTCGGGCTCGATCACCTTGCTGATGCGGTAGATCGCATATCCCGTTTCGTCCTTGTCGGCGCCGACGTAGGCCGGCAGCCTGGACACGTCGGCGGTGACGATCCTGCGCAGCGCCTCGAACGACAGGCCCTTGGCCTCGCGCCGCGACACCTGCTGCGCCGCGCCCCACTTCAATCCCGCCTCGGCGCCCAGGCGCAGCTTGGAAAGCTTCGCCTCGCCGTCCTTCGCCGCCAGCTTGAGCGCGTCCTGGCGCCGCAGCTCCTGCTCGATCGCGCTCTTCACGTCGTCGAACTTGCGCAACGAGGCGGCCTCGTGCTCCAGCACCCGCGCCGCGACCATGGTCTCGGGCGCCACCTCGACCGCCGGCGTGTTGTGCTTCTTGACCAGCACGTCGTCGGAGAACAGGGCGTTGATCAGCTTCGCGTTGTTGAGCGGCGGCGGCGCCTTGTCGGCGGCCCGGGTGATCCAGTCGGTGGTCTGCAGCTTCAGCTTGTAGCGCTGCGCCACCGCCTGCAGGCTGTCGGCCTGCTCGAACACCAGGTCGCTGAAGCGCTCCGCGGTCTCGGCGTAGGCGCGCGCCGCCTTCTGCTTCTGCAGCTCGGCGGTCAGGTCCTTGCGCACGTCGTCCAGCGTGCGGGTGCGCCCCGGCTGGATGCCGGTGAGCTTGATGATGTGGTAGCCGAAGTCGCTCTTGACCACGCCGCTGATGTCGCCCACCTTGCCGAGCGCGAACACCGCGTCCGCGAACGGCTTGACCATCATGCCGCGGTCGAACCAGCCCAGGTCGCCGCCCTTCTCCGCCGAGCCCGGATCCTGCGAGGTCTTGTTCGCCAGCTCGGCGAAGCTGCCGGGGGACTTGCGCACCTCGGCCAGGATCTGCTCGGCCTCCTTGCGCGCCGCCTCGCGCGCCGCCTCGTTCGCGTCCGGCGCGACCTGGATCAGGATGTGGCTCGCGCGCCGCTGCTCGTCGGCCTTGTAGCGGCTCGCATTCGCATCGTAGGCCTGCTTCAGCTCCGCCTCGGTGACCTGCTGCGTCGCCGCGAGCGCCTCGCCCGAGAGCACCACGTACTGGGCCTTCACCTGCTCCGGCGTCCGGAATTCGGCCGGATGCGAGTCGTAGTAGTCCTTGGCGGCGTTCGGGTCCAGCTTCACCTGCGCCGTGAACTGCTGCGCCGGCACCAGCGCCTCGGACACCTCGCGCTTTTGCTCCAGCAGCCGCGCCAGGCGCGCCGCGACCGCGCGCGGGGCGATCGCGCTGTCGCTTACCGCGTTCGAGACCTGCTGCAGGGTGAGCTCGTAGCGCATGCTCGCCTCGAAGCCCTGCGGCGTCATGCCCTGCGAGCGCAGCACCGCCTCGTAGGCGGACTTGGAGAAGCGCCCGTCCTCCTGGAATGCCGCGATGCCGAGGATCGCCTCGCGCAGGGTGGCGTCCGAAACCCCCAGCCTCGCCTTGGCCGCCGCCGCGGCGACCAGTCGGCTGTCGATCATGCTCTCGAGCAGCGCGTGCCGCGTCGCCGGGGTGTCGAAGGCATCGAGGTCGAGCCGGTCGCCGAACATCTGGCGCAGCCGCTGCTGCTGGCGCTGCAACGCGTCGTCGAACTCGCGCTGGGTGATCTTCAGCCCGTTGACGGTCGCGACCGTGTCGCTCTGGCCGCGGAAGCTGGTGTAGGACTGGATGCCCCAGGTGGCGAAGGTGAGCGCGATGCCGCCCAGCAGGATCTGGATCAGCAGTTTCTGTTTCTCGACGAATCTGAACATGGCTTGCCGGATGTGGAAAAGGGCGAACTCGCGTTCGCCCTTTCAGGATGTCTGGCGGAGCGGACGGGACTCGAACCCGCGACCCCCGGCGTGACAGGCCGGTATTCTAACCAACTGAACTACCGCTCCATCTCTGGTGGGTGCTGACGGGATCGAACCGCCGACATTCGCCGTGTAAGAGCGACGCTCTACCAGCTGAGCTAAGCACCCCGGACTTCAAAGGGGCGCTAGTTTATCGCGTCCTTGAGGGCCTTGCCAGCGCGGAACTTCGGCACCCGGCTGGCGCGGATCTGCAGCGTCTCGCCGGTGCGCGGATTGCGGCCGCTGCGCGCCGCGCGTTCGCTGACGTAGAAGCTGCCGAAGCCCACCAGGGTGACCATGTCGCCCTTCTTCAGGCTCGCCTTTATCGCTGCGACCATCGCGTCCACCGCGCGCTCCGCGCCCGATTTCGAGATCTCCGCCGCCTGCGCGATGTGGTCGATCATCTCCGCCTTGTTCACTTACGCCTCCTTTGCTCAATGCGTCGTCAGGCTGGAGCCGCTCTTGTCCTCGTCGGCGCCCGGCAGCGGGGCGACGACCTGATCGGGCAGCGGTTCGGGCTCGCGCTCGAGCGCGATCTCCAGCACCTTGTCGATCCACTTGACCGGAACGATGTCCAGACGTCCCTTGATGTTCTCCGGGATGTCGGCCAGGTCCTTGACGTTCTCTTCCGGGATCAGCACTTTCTTGATGCCGCCGCGGTGCGCCGCCAGGAGCTTTTCCTTCAGGCCGCCGATCGGCAACACCTCGCCGCGCAGCGTGATCTCGCCGGTCATGGCGACGTCCGCGCGCACCGGGATGCCGGTCAGCACCGAGACCATCGCCGTGACGATGCCGATGCCGGCGCTCGGGCCGTCCTTGGGCGTCGCGCCCTCGGGCAGGTGGATGTGGATGTCGTTCTTCTGATAGAAGTCCTCCGGCACGCCGAGCCGGCGCGAGCGGTTGCGTACCACCGACAGCGCAGCCTGGATCGACTCCTGCATCACGTCGCCGAGCTTGCCGGTCGTGATCGTCTTGCCCTTGCCCGGCATCACCACGGTCTCGATCGTGAGCAGCTCGCCGCCGACCTCGGTCCACGCCAGCCCGGTGACTTGGCCGACCTGGTTCTGCTTCTCGGCCATGCCGAAGCTGAACTTGCGCACCCCGAGGTACTTGTTGAGGTTCTTCGGCGTGACCGTGATGCGGCGGTCCCTCTTCTCGGTCATCAGCTCCTTGACCGCCTTGCGGCAGATCTTGGAGATGTCGCGCTCGAGCCCGCGCACCCCGGCCTCGCGCGTGTAATAGCGGATCGCGTCGCGGATCGCGGCCTCGCTCACAGACAGCTCGCCCCCCTTGAGGCCGTTGTTGGTCATCTGCTTGGGCAGCAGGTACTTGATCGCGATGTTGAGCTTCTCGTCCTCGGTATAGCCCGAGAGGCGGATCACCTCCATCCGGTCGGCCAGCGCCGGCGGGATGTTGAGCGTGTTCGCGGTGGCGACGAACATGATCTCCGACAGGTCGTACTCGACCTCGACGTAATGGTCGGTGAAAGTGTGGTTCTGCTCCGGGTCGAGCACCTCGAGCAGCGCCGACGACGGATCGCCGCGCCAGTCCATGCCCATCTTGTCGACCTCATCGAGCAGGAACAGCGGGTTCTTGACCCCCGCCTTGGTCATGTTCTGCAGGATCTTGCCCGGCATCGAGCCGATGTAGGTGCGGCGATGGCCGCGGATCTCCGCCTCGTCGCGCACGCCGCCGAGCGACATGCGCACGAACTTGCGGTTGGTCGCCTTGGCGATCGACTGGCCGAGCGAGGTCTTGCCCACGCCCGGTGGACCGACCAGGCACAGGATCGGCGCCTTCATCTTGTCGACCCGGCTCTGCACCGCGAGGTATTCGACGATACGCTCCTTGACCTTCTCCAGCCCGTAGTGGTCGCGGTCGAGGATCTCCTGCGCCGTCTTGATGTCCTTGGAGATCTTGGACTTCTTGCGCCACGGCAGGTTGACCAGAGTCTCGACGTAGTTGCGCACCACCGTGGCCTCGGCCGACATGGGCGACATCAGCTTGAGCTTCTTCAGCTCCGCCTCGACCTTCTTGCGCGCTTCCTTCGGCATGTGCGCCTTGCGGATGCGCTTCTCCATCTCTTCCAGGTCCGCGCCCTCCTCGCCCTCGCCGAGCTCTTTCTGGATCGCCTTGACCTGCTCGTTGAGGTAGTACTCGCGCTGGCTCTTCTCCATCTGGCGCTTGACGCGTCCGCGGATGCGCTTCTCGACCTGCAGGATGTCGATTTCGGTCTCGAGCTGCGACAGCAGGTGCTCCAGGCGCTGCTTGACGTCGAACATCTCGAGCACCTGCTGCTTCTGCTCGAGCTTGAGCGGCAGGTGCGCGGCCACGGTGTCGGCCAGGCGGCCTGCCTCGTCGATGCCCTGCAGCGAGGTCAGGATCTCGGGCGGAATCTTCTTGTTCAGCTTGACGTACTGGTCGAACGCCGAAAGCAGCGCGCGGCGCATCGCCTCGACCTCGGGCGCGGGCGCGCCGTCGTGCACGATCGGCGCCGCGCCGGCGACCCAGTGCGTCTTGAGGTCGACGATCTCCCGGATCTGGGCCCGGCTGCCGCCTTCGACCAGCACCTTCACGGTGCCGTCGGGCAGCTTGAGCATCTGCAGGATGCTCGAGACGCAGCCGATGTCGTAGATGTCCTGCGGGCCGGGATCGTCCTTGGCGGCCGACTTCTGCGCCACCAGCAGGATCGACTTGCCGCTCTCCATCGCCGTTTCCATGGCCTTGATCGACTTCGGCCGGCCGACGAACAGCGGAATCACCATGTGCGGAAACACCACCACGTCGCGCAGCGGCAGCAGCGGGTATTGCGGAGTGACGGCGGGGACTTCAGGGGCGTCGGACATTTACGGCCTCGGTTGCGGCGTGGAAGGTGTCATCAAGCTTGGGGCTTTCCGCGCCAAATCAATGGCAAGCATGCGTCCAAGCCTACACGCAAGCCCGCCACGCCGCAACGCGGCCCGGCGGGCCGCGCTGCGCGTACTTTGCGACAGCTTTACTGCGGAAACGTTCAGGCCGTGCCGCCCGCGACCTTGTGCTGGTCGGAGTAGATCATCAGCGGCTTGCCGTCGGCGGTGATCATCGCCTCGTCTACCACCACCTTGCTCACGTTCTCGAGCGTCGGCAGCTCGTACATCGTATCGAGCAGCACCATCTCGAGGATCGAGCGCAGCCCGCGCGCGCCGGTCTTGCGCGCGAGCGCGCGCTTGGCGACCGCGTTTAGCGCGGCCGGACGCACCTCGAGCTCGACGCCTTCCATCATGAACAGTCGCTGGTACTGCTTGATCAGCGCGTTCTTGGGCTCGGTCAGGATCTGGATCAGCGCGCTCTCGTCCAGCTCCTCGAGCGTCGCGACCACCGGCAGGCGGCCGACGAACTCCGGGATCAGGCCGTACTTGATCAGGTCCTCGGGCTCGACGCCCTTGAGGATGTCGAAGGTGGCCTTGGCGTTCTTCGGGCTGCGCACCTCGGCGCCGAAGCCGATGCCGGTCTTCTCGGTGCGGTTGCGCACGATGCGCTCCAGGCCGTCGAAAGCCCCGCCGCAGATGAACAGGATGTTGGTCGTGTCGACCTGCACGAAGTCCTGGTTGGGATGCTTGCGCCCGCCCTGCGGCGGCACCGACGCGACCGTGCCCTCGACCAGCTTGAGCAGCGCCTGCTGCACGCCCTCGCCCGAGACGTCGCGCGTGATCGAAGGATTGTCCGACTTGCGCGAGATCTTGTCGATCTCGTCGATGTAGACGATGCCGCGCTTGGCCTTGTCGACGTCGTAGTCGCAGTTCTGCAGCAGCTTCTGGATGATGTTCTCGACGTCCTCGCCGACGTAGCCCGCCTCGGTCAGGGTTGTCGCGTCCGCAATGACAAAGGGGACATTCAACAATCTGGCCAGGGTTTGAGCCAGCAAAGTCTTGCCGGATCCGGTCGGGCCGATCAGCAGGATGTTCGACTTCGCCAGCTCGACCTCGTCGTTCTTCGACAGGTGCTTGAGCCGCTTGTAATGGTTGTACACCGCCACCGAGAGGATTCGCTTCGCGGGATCCTGCCCGATCACGTACTGGTCCAGGATATGCCTGATCTCGCGCGGCGTCGGCAGGTCGGACTTGGCGCCCTTGCCGCCGCGGTCGGTGGCGGTCTCCTCGCGGATGATGTCGTTGCACAGCTCGATGCACTCGTCGCAGATGAACACCGACGGCCCTGCGATGAGCTTGCGCACTTCGTGCTGGCTCTTGCCGCAGAACGAGCAGTACAGCAGCTTTTCGCTCGAGGAGGTCTTGTCCGACATGCGCGCTCCTAGGTGTTTTCCCTCGACACCAGTACCTTGTCCGCCAGCCCGTACTTTACCGCTTCCTCGCCCGAGTGGAAGTAATCGCGGTCGGTGTCCTTGGCGATCCTCTCGATCGGCTGCCCGGTGTGCCTGGCGAGGATCTCGTTCAGCCGGTTCTTGATGTAGAGGATCTCGCGCGCCTGGATCTCGACGTCGGAGGCCTGGCCCTGGAAGCCGCCCAGCGGCTGGTGGATCATGATGCGCGAGTTGGGCAGGCAGTAGCGCTTGCCCTTTTCGCCCGCGGCCAGCAGCACCGCGCCCATGCTGGCGGCCTGCCCGATGCAGAGCGTGCTGACGTGCGGCTTGATGAACTGCATCGTGTCGTATACCGCCAGGCCGGCCGACACCACGCCGCCGGGCGAGTTGATGTAGAAGAAGATGTCCTTGTCCGGGTTCTCGGACTCGAGGAACAGCATCTGCGCCACGATCAGGTTGGCTGTCGTCTCGGTGACCGCCCCGACCAGGAACACGACCCGTTCCTTGAGCAGGCGCGAGTAGATATCGTAGGCGCGCTCGCCGCGCCCCGACTGCTCGATCACCATCGGGATCAGCCCGAGATCCTGCGTTTCGGGCATCGATTTCTGCCAGATCATGCGCCGCTCCCCATCAGTTCGTCGAAGGACACCGCCTTGTCTTCCACCCTGGCCTTGGCAAGCACCCACTTGACGACGTTGCCCTCGAGCGCGAGGCCTTCCATTTCGGACAAACGCTGCGGCTGCATATAAAACCATTTTACTACCTCGGCCGGGCTCTCGTAGCCCTGCGCCTCCTGCTCGATCAGCGCGCGCACCTCGGACGGCTTGGGCTGCAGCCCCTCGGCGCGCGCCAGCTCGCCGATGATCAGTCCGAGCGCGACGCGCCGCTTGGCGCTGTCCTCGAACGCGGCCGGTTCGAGCGGCACCTGCTCCGGCTTCACCCCTCGCGCCTGCAGATCCGCCGCCGCGCGCTCGACCAGCTGCTGCGCCTCCATCTGCACCAGCGACTTCGGCAGCTCGATCTTGGTCGCATCGAGCAGCGTCTGCAGCGCCTGGCCCTTGAGCCGCGCCTCGATTCGCTTGTGCACTTCACGCTCCACGTTGGCCTTGACCTCGGCGCGCATCTTGGCGAGGTCGCCGTCGGCGACCCCGAGCGACTTGGCGAACTCGGCGTCGAGCGCTGGCAGGCGCGGCTCCTCGACCTGCTTCATCCGGATCGCGAAGCTCGCCGTCTTGCCGGCCACTTCCTTGCCCTGGTAGTCGTGCGGGAAGGTCAGCTCGAAGGTCTTGCTCTCGCCGGCCGCCAGGCCGCGCGCGGCCGCCTCGAACGCCGGCAGCGTGCGGCCTTCGCCCAGCAGGAAGGCGAACCCGTTCGCCTTGCCGCCCTCGAAGGGCGCGCCGTCGATCGTGCCCTCGAAGTCGAGCACGACCCGGTCGCCGTCCTGCGCCGCGCGGGTCGCCGCCTCGAACCGGGTGCGCTGCTTGCGCAGGATCTCGAGCGTGCGCTCGACCGCGGCCTCGTCCACCGTTACCTGCGGCCGCTCGATGGTCGCGCCGCCTACGTCACCGAGCTTGAACTCGGGATAGACCTCGAACGTGGCGCTGAACTCGAGCGCTTTTTCGTCGCTGCCGTCGCGCTTTTCGATCCGCGGGTAGCCCGCGACGCGCAGGTTCTGCTGCTTGACCGCGTCGCTGAACGCCTTTTGCACCGCGTCACCCAGCACCTCGCTGCGCACCTGCGGCCCGTACTGCTGCGCCACCAGCTTCAGCGGCACCTTGCCGGGCCGGAAGCCAGGCATCTTGACGTTGCGCGCGAGCTTCTTCAGCCGCTCGTCGACCTGGCGCTCGATCTCGTCCACCGGCACCGACATCGACAGGCGCCGCTCCAGGGTGCCCAGATTTTCCACGTTTGCCGCCATGCGTATCGTTTCCTCGTTGTCTTGCGCTCAGCGCCGATGGTGCGAAGGGTGGGACTCGAACCCACAAGCGTTTCCGCGCTGGAACCTAAATCCAGTGCGTCTACCAATTCCGCCACCTTCGCCCGGTGCGGGCCTCGCGAAAGCGCTCCATTATACTGTGGAAAAGGTCCTGCCCTTCGCGCGCGCAGCGCGTTTTCCCCTTAAGAATCAATCGGTGTCCATCGAGCATTACGAGAACTTCCCGGTCGCTTCGCTGCTGCTGCCCGCGGCCCAGCGCGCGGCCGTCGGCGTCATCTATCGCTTCGCGCGCAGCGCCGACGACTTCGCCGACGAGGGCGAGCTGGCGCCGGCCGAGCGCCTGGCGCGGCTGGAGGCCTACCGCGCCGGGCTCGGGCGCATCGCGCGCGGCGAGGATCCGGGCCAGCCCCTGCTGCGCGAGGTCGCGCGCCTCGCGCGCGAGCGCGAGCTTCCGCTCCAGCCGCTGCACGACCTGCTGGACGCCTTCTCGCAGGACGTGCTCAAGCCGCGCTACGCCGACTTCGCCGAGCTGCTCGAGTACTGCCGCCGCTCGGCCAACCCGGTCGGCCGCCTGCTGCTGCACCTGTTTGGCGCCGCCGCGCCCGAGAACGTCGCGCAGTCGGACGCGCTGTGCAGCGCGCTGCAGCTGGCGAATTTCTGGCAGGATGTGGCGCTCGATTACGCCAAGGGAAGGATCTACCTGCCGCAGGACGAGATGGCGCGCTTCGGCGTGAGCGAAGGGCATATCGCCGCGGGCCGTTGCGACGGCGCCTGGCGCGCGCTGCTCGGGTTCCAGGTCGAGCGCACGCGCGCGATGTTCGATAGCGGCGCGCCGCTCGGGCGCCGCCTGCCGGGGCGCATCGGGCTCGAGATCCGCGCCACGGTCGAGGGCGGGCTGCGCGTGCTCGACAAGCTGGCGGCCGCAGACTTCGACATGTTTTCGCAACGCCCGGTCATAAGATGGTTCGAGTGGCCCCGGCTGCTTTGGCGCGCCCTGTGACTCCCGACCAGTACTGCCAGCAAAAGGCGGCCGCAAGCGGCTCGAGCTTCTACTACGCGTTCGTATTCCTGCCGCCCGAGCGGCGGCGCGCGATCACCGCGCTGTACGCCTTCTGCCGCGAAGTGGACGACGCGGTGGACGGCATCTCGGAGCCGCAGCTCGCGCGCGCCAAGCTCGACTGGTGGCGCTCGGAGATCGCGAACCTGAGCGCCGGCAGGCCGCAGCACCCGGTGACGCGCGCGCTGGCGCCCGCGGCGGCGAGCTTCGGCGTGAGCGCCGCGCGCCTGAACGAGATCGTCGACGGCATGCAGATGGATCTCGAGCAGTCGCGCTACCTCGATTTCAAGGGCCTCGAGAGCTACTGCTATCGTGTCGCGGGCGTGGTCGGCATCCTCTCGGCCGGGATCTTCGGATATTCGGATGCGCGCACGCTCGAGTACGCCGAGCAGCTCGGCACCGCCTTCCAGCTCACCAACATCATCCGCGACGTGGGCGAGGACGCGCGCAAGAACCGCATCTACCTGCCGCTCGAGGACCTCAAGGCGCACGGCGTCACGGCGGCCGACATCCTGAACGCGCGCTACAGCGACGCTTTCGCCGCGCTGATGCGCTTCCAGGCCCGCCGCGCGCGGGCCTGCTACGACAGGGCGCTCGGCGCGCTGCCGCAGGCGGACCGGCGCGCGCAGCGCCCGGGCCTGATCATGGCGGCGATCTACCGCACGCTGCTCGACGAGATCGAGCGCGACGGCTTCCGCGTGCTCGACCGGCGTACCTCGCTCACGCCGCTGCGCAAGCTGTGGATCGCCTGGAAGACGTGGGTCGGCGCGTAGCGATCGTCGGCGCCGGCTACGCCGGCATGGCCTGCGCCGTGACGCTCGCGGCGCACGGCGTGCCGGTCACGGTGTACGAATCGGGCCCGGTGCCCGGTGGGCGCGCGCGGCGCGTCGTGGCGCAGGGCGAGGCGCTCGACAACGGCCAGCACATCCTGAGCGGAGCCTATGGCGAGCTGTTCGGGCTGATGCGGCGCGTCGGCGTGCCGGGCGACGCGCTGCTGCGCATGCCGCTCGAGTTGCGCTACGCGGGCGGCTTCGCATTGCGCGCGCTGCGGCTGCCCGCCCCGCTCGGGCTCCTCGGCGGGCTGCTCGCCGCGCGCGGCGTGCCCTTCGGCGAGCGCGTCGGCGCGCTGCGCTTCGTGCGCGCGCTGCGGCGGCGGCGCTTTCGCCTCGAACAAGACTGCACCGTCGACGAGCTGCTCGCGCGCCACGGCCAGGAGGGCTCCATCGCGCGCCACCTGTGGCGCCCATTGTGCGTCTCGGCGCTCAACACGCCGCCCGAGCGCGCCGCCGCCGGCGCCTTCCTCGCGGTGCTGCGCGACACGCTCGGCGGCGCGCCGGGCGCGAGCGACCTGCTCCTGCCGCGCGTCGACCTGAGCCGGCTGTTCCCCGAGCCGGCCGCGGCCTGGCTCGGCGCGCACGGCGGCGAGCTGCGGCTGAACGCGCGCGTGCGCGAGCTCGACGCGCTGCGGCGCGAGCACGCGGCGGTGGTGGTTGCGGTCGCGCCGCAGCAGCTCGCGCCGCTGCTGCCGGGGCTCGCGCCCGAGTTCGCCTATCAGCCGATCTACACCTGCTACCTGCAGTACCCCGAGCAGGTGCGCCTGCCGCGGCCGATGCTCGGCCTGGACGCAGGGCTGGTGCAGTGGGTGTTCGACCGCGGCGCGCTGCTGGGCGAGCGCGGGCGGCTGGCGTGCGTGATCAGCGCGCAGGGCGATCACCAGCAAATGCCGCACGACGAGCTCGCCGCGACCTGCGCGCGCGAGCTGGCGCAGGCGCTGCCGGGCCTGCCCGCGTCGCTGTCCTCGCGCGTGATCGCCGAGAAGCGCGCCACGGTCGCCTGCACCCCCGGCCGCGCGCGCCCGGGCCCCGAGACGCCGCTGCCGGACGTGCTGCTCGCCGGCGACTACACCGATCCCGAATATCCGCCGACGCTGGAAGCGGCTGCGCGCAGCGGCGTGCGCGCCGCGCGCCTCTGCTATGCTCGAATCCGATGAGCTGGGATCCCGCGCAGTACCTCAGATTCTCGGGCGAGCGGCTGCGGCCCGCGCTCGATCTGCTGGCGCGCGTGCCCGCCGCCGCGCCGCGCGCGGCGGTCGATCTCGGCTGTGGCGCGGGCAACCTGATGCCGCTGCTGCGCCAGCGCTGGCCGCAGGCCCGGCTGACCGGCGTCGACGCCTCGCCGCAGATGCTGGCCAAGGCGCGCGCCGACCATCCGGGAGTCGAGTTCATCGAGGCCGACGTCGGCGCCTGGCGCCCGCCGCAACCGGTCGAGGTGCTCTACAGCAACGCCACCCTGCACTGGCTCGACGACCACGAGCGCCTCTTTCCCGCGCTGCTGCAATCGGTCGCCCCGGGCGGCTGGCTCGCGGTGCAGATGCCGCGCAACTTCGGCGCACCGTCGCACACCGGCGTGCGCGAGACGATCGAGAGCGGCCCCTGGCGCGCGCGCCTCGAGCCCCACCTGCGCCCGAGCCCGGTGGCCGGGCCGCAGGACTACTGGCGCATCCTGCACGCGCATTGCGCCGCGCTCGAGATCTGGGAAACCGAGTACCTGCAGGTGCTGCGGGGCGAGAACCCGGTGGCGGAGTTCGTCAAGGGCAGCTGGCTCAAGCCCTTCCTCGACCGGCTCGAGGAGCCCGAGCGCGGCGCGTTCGAGGCCGACTACCGCGCGCGCACCGCCGCAGCCTATGCGCCGGAGGCGGACGGCAGCACGCTGTTCCCCTTCCGGCGGCTGTTCATCATCGCCCAGCGCGGCTAGAGCTCGCGCAGGGCCTGCACCGCCTGCTCGACGCGCTCGACCGCCACCAGCTCGATGCCTGCGATCGGCTTGAGCCGATTCGACTTGGGAACGATGGCGCGCTCGAAGCCGAGCTTGGCTGCCTCCTTCAGCCGCTCCTGGCCGCGCGGCGCGGGGCGCACCTCGCCCGCCAGGCCGACCTCGCCGAACACCGCGACCTTGCCCGGGATCGGGCGGCCGGTGAGCGAGGAGACGACCGCGAGCGACACCGCAAGATCGGCTGCCGGCTCGGCGATGCGAACGCCGCCCACTGCGTTGACGAACACGTCCTGGTCGACGGTCGCGATGCCCGCGTGCCGGTGCAGCACGGCGAGCAGCATCGCGAGCCGGTTGGGCTCCAGCCCGACCGAGAGCCGGCGCGGGGTCGGCGCCTGCGCGACGTCGACCAGGGCCTGGATCTCGACCAGCAGCGGCCGCGTGCCCTCGAGCGTCGCCAGCACGCACGAGCCAGCGACCTCGCGCTCGTGCTGCGACAGGAACAGCGCCGAGGGGTTGCTCACCGCGCGCAGGCCTTTCTCGGTCATCGCGAACACGCCCAGCTCGTTCACCGCGCCGAAGCGGTTCTTGACCGCGCGCACCAGGCGGAACGCGGAGTGCGGGTCGCCCTCGAAGTGCAGCACGGTGTCGACGATGTGCTCGAGCACGCGCGGCCCCGCGATCGCGCCCTCCTTGGTGACGTGCCCGATCAGCAGCAGCGCGCAGCCGCCGCGCTTGGCCAGGCGCGTGAGCTGCGCCGCGCACTCGCGCACCTGCGCCACCGATCCGGGTGCCGACTGCATCTGCTCGGAATACAGCGTCTGGATCGAGTCGATCACCGCGACCCGCGGCCGCTCGGCCTCGAGCGCGGCGACGATGCGCTCGAGCTGGATCTCCGCCAGCAGGCGCACCCTGCCCGCCGGCAGCGCCAGGCGCCGCGCGCGCAATGCGATCTGCTCCGCCGACTCTTCGCCCGAGACGTAGAGCGAGGAGGATTCGAGCGCCGAGACGCACTGCAGCAGCAGGGTCGACTTGCCGATCCCCGGGTCCCCGGCGAGCAGCGCCACCTGCCCCGCCACCAGCCCGCCGCCGAGCACCCGGTCGAGCTCGTCGATGCCGCTCGGGACGCGCCCGAGCTCGCGCGTCTCGATCTCGGCCAGCGGCACCGGCGCCGCGGCCGGCACCGGCGGCGCGTAGCGGTGCGCCGAGACGCGCTCGGCGATCGTCTCGGACAGCGTGCCGGCCGCGCCGCAGGCCGGGCAGGCGCCGAACCACTGCAAGGCGCTCGCGCCGCACTCGGAGCAGACGTAGACCGACTTCGCGCGCGCCATCACGCAACCTCGAGCACTGGAACGCGCGGCGCGAGCGCGCACAATAGTTCGTAGCTAAGCGTCCCCGCCGAGGCCGCCACCTCGTCGGCCGAGAGGCCTTCGCCCCACAGCGTCACCGGCGAGCCGATCCCGGCGCCGGGGATCGAGCTCAGGTCGACGCAGATCATGTCCATCGATACCCGGCCGACGGTGCGCGTGCGCACCCCGTTCACCAGCACCGGCGTGCCGGAGGGCGCATGGCGCGGGTAGCCGTCGGCGTAGCCGCAGGCCGCGACCCCCAGCGTCATCTCGCCCGCGGTCTCGTAGGAAAATCCGTAGCCGACGCGCTCGCGCGGCACGAGGCGCTGCAGCGCGATGATCTCGGTGCGCAGCGTCATGGCCGGCTCGAGCTCGAGCTCGATCGCGCTGCGATCGGCGAACGGCGAGCAGCCGTAGAGCATGATCCCGGGACGCACCCAGTCGGCGCGAGTTTCGGGAAAGCGCAGCAGCGCGGCCGAGTTGGCGAGCGAGCGCGGCGCGCGCGCGAACGGCGCCACGATCTCCTCGAACCATGCCAGTTGCGCCGCGACCCCGCTCGCGCCGTCGGCGTCGGCGAAATGCGTCATCAGCGTCACCTGCCGGACCTGCGGGTTGGCCTCGAGCGCGTTCCACGCCAGGCGCACGTTGTCGAGCGTGAAGCCGAGCCGGTTCATGCCGCTGTTGACTTTCAGGTAGGCGTCGATCGGCGCCGAGAGCGGCGTCTTGGCGAGCATTTCGAGCTGCGCCGCGCTGTGCACCACCGGCGTCAGGCGGTACTGGCACACGAGCGGCAGGTCCTGCGCGCTGAAGAAGCCTTCGAGCAGCAGGATCGGCTTTTCCACCCCGGCCATGCGCAGCCTGATCGCCTCCTCGAAGTCGAGCAGCGCGTAGCCGTCGGCGGCGGCGAGCGCGCCGGCGGCGCGCCGCAGGCCGTGGCCGTAGGCGTTGGCCTTTATGACCGCCCAGACCTTGGCGTTGCCGGCGTGCGCGCGCGCGCGCTCGAGGTTGTGCGCCAGCGCGCCGAGCGAGATCGCAGCGCGGATCGGTCGCGGCATGCGCGCCTCAGCGCCGCTCGACGATGCGGAACACCGGTGCCTTCGGGCGCTCGTCCATCAGGCCCAACGCGCTCACCAGCGCGGCGGCCACCCGGTCGTCGGTGTCCTGCAGCGCCGGCCACGCGTCGCGTGCGGCCTGGATCAGCGCGCCGATGTTCTCCGGCAGCGGCCGCCCCTCCTCCATCACCATGTCCTCGAGCATGCCGGGCTTGAGCTCGGGCCGGAACAGCAGCCCGTAGCCCAGCTCGCCGGTGCGGAACGCAAGCCAGCGCCCGTCTTCGTCCGCCGCAACCGGCTCGAGCCCGGCGCCGAGCTCGGCGCGGCCGTTGGCCATCACCAGCACGCGGCGGCCGTCGATCGCCTGCGCCAGCGGGTCGTCGGCGACCAGCGCATGCGCGAGCGCGAAGCGCGCATCGTGCTCCGGCTCGGCCGACAGCGCCGCGCCGTAGGCCGCCGCCAGCACCTGCGCGCCGAAGCCCAGCCCCACGATCGGGCGCCTGGACTTGGCGAAGGCGCGCACCAGGCGCAGCTCGTCGTCTACCCAGGGACAGTGCGCGCGGTCGGCCGCGGCGTACGCCGCGCCCAGCAGCCACAGGGCGTCGAACTGCGACGGCGTTCCGGCGACGTCTTCGCCCGTCACCGGCCGCACGTAGCTGAAGCCGATGCCGCGCGCCTCCCACTGCGCCTCGAGCGCGCCGAAGAACTCGGCGAAACTGTGCTGCACGGCGAGGAAGCGCTTCACGGCGCGTGCCTCAGGCGGGAAGCTTTGCCGCCAGCCTTTCCTTGGCGAACTGGACGAAGGTGTTCACCAGCCGCGAACGGAACTTCTCCTTCGGATAGACCACCGACAGGTTGCGGATCAGGCGCGGCGCGAGCGGCAGGCTCACCAGCTCGCCGAGGCGGGTTTCCTTGTGCACCGTGGCGCGCGACATGATGGTGAAGCCCAGGCCGGTGGCGACCAGCCCCTTGAGCGCCTCCGGGCTGCCGAGCTCCATCACCACGTTTAGCGATTCGGGCCGCACTCCGGCCTTCTGGAAGTAGGCATCGGCGACTTCGCGCGTGCCCGAGCCCGACTCGCGGCTGATGTAGGGATAATCGAGCAGCTGCTTGGGCGTGACCGACTTGTGCTGCGCCAGCGGGTGCGAGCTCGAGCAAACCACCACCAGCTCGTCCTCGCAGCACACGTCGGTCGCCACCGCCGCCAGGTGCGACGGCGCCTCGATGAAGCCGATGTCCAGGGTGTGCTCCGCGACGCGGTTCTCGACCGCGCCCGAGTTGGCGACGAACAGGCGCGGCACCACGTTCGGGTGCCGGGACTTGAAGTCGCCCAGCACCTGCGGCAGCATGAATTCGGCGATCGTGGTGCTCGCGCCGACCAGCAGCAGCCCGGCGATCTGGCCGGTCATCTCCTTCAGCCGCGTGTCGAGCTCGGTTGACAGGCCGAGTATTCGCTCGGCGTAGTCGAGCACGATGTCGCCCGCGGGGGTGAGCGCGATGCGACCGTGCCCGCGCTCGAACAGGCGGGTGTTGAAATGCTCCTCGAGTTGCTTGATCTGGAACGTCACCGCCGGCTGGGTCATGAACAGGGCTTCCGCCGCCTTGGTGAACGACAGATGCTTGGCAACGGCATGGAACACCTGCAGGCGCCGGTCGGCCATGTTCGATCAATCCATTCAATGACTGTTGAGACGACGCTTATTCAAGCATAAACTCGGATCGATTCATAGCTTATGATGGCCGGTGAGCGACGCCTGGAAACGCTTCGATCTGTCCGGCGGCGGATTGCAGCAGGCCAACCTGCGGCTGACCGCAGCGCTGCGCCGGCGGCGCACCGCTTACCTGCTGTGGCTCGCGTTTGCGCTCGGGGCGCACCGCGCCTACCTGCACGACCGCTTCGGCGCCTGGGCCTACCGGCTGGCGAGCGCCGCGGCGCTCGGCCTCGCGTGGGTCGATGCGCGCGCGGCCGGCGTGGTCGCGCTGGTGGTGCTGGCCGCCGCGCTCTACGACTTGGCGCGTCTGGATGCGCGCATCACGCGGGTCAACAAGGCGATTCGCATGCGGGTCTACCTGCGGCGCGAAGAGTAGGCCGGCCTGGCGTGCTATAAACCGGCACGCGAAAATCCGATGAATCTCGGTTTCTACATAATAATGGCGGCGCAGTTCTTCTCGTCGCTCGCCGACAACGCGCTGCTGGTCGCCGCCATCGCGATGCTGATGCAGTCGCACGAGCCGTCGTGGCTGACGCCGTACCTGAAGTTCTTCTTCGTCCTTTCGTACGTGATCCTCGCGCCCTACGTCGGCGCGATCGCCGACCGCCTGCCCAAGGGCCAGGTGATGCTGCTCTCCAACACGGTCAAGATCGCCGGCTGCGGCGTGATGCTGCTCGGGGTCAACCCGCTCGCGGCCTACGCCCTGGTCGGGCTGGGCGCCGCGGCCTACTCGCCGGCCAAGTACGGCATCCTGACCGAGTATCTGCCGCCGACCAAGCTGGTGCTCGCCAACGGCTGGATCGAAGGGCTCACCGTGGCCTCGATCATCCTCGGCACCGTGCTCGGCGGCGTGCTGATCAACCAGGCCGTGGCCGAGCGCCTGCTCGCGTTCGACCTGCCGCTGATCGACACCGGCATCAACACCCCGCCCGAGGCGGCGCTGTGCGTGATCACCGGCGTCTATGCCGTGGCGGCGCTGTTCAACCTCTATGTCCCGCTCACCGGCGCGCCGATCAAGCACCTGCACGGCAGCCCGGTCGCGACGCTGAAGGACTTCTACCGCTGCAACCTCAGGCTGTGGCGCGACAAGCTGGGCCAGATCTCGCTCGCGGTCACGACGCTGTTCTGGGGCGTCGGCGCGACGCTGCAGTTCATCGTCATCGAGTGGTCGCGCGCCGCGCTCGGCTTCGACCTGTCCAAGGCCGCGCTGCTGCAGGGCGTGGTGGCCCTGGGCATCGCCGCCGGCGCGATCGCGGCCTCGCTGCGCATCCCGCTGCACCGCTCCGTGCGCGTGATCCCGATGGGGATCGCGATGGGCGTGGTGGTGATGGCGATGGTCGTGGTGCGCAGCGTCTGGGTCGCGGTGCCGCTGATGGTGCTGATCGGCGCCCTGGCGGGCTTCTTCGTGGTGCCGATGAACGCGCTGCTGCAGCACCGCGGGCACAACCTGATGGGCGCCGGGCGCTCGATCGCGGTGCAGAACTTCAACGAGAACCTGTCGATCCTGGCGATCATCGCGCTCTACTCGGTGCTGCTCGGCGGGGGAATGTCGATCTACGCCGTGATCGTGCTGTTCGGCCTGTTCGTCGCCGGCACCATGACGCTGGTGCTGCTGTGGTACCTGCGCAACCGGCGCCTGAACCGGCGCAAGATCGACCGCCTGCTGTCGTTCGCGCGCTCCGAGGACTATCACCACCACCGCCGCTTCCACTCGGAATCCTAGGCAGCGTCACTCCGCGCGGCGGAACAGCTTGGCGTAGTCCTGCCTCGCCAGCGGCGGCGTGCGCGCCACCGCGAGCATGTCGTCCAGGTGCGCGGGCGTGCTAAGTCCCGCGAGCGCCGTGCCCACGCCTGGCGTCGAGCGCGCGAACTGCAGCGCGCGCTGCGCCGGGTTGGCGAGCCCGGGGATGCCGGCGGCGAGCGGGTCTGCGGCGGCGAAGCGCCCCTTGCCCAGCGCGTGGCTGGTCATGACGTAGAGCCCGAGCTGGTGCGCGGCCTGCAGCGTGGAGGCGACGTTGCCCTGCCCGGTCGCCTGCGAGAAGCGGGTGAAGCCCTCGGTCAGCGCCGGGTTGAACGGCAGCTGCAGCAGGCGCAGGTGATGGCGCGCGCGCGGATCCTTGTGCACCGTCTGCGCCGCGCCCTCGGCCAGGCCCTGCAGCGAAGCGATCGACTGGAACAGCAGGTGGTCGGTCTCGACGCGCATGGCGTCGAACGTCGCCACGCCGTACTGGCGCAGCCTGCCCTCCTTCACCGCCTGCTCGAGCAGCGCGAAGGCGCGCGCGAGCTTGCGGTTCGCGCGCTCCTTGCCGATCGCGCGGATATGAACCTCGGGCTGGTCGATGAGGAACGCGTCGAGCGTCTCGAGCCCGAGCGCGGCGCGCGCGAACTCGAGTTGCCAGGCGAGGTACGGCGCCGACAGCAGGTGCGCGCCGGCGAGGTCGGCGCGCGTGCCCAGGCCGCGCGCCGCGATGTTGGCGTCGAACCAGCGCTCGAGGTCCGCCGGCTGGCCCTCGGGGAACAGCAGAAAGCCGCCCTTGATCGCGACGAACACCTGCTCGCGCGCGACGCCGCCGGCGAAGGCGCGCTCCAGCCCGGCGCGCAGCGCGACCAGGGCGCGGCCGTAGCGGTAGTGCACCGCGCTGTCGAGCACGTTCAGGCCCGAGAGCAGCGCGCGCTCGACGATGCGCGCTACGGCCTCGTCGGCGGCGTCGTCCGCCGCGCCCGGAAAGCCGCCCACGCCGAGCGACGAGAGCTGCAGGTGCTGGTTGAGGAACCCGCTGTAGTGCCCCGGCGCGCACGCGGCGCCGAACGACGCCGCGTAGGCCTCGGTACCGGCGCGGGTGGCGTGGCCGGGGATCACGCCAGCCGCGGGTGGCGCGCGGCGGCGCGCGCGAGCGCCCTGACCGCGGGCCGGATCGTCGTCGCCCCCGGCGGGTCGGCGAAGGACTCGAACATCCATGGCTCGACCTGATCGTCCTCGTGCTCCCAACGCACCGCGCGCAGCAGCGCTGCGCCCGCGGGCGGCATCGCCTCGGGCAGCGCGCGCCCGGCGAGCAGGGCCCAGACCCCGGCCCAGGCGCGCGCCACCAGCAACGGGTGGTAGCCGCCGCCGCCGGTGACGAGCAGCCGCGGCGCGGCCTGCACCACGCGCGCGACCGCGGCCAGGAAGCCCTGCGTGGTCACGGCCAGCTTGCCCAGCGGGTCCGGCGCGATGACGTCGGTGCCGGCCTGCAGCACCACCGCCTCGGGCGCGAAGCGCTCGAGCGCGCGCGGCCAGACCGCGTCGAACGCGTGCAGGTACTCGGCGTCGTTTGCGCCGCGCGGCAGCGGCAGGTTGAGCGCTTCCGGGTCTTCCAGCGCGCCACCTCGGAAGGGATAGGCGTAGCCGGTGTCCATGTGCAGCGACAGCACCAGCGCCTCCGGGTCGGCGCGCAGCGCCTCGGCCACGCCGTCCGGGTAGTGCGCGTCGAGGTCGACGTACAGCACGCGCAGCCCCGCCGCGCGCAGGCGCAGCACGGCGAGCGCGTTGTCGTTGAAGTAGCAAAAGCCCTGCGCCCGCCCGGGCCGCGCGTGGTGCATTCCGCCCGCGGGGTTGAACGCGCGCCGTCCGGCGAGCGCCTGCTCGGCGGCCTGCAGGCTGCCGCCGGCGGCGGTCGCGGGGCGGGTGAACACGTCCGCGAACCAGGGGTTCTCCAGCACGCCCAGCCGGTATCGCTCGCGGTCGGCCTGCGCCACCTCGCGCGCGTCCTCGGCGCGGCGCACCGCGGCGACGTAGCCCGGCTCGTGGAACGCGGCCAGCTCGGCATCGGTCGCCGCGCGCGCCTCGAGGTATTCGCCTTCGGCCAGCAGGCCGCAGCGCTCGATCAGCTGCTCGGTGAGTGCCACGCGCGGGATCGCGAGCGGGTGGTTGCGGCCGTAGCCGCGCGCGGCAAAGCGCGGCGAGGAGATGAAGCGCGCCGTCACGCCGCGATTCTTCCCTCTTTGAGGCAGCGCGTTCTCAGATAGAGGTAGACGTGGCGCGCGAGGCGGATCGCCATCTTCTGCGGCACCGCGGGCAGCGCCTCGGCGCGGCCCAGGGCGAGGCAGTTGCGGTAATAGACCAGCTCGCGCAGGGTGTCGCGGATCGCGTTCCAGCTCGGGTCGCCCTTTACCAGCACTTTGAAGGCCTCGAGCAGGTCGGCGTCTTCGGCCGGGACGGGCTTGCCGCCCTCGGCCGCGAGGTAGGCGCGCACCAGCGCAAGCGCCGCCGCGCTCGCCGCCTCGAGCGCGGGCGCGAGCGCGACCGGCTCGCCTGCGGCGAGCTTTTGCTCCCAGGCCGCGATTGACGCGTCGATGCGTTCCAGTTCCTTGCGCATGCGATATATTAGCGCTGCCTAATGGAGACGGTCATGCAAAAACCGCTGGTCCGCATGGTGAAGCTCAACGGCCTGCAGTACAACGCGAACCGCGACCCGCAGGCCTATCGGCGCGCGCAAGGCGAGGCGTTCCAGCTCGAAGCGCTGCTCGAGGGCGCGGGCGAGGCGCAATGCAGCGTGAGCGACGAGCGCGGCGGCGCGCTCGCGCAGGCGAGCGTGGCGCGCCCCGGGCGCTTCGCCTGCGAGCTGAAGTTCGACCGCCCCGGCTCGCGCCTGGTCACGCTGCGCGTGCGCGCGGGCGAGAGCGAGTTCGCGCAGACCCTGCGCCTGGACGTGATGGCGCACGCCTGGGTCGGCTGAATCAGAGCATCACCGGCGCATCGGGCAGCTCGTCGCGTTTGCTCGGCGCAGGAGGGAAATGGCGCCCCAGCAGCGCGCCGACGCGGCGCAGCCCGTCCAGCGCGCCGCGCTCGAATTCGCCGGCGCGGAAGGCCTCGCCCATCGCGCGGCACACCGCGTCCCATTCGGCCTGCGGCACGCGCGCGGCGATGCCGCGGTCGGCGACGATTTCGACGCTGCGGTCGGCGAGCAGCACGTATAGCAGCACGCCGCTGTTGTCCTGCGTATCCCACACCCGCAGCCGCCCGAACACCTCGAGCGCGCGCGCGCGCGGCGTCAAGCGGCGCGCGAGGTGAGCGATCGGCAGCGACGCCTCGACCGCGAAGCGCAGCTCGCCGCGGTGGCGCGATTCCTGCGCCTTGATCTCGGCTTCGATTGCGCGCAGCACGGACGGCGGAAACGCGCGCCGCGCCGCGGCGCGGTCGCTGAACAGGTGGCGCAGCAAGCGTCGCATGCTCACCAGCTGCCCGAGGCGCCGCCGCCGCCGAAGCTGCCCCCGCCGCCCGACCAGCCCGAGGAGCCTCCTGCGCTGCCGAAGCCTCCGCCGAAGCCGCCCAAGCCGCCGATGCCGTACCCGGTGCGGGCGCCGGCCACGAGCAGGACGAGGAACACTATGGCTCCGAGCAGAACCCCGCCTAACAGGCCGAAGACCAGGAACGCAATGCCGCCGGCCGCGACGCCGCCGAGTCCTGCGCCGACCACGCGCCCGAACATCGCCGTCAGCACGCCGCCGAACACCAGCGCCGCCGCAACCGCGAAGAACACGGTATTGAGCGAAAGCCCGGAACCGCCGCGCGCGGCCGCCCGCGCCGGAGCAGGCAGCGGCTCGCCTTCGATCAGCCCCATCAGCGCCGCGGTCCCCGCCTCCAGCCCGCCCGCGTAGTCGCCGGCGCGAAAGCGCGGCGCGATGATCTCGTCGATCACGCGCCAGGCGATCGCGTCCGGGATGACGCCCTCCAGGCCGTAGCCGACCTCGATGCGCAGGGCGTGGTCGTCCTTCGCCACCAGCAGCAGCACGCCGTCGTCGACGCCCTTGCGCCCGAGCTTCCAGCGCTCGGCGACGCGGATCGAGTACTGCTCGATCGTCTCCGGCCTGGTGGTCGGCACCATCAGCACCGCGATCTGGCTGCCCTTTTTCGCTTCGAAGGCCGCGAGCCGGCTCTCGAGCGCGCTTCTTTGCCGCGCGCTCAGCGTGCCGGTCAAGTCCGTGACGCGCGCCGCGAGCGGCGGCACCGGAACCTCGGCGCGCGCGGCGGGCAGCCACGCCGCGAGCGCCAGCAGCATGGCCAGAAAGCGCGTCATCTCAGTTCTTTGCCGGCGCCGGACGGGAAAAATCGACCTTGGGCGGGAGCGCGAGCGCCTTCTCGTTTTCGACCGTGAAGTTGGCCTTGGTGCGGTAGCCGAACATCTTCGCCGTCAGGTTGGTCGGGAATTCCCGCACCAGCACGTTGTATTGCTGCACCGCCTTGATGTAGCGCCCGCGCGCCACCGTGATCCGGTTCTCGGTGCCTTCGAGTTGCGCCTGCAGCTCGCCGAACTGCTTGGTGGCCGTGAGCTGCGGATAGCGCTCCGAAACCGCCAGCAGCCGCGACAGAGCGCCGCCGAGGCGCGCCTGCGCCGACTCGAACGCCTTGAACGCCTCGGGGTCGTTCACCAGCTCGGGCGTCGCCTTGATCTGGCCGACCGCGGCGCGCGCGCTGGTCAGCTCGACGAGGGTGGACTTCTCGAAGTCGGCCGCGCCCTGCACCGTAGCGACCAGGTTCGGAATCAGGTCGGCGCGCCGCTGGTAGTTGTTGAGCACCTCGGACCAGGCGGCGTTCACCTGCTCGTCGAGCTGCTGGAATTCGTTGTAACCGCAGCCTCCGAGCAGAACGCTGACGAGGGCGAGCACGGCGAGCAGGGACTTGCGCATAGGGGCTTTTCTCCTAACCGTTGAGAGTGCGGCGCGCGAGCAGCAGGTCGCTCCAGGCCTTTGACTTGTCGGGCAGGTTGCGCAGCAGGTAAGCCGGATGGTAGGTCACCACCAGCGGCACGCCGGCGTAGCGGTGCACGCGCCCGCGCAGGCTGGCGATCGTGGCGTCGCTGGCGAGCAGGGTCTGGGCCGCGAAGCGCCCCATGGCGAGGATGATCTTGGGCTGGATCAGCGCGACCTGGCGCTCGAGGAACGGGCTGCAGCGCGCCACCTCCTCGGGCTCGGGGTTGCGGTTGCCGGGCGGGCGGCACTTGAGCACGTTGGCGATGTAGACGTTCTCGCCGCGCGCCAGGCCGATCGCGGCCAGCATGTTGTCGAGCAGCCGGCCGGCCTGGCCGACGAAGGGCTCGCCCAGCCGGTCTTCTTCCGCGCCCGGCGCCTCGCCCACCAGCAGCCAGTGGGCATGGCGGTCACCCACGCCGAGCACGGTCCGGGTGCGTGACTTGTGCAGCGCGCACGCGGTACAGGCTGGAACTTCCCGTTCGAGACGAATCCAATCGGACTCTTCGCTTGCAACGACGGTTGACTTTTGCCTCAGCCGCCAGACAGGCACCAGGCCCATCTCAGCCAGAATCGCGAGCCGGCGCGCGCTCATAGCGCGAGCGAGAACACCAGCGCGTCCTCGCGCCCGCCCTGCGCCGGGTAGTAGCCGCGCCGCAGCGCGATGCGGCGGAAGCCGAATTGCGCGTAGAGCGCGATCGCGGCCAGGTTGCTCGGACGCACCTCCAGGAACAGGCTAAGCGCGCCGCCCTGGCGCGCCATCGCGAGCGCCTGGCCGAGCAGCGCGCCGCCGTGCCCGCGGCGCTGGTGCGCGGCGGCGATCGAGAGATTGAGCAGGTGAGCCTCGCCCGCGGCCACCATCAGCACGAAGTAGCCGATCAGCTCGCGCCCCAGGTGCAGCGTGCGGCAGTGGTAGCCGGCGCGCAGCGCGTCGGCGAAATTGCCGCGCGTCCAGGGGTGCGTATAGATGTTGCGCTCGATCGCCGCCACCTGCGCCAGGTCGGCCTCGCGCATCGGCGCCAGCTGCGGGGTCTCGCTCGGTACCGCACTCATCTGCCTTCGCGCTCCTGCGTGTCTTCGCGCTCCCGCGTCGTCAGCGCCACCTTGTCGCGCAGGTAGCGCGGCGCCGCGAGCGCGGCATCGACGCCCTGCCCCGCCGCCAGCCGCGGCGCGGCGAGCCGCGCCAGCGCCACCGCGCTCGGATGCGCCTCTGCGCTCACGCGCTCAAGCGCGCCGCCCAGCCTCGCGCGCAGCGCCTCGCCGTAGACCGCGAAGCCGCTGCCGCAGCCGAGCCAGCCTTCGCCCGGAGGCAGCGGCGCCGCCGACGGCGCGATGCACTGCGCCTCGAGCACTTCGCGCCAGCCGCCGGCGGTGCGCTCAAGCGCCGCATAATACACTTCGCGCATGCGCGCATCGAGGCACACCAGCGCGCGCCGCGCGCCCGATTCCTCGGCCACCGCTTCGAGCGTCGACACCCCCAGCAGCGGGATGCCGCGCGCGAACGCCAGGCCCTGCGCCACGCCGCAGGCGATGCGCAGGCCGGTGAACGCGCCCGGCCCGGCGCCGAAGGCCACCGCGTCGAGCGCGCGCGCGGCCAGGCCGCGCTGCGCGAGCAGCCGCTCGAGCATCGGCAGCACCAGCTCGCCGTGGCGCTGGCCGGCGCGGCGCTCGAGCGCGGCGATCTCGCCGCCCGCCCACAGCGCCACCGAGCACCACTCGCTCGACGTCTCGATCGCCGCGAAATTCATGCGGCGCCATTCTAGCGCCTGTTAGAATTTCGCCCTTCAAGACGGAGGCGCGCATGGCGAAACACCGCATCGCAGTCATCCCCGGCGACGGCATCGGCCGCGAGGTCATCCCCGAGGGCATTCGCGTGCTCGAGGCCGTCGGCGCCAAGTACGGGATCGAATTCGAGTGGCAGGAGTTCCCCTGGAGCTGCGACTGGTACCAGCAGCACGGCAAGATGTGCCCGGACGACGCGCCGCAGATCCTGCGCAAGTTCGATGCGGTCTACTTCGGCGCGGTGGGCAACCCGGCGATCGTCGCCGACCACATCTCGGCCTGGGGCCTGCTGATCAACTTCCGGCGCTGGTTCGACCTGTACGTCAACCTGCGCCCGGTGCGCCTGTTCCAGGGCCTGCCCTGCCCGCTCGCGGGGCGCAAGCCGGGCGACATCGACTACATGGTGATCCGCGAGAACACCGAGGGCGAATACGGCAACGTCGGCGGCCGCATCTACGAAGGCACCGAGCGTGAGGTCGTGACCCAGCAGGCGGTGTTCAGCCGCAAGGGCGTCGACCGCATCATGAAGTACGCCTTCGAGCTGGCCAAGACGCGCAAGCAGCACGTCACCTCGTGCACCAAGTCGAACGGCATCTCGATCACCATGCCGTACTGGGACGAGCGCTTCGCCGAAATGAAGAAGCACTACCCGGAGATCCGCGCCGATCAGTACCACGTCGACGGCCTGAGCATCCAGATGGTGCTGAATCCCGACCGCTTCGACGTCATCGTCGCGAGCAACCTGTTCGGCGACATCCTGTCCGACCTGGGGCCGGCCACCGCCGGCACGATCGGCATCGCGCCCTCGGGCAACATCAACCCGGAGCGGATCTTCCCGTCGATCTTCGAGCCGGTGCACGGCTCGGCGCCCGACATCGCGGGCAGGAAGATCGCCAACCCGATCGCCGCGATCTGGTCCGGCGCGCTGATGCTCGAGCACCTCGGGCATCCGGCGGCCGCGGCCGCAGTGCTGCGCGCCTTCGAGCGCGTGATCGTCGAGGGGCCGCACACCCCGGACATGAAGGGCAAGGCGAGCACCATGGACGTCGGCGCCGCGGTCGCCGACGCCGCGCGCGGCGAAGCGAAGAAGCAGGCGGCGTGACGAGAACCAACTACGCGTCTGGGATGCCGTGGGAGCCGGTGGTGGGATATTCGCGCGCCGTGAAGGCGGGCGATTACGTGCACGTCTCGGGCACTACCGCGACCGACGGCGCGGGCAGGATCGTCGGCCTGAGCGACCCCTACGCGCAGGCGGTGCAGTGCCTGCGCAACATCGAGACCGCGCTGATCAAGGCCGGGGCCAAGATGTCGCAGGTGGTGCGCACCCGCATCTACGTGATCGACATCCGGCACTGGGAGCAGGTCGGCAAGGCGCACGGCGCGGTGTTCGGCGCGATCCGCCCCGCGACCACGCTGGTGCAGGTCGCGCGCCTGATCTCGTCCGAGATGCTGGTCGAGATCGAAGCCGACGCCTGGCTGGGGGACTAGCGCGACAGCTTGCCGAAGAACGCGCCCACTTCCTGCCCGTTCTCGGTCACGACGCTGCGGAAATCCATGTCCTTCTCGCGCGTGAAGCGAAAGACGACGTTTTCGCGCATCTGCTTGCCGTCCTGCGCCCAGTCGTAGTGCGCGAGCATCGTGCTCGCGTCGGGCCACTCCGCGACGTGGTCGCGCGTGTCGCCCTGGTTGTTGACCGCGTACCAGCGCCCGGTGCCGCTCGCCGGCTCCACGCCCATCAGGTCCGCTTCGACGAAGGTCATCGTGTCGCCGCGCCCGACGAAATCGCAGCGCACCGCCCAGCCCGAGACCGCCTTGCGGCACGAGAGCGAGAGCGACAGCTGGACCGGGTCCTTGCCGGGCGCGCCGTACTGGCCGTTGCCCTTCCAGTAGCCGAGAAAGGGATAGAACCGCGCCGCCGCGGGTGCGCCGTTCTGGGCCGCCGCGTCGCACACGGTGACGGCGAGCGCCGCAGCCGCCAGCACGAGCGCGGCGATCCGGGAATGACTCTGCATGAAGCGCCTCCTTTGATATTGAAGCTAGTCTACCGGGTCCGGTATGACAATCTTCGAATCGTCCCGGTCGCCCCATTCGCGCCACGATGAGACGTAGTTTCGCACCCGCGGATAGCCGAGCGACTTGAGCGCGAGGAAGGTGCTCGCGGAGCGGTAGCCGCCCTGGCAGAACGCGATGACGTTCTTGTCGGGGGTCACGCCCTTCGCGGCGTAGAGCGCGCCGATTTCGCGCGCCGGCCGCAACGCGCCCGCGGCGTCGAGGTGCTCGCGCCAGAACACGTGCACCGCGCCCGGAACGGTCCCGGCGCGCCGGGCGCGCCTTTCGCTGCCGCGGTACTCGGATTCGCGCCTGACGTCGAGGATGACGGTCTGCGGGTCGCCGATCGCGCGCTGCAGGTCGAAGCGCGTCGCGAGCAGATCGAGGTCCGCCGTTGCCTTGAACGGCGGCGGCGCCGGCGGCGCCCGGGCCGGGTCGGGCGGCGGCGGCGCTTCGCTCACGCGCACCAGCGCGCCGCCCGCCGCGGTCCAGGCCCCCGTCCCGCCGTCGAGCAGCCGCGCGTCCGGGTGGCCCAGCACCGCGAGCAGCCAGAGCGCGCGCGCGGCCCGCTCGCCGCTCTCGTGGTCGTAGACCACCACCGGCCGCTCGCGCGCCACGCCGCGGCTGGCGAACAGGTTCCTGAACATCGCCAGGAAGGCGTTCAACGGGCCCGCGGAGGAATCGTTCAGGCTCACGCCGTAGAGGTCGAGATGCCTCGCGCCCTCGATGTGCCCGAGCGCGAAATCCTCGGCCGGGCGCAGATCGAGCAGCGTCGGCGCCGCCCGGCGCGCGAGAAGCTCGCGCGCGCCGATCAGGTATTTCGGCTCGGGAAAATCGGCTCCGGCCACGGCGCTCACCGCCGGGCGGCGCGCGCGCTATTCCGGCGCATGGCACACCGCCTCGAGACGGTTGCCGCTCGGATCGCGCACGAACGCGGCGTAATACGAAACATGATAGTGCGGCCTGAGCCCGGGCGCGCCCTCGCTCGCGCCGCCGGCGGCCAGCGCCGCGGCGTGAAACGCGCGCACCTGCGCCCGCGACGCGGCCTTGAAGCACCAATGGCGCTTGTCGTCGGTCGCGGCGCCCGCGGACAGGTAGACCGCGAGGTAGCTGTCGGACGGATTGCCCGCCCGGCAGCGCAGGCCGTAGCCAAGCGCCCCCGGGCGGTCGTACACCTTCTCGCAGCCGAGCGCCGCCATGACCGGATCGTAGAACGACCTGGCCGCGTCCAGGTCGCCGACCGAGATGGATACGTGATCGAGCAGCTGCATGCCGCGGCCGACGGTTCGGCGCTAATGCGCCGGCGCCCGCTTGCGCAGGAAAACGTGCAGCGCGCGCTCGCCCGCGACCGGCGGCGCGCATTCGTAGCCCAGGGCGCGCAGGTCGATGCCGCCCATGAGATGCTCGCCGGTCCCGAGCAGGACCGGCCGCAGGGCCAGATGCAGCTCGTCGATCAAGCCGGCGCGCAGGTACTGCCGCACCGTGTCCACCCCGCCGCCCAGGCGGATGTCGCGCCCGCCCGCGGCGGCGCGCGCCTGCTCCAGGGCGGCGCCGATGCCGCCGGTGACGAAGCGGAACTCGGTGCCGCCCGCCATCCCGAGCGGCGCGCGCGCGTGGTGCGTCAGGACGAAGACCGGCGTGCGATAAGGCGGCTCCTCGCCCCACCAGCCTTTCCAGCTTTCGTCCGGCCACGGCCCGCGCACTGGCCCGAACATGTTGCGCCCGAGGATCCAGGCTCCGATGCCGGCCAAGCCCCGCTCCGCCATGTCGTTGTCGATCCCGGTCTCGCCGCCGTCCTGGCCCTGCATCCTGCGCCAGACGCGCGTGGGGAAGAACCACTCCATCAGCTCGGGCCCTCCGACGCCGAGCGGATTGCGCAGATCCTGATTCGGACCAGCGCCGTAGCCGTCGATGGACAGCGCGAAGCTTTGAACGCGGAGCCTGGACATTCGAGTTCCTCGCCGCAGCGGACTAGTCTACATCGCCCTTGCTTTTCGGCCCGCGCCGGTCGGCTTACGGGCCCTTTAGGAATCTCAAATAGAAGGCTGCAAACACCAGCACGATGCCGATGTTCGCCATCAGCCGTTCCCAGAATCGATTCCTGAAGAACAGCACGTCCACGCCGACGACGACGGCGATCAACAGCGCAACGTAAATCACGACGGACGTGTTCCTCGTCATTTCGATCATTAGTGGAAATGTGTCGAGAAGTGCTTGCGCTGCTTACTCACGGAGTCGCCTCTAGATCCCCTTCGAGCCATTCCCATGCGTTCGCCTTCTCCTCGGCTAGCCGGCACTCGGGCCGGCGTGCTGTGAGTGGCTAGCGCCTCTCCAGGAACCCTCTGCCTTCGCAGCTTGGCCGCGGCAAAATGGTAGAGGTAACTCCTCTGCCGTCCCGGCTATAGTTGCGTCGCATTGGCCCCTGATTGTCGGCTTGAGACCCGCAACCGGCACTCCCACGAACTGCTGGCGAGCGTCTCATTCGCGTGCTTATCGGCCAGCCGAGGGGATCGCTACGCCAGCCCAAGCATTTCTTTCAGTTCGCGCACCTTGGCTCTGGCTATCGGCACGTGCGCCGATTCGTCGCCATTGACGAGTATGTGATAGCGGTCGCGGACCTTCTTGATCGAGCGGGCATGCCGGATGTTGACCACATAGGATCGATGCACCCGCAGGAACTGGCTTTTGTCGAGGCGGGCTTCCAGATCCGAGAGCGAAAGATTGCAGAAATGCTTGTTCTTAGCTGCGGTATGGATATTGGTGTAGTGGCCATCCGATTCGATGTGGGTAACGTCAGCGAGATCGAGCAGCAGTATTTGATTCTGGCTGTAGACCGGCAACTTAAGCAGCACCTTAGGCTTGCCGCCGCGGTCTTCCTGCGGCGGGGTCGTGATATCCGTCAGGTCGTAAAACAGCATGCACGTTCCGACCATCCGTCCTGCCGAGAGGAGCTTGCTCACCTTGATGTGCAGCACCTTGTCGGGAATGCTGATCAGCATCGTCACCGGCGACGGGGAGTCCTGGTGTTGCCTGGCCGCCTTCTCGGCGGAGCGGAGGAGCAGCTCGATTTTCGCGTGACTCTTCTTCGGATGGACCTGGTAGACGCTCCGGCCGTGGGGGTCGCCGCGCTGCGTGTGACCCAGGATCCGATGTGCGAACTCGTTCAGTGCCTGAACCTTGTTGTTTGCATCCACGAGAACGACGCCGAGCTCGAATTTCTGCAACGTGTATGCGAGTGTCTCCATTTTTGCTCGCCTCCGTTCAGGCACGCGGAATGCAATTCGTGAGTCCGATTCGCTGTTTCGTGATTGCCACGTTGTGGTCGCGACACGATAGGGCAATAGTTCGCATCCGCCGACGATGCAGCGCGACGCGAAAATCCTGGGGGCCTACCTTCTCGATCTGTTGGACTCCATGCCGGATGCGAGCCTGGTCGTCGATTCAACCGGCAGCATTGTTCTGGCGAATGTCCTGGCTGAGAAGATGTTCGGCTACGGGCGCCAGGAGCTGCAGGGAAAGTCCATCGGCGCACTGATCCCGGAGCGCTTCCGGGACGTACACGCCGGGCACTGCTCGGATTACTTCTCACGACCGCGGACCCGGGCGATGGGGGTGGGATTGAGCCTCCGCGCCTTGCGCAAGGACAGAGCCGAATTTCCGGTGGACATCAGCCTGAGCCCGATCGAAACCAACGAGGGCACGTTCGTCGTCGGGGCAATTCGCGACATCAGCCAGAGCGAGGAGCGTTACCGGGCGATTTTCGAGCAAGTGGCCGTCGGTGTCGTACATTCTAACTCGCAGGGGCAAATTCTCAACGTCAATCCGAAATTCTGCGAGATCTCGGGCTATGCCAGGGAAGAGGCACTGACACTCGACATTCGCGGCCTGACGCACGCCGACGACATCGGCAAGAGCTTGGCGGCGCGCACCACTATGCTCGCCGGCGGAAGTCTCGCCTACGAAAGGGAAGTACGGCTGATCCGAAAGGACCGGAGCGTGATCTGGACGCACATCACGACTTCGCTCGTTCGGGGGGCGAGTGGCAGGCCACTGCATTTCATCTCCGTGATCCAGGATGTCTCCGCCGAAAAGCGGGCCGAGGCGGAGCTGCGGGAGAGCGAGGAGCGCTTTCGCGCCATGATCGAGCAGTCGATCTCCGGCACCTGCATCGTCGACGCCGAGCGACGCTTGGTTTACGTGAATCCGCGGCTGGCTGCCATGCTGGGCTACGAGTCGGCCGGATCGCTCACGGGTCGGCCGGTGCTCGAGCTCGTCGCCTCGCAGGACCACGCCCTGGTCGCGGAAAACATGCGGCAGCACCTGGCGGGAGAGGCGCAGAGCATGCGCTATCACTTCCAGGCCATCCGCAGGGACGGCGCGCGCGTCACGCTGGGTGCGCACGGGACTGCCGGCTGGTACGGCGGCAAGCGGGTCGTGATCGCGACCGTGCAGGACGTAACCGAGCTGCGGCGCGCCGAAGAGGAAATCGAGCGCACACTCGCCAAGTTTCGGCGTGCGTTGCAGAGCACGATCGAGGTGGTCTCGACCATCGGCGAGCTGCGCGACCCCTACACCCATGGCCACGAGCACCGCGTCGGCGAGATCGCCACCGCCATCGCGAGGGAAATAGACCTGCCGGCCGACCGCGTCGAGGGTGTCCGCGTCGCCGGCTATCTGCACGATGTCGGCAAGATTGCGGTGCCGGCCGAGATCCTGTCCAAGCCGACGCGGCTCTCCAAGGCCGAGTTCGAGCTCGTGAAGCAGCACGCCCAGCAGAGCTACGAGATCCTGAAGGGCGTGGAGTTCCCTTGGCCTGTCGCCGAGGCAGCGTGGCAGCATCACGAACGGCTGGACGGCAGCGGCTATCCTCGCGGGCTGAAAGGCGAGGAGATCATTCTCGAGGCCAGGATTATCGCTGTCGCCGACACAGCCGAGGCAATGGCGTCCCACCGGCCCTATCGCCCGGGCCTCGGCATCGATGCCGCGCTCGCCGAGATCGAGAGGAATCGCGGTACGCTCTACGATCCCGCGATAGTAGATGCCTGTCTACGACTGTTTCGAGTGATTGGCTATGAACTACCGGCGTAAGGCTCCCACAAGCGGTTGTTACAGCGCGATCAGTTATCAGGTCAGAAATCGCCCCTGGAGGGCACGTGCACCGTTGTGTCACTGCTGAAGTTCATAGGAGCCATTGCGCGGAAATTGCCGCCTCGAGTCCCCTGCCGTATAACGTTCGCACTGAAGCGCGCGCGGCCGCTTTTGCCGCGCGTCGCTTTCGACTGCGGGGTTAGAGCGCACCGTCACTTGACATCCTCTAGCTTGGTCCCTCGCCCGGCGCGAAAGCTCTGACGTGCCTGCTCGACCCTTTGCAGAAATCTTGCGTCATGTTCAAGTCGATACTCGAACCAGTCGTCCTCTGACTTGAAGCCGATCAGAACGCCGGCTGGCTTGCCGTGCCGCGTGATGACCACCTCTTGTGTTTCGGCTTCGCGCAAAAAGCGCGAAAGGTCGTCCTTTACCTCGGACAGAGGTACTTCTTTCACTTTCCGAACTGAGCGAGCCATGACAGGGCCTCCGACTTGGACACGATCGCCAAGACTTCAACGGTCGAGTCCGAAACATCGTAAAACACACGGACGTCCCCAAGCCTGAGCCTGTACTGCGGCCGTGCCGTACCGCGCAATCGCTTGATTCGGCTCCGGCTGGTCTTGGTAGGTTCGTGCCTCAAATGAGTTTCGAGCGCCTCCTTTATGGCCGTCCGCTGGTTCGCCTTGAAACTATGAAAATCTTCGACAGCTTCGGGCGCCAGGAGTATCTCGAATCTCATTCTAGCCAGATTATAGCCAGAATCTTGGATTCCAGATAGTGCGCTCTAACGTTTCCAGTAACCGGCGCGCGCCCGCCGACCTTCGTAAGGCACGGTGCCACCGCGCGCGTCCGAGTTGACTGGATGGTTAGGCGAGATATCCGCCATCGACCACGAATGTCGCCCCAACGACGAACGACGCTTTTTCGGAAAAAAGCCAAACCACGGCCTCTGCAATTTCTGCCGGAGCGCCCAAGCGACCGATGGGCTCTTGCTTCCGAATCTCGTCCCCAATAGCCGGAACCCGTTTGATCCAGTTTCGAACCGGCTCAGTTTCAATCCAGCCCGGACAGACGGCATTGATGCGAATACCTTTGGATACATACTCTCGCGCGGCGGACTTGGTGAGTCCGATGACTCCGTGCTTCGCAGCCGAGTAGGACGATCCGAACGGAAAGGGGTAACCGCGGAGGCCGTCGACAGACGAGTTGTTCACTATCGCGCCGCCACCTGCTTTCAGCATCGCCTTAATTTCATATTTCATGCATAGCCAAACACTTGTCAGGTATCCATTGATCGTTTTGTCCCAGTTTTCCTCTGAGATGTCCGCAGTAAGACCTCCTGCGCCACCGGAGCCGGCGTTGTTGAATGCATAGTCCAGGCGTCCGTAGTGGTCGAGAGTCTTCTGGATCATCCGCTGCACCTGCTTCGAATCGCTGACGTCCGCCTCAATCCACGTGGCTTCGCCTCCTGCCTTCGCGATCGTTTTCAGAGTTTGATCGGCCTTTTTCTTGTTGCGGCTCGCTATCGCTACTTTTGCCCCTTCGCGCGCAAAGGCGACAGCAGTTGCCGCTCCGATCCCCGCGCTGCCGCCAGTAACCAACGCCACCTTGTCCTTCATGACTTCCTTCCCCACTTGGGCATATCGCTCCGGCTGCCATCTCGTCTAACGTTCTTGGTCAGCCGCGCGCGGCTCTTTGCGCGTCGGCTGCACCAAGGCGTTAGGTGCCGATTTCGACGTATTTGACATCGGCAATCCAATTCCGCTTCCTTCGCGCTAGGCGAGCCCCGGTTCCCTCACCATCGAAGCTTGCCGGGGCACGGCGAACGAGCGATTGATCAATACCATCGAACGCGTTGACACTGACAACTGCGTAGAGATGGTCGTCGATCAGACTAGTGACGACGGGCACTATGCCGCACCGCGCGCAGATGTGGAATTCTGCGGTGCGTGTGCCAAAGGCGTATTTCGATACCAGGGAGCGATCTTTGACCATCACTTCCAAAGCACCCCGTGCATTGGAGGTCCACACGCCGCCGTGCTTGGTACAAAACGAGCAAGTGCATGCGCGGGCCGGAATTTCAGCGGGATTAGGCTCCCAGCTGAGGGAGAAGGAGATGTTCCCGCAGTGACACCTACCGTGGATCAACA